>Ga0315291_10005175_pt1 | contig 16416 bp, 12 predicted proteins | sample YL17G12_20_MG_FD_203070 | JGI IMG/M metagenome (GOLD analysis project Ga0315291, IMG submission 203070) | Sediment microbial communities from Yellowstone Lake, YNP, Wyoming, USA - YL17G12_20 | ecosystem: Environmental > Aquatic > Freshwater > Lake > Sediment | place: USA: Wyoming | collected...
CGTATGCGGCGCCGTAGGCCTCCATCGCCCAGACTTCCATTTCTCCCAGGCGCTGCCCGCCGAACTGCGCCTTGCCGCCCAGCGGCTGCTGCGTGACCAGTGAATACGGCCCTATCGAGCGCGCGTGGATCTTTTCATCGACCAGGTGATGCAGCTTCATCATATACATGATACCGACTGTGATCGGCGTGTCGAACGCCTCGCCCGTCTTGCCGTCAAAGAGTATCGTCTGGCCGTTTTCAGGGAGCCCCGCTTCGCGCAGGATATCTTTGATCTCCGTCTCTTTCGCGCCGTCGAACACGGGCGACGTCATCGGGACGCCCTTCGATAAAAGCTTTGCAAACTCGATGACGTGCTTTTCAGACGCATTATCTATGAACTCATCGACTAAAGGATTGCCGAAATACTTTTTGAGCATGCGCGCGAGGTGATCGCGCGAGTAATTTTCATCAATATGCTTTTGAATCTGTTCGCCCAGCACTCTGGCGCCCCAGCCGAGATGCGTTTCCAGAATCTGGCCGACGTTCATGCGTGAAGGCACGCCAAGCGGGTTGAGCACGATGTCGACGGGGCGGCCGTCTGAAAGATACGGCATATCTTCTTCGGGCAGCACGCGAGAGATGACGCCCTTGTTTCCGTGCCTTCCCGCCATCTTGTCGCCGACCGACAATTTTCTCTTGATCGCGATGTAGACCTTCACCAGTTTGATGACGCCCGGCGGCAGTTCGTCTCCCTTCGTCAGGCGATTGATCCTCTGATCATACTTCATCCTCACCAGCTCTCCCTGCTCCTCCACGCCTTCGAAGAGATCGGCAAGCTCGGATTCAATTTCATCGCCGCCTTCGACTGAGATCTCCGACCACTTGGAGAACGGAATCCTGCTTAGAGTATCCTCTGTTACTGTCTTGCCCTTGGCCAGGAGAACCTTTTCTTCCTCATCATCCACGACCTTTGATGTAGAGGTCTTTCCGATGAGCAACTGCTTTATGCGTTTTGCCGCTGTCTCGCGGATGCCCCTAAGCTCCGCCTCAAGATCCTTATTTATCTTCTGGCTCTCCTCGCCCTGGATCTCTTTTGTCCTCTCGTCCGGCTCCACACCCTCGCGCGAGAAAACCTGCGCGTGGATGATAATGCCGCCGACGCCCGGCGGAACGCGGAGGCCCGTGTCTTTCACGTCGCCCGCCTTTTCGCCGAATATCGCGCGAAGGAGTCTCTCTTCAGGTGAGAGCTGCGTCTCACCTTTTGGAGTCACCTTGCCGACGAGAATGTCGCCGGGGTTCACTTCCGCGCCGATCCTTATTATTCCGCTCTCGTCTAAATCCTTCAAGGCCTCTTCGCCGACGTTCGGAATATCGCGCGTGATGTCTTCTTTTCCAAGTTTTGTGTCGCGCGCCGCGCACTCAAATTCTTCAATATGGATCGACGTGAAGCTGTCGTCTTTCACCAGGCGTTCGGAAACGAGGATCGAGTCCTCAAAGTTGTAGCCGCCCCACGGCATGAACGCGACGAGCACGTTCGTGCCGAGCGCCAACTCGCCGCCCTCTGTTGCCTGACCGTCGGCTATCACATCTCCTTCACGGACCTTGTCGCCCTTCTTCACGATCGGCTTCTGGCTGATGCATGTGCCCTGATTCGACCTCTGGAATTTGATGAGGCCGTAGATGTCGACTTCGGATGCGAATTTCTTTCTCTTCGCGCCTTCGGCCTTCACGACGATCCTTGTTGCATCCACTTCGGTCACGACGCCGTCATGTTTGGCTACGAGCGTGACTCCGGAATCTGCGGCCGTTACGGCCTCGATTCCCGTCCCGATGAGCGGGGCCTGCGTGCGGATAAGCGGCACCGCCTGGCGCTGCATGTTCGATCCCATGAGCGCGCGGTTCGCGTCGTCGTGCTCAAGAAAAGGGATGAGCGCCGCCGCAACAGACACCAGCTGCTGCGGTGAGACGTCCATGAGGTTCACGTCGTCCGCGTTGCCCAACACGAATTCGCCGTGCCTCCTGCACTGAACTTTTTCAGAAGTGAACTTTCCATGGCGATCTATGGGTGCGTTGGCCTGCGCTATCAAAAGATCGCTTTCATCAAGTGCGGAGCAGTACCTCACTTCATCCGTGACCTTGCCTTTTTGAACTTTGCGATACGGTGTTTCGACGAAACCGAAATCGTTGACCTTCGCGTAGATTGAAAGCGACGCAATAAGACCGATGTTCGGTCCTTCCGGCGTTTCGATCGGACATATGCGCCCGTAGTGCGTCGTGTGGACGTCGCGCACTTCGAATCCCGCGCGTTCCCTTGTCAGACCGCCGGGGCCAAGCGCGGACAGACGCCTCTTGTGCGTCACTTCCGCCAATGGATTTGTCTGATCGAGAAACTGCGAAAGCTGGCTCGATCCGAAGAATTCCTTGATCGCTGCCGAGACCGGCTTCGCGTTCACAAGATCGTGCGGCATGAGCGTTTCCACGTCCTGCAGGCTCATGCGCTCGCGGATCGCGCGCTCCATCCTGACCAGGCCGACACGATATTGGTTTTCTAAAAGCTCGCCGACCGACCGGACGCGCCTGTTGCCCAGATGGTCGATGTCGTCGATTTCGCCTTCGCCGTCTTTCAGGTGCATCAGATAGCGGACTGCCTCGACGATGTCCTCCTTGCGGAGAGTTCCCACTTCCAGCGGCACATCGAAACCGAACTTGTAGTTCATCTTGAGCCTGCCGACCCTCGACAGGTCATAGCGCTCCGGATTGAAGAAAAGATTTTCAAAAAGCGCGGTCACAGACTCTGCAGTGGAAGGATCGCCCGGACGAAGCCTCCTGTAGATCTCAAGCTTCGCCTCTTCCGGCGTATTCACCTTGTCCGCAATGAGCGTATTTCTAAGATACGGGCCGACATTGAGATCGTCGATGAACAGAAGCGGAACTTCAGGAATCTTTCTTTTGACGATATCGTCAAAGATCTCTTCTGTCAGGACTTCATTGCATCCCAAGACCACCTCGCCCGTTTCAGGATCCACTATGTCGTGAGCTGCAACGCGGCCGAATATCTCCTCGCGCTCCGCAGGTATTTTCGTGACCTTCGCCTTCTTCATCTTCTCGATCGCGGAGAACGTGAATTTCCCGTCCTTCTTTACTATTATCTCATCCGTCTTAGGATCTTTGATATCCTTCGTCGCGCGCTGATAGATCAAAACCTCCGGCGTGACCGATTTCTGTATCTTCGCCTTTCCTTCGTATGTGATCACTTCAGTGTGATAGAAGATGTTGAGCAATTCCTCCGCGGAGTATCCGAGCGCGCGAAGCAGGATGGTCGACGGCATCTTGCGGCGCCTGTCGATGCGGACATACATCAAATCGCGCGCATCGAACTCGAAATCGAGCCATGCGCCGCGGTACGGAATCACACGCGCGGAAAAGAGAAGCTTTCCAGACGAGTGGGTCTTGCCTTTGTCGTGCTCGAAGAAAACTCCGGGGCTCCTGTGCAATTGCGAAACGATGACGCGTTCGATTCCATTGATGATGAAGGTTCCGAACTGCGTCATGAGCGGGACCTCGCCGAAAAAGACCTCCTGCTCCTTCACGTCGCGGATCGACTGCGCGCCGGTGGCCTCGTCTATGTCCCACACGACAAGCCTCACCATCATGCGCATCGGAGCCGCGTAGGTCATCCCGCGGTTTCTGCACTCCGCCTCCATGTATTTCGGCGGATCGAGTCTATAGCTCACAAACTCCAGAGAAGCGGTCTGCGTGAATCCCCTGATCGGAAACACGCTTTTGAACACGCCCTGAAGCCCGACATTGGCGCGCTCCTCCGGAAGGACATCCGCCTGCAGAAATTCGGCAAAGGATTTTTGCTGGACCTCTATGAGCGGAGGAAAATCAGCAACACGCTTGATCTTGGAAAAATCCCTCCGGAAACGCTGGATCGGAATCGTGGCCATATAAGCTCCTCAAACTGAATTTTTCACCACCAAAGACACCAAGACACCAATAAAAACATAACGTTTTTATTTTTGTGTCTTAGTGCCTTGGAGGTAAATAATATTTTTTTTCAACACCAATTTACTTTATTTCTATTTTTGCACCGACCGCTTCCAGCTTCTTCTTCATCGCGTCGGCGTCTTCCTTCGTCACGCCTTCCTTAACTGTTTTCGGCGCTCCCTCGACAAAGTCCTTGGCCTCTTTGAGTCCAAGCCCCGTGATCGCACGGACCTCTTTGATCACGCCGATCTTGTTTGCGCCGGCTTCAGCGAGGACGACGTCGAATTCGGTCTTCTCTTCCACTGCCGCGGCTCCCGCACCGGGCATCGCAGCAATTGCGACAGGTGCCGCTGCGGAGACGCCGAACGTGGTCTCGAGATCTTTCACCAGCTCTGCAACCTCCAAGAGTGGCATGCTCTTGAGAGATTCAATGATTTCCGCTCTTCCTACCGTTGCCATACAATTCCTCCTGTTTCGCACCCCAAACAACATCGTACCGCGTATTTACGTTACAGATATGAGTGGGCCCCTTCATCTTTCAGGAAGGGAATTTAAGTGCAATATGTTATTTAAGCCTTTTTCTCCTTGATCGCGTTAATCGCCCTGACCAGCTTCTGCGGAAGCGCATTCAGCACACAGGCGAGATTCGTCGCCGGTGACAGCATAGATGCCATCGCGCGGCTCAAGAGCACTTCGCGGCTGGGCAGCTTCGCCAGCGTGTCGATCATCTTTATATCCAGCATCTTGCCGTCAAGATATCCGCCCTTGAGCTTCAAGCGCTCGTGATCCTTTGCAAACTCCACAAGCACTTTTGCAACTGCGGCAGGATCGCTCTCCGAGGTGGCAATAGCGATCGGCTCATGGAAATATTTTTCCAGATCCTTCATGCCCTCCTGATTGAGCACGCGCTTCACAAGGCGGTTTTTCACGACTTTCATCACCGATGCGGATTTTTTAAGCTTGGACCGGAGTTCCGTGATCTCGGAAACTTTGAGGCCGCGGTATCCCGCAAAGATAATCGCCTTCGCCTTTTTGAAACGATCCGAAAGTTTTACGACTTCCTGTTCTTTTTCCGTGCGGTTCATTTTGACTTCCTCCAATAAATTCTAATGATCAGTGACCAGTGATCAGCGTTTCAAACACTTTTCTGGTACTTCGTAACATCGAGGCGGATGCCCGGTGACATCGTCGATGATATCGCCATCGAACGGATGAAATTGCCCTTGACCGATGCCGGCCTCGCCTTGACGATCACATCAAGGAGCGTCACGATATTTTCTTTGAGCTTTTCCGCACCGAACGAGCGCTTACCAACCGGCGTATGGACCACGCCCGCCTTGTCGGTCCTGTACTCGACTTTTCCGGCCTTCACTTCCTTCACGGCCTTTGCGACATCGAAGGTCACGGTTCCCACTTTGGGGTTCGGCATCAGGCCGCGCGGGCCCAATACTTTTCCAAGTTTACCTACGACTCCCATCATGTCCGGAGTTGCAATTGCCGCGTCGAATTCCATCCAGCCGCCGGAAATTTTCTCGGCGAGATCGTCGGCGCCGACAGCATCCGCACCCGCATCCGTCGCCTCGCGCTGCTTTTCGCCCTTTGCAAACACCACAACGCGAACCGTCTTGCCTATTCCGTGCGGCAATGAGCATGCGCCTCTCACCTGCTGATCGGTCTGCTTGGGATCGACACCCAGACGGATTGCGACGTCCACCATCTCGTCGAACTTCGCCTTCTCAAAGGTTTCAATGATCTTCAATGCCTCTTCCAGAGAATACCTTTTATCCATGTCGACCTTTGTCTGGCTTGCTTTGTATTTTTTTCCTACCATTTAGAGCCTCCCGCTATCCTTCTACTGTAATGCCCATGTTCCGTGCGGTCCCCTCGATGGTCCGGACGGCCGATTCAAGTGAATCGCAGTTTAGGTCGGGCAGTTTGATTTTTGCTATCTCTTCCACTTGCGCCTTCGTGACCTTCCCCACCTTGATCTTATTCGGTGTGCCGGATCCCTTCTCGATGCCCGCCGCCTTCTTGAGCAGAATAGACGCGGGCGGGGTTTTCAAAATAAACGAGAAGGACCTGTCCTGATAGATGGTCACGATAACGGGGATTATCATCCCCTCCTGCTTCGCTGTCTTTGCGTTGAACTGCTTGCAAAACTCCATGATGTTGACGCCGTGCTGGCCCAATGCCGGACCGACCGGCGGCGCCGGGTTTGCCTGTCCCGCGGGACATTGCAGTTTCACCTGTGCTGTCACTTTCTTAGCCATTTTGTTCCTCCCAACTTACGTCGCCTTCTCAACTTGAGTAAAATCAAGTTCAATTGGTGTTGCCCTTCCAAAGATCGAAACCAGAACACGAAGTTTTCCTTTTGTCTCATTCACGTTATCGACAATGCCCGTAAAGCTTGAGAACGGTCCGCTGACGACCCTCACATTCTCGCCCTTCTCAAACTCAACCTTAGATTTGGGCTTTAGTGTCCCTTCCTCTATCTGATGGGTGATCCGTGCAACTTCCTCCTCCGGGACAACTGCCGGATGGAGCGAACCGCCCACGAATCCCGTGATCTTCGGCGTCTCCTTCACAAGCCGCCATGTCACCTCATTTAACTCCATCTTGACCAATATATAACCGGGGAAAAATTGGCGCTTCAATGTGCGCTTTGCGCCTTTCTTCACCTCGACGACGTCTTCCGCCGGCACTAGGATATCGCCGAAGAGATGCGCCATATTATGCTGCTTTACCCTCTCCTCAAGCGCCTTCTTCGCCTTCTGCTCATAGCCCGAATACGTGTGAACGACGTACCACTGTTGTGCCATAGATCACCTATAAAAGAAGCGAACCATCACCCCCCAAATCATGTCGAAGCCAAAAAGTATCGCCGCACATATGCCCACAAGAATTGAGACAACCCCGGTTGAAAGCACAGTCTCTTTGCGGTTCGGCCACACTACCTCTCCCAGTTCCGTGATCACCTCGTTTGTGAACGTGTTGACCTTTTCGTTTTTCAAAAGCGCCAAAAACACGGCAAGCCCTATAGCGCCAGCGATGAGCTCCGTCGGCGGGATGACCCAGTCCACGGGCATCGAGATCTTCGTGATGATCCAGATCGTTTGGACCATCTCGCGCATGATGAGCCATGTGACCACGCCCATGGCGAGATAAATAAGACTCACTGTCTTTTTGCTTCTCTTCATATTCGTTTATCGTGAATCGTGCATCGTGGATCGTAACTGATATTCAGCAAGGTTACGAATCACTAATCACTAATCACGAATCCTTGCAGGGGAGACAGGGATCGAACCCGCAACCCCCGGTTTTGGAGACCGGTGCTCTACCAATTGAGCTACTCCCCTAAACTTACTTCGTCTCCTTATGAATCGTGTGTTTCCTGCAGAACCGGCAGTATTTCTTCATTTCCAGACGGTCGGGAGTCTTCTGCTTATTCTTCGTCGTGGAATAATTGCGGTTCTTACATTCCGAACATGCCAACTGAATTATAGTCCTCATATTTTTTCCTTAACCTTAACCTTAACCTCAACCTTGACCTTATTCTATGATTTCTGTAACAACGCCCGCGCCAACCGTCCTTCCGCCTTCGCGAATAGCGAACCGGAGTTCCTTCTCCATAGCGATCGGTGTGATCAGCTCGATCTCCATCGTCACATTGTCACCGGGCATCACCATCTCAACATTTTCGGGCAACTGGCAAACACCGGTCACATCCGTCGTCCTGAAATAAAATTGCGGACGATATCCCTTGAAAAACGGCGTGTGCCGCCCGCCTTCCTCCTTCGTCAATACGTAAATCTCCGCCTTGAACTTCTTGTGCGGCGTGATCGATCCCGGCGCAGCTATAACCTGCCCGCGCTCAACCTCCTCACGCTTCGTGCCTCTTAGGAGAATTCCAACGTTGTCTCCGGCGCGACCCTCATCCAATATCTTCCGGAACATCTCAACGCCCGTGACAACCGTCTTCGTCGTCTCCCTCAAACCAACTATCTCTATCTCCTGACCCGTCTTTATAATACCGCGATCAACACGACCCGTAACAACCGTGCCGCGACCGGATATGGAAAACACATCCTCAACCGGCATCAAAAACGGCTTGTCGATGCTACGCTGCGGCTCCGGTATATACGAATCCAGCGCCTCCAACAGCTTCACTATCGAACCGTAACCCTGATCGTCATTCACACCGTTCATAGCCTTGAGCGCGCTGCCGCGAACGATCGGTATCTTATCTCCCGGAAATTCATACTGGTTCAAAAGCTCTCTCACTTCCAACTCGACCAGATCCAAAAGCTCCGGATCGTCGACCATGTCCACCTTCGACATATAAACCACAATGGCCGGAACACCCACCTGACGAGCTAACAATATATGCTCCCGCGTCTGCGGCATCGGACCGTCAGAGGCAGAAACAACCAATATCGCACCGTCCATCTGGGCCGCACCGGTGATCATGTTCTTCACGTAATCAGCGTGGCCGGGACAATCAACGTGCGCGTAATGGCGCTTGTCCGTCTGATACTCCACGTGCGCAGTCGCGATCGTGATCCCGCGCTCCTTCTCCTCCGGCGCCTTGTCGATCTGGTCAAACGCCATCCATGACGCCTGACCCTTCTCCGACAAATAACGCGTAATGCCCGAGGTCAGAGTCGTCTTGCCGTGATCAACGTGGCCTATCGTCCCAACGTTCACGTGCGGCTTCGTCCTTAAAAATTTCTCCTTCGCCATAAATCCTCCCCAATTTTTTAAAGTCCCTTTGCCTTTGCTATAACCTCGTCTGCAATCTGTTTCGGAACGCGTCCGTAATGCGAAAACCTCATTGTAAACGTTGCGCGTCCCTGCGTCAGCGATCTTATGTCTGTTGCGTAGCCGAACATCGAAGCCAGAGGAACCGTTGCACCGACTATCTGCGAACCGGCGTGGGCCTCCGTTTTCGAAATCTTGCCTCGCCTTGAGTTCAAATCGCTGGTCACCGCGCCTACAAATTCTTCGGGAGCGACAACCTCAAGGGCCATCACCGGCTCCAAAAGGACCGGCGCGCCTTTCGCGGCCCCTTCCTTCAAGCCCCTCGAGGCTGCGATCTTGAACGCGATGTCGGAGGAGTCAACCTCGTGATAGGAACCATCAAAAACGGTAACCTTGAGATCAACCAGCGGATAGCCGGCCAGCGTGCCGGCATCCAACGCCTCCTGAACTCCCTTCCTGATCGCCGGAATATATTCCCTGGGAATCACTCCCTGCTTTACCCCATCCTCAAATTCAAAGCCCTTGCCCGGCGGCAGCGGCTCGATCTTGAGCCATACATGGCCGTATTGTCCGCGCCCTCCGGATTGCTGAATGAACTTCGATTCAACCTCGACCGGCTTCGAGATCGTTTCGCGGTAGGCCACCTGCGGTCTTCCCACATTGGCCTTCACGCCGAATTCCCGAAGAAGCCTATCGACGATGATCTCGAGATGGAGCTCGCCCATCCCCGAGATGACTGTCTGTGAAGTTTCTTCATCCACCGAAACCGTGAGCGACGGATCTTCCGCCGCCAGCTTTCGGAGAGACATCGTGAGCTTGTCTTCATCCGCCTTTGATTTCGGCTCGATCGCAATTGCAATCACGGGTTTTGGAAATTCCATCGACTCAAGGACGATGGGATTTTTTTCCTCGCAGAGCGTATCGCCCGTAGTCGTGAATTTGAGCCCGATCGCTGCGGCGATATCGCCGGCAACGACGCTGTCCAACTCCTCGCGCTTGTTTGCGTGCATCCGAAGCATCCTGCTCATGCGCTCTTTCTTGTTTTTCGTCGCATTGAGAAGTCGCCCGCCTGCTTCAAGTTTTCCGGAATAGACCCTGAAATATGTGAGCTGTCCGACGTATGGATCCGTTGCGATCTTGAACGCCAGTGCCGCAAACGGCTCCTTCTCCTTTGCATGGCGGAACTCAACCTGCTCGTCGTTTTCAGGATGCCATCCTTCAATCGGCGGGACATCGAGAGGCGAAGGCAGATAATTAATAACTCCTTCAAGAAGCTGTTGAATGCCCTTGTTCTTGAAAGCGGTGCCGCAGAAGACCGGCGTTACCTTCATAGATAGCGTGGCTTTCCTTGCCGCCAGCCTTATTTCCTCCACCGTGAGGCTGTGGCTTTCGAGATACTTGTGAAGGATCTCGTCGTCGGCTTCGACCACCATTTCGATCAGATGATCCCGCCACTTCCTGATGAGGGGTTTCATATCCTCCGGCGGGTCACTCACTATCGTCTTCGCGCCCATGCTTTCATCATCGTACCTGACCGCCTTCTCTTCAATCAGATCAATCACACCTTCGAAACTATCTTCTGCGCCTATCGGCAGCTCAAACGGAATCGCGTTTGCCTGCAGGCGATCGTTCATCATCTGGACCACGCGCAAAAAATCAGCTCCTGCGCGATCCATCTTGTTGATGAAAGCGATCTTGGGAACACGGTAGCGATTCGCCTGCCGCCACACGACTTCAGATTGCGGCTCGACGCCGCCGACCGCGCAAAAAACTCCGATCGCGCCGTCAAGCACCCTAAGCGATCTTTCAACCTCGATTGTAAAGTCGACGTGGCCCGGAGTGTCGATGATGTTGATGCGGTGGTCCTGCCACAAGCAGGTCGTTGCCGCGGCGGTGATCGTGATGCCACGCTCCTGCTCCTGTTCCATCCAGTCCATCACTGCTGTGCCTTCATGCACCTCGCCTATTTTGTGGGTGATTCCCGTGTAGAAAAGAATACGTTCGGTCACGGTTGTCTTGCCCGCATCTATGTGGGCTATGATCCCGATGTTCCTGCTCTGTTTTAATGACTTCGTATCCATTATTGTATTGGTCTTTTCAAAGAGCAAATTACCAGCGATAATGGGCAAAGGCCTTGTTTGCCTCCGCCATCTTATGCGTATCTTCGCGCTTTTTGATTGCCGACCCCTTGTTTTCAAGTGCTTCCAGAATCTCCGCCGCCAGCCTCTCTTCCATCGTCTTCTCGCCGCGAGCCCGTGCGGCGCCGATGAGCCACCTGAAGCCGAGCGCCATGCGGCGTTCGGAACGGACCTCGACGGGAACCTGATACGTCGCGCCGCCGACGCGCCTTGAACGGACCTCGATGACGGGCTTTATGTTCTCGAGCGCCTGACGGAAGATTTTCAGCGGATCGTCGTTTTTCTTCTCCTTCAAAATATCGAACGCACCATAGGTTATGTGCTCGGCCGTGCCCTTCTGCCCGCACCACATGATCGTGTTGATGAATTTCGCCACAACATGATCATTGTACTTGGGATCCGGCAAAACCTCTCTTATTAATGATGCTCTTTTCTTTCTCGGCATATTTTTTTCGTGATTCGTGATTCGTGATTCGAAAAAACGATTCACGATTCACGATCCACGATCCACGATTCACTTCGGTTTCTTGGTACCGTATTTTGAACGGCTTTTCTTTCTATTCTCCACTCCGACTGTGTCGAGCGTCCCGCGAACGATGTGGTAACGGACGCCCGGAAGATCTTTCACGCGGCCTCCGCGCACCATCACCACGGAGTGCTCCTGCAGATTGTGCCCTTCGCCCGGAATGTAGCTTGTGACTTCCAGCCCGTTCGTCAAACGAACGCGCGCAACTTTTCTAAGTGCGGAGTTCGGTTTTTTCGGCGTCGTCGTGTAAACACGGATGCAGACGCCGCGCCTTTGCGGACATCTCATCAGCGCAGGCGACGCAGATCTGATTTTCAGTGTTTCTCTTCCAACTCTCACCAGTTGATTGATCGTCGGCATCTTTCGTTACCTCTCAACTAATCTTTATATTTCAGCATGTTAGACCACACTTCGCCGCCCTAATTTAAAAGGCGGTGGAAGCTAACAAACGCATCCGGTAAAGTCAACTGATTTTAAGGTGTTAGAAGCCTTTTTAGGGTTTAACCCGCAACCCCTTGACTTGCCGTCAGTTCTTCCCCTGCTGCTACAGCCTGTTCCGGCTCCTCGACCTGCTCCACCTCCATCTCCAACCCCTTATATTTTTTAAGGCCCGTGCCCGCCGGGATCAAACGTCCCATGATGACGTTTTCTTTTAAACCCCGGAGATAATCAACGCGGCCCGACACCGCGGCTTCAGTCAAGACCTTCGTCGTTTCCTGGAAAGAAGCGGCGGAAATGAAGCTGTCGGTTGAAAGCGACGCCTTTGTGATACCCAAAAGCATCGGCTCCGCAATTGCCGGCTTGCCGCCCTTCGCCCTGATTTTTTCGTTTGTCTCCTCGAACTCCAATCTTTCAACCTGCTCGTCCTCAAGCCACTCTGTGTCGCCCGCATCAACGATGCGGACACGCTTGAGCATCTGACGGACGATCACCTCGATGTGCTTGTCGTTGATCCTCACACCCTGCAATCTGTAAACCTCCTGAATTTCATCCACGAGATAGCGCGCAAGTTCCTTCTGACCCAAGACGCGCAAAATATCGTGCGGGTTGGCCGAGCCGTCCATCAGGGGTTCGCCTGCGCGTATGAAGTCTCCTTCGTGGACGGAGATGTGCTTCCCCCTCGGAATGAGATACTCTTTTTTCTCACCGACTTCCGGCGTGACGTAAACGACTCTTTTGCCCTTCTGATCTTCTCCGAATGAGACCATGCCGTCGATTTCGCTTATCACAGCGACTTCCTTCGGCTTCCTTGTTTCAAAAAGCTCCGCGACGCGCGGCAGACCGCCGGTGATATCCTTTGTCTTTGTCGTCTCGCGCGGGATCTTTGCCAGGACGTCGCCTGCCCGAACCTCTTCGCCTTCGGTCACAATAATGTTTGCGCCGACCGGCATCAGGTAGCGCGCCTCGCCTCGGCCCGCCGAAAGCTGCAGCGTTTTTCCCGCCGGATTTTTGATCGAAACGCGCGGACGCTTCGAAGGATCCTTCGACGCGGTGACGACTTTTCTCGAAAGGCCGGTCACCTCGTCGACCTGCTCGACCATTGTGACGCCTTCCTCGATATCACCGAATTTCATCCTGCCTGAAATCTCCGTGAGGATCGGAATTGTGTATGGATCCCACTCCGCAAGGAGCGTTCCCTGCTTGACCTTGTCGCCTTCACTGACCTTGAGATACGCGCCGTAGTTGATTTTGTAGCGCTCACGCTCGCGACCGCTCTCATCCGTGATCACAATCTCCCCGTTTCTGTTCATCGCCGTGAGATGACCTTCCTTGTTCACAACCGTTGTGAGGTTTTCAAATTTCACGAGACCTTCGTGGCGCGAATCCAGCATCGACTGCTCTACGCGTCTGGATGCGGTTCCTCCGATGTGGAAGGTACGCATCGTAAGCTGCGTGCCCGGCTCTCCGATCGACTGCGCCGCAATGACGCCGACCGCCTCGCCGATGTTCACCAGATGCCCTCTTGCGAGGTCACGCCCGTAGCACTTGATGCAAGTGCCGTGCTTGCTCTTGCAGGTAAGCACCGATCTTATCGTGACTTTTTCAAGCCCCGAATCTTCGATCTTGCCTACGAGCTCTTCAGTTATCTCGCGGCCTGACGGAACGATCACTTCATCAGTATAAGGATCGCGGATATCGTCGAGTGCGACACGACCCAGGAGGCGCTCGCCCAAAGGTTCAATGACCTCTCCGCCTTCGACGAGTGCCTGAACAACCATCGCGTCAAGCGTGCCGCAATCTTCTTCTAAAATCGTCGAATCCTGCGCGACATCCACAAGCCGGCGCGTCAGGTAACCGGAGTTCGCCGTCTTGAGAGCCGTATCTGCCAAACCTTTGCGGGCACCGTGCGTAGATATGAAGTATTGAAGAACGTTCAAACCTTCGCGGAAATTTGCAGTGATGGGCGTCTCGATGATTTCCCCGGAGGGTTTCGCCATCAAACCGCGCATACCGGCAAGCTGCCTCATCTGCTGCGCCGAACCCCTGGCGCCCGAATCGGCCATGATGAAGATGGGGTTGAAGCTCAACTGCTCGCGCGTCTCTCCCTTGGCCGACGTGACCTTCTCCATGCCCATGCCTTTCATCATTTCGCCTGCGATCTGCTCCGTGGTCGCCGCCCAGATATCGACCACCTTGTTATATTTTTCGCCCGATGTGATGAGACCTTCGGTATACTGGTCTTCGACGCCGCGGACTTCATCGAAGGCTTCATTGAGCAACTTTTCCTTCGTCTGCGGTATCTTCATGTCGTCGATGCAGATTGAAATTCCCGCCCTCGTTGCGAAATGGAAGCCGAGAGAACGAAGGTGGTCGCAAAGAAGCACGGTCTCTTTGTCCTTGCAGAGCCTGTAGCACTGGTCGATCAAATCGGCGACTTTGCCCTTGTCCATCACCTTGTTGACGTATGAGAATGCGATTTGATGCGGAATAATTTCATAGAGAAGGCTGCGGCCGACTGTGGTTTCCACCAGCTTGCCGCCCATCCTGACCTTGACACGCGCCTGCAGATCAACGGCACCTGCATCATATGCGATATGAAGCTCTAGAGGAGAGGAGAAGATTGAGCCTTCGCCCTTCGCAAATGCGCGCTCGCGCGTCATATAGTATAGACCCAGGATCATGTCCTGTGTGGGGACGATGATGGGCTTTCCGCTTGCAGGAGATAAAATGTTGTTTGTCGAGAGCAAAAGCACGCGCGCTTCGATCTGCGCCTCGACAGAAAGCGGAACGTGGACCGCCATCTGGTCACCGTCGAAGTCGGCGTTGAACGCCGCGCAAACGAGCGGATGCAGCTGGATCGCCTTGCCCTCGATGAGGACCGGCTCAAATGCCTGCATGCCCAACCGGTGCAAAGTGGGCGCGCGGTTGAGCATCACCGGATGCTCTTTGATCACGTCATCCAACGCGTCCCAGACCTCCGGGACATCTTTCTCGACCAGGCGCTTTGCGCTCTTGATCGTTGATGCAAGGCCGCGCTCCATGAGTTTTTGAAATATGAACGGTTTGAAGAGTTCCTTTGCCATGACCTTCGGCAGACCGCACTGGTGGAGCTTGAGCTCGGGGCCCACTACGATCACCGAACGACCCGAATAATCGACGCGCTTTCCCAAAAGGTTCTGACGGAAGCGGCCCTGCTTTCCCTTGAGCATGTCGGAGAGGGAACGGAGAGGCCTTCTGTTGGGCCCCACAAACGGCCTTCCGCGGCGGCCGTTATCAAAGAGCGCATCCACAGCTTCCTGAAGCATGCGCTTCTCGTTTCTTATAATGATGTCGGGAGCGGAGAGCTCCATCAGGCGTTTAAGCCTGTTGTTGCGGTTGATGACGCGCCTGTAGAGATCGTTTAAATCCGATGTCGCAAAGCGGCCGCCGTCCAGCGGAACAAGCGGGCGGAGATCCGGCGGCAAAACAGGAACCACTTCCATCATCATCCATTCGGGACGGTTATTCGCCTCACGGAATTGCTCACACAGTTTCAAACGTTTGGAGAGTTTTTTCGAAATGGCGACGGACTTTGTCTTCTTTAGATCTTTACGCAGTTTCTTTGAAAGTTCATCAAGATCGATCTTTGCCAAAAGAGAGCGGACGGCCTCGCCGCCCATTCCCACTTTGAACGTCGGGCCGAATTCTTCGATCGACTTCTGATATCTGTCCTCTATCAGGACTTCCTTCTCCAGCAGCGTTGTGTTGCCGGGATCCGTCACGATATAGGCCTCGCAGTAAAGGACGCGTTCAAGATCGCGAAGCGGGAGATCGAGCATCGTCCCGATGCGGGACGGCAAACTCTTCAGGAACCATATATGGGCCACGGGCGTTGCAAGCGTGATGTGCCCCATGCGTTCGCGCCGCACCTTGCTTTGAATGACCTCGACGCCGCACTTCTCGCAGACGATCCCGCGGTGCTTCATGCGCTTGTATTTTCCGCAGTTGCATTCGTAGTCTTTCACGGGTCCGAAGATCTTGGCGCAGAACAGGCCGTCGCGTTCCGGCTTGAAGGTCCTGTAATTGATCGTCTCCGGTTTTTTCACCTCGCCGTGAGACCACTGCAGAATGCGCTCCGGAGAGGCCACCTTTATGCGCACGCCCTCGAAGCTTATAGGATCCTTGGGTCTTTCAAAGAAGTGATAAATGTCCATGCCTTCCTCCGGCGAAAAGTTCTGTTATTGGGCTTCGATCAACTCAACATCCAGACACAGAGCCTGAAGCTCTTTTATTAAAACGTTGAAGGATTCGGGGAGCCCCGTTTCCAGAACCCTCTCTCCCTTCACGATCGCTTCATACATCCTTGTCCTGCCTATCACGTCGTCTGATTTGACGGTCAGGAATTCCTGCAGCGCGTATGCGGCGCCGTAGGCCTCCATCGCCCAGACTTCCATTTCTCCCAGGCGCTGCCCGCCGAACTGCGCCTTGCCGCCCAGCGGCTGCTGCGTGACCAGTGAATACGGCCCTATCGAGCGCGCGTGAATTTTTTCATCGACCAGGTGATGCAGCTTCATCATATACATGATGCCGACTGTGATCGGCG
>Ga0315291_10005177_pt1 | contig 16413 bp, 14 predicted proteins | sample YL17G12_20_MG_FD_203070 | JGI IMG/M metagenome (GOLD analysis project Ga0315291, IMG submission 203070) | Sediment microbial communities from Yellowstone Lake, YNP, Wyoming, USA - YL17G12_20 | ecosystem: Environmental > Aquatic > Freshwater > Lake > Sediment | place: USA: Wyoming | collected...
TGTCATTCTAGGAACATCAATATTTGCTTGCATAAAAAAACCAGTAAGCTGTGGAAGAACAAAAACAAGCAGGAGAATAGCAACAAATAACAATATAGAAAGAATAATCGCAGGATACATCATAGCTCCTTTTATATCTTTTTGAAGCTTATACTCAGAATCTGCATCTTCAAATAACCCGAAGAAACTTTGTGGTAAGGTTCCCCCAATTTCACCTGCTCTAATCATGGCTATTTCACTAGAACTAAAAACATTTGGATAAGAAGCTAAACTAGCTGAAATATAATTTCCTGATTCAACATCATATTTTAATTTAGAAAGCACTTCTTCCAACTTTGGATTTTTTATACTTTCTCTTAAGAGATCAATGGTCTCCAGTAAGGGAAGTCCAGCTTTCAACATTGTTGCAAAATTTTTATACAGAAATACTTTTTCAGCCTTTTTAACCTTTGTAAATCTTTCCATCAGAGACAATTTCCTTTTTTCAATTTCCTCATCAAAATCGGAAATGTTATCCTTTATACTTAGTATTTCATAACCTTTTTCTTTTAATTTATCAGCCGCTTCATTTTCATCACTAGCTTCAACACCTCCTGATATTAATTTTTTATCTTTTATTGCTTTATAAGTATATTTATGCATAAAATTAATAATAATAATTACTCTCTTGTCACTCTTAAAATCTCACCAATAGTAGTTATCCCGCTTTTAGCTTTCTTCAAGCCATCGATTAGCATAAGTTCCATACCCTGTTCTATAGCTTTACGCTGGATTACATCTGCTGTTGCATTACTTGCAATTAGATTAATAATTTCTGGAGTGACTTCTAATACTTCATATATACCTATTCTCCCTTTTAACCCAGATTTACCACACTTATCACAACCTTTACCTTTAAAAAACTTTCCATCACTCACTATTTGATTAATTTGTTCTTCAGACAAACCGATTTTTACTAGTTCTCTTCCCAAAGCTTCATTCTGTTCTGGAGAAAGCTGATCTTCTACACGACAATTATCACATACTTTCCTTACCAACCTCTGCGCTATAATCAAATTTACAGAAGATCCAATTAAAAACTCCTCAACTTTCATATCTGCAAGCCTAGGAATTGCACCCGCTGCATCATTTGTATGAATTGTAGACAAAACAAGATGTCCTGTCAGAGCAGAATTTATAGCAATATTTGCAGTTTCCTCATCACGAATCTCCCCAACCATCATTATATCAGGATCCTGTCTTAGCAAAGCTCTAAGACCATTCGCAAAAGTTAATCCAATTTGAGGATTTACCTGCATCTGATTTACTCTAGATATAGCATATTCTATTGGATCTTCTACTGTAATAATATTTACTTCGGGTGTATTAAGTTTCGTTAATATAGTATATAGAGTAGTTGTTTTCCCACTACCAGTTGGTCCTGTAGCTAAAATCATTCCATGAGGTTTGGTGATTGCTATTTCAACTTTTTTCAAATTCATATCAGCAAAACCTAATTTATCTAGAGTAAAATTCATACCTGTTTCTTCCAAGACTCTTGCCACAACTTTTTCTCCAAAATAAGTAGGAATTATCGAGATTCTTAAAGATATAGCCTGTTTGTCTACTTTCACCTTAATTCTTCCATCTTGAGGCAGCCGATGTTCATCTATTTTAAGATTACTCATAATTTTAACACGTGCTACTAAAATTGGAAGAATTTCACTCGGTAATGTCACTTTATCATATAAAATACCATCTATTCTATACCTTACCAAAACTTCTCTTTCCAAAGGTTCTATATGCACATCACTTGCCTTTTCAACAACTGCATATTCAATGATTGAGTCAAATAGTTTAATAACTGAAACCTTTTGTGCAGCTTCTTCAATCGTTTCTACTTTCCCTTTTACTGATTTACCCGCTTGTTCTTTTATCATTTCCTGTAAAACTTGCTGAATATCTTTTTTGTAAAGTAACATACCCTGCTCAAAAGACGACGGTTGTATATAATAGGGTACAACATCTAATCCTGTTCTTTTTGAAATAAAATCAATAGCTTCAAGATCTATTGGATTTGTCATGGCAATATGTATCCGATTTCCTTCCTTTTTAAATGGTACAGCTTCTCTTTCAAGCGCTATTTGTTTTGTGATAGTGTCTAATGCATCTTTGTCTACCTTTATCTTGCCTAGGTCAACAGTAGAAACACCTAATTCCCTTGCTACTATTTGAGATAACTGATCTTGGGTAATTAAACCTTCACCTACTATAAGTTCTGATAGGGGTAAATCTGACCGTTTCGCTTTTATTATCAATTTATCAATCTCAGCAACATCAACTTTTGTATTTTTCAATACCAATTCTTTTATTATACTATTAGGCAGTGCCAATTTATTATTACTAATATTTAAAAAATATATACATTTTGAATAATAAAAGGATAGCAGAAAAAGTTAAAAGTATCAATTCAAATCTGATTTTTTAATAACTTTTTATTTAAACGCATCTTCAAAAATTTACACTCCTTTATAACACCCAATAGGAATTGATATATGAAATACAGAAAGCCTAAAACTTTCGTTTTAACATAAATAATTGGATTAGGCGTACTTCGTAGGATTCTACTCGACCTAAACGAATCAATTTAAATTAACTAAATACATTAGTCCTTGGAACCCTGATTCTTCTTAATAAAAAAAATATAATTGATAAAGAAGACAAACCAAGAAAATACATTAATGTAATATTTCTGCCAGTAACAGCTAATATAGCTGAAACAGTAATTGTACTGACTGATTCTATTAAGTATGTCTCTGAATATGAATATAAAGTAACTGTATTTCTAATCTTTTCACCAGAAGGGCAATCTTCACTAATTTTACCACTATAAGAGAAAGTATAATCACTATCAATTGAATCAAAACTATCAGAAGGCTCAAAACTACCGTCAACAATATAGCCTCTTCCATTGTTATCCCATATTATTTCATTATTTCCTATATAACCGTTATCACTTATTCTATCTGAATAAATAATTAGATATCTATCAGGAAGTTTGTCTTTTATATAAACATCATAGGCATTACCTGTACCAGTATTTTTTACGTTAATATAATACGTTATATCCTCACCTGCTAATACATATTGCAAATTATTTGTCTTTGTTATTTCTAGAATAGGGGCATGAACTACCGTTTCAACTGTATTTGAAGTAACAGAAAGTCCGGAACTTGTATCAATTACATTAGCAGAGTTTAAAAGTTTTGTTAAATCAGGCGTATCTTTCTTTACTCTTACAACAAAACTCACAGTTTTTGATTTAGATAAGCAAATATCTACTCCAAAATCCCATTTAATGACCCCATCTTCAAGGTAGCCGTTATCTGAAGCACTTATGAAATCTGTATAAGGCAGTATAGAAGAGATGTCATCACTAACTTCTATATCAGTAGTACCATATTGAAACTGCCTTGCTATATCTATAAATGTTTCCTCAAGATCCTGTACATCTGCAACCCAATAGTAATCTTCTATACTTGAAGCAATACTTAATAATAAATTTTCATTTATCCCATCTCCTATACCTACAGATATAATCCTAATCCCTAACTGATTTTTGATTGTATCTGCAATTGTTATTACTTCAGCATTAGTATACCCACTATTATTTTGACCATCTGTAAAAATTAAAATAACTTTCTGACTATCCGGCCTTCCATTTAATATAATTTCTTGGCTTGCTATTAATAAAGCTTCACCAATATTAGTATTGCCACTAGCATTTAAAGTATTAACATTATTAATAACATTTAAAAATATACTTGTAAGCGGCTGAGCCAAGTAAGCATTTGTGTCATAAGGAATTAATCCAATCATATCAGTAGCAGAATCTAATTCATTAATAAAAGATATCGTTGCTTGTTTAGCTAAATCAATTTCGTCTACCATACTCCCTGATTTATCAAAAGCAATTCCTATATCTATACTTGCATTGCAATATCCATCTGTTTTTACTATAAGTGTATAAGTTACATCCTGGGCGCCTTCCTCAGGAAGATCTCTTTGTACATGGCTTTTATCAACATATTTCTCGATTGAAAGGTTTTCTATTTCCTGAGCATTAACTTTTCCTATTTTAAATAATAATCCAGGTAGAAAAATAAAACACATAAAAAATATTATATTTATTACTTTAAAGAAAAGAGGAAAATTTTTTTTGATTAACATTATAAAGTAGTTAAAAAGATTAAGGGGCATTTGATAGTTTTAATGTCTTTTTACCATATTTTACACAAAACTTCAATACTAGAGGCCTACAAATTAATATACATAATCACTCTTACAAAATACATTTTATATCTAACCTAAAGTTTGCTACTATTCAATTTAATAAATTAATTTTTTTTCAAATGCTTTTAAAAAAATTATTCTCAAAAAAGGTAAAGAATTTAAAAGATAAAGAAGTAGTAAGAGAACTATCACAAGCCTTTAAAACTTTTCTCGAAGAATATAAGATTAATTTAAACAATCAAAAATACGAAGTTATTTCACCTCTTCACGTAGATGAACTTGCATCAAAAATAGCATCTTTATATGAGAAGTTAAGAAGAATTATTGATTGGAAAGAAGAACATTTACTTAGAAGATTTGCTATAGAAAGAATACTAAAAAGAATAATGATACCGCAGATTTCAGGTGTAAGTATAATATCTGCTCTTGATGCAAATAAAATAGCTGAACCTTTTGTTTTAGAACTAATAAGAACTGGCTATTTCCCAAATGACAAGATATCTAAAAATCGTATTCTTTATATTACACTTGCTTTAAAGAAATATATATATATTTTAGAAAATAGCTCCCCAACTAGAAGAAAATTATCTTTAAACTTAATAACAAAAGTAGAATTTTATAATTGGTTGCTTTCAATAGCTGCGTGTGAGATAGAGGAAATTTTAGATCCTTCATACTTTGAAGTATCTTTAATTAATTTCATGACTTATAGGATCTTTGAGAGGATTCAAGTATTTAAAGCAGATAATATAGATAAATCAAAAATGTTTTTTCAGGCTTACATTGCTGTACACAGAGCCCTTTATAATCTTGAGGAAAATCTGATAACTTATCACCTAATAAGATGCAAATATCCTGATTGGGTAAATCAAAATGCAAAATTCTTTGAAGAATTTGTTCAAAATATAAAAATCATTTGGAAACAATTAGAAGAAGACTTAAATTATAAATATTCAGGAGAATTTTTTAAAATTTGTGAAAAGTACGATACGATATATTTGATTATTGGAGATATATTAAAGAAATTCGAGGATAAAATTAATTTAATAGATGATACTTTCAAAAATACATCAAAATTAGAAAACCTTATTAAAGAAATGTATGATAAAAGAATATCTACATTGAAAAGAAGGCTCTATAGATCAGCCTTTTATTCTACATTATCAATATTTGTAGCAGGCGGAGTAAGTTTATTTATTTTTGAAATCCCGCTTGCCAAATTTTTTTATGGAAGATTTAGTTTAATTGCAATGATTGTTGATTTACTTATCCCAACAGTATTAATGTTCATACTAGTTATATTAATAAAACTTCCATCTAAGAAAAACTTTACAAGGGTAGTAGAAGAAATAAAAAAGATTGTTTACAAAACAGAAGAGATTGATATATATGAAATAAATTTCAAAAAAATAAAAAGCTGTTTTGGAAGCCTTATTTTTGGTTCAATATTTATATTACTTGGTACTTTTACTTTAGGCCTAATGTTTTGGATTTTTTATATTGCAAAAATTCCTTGGACATCAGTCTATATTGATACTATTAATATTGCTTTAATTGTTTTTGCAGCTTTTGTCATAAGGCAAAGAGCTAAAGAAATGACTATTGAAGAAAGCTCGAATATATTGGAATTTTTTATTGATATGATTTCAACGCCCATAGCACAAATTGGCCAATGGTTTGCGTCTAAATGGCGAGAATACAACTTCGTAAGTGTTTTTTTTACAGCACTTATAGATACTCCTGTTTCTACACTAATAAAAATTGTTGAAGATTGGCGATCTTACCTAAGAGATAAAAAATCCTCTATCCATTAAATAATCTACAAATACATATTATTATAGTTGCAATTTGACCGAAAAAGACTAGGGTTTGGGAGTTTCTTCTTTGGGTGGACATAGTTAATTACGATTATTCTCCGTCAGCAAATTGAAAAACCCCAAAACTTTCCCGCCAGACGTCGGGCTGGTGGTAGTACTTTTTGCCTGTCATGACGCCAGGCCATGGATTACAAAAAGTGCTGTAAATCTTTTGCCATCAAAAGGTAGCATGAAAAAAGGTAGAAAAAATAAGAATTAATTCTATAATAATAAATTAATTAAAATTAATAGGACTTACAACATATAATCGCCTGTATCTTGTAATAGTATATATGTGTTTTAAAAATTTACTTGAGAATATATTTTCTAAGTGCTAGTATGTTTTTTAATATAAATTAAGTTTATTATTTATTATGCATAAAATTATAAGAAAAACATTTATTTCTACAATACTTCTTTCCTCTATTTTATATTGTTTTTCTGCATTTACTTCTAAAGTAAGTGCACAACAGACACTTCCTGGTGCAGGAAGCGGTTTTGTAGATGCAGTACAGCTTATGCCAGGAGATTACCAAAGTGGTTTTATTGCTGAGTATAGTGAAGGATATTATTATATAAACATCAATGCAGGACAAGAACTTCAAGTTATATTTGAATATGTTAGTGATGGATCAGTAGTTTTAACCTTCTATAATAGCAATGAAGAAGAGATGTATAAAATTGATACCTTTGAAATAAAAGAAACTCTAAATTGGCTTTCCAAAACAAGTGAAAAATATTATCTAGTTTTCCAAAGCAATTGGGACATCGAATCTCTTAGCCTTAACATTTCTTTCTCAAATAGATACGATGCAGGTTCAACATTTGACGCACCTGATAATTTCGACAGTTCTATGCTTCTTAATCCAGGAGAATATAGCAGTTACTTTGTAGAAGATGCTTTTTACACTGGTGGTTCTAAAGGGAATGATCTAGAAGATTATTATAAAACAGCTGTTAAAAGCGGTTCAAATCTCGTTGTTAAAGTATCTCCTCCGTCCAATTCTACTGCCAAATTAACTATTTACGATGAGTACAGAGGGGAAGTATTTACGAATGGTTCAGAAAATAACGGTCAAATAATTACTGGGAGTGTAACTGTATATACTAGTGGTTATATGTATATTGTAGTCAGTGCAAACTGTGATTATACAAACTGTGATGGGAACATTGTAAATTACCAAATGAGTATTTCAGGTTCAGAGGAATCTGCTGGAGCCACAGGCGGAACAGATGGAACTACTACATTAGATGACTTAACTAATTCAGCTTATAATTTTAATTTACCTAATTTCCAAGTTAGCTCAGCACTTAAAACTATTATAATAGCTATAAGTTGTGTAGTTGGTTTGTTTCTCTTTGTTATTGCAATCATTTTCTTCATAAAACAAGTTACAGGTGACAAAAAACCAATAGTACCTCAAAAGAAAACCGAACCAAGTACTCCAAATATACCTGAAAAGCCGGAAGTCGAACAAACTAACCAGCCGAGTAATCAAAATGTTACTCTAAAAGCAGAAAATGTGGTAATACAAACTAGTAAGCCAATTTCTGATAAAACTGAAACTCAACAATCAAGTTCAGTTACAACTAAAACACCGAAATAATAAAAGCTTAAATAAAACTTGGTCTTATTATAAAGATAATTAGTATAGTTGTGTATATTAATTAGCCGTTTCTGACTATTCATAAAGTATAAAAGAATATACATTATGTAAATATATATTCCCATATCTTAGTAACAATTTGGAATTAATATACTTAAAGTAGGTTAGTATAAGTATTTTTTGCAAAAGTTTCTATTAGTGCAAAATTTTTTATTGTTGATATTATATCTCCCCACATCCTACTGAAAATTGCCCTCCTTGTATTTCATCAACCTGAGATATACTAATTAAACAAATCATATTTCCTTTTAATAAACCAGTTAACGATCCTCCTGCATCAGGTCCAGCTGCATTTTCACCGTCTACTTCAAATCCGTAATTTTCTAAGTAATCCCTACAGTATTTCTCAAGGTCATAGTCTGCAAAAGTTATATCAGTTGCTATTAATTCCCCGCTTATCGATCTAACTTCTTCTTTTTCTATCCAATTAAAATTACCAACAGATTTATTAAATGTATATTCTGTATTATTTGCTTCAATATCTTCAAAATATTTACCAATATTAAAAACCTCTGTAGTTTCGGTGCTACTTGACTGTGAGCTAGTATTAGCTTGATTAGAATTCTGATTATCGCTAGTCTCACCTTTTGAACCTTTCAAAAGATCTCTTCCATAAATAGCTATAAATGTGGCAAGAAGACCAATTATTATTAACATTATAAAAATCAAAACTATTGTTTTTGTACCGCTTTTTGCATTATCTTCACTTGGTGTACTTGTAATTTCTTGAGGAGGTGCCAAATTTTGTATAGGTGTATTTGGAATCTGAGAGTTAACATTTCCTTGCAAAGGCGGACTTCCCGGTTGCTGTTGCTGAGGCGGGTTATTATTGCTAACAGGTTGAGGTGGTATATTTTGATTTGTATTTGGATCCATAAATATAAAATCTAAACTAAAATAATATTCATATTAAAATAAATACAAGGTAACGTCAATTTACTATTAATTAAAATATGTATATTACGAGGAATTTTATAGAGTTATTATTGATATAACTGTAAATTTATTTTTATAGCTGAATCTAACCTGAACTTTCACCTCTTGATTTTCATATACGTTATAATTACTGCTCAAAATAAAATTTACATTTTGATCTTTTAATTTATGAGTATAATTGGTATTAGAATTTTTAATTAAAACTCCCTGATATGTTACTACATTACCGCCTATTACAGGTGCAATTTGACCAACTCCTCCCTCAGTACCAACTAATTCGATAGATTTAACAACAAAACCAGGTTTATCCTCATAAAAAACAACACTTGTTTTCACCTCTTTTCCCTCCCAATTATTATATCTTGTACTTAATATCAAATTTATTTTTTTGTCTTGCAGCATGTGTGTATATTTTGTATTAGGATTTTTTACTAGTATTCCTTGATAAGTAACTGTCTGAGAAGAACTACTTTTTGCATTAACCTTATTTAAAATACTTGGGGAAAAAAGAAATATTAAAATTAAGAAAGAAAGTGTAAATAAAAATTTCCTCATATTTGTAAAATAATAAAATATATTTAATATTTAAAACGAACAAAAACTAATTCATAACAGAAATTATTACCATTAACTTTACAGTTGTGATAGATATTACAAAATAGTTTAGGAAAATAATCAATAAATTATTATGATTACTGAATTATCGTCTTAAATAAAGATGTGTGGAAGAATTGTGTGGTAGAAAATATAATATATGATTGCTTTCCGTCAAACATTAATTCTTCCACGCTTTCCCGCCTGACGTCGGGCAGGTTTAGTACCTTTTTCTAAAAAAGGTATTAAATATATTTCACTTAACTTCAATATAATCATATGAACTAGTTATATAAATGTTATTCTTATATAATACATTCTGTTATCAAAACTATCTTATGCACGAATCAGTAAGAATAAGATTCTCAAAAAATATAAAAGATTATTTAGTTAAAAATGGATTTCGTCAAAAGAGTTTACCTAGATTAACTGATATATATTTGAAACCTACAGGCATAAGTCTTAAAGAATTTCATCCAAAAGATATTGTATTTCGAGTAAGAACTAATACTTTAAGTAGCGAATCAAAATTAGAATTAATTATAGTTACTTACTCAAAAGGATCATATACTCACAAAAACCATATTCTCGCTTCAGGTAAACTTAATATAATTAAAAAAATATTAGTAAATTTAAAATTGGAAAAATATTTAGAAGTAAGGTTAGACAATATTTTATGGGAGATTAATAAAAACCTAAATATTTTAGAAGAAAATATAAATGGTAAACTTATGTTTTTTAAATTTGAAGCTAAAAAGAAAAGTGATATTGGAAAATTTTTGAAGAATTTTAAAAAAATGGAAATTATCAAAAAAAACATCACATGGATTTTATCAGAGAAACAAGGATTAATAAGATATACAGTATAATTAACCTATTCCTTTCTTTACAACAAACATAATTCACTGTTACTGTAGTTTATTCCCAGTGTTATATATATTAATAGTTATTAATTATTGAATATGGAAGAAGATAGAACAGATACAATACCACAAAGTGCAGTAGATGCAAGTTACAATTTTGTAACTGAACAGCTTCGATTACTAGCAGAAGAGTTAAAAATCCCTTTAGAATTATTATATGATATTGCAGATTACGAAGAAATCCCATTCGATCCTTATAATAAAATATATGAAAATGCTCTAAGTCAAATACCACAAGATTTAAGAGAATATGTATTAAAGGAAATTCAAAGAATCGAGACAGAAGCACTTATTATAATGATTAGCTAAACATCATAAGATTTCTTTAGCATAAACTATTTTAAATAGAAATAATAATTACGTAGTTAAAGATAAATTAAATTAACCTTTTTGTAATTTTTTACAAAATCATTTGCCATGCTCCAATCTGTTCAGCATATCTAGCCATTTCTTGGTAAACCTCCTCACCATCTTCTCCATATATATTAAGTATTAAACTCTTAGGAAAATATCTTGTCTGCCATTTGCCACCTATCAAAACAATACAAATAATCCCATCATCAGGTGCAAAAGTACTATCTCGTAAATACAAATGCCCTATCCGAAAAGAATTCCTCGTTACTGCAACAGGAATATAACCTTCTCTAGTTTTACCTTCAACTTCAAAAGCTGGCACAAATAGAGAATCAAATTTTTGATTTCCCACAAACTGAGGTTTTACATAACGAAATTTTGGAGGTAATAATTCTCCTTGTAACCAATTTGTGGGAAGTTGAACGGAAAATAAAATCTGATACGGAACTACACCTTCATCAATGACAGTAAATAAATTAGTAACACCCCATACAGATAAACCATCAGGACTTTGTGTAACTACGTCTCTATATCTAGGAGGCTGAGTAGGATCAACAATATGAACACGATGATAATCAAAATATCTAGATAAACTGTCAAGTAAATCTGAGTTCATATCCAATTCTAAATTAAAAAGGGTAATATTGTGATGCCCAATTACATTTGGTAAATAAAGTTTTCCTCTACTCTTCCATGATAAATGACTACCACATTCTTCTAAACCAAGTAAATAAGGATAACCATTTATAATAAATTTCAGAACTGGTTCATTACTTAAATGAATACTTATTTGACCTTCATCAGTAATCATAAGAAAATCGCCACTTGCAAATCCTGTTCCAAACTCCATTTCATCAAATTGTTTCCACGGATCATCTCTGCTTGCTAGTAACTCATACTCCATAAAATCATATTTAATAACTTATCTGACTATTAATAATCCACTTGGCAAAACTCTAAATCTCCCATTTATTGGTACATAATATCTGCCTGTACTATTGAATGAACTCACAGCTTCCTGTTTTAATATTTCTATAACTCTATGACCTGTATCCTTTAATTCAACTACCCTGCCAATTTTATCAAATAATATAAAAGGAACAGTATCTCTAATTTCTACTATAACCACTTTACCTCCTTCCGAAACTGTTTGAACAGGATATACCATACAGCTGGCTATTCCTATATTCCCTGCTTGTAAGTCAGCGACTTGAGCTACTTCAACTTTGCCTCCAATACTTAGATTAGTTTCTTTAAATTCGCATTGTCCGACTCCAGGTAGAATATATCTGTCTGTAATTGCATATAAATCTGGGTACTCAGATGATTTTTTTAATATTACAAAACAAGGAATATCATTTTTTCCTGATCTGTGTTTTATACTTGTTCTCATTACTATTAAGCAATCATGATTTACACTTTGATCAACACCTTTATAATTTCCTTGTCTTCTTAAATCTATATTATAGAAATACCCTTCAAATACACCAATTGTACCAAAACTAATACCACCTAAAGCAAGTTCCCTTGAAATATCAATACGAGTAAATCCTAATGTACATGTTAAATCAGGTTGGAAGTATAAATTTACTAAAGCCATACCACTATGTGTTCTTTTTAGAAATTGAATACATTCTATACTTTCTCCATTTCTACCGGTTAACATAACCTTCACTCCTAATATGTTTGTAGTTCTTATAGATTCAGTATTGACATGAAATATATTACCTCTATTTCTATCTTTATCACACTGAAAGAATCTACCACTCGCCAATACAACCTGCCCTATAGGTACAGCTTCCCAAGCCTCTCGCCATCTTGTAGTTTCAAATGAATCTAACACGACTAAATACTATATAATCACACATTATTATATCATATTTAATCACTTATTTTTATTGACAATCCTTATTATTTAATTATCTTCTATTACTAACTTTCCGCTAATACCAGAAATTATATAAATAACTTCATTTCTTTTTGGAATATATAAAATAGGTTCCAGTGGTTCTAATAGACTGACGCGAGTACCATTAATTGTAATCTCAACAACTCTAACTCTTAATCCTTCTCTCCATGTTTTGTAAACACGTTCACTAAAACTATATATTTGAGTCTTAGTATTATATATAATAACATCAAAATATCCATGATATTCACCAATATCACCAGGTAAATAATCACTTACATCTAAACATGTAAGTTCATCACCGATCTCTATAATAGTAATATAAGACGTAGGATCAGGAGCATAATAAACATCTGTTGGCTCATAACCGCAAATTGTCCTTCTAAAACCTTGAACACAAATCACTGGTATTTCAGATACAGCTAATTTGATGTCTGTAACCCTACCAAAAACAGATATACAACCAATTTCATCAAGTTTTATTACATTTCTTTCAGAATCAAGAGTAATTATATACAAATCTGCACAAACTATAATAAAAGTTCCAACATGCAAGGCTTCCATACCTTCAATACGATTATGAGTATCACCATCTTCTGTATTTATTTGAATACGAACATGAAATTGTTCCATAATAACAATATTATCAATAACTTTATCCCATAGTGTAATCATATCATTACTAAATACTAATAATATATATAATAAAAATAACTGAAGTAAATCCATATTCATTCCAGTTACCTAAATCTTTACTTACCTATAAATGTTATGTAGTATAAAAAATATAATCTATTTAATACATTTATTATGCTAAAAAAATACCGGTTTTTGTTTATCTCTTTACTCCTAATTGTAATTATTTCAATAGCAGGATTTTATATTTTAATCAACCTAAAAAAACAATCCAGCTATAAAACCGTTCTAAATAACTCAATCAACCAAAATTCACAGCCTAATGAGTCGCAAGAACCTTTTGAATTTTTTGTTTTATCAGATCAGAGAAATTTTACTGGAAGCGAAGAATACGATACAAGCGATTATTTTCGCGGTGCACTAGAAGAAATTGATAATCAGGGTAAAGGGGATTTCTTATTTATCCTAGGAGATTTAGACCCAGTTCTAGGTACAAACTGGTCAATTGACAAATATCTTGGAGAAAATTACACTTGGTATCCTGTTGTAGGCAACCACGAACTTCCAGGTCAGGGTACCGAAGATTATAAGGGTGAAAACATACAGTTAATAAGAGCATTTGACACTAAAGAAAGAAACAAAGGTCCTATTCCATGTTCAGAAACTACATATTCATTCGATTACCAAAATGTACATTTTGCAATATTAAATGAATATTGTAATGACGAAAGTGATAAAGATTCAAGTGGTGATATATCCGATCTTTTATATAACTGGCTTGTAAATGATTTATATAAAGCAGGTAATAAAATCAAACTTGTATTCGGTCATGAACCTGCATACCCACAGCCGGATAAACTTAGTGGAAGACTTCGACATGATGATGACAGCTTAAATGAGTATCCTGCTAACCGCGATAGATTTTGGAATTTACTAAAGGAAGAAAATGTTCTTGCTTATTTCTGTGGACATACACATAATTACAGCACTTACCAATATGATGGTATATGGCAGATTGATACAGGTCATGCAAGAGGATTCGGTGATACAGAGTCTAAAAGTACATTTGTGAAAGTAAAAGTAAATAATAGTGAAGTTGAATATGAAACTTATAGGACACTAGAAAAGCCTTCAGAATATATATTAACAGATTCAGAAAAAATAAATTAAAAGTTGCAAGCGTAAATCATTTTTTTCTTAAAGCCAGTCTCAATCTCTCATGGACATGTTTTCCTATATCATCGATTTCATTATATATGGCTATATCTTGAGATATTATTTCAAAATAAGGTTGAACAGATTTTAAAATAAATTCTAGCGGATTTATCTCTTCTTTTTCACATCTCCTTTCATATTGAGTTCTAGTAAATATAGCGATAAAAAGTATCCCATTCTTTTTCAAAACTCTTGCTAACTCTTTTATTTGTATTGGAAGGTTCTTTCCACCAAGTGCATACCACGAATATGCTGCATCAAAATATTCATTTTTAAATTTAAGTTCTTCAATTTTTTCTAATTTAAAATAAACATTTTTAACTTTATTTTTTCTAACTTTTTCTTTAGCTAATTTTATTGCTACTTTACATATATCAATCCCTGTAACTTCATATCCCTTTTCAGAAGCTAAATATATCGCATCACAACCAACTCCACATCCTGCATCTAAAACCATCTGCTCAGAACCGGATAGTAATTCTAGAAATAGAGATAAATTGCTTGAAGGTTTTACATTTTTACTATTCATTCTATTCTTTATAGATTTCTTTTATCAAAAAAACAATTGAAAACTGTAGATTGTAAATTGATAATTTAAAACAATAATGTTTATTATATCTTATAGCAAAATTATTTAACAATAATAAATTTTAAGTGACAGTATTACTAAAGAAGTAACTAATTAAAAAAGTATTTAATATTCTATTAAACTAAAAGAGATATAGTAAAGTAAATAAGCAAGACTATCTTGACATATTACTTCTAAAAATAAAGACTAAGAATTTGAATTAAACGGTAATGTATTGCGGAATATATAAATAACTTTTATCATCTATAGGGACACCTGTATTCGTTTGTAATTCATCAAGGATTCGCTTTATCTATCACCAAATTCAAACTTTCTTCAACTAGATTATGTAACTTAAAACCGGAATTAACCTCAAATAATCCAAGGACAAATCCGGAATAAAAACTTTTGAACAATCGAATAGCATGATAATGTATAATACATCCAACAACTCTTCTATAAGCTCTCTTCCTATCACTCACTAAATCTGGATCAACATTAGTTTCTAATTTTATATGATTATATACAGTTTGTTTTGGATCTACTTCAAAATATGCTCTCTTCCTTTCCTGATAAAGTCTCTCTATATAACCTGAATTATATCTAGTATATAAATAAGAATTAATTGCATAAGGAATACCCAATAAAAATCGTGGATTTCCAGCAGCCATTCGCAATTTTAAAACACGATCACTAATCAGTAACCTTGTTACCAAGTTTGTTATACTAAAAGTGAGACTTGAAAATGGACCCCATGCATTTTCTAAATCTTTATTCACTCTACAACCAAGAAAAAAACCTACTGTAAATGATAAAGCAGTCCTTGATAATCTTAATTGCTGATGTAGCATGTCATCTGACCCGAAAGCATCATATTGTTCAGCTAATGTATCTGTAATTTGTATTCGACCTATAGACAGAATTTGTTCAATCATTAAATTACAAAAAAAGAAGTATATAACATAATATCATATACATATAAGTTGTGTCAACACTAATTACTCTGATTGAAGCTTATAAATACTATTTTTTGTCCGTCTTTACAAAACACTCCCAAATAAAAACCCTGCAAATGTTGTCAACACAACTATACTTACAACATAAACTAGAGTCTTTTTTATGCCGATGAATTTATTAATCACAAGTAAACTCTGAAGCGATAAGACAGGATCTGCAAGAAGGTAAGCAAGTAGAGGCCCTTTTGACATTCCTAATCTTAGGAAGTTTTCAGCAATAGGCACTTCTACTAAAGCTGGAAAGTATGCAATAGATCCAAAAGCTACCGCTATCAAGTTGGTAAATACAGAATTATGTCCAACTAACTTTTGGAATTCTTCTTTAGGAATAAGGTTTGATATGCTGCTGGACAAAAATATGCCTAAAATTAAAAGCGGAATTATATTCGTGGCAAATTTAATTGTCTCATTCCACCAATTGGATCTTTCAAGAGGTTTCAGCCATAAAAAGGTAAAAATTACTATCA
>Ga0315291_10005180_pt1 | contig 16407 bp, 18 predicted proteins | sample YL17G12_20_MG_FD_203070 | JGI IMG/M metagenome (GOLD analysis project Ga0315291, IMG submission 203070) | Sediment microbial communities from Yellowstone Lake, YNP, Wyoming, USA - YL17G12_20 | ecosystem: Environmental > Aquatic > Freshwater > Lake > Sediment | place: USA: Wyoming | collected...
TTCGGGGTTCTGAATCGACCACTGAATCATGTCGCCCCAACTCTTCTCTATCGGCAAGTCCAGTCTAGTCGCCTGAGCTGGCGTTTTGCCGAGAGTCGTATGGTTTCTCAGGAAGTTGTACTGTATCACGAAACCGTCCAAGGCGTTGGTTGCACCGTTCTTAAATCCGAACCCACGCGTTATCTTCACACGGTCTTTGAGCGTGTTGTCGAACCTCTCAATGATGTTGTTGGACATCTTCCCGATCCTATCATCACCCGAATTGTTACAGAACCTTTCAGAAGAAAGGTCAGAATTGACCGACCAAAGCCTTGTAGGCCTTGAGCAACTCATCTCGGCTGTGCTCCCAAGACAGCTCCTTCTCATAGTATGCCCTTCCCTTCTTCCCCATCTCGTCCAGCACGTTTGGGAAGGTCATTGCTATCGGGATAGTCTCTTTGAACGCCTCCGCGTTGTAGGGTATCACGAAACCACAGCCGATTTCGTCTATCTTCTTGGATATGTCTAGCCCCTGCGATATGACCATCGGCCTACCGCAGGCCATCGCGTCGAGGACCTTGACAGGTATGCTCTCTCTGTAGTTCGGGTTGGTCGGATCGAGCATGACGACAACCAAGTCACTGGCGAGCGTGACTCGGAGCGCCTCGTCAGTATCGAGAGTCCCGAGGAACTTGATTGCCGTACTGGCAGACGCGGCCTTCTCCACGATCGGTCTGAGCGTGCCACTGCCTCCTATGGCCAGCGTGACCTTTCCCAACGAGGCCACAGATGTGACGAGCTCCTCGACGAATCTCCCTGGCTCGAGCGAACCCAAGTATGAGATGACGAATCCTCTGAGGCCGTGCCTTTCTCTGATCTCTTTGGCGTCCGCACCGTCGAGAACGCCCGTGTCGGGGCTGTTCGTGACCACTCTTGCTTTGACCTCCCTACCGGTTGAGAGCAGGTTCGCCCACTTCTCGTTGGTCGTGACGATCTCATTCGCCCTCCTCGACATGAACTTCTCCGCATTCCAGACAAGGTTCGACACGTCTCCAACATCCTTCCTGATCACCAGGGAGTAGATGTCGTGGGCGTCGTAGAGGATGGGCCTCCTTCTCAACCTGGACAGGAGTAGCCCCAGAGGCAGCGTGTCGAAATCGTGGCAGTGTATGATATCGAAGTCTAGATTCCTGGAGGCGCGCAAGGCCCTGAACCAGAACCTCGGCAGGCGCGAGACTACCTTCGCGGCAGACCTATAAGGACACCTCGGGCCGACTCTGATCACATCGATCCCGTTCTCGTCGGCGTGCCTTGGCAGATCTCCATCCCTGTCCCAAGCGATCAAGTGTACCTTGACCCCGTGCCTAATGAGCGTCCTTGCCTCCCTGAACACCCGCGGGTCAGGTCTGTAGGGATATGTAAGAAGCATCAACGACGAAGGCATCTTCCGGTGTATTCACCAGGGGACTATAAAAATGGTGTCCAAGGGGACTATCAGACCTGGATGGCCTTTTTCTCCGCCATGGATCTCTTCGCGGCCTCGATGAGCTCTACCGTCCGCACGCCGACGACGCCGCTGTTCTTCGTCTCGGTCATCGGGTCGCTGATCGACTTGATGAAGTGCACGAGCTCGTCCCTGATAGTGTTGTTCCTCTCTATCCCGAGCTTGTACGTGTACCCGCTCTCGTAGACGGTGACCTCTTGTCCCACAGCGTCTATGAGGGCCGACCGGTTCTCGCCCACGAGCACAACCTGCCGGGTCTTCCTGGGCACGAGCCAGCTGATGTTGGCCATCGCGATCATGCCATCGCTGAACTTCGTGAGCACGTACGCCGTCTCCTCGCCTTCCTTGCGCCTAAACGGCCCGCCTACGCAGCTGACCTCAACTGGCCAGTGCCCGAGCAGGTAGTTCTGGATGTCGAACATGTGGGGCGCTAGGTCGAACAGGACGTCCCTGTCTGGAAAGGCCTTCTCGAGGTTGGTCCAGTTCTGCTCCATCAGGTAGAGCTTCCCGAAGAACTTCTCCTCCTTGATGAGCCTCCGGATCTCCGCGAGAGCGTTGTTGAACCTGAATATGTGGCCGACGGAAAGCATGAGGCGCTTCCGCTCAGCGATGTCAACGAGTTCCCTGCCCTCCTTGGAGTTGAGCGTGATGGGCTTCTCGACGAGCACGTGCTTGCCGGCCTCGAGCGCGTCCCTGCATATCCTGAAATGCATCGCGTTCGGGGTCGACACGCTCACCGCGTGGAGATCTCTCTGTTCGAGGAGCTCCACGTAGTCCTTGTACCCCGTCTTTATCCCGAAGCGCTCGTTGCAGAACGCGAGGTTCTTTTCATCGAGGTCCGAGACCCCGATCACCGACACGTTCTCGACCTTGGTGAACTCATCGACTATCTTCTTGCCCCAGTAGCCGACTCCAATGACTCCAACGTTGAATTTCGCCATGTCAATCTACCTGTAGAAATCCTTGACGCACTCGACTACGTAGTTGATCTGCTCCGATGTGATGTCTGCGAACATGGGTATCGCGATGACCTCCTTGCAGAGCCTTTCGGATATGGGCAACATGCCCTCCTTGTAGCCGAACATGTCCTTGTATGCCGGCTGAAGGTGGATTGGTATCTCGTAGTTCAGTCCGACGCCCACGCCCTTCGATTCTAGGAACGCCTTGAGCTCGTACCTCTTCTTCGTGCGGAGAGTGTACAGGTGGTAGACCGGTACCACATCTTTCGTCGGCTGCGCAGGGAGCGCCAGGTCCCCGACGCCCTTGAGCATCGAATCGTACTGCTTGGCTGCCGTCCTGCGCTTGTCGTTCCACTCCGGAAGCATCTTGAGCTGCTCGAGCCCGACAGCGGCGTTGGCCGAGTTCAGCCTGTAGGTGTAGCCAATCACGTCGTGCTCGTAGTTGCTGCCCTTCTTCCGGCCGCAGTGCCTCATCCTTGTGCAGAGGTCGGCGACATTGTCGTCGTTCGTTGTGATCATCCCGCCGTCCCCACCCACATGCATGTTCTTTGTCGGATAGAACGAGAAGCATCCGGCGTGCGCGAGGTTGCCCGCGCGCTTGCCCTTGTACATCGCCCCGTGAGCCTGGCAGGCGTCCTCTATCACCAGGAGCTTGTGCTTCGCCGCGACCTCGTTAATCTCATCCATTCTGGCTGGCTGCCCGTAGAGATGAACTGGCATCACGGCTTTCGTCTTTCCGTCTATAGCGCCCTTCAGCTTCTCAGGGTCGAGGTTGTAGTCACTATCCGAAACGTCCGCAAATCCCGGCAGACCCCCGAATGCAACATACGAGTTCGATGACGCCACGAAGGACATAGCGGATGTCACCACTCTGTCCCCCGCCTTCACGCCGTTCGCCTGGAGCGCAAGTTGAAGCGCAGCCGTGCCCGAACTCACGGATATCGCATGCTTCGTCCCACACATCTTTGCGAAGGCTTCTTCGAACTTGAACACGCTTTCGCCTAACGTCAACCTCTCTGTCCTGAGGGCATTCGCCGCAGCCTCTATCATCTTCTCGGTCATGACTGGCTGAGCAATTGGAACCTTCATTTCTCTCCCCTGCCTTTCTTCGTCTTCTTGCCGGTGCTGTCTCTCGTGCCGATAATCCTCGCAGGGCATCCCGCTATCACGGCGTTCGCGGGAACGTCCTTCGTGACCACCGCGCCCGCGCCTACTAGGGCGTTCTCGCCGATAGTCACGCCACAGATGACCGTGGCGTTCGCCCCGATCGACGCTCCCTTCTTCACGAGCGTTGGCGTGGCCTCCCAGTCGCCCACTGCCTTCGGAATTCGATCGTTAGTGAAACACGCATGCGGGCCAATGAAGACCTCGTCCTCGACAGTCACACCCGAGGGGATGAACGCGAACGCCTCAATTTTGCACCTGTCTCCGATCGTGACCCCTCGTTGGATCTCGACATACGCAGCTATCCTGCACCCTCTGCCTATCTTGCAGCCGTACAGGTTCACGAAGTCCCGGACAATGGTGTCCTCGCCGATCTCGCAGTTGTCGATCTTGTAGTATTGGGCCATCAGCTTCAAGGACAGACCCTCTTGGTGCTGAATCCCGACCGAGCTATAATACCTTGTGGCGGAGAGGTATGGATTGGGTAGCTGGGGGTGTGGCTATCCATCTGGCGACCGAGGAATAGATTAGTACGGAATGACGTTCACGGGGCGAGGATTCACATGAATTCCGTCCGAGTCGCCTTGGCGTTTGTTGGAGCTGCCCTGTTCGCACTCGCGGTCGCCATGCCTGTCTCGGCTACGACCGTGACGGTCCCTGCGAATGACTACTATGTCGTGGAGCCCGGTCAATTCTACGGCGGAGGTCCGATATTGCAGGGCAGCGATCTGTCGTTCACTTGGAGCTCAGATAGGGCGCTGAGGCTTGTCGTCAGCGGCCCATCCGGGGTTGTTGAATACTACTCGTCTTCCACTCACGGCTCGGATACCATAGAGGTCGACGAGACTGGCACCTATTTCATGACATGGACGAACAGCGGGTCTGTGGCCGCCATCCTGACATACGATTACGATGTGGACATGTTCGCGCCGGTGGAGCACACTCTCGACACAATCGTTCTCGGCATAGCGATCGCCGCGATCGTCATCGTCGTCATAATCGTCCTGGTCGTGGTGCTGGTGATCAAGGGAGATCACGGCGGCAAACCTGCTCAGGCGCCGCAGCATGCCCAACCCGTGTCATCGCTTCCGCCCAACGCGACCAACTGCCCGACATGTGGCGCCGCGATTGACGGGACCAATCAGTGGTGCGCCAGGTGCGGTGCTAGACTCCGATAGAGCTGAAGCCGTGGGACGGACTCAGCGCCTCTTGCTGAGCTGGTCCATGCTCGACCTCAGTTCTTCCGCCAGGTCCGCCCTTTCCATGCTGAGGGTGATCGTCGCCCTGACCCAGTCCGCCTTGCTGCCGATGTCGAACCGCCTACCCTTGAACTTGAGACCGAAGAGGCCGCTCTTCCGGCACAGCAGCCTCATAGCATCCGTAAGCTGGTATTCCCCTCCCTTGCCAGGGCCAATCTTCTCAAGGAAGCCGAAGATCTCCGGCTTCAACACATATCTGCCTATGATGGCCAAATCGGACGGGGCCTCCGCGGGTGACGGCTTCTCCACGAGGTCCTCGACCTTGTAGATGTCATCCTTCACGCGCTTTCCCTTTATGACGCCGTACCTGTGGATCTTGGACCTCGGCACCTGCTCCACGCCGACCACGCTAGCCCCAACGTCCTCAGACACTTCCACGAGCTGGCCAATGCACGGGCGATCGCTGACCACTATGTCGTCCCCGAGCATGACCGCGAAAGGCTCGTTCCCGACGTGCTTCTTGGCGCAGAGTATCGCGTGGCCGAGGCCAAGTTGCTCCTTCTGCCTGATGTAGAATATGTCTGCCATTGAGGCGATCCTCTGTACCTCAGCAAGAGCTTCCGAGTTGCCGCTCTCCCTGAGCTTGTGCTCGAGCTCGTATGACTTGTCGAAGTGGTCTTCGATTGCCCTCTTGCCCCTGCCCGTGATTATTATGATGTCCGTCATTCCCGATGCTACCGCCTCTTCGACGACGTACTGAATAGCGGGCTTGTCCACCACCGGGAGCATCTCCTTCGGCTGGGCCTTCGTCGCAGGCAGGAACCTGACCCCGAGCCCCGCTGCGGGTATGACGACCTTCATGGCGGAAAATGAACAGCTGGCAGCCATATAATGCTTTCCAGCTCGGCCAGCATCGTGTGGAAAGTGTTATTATGGGCTCAGCCTGTTCAAGTGCCAATGAGGATTTGCGTCATCGGTGCGGGGTATGTAGGCCTCGCGACGGGCGTGATGTTCGGCAAGCTCGGGCACGATGTGGTCTGCGCGGACATCGACGGTTCCAGGGTCAAGATGGTCAATTCGGGCAAGCTGCCCTTCTACGAACCGCCGCTCGAGAAGGAGCTCGCGAAGCTCGTCAAGGCAGGCAGGCTGACCGCGACATCGGACACCGTTTCCGCTGCCTTGGGTTCGAAGTTCATATTCCTGTGCGTGCAGACTCCTTCCCTTCCGTCGGGCAGGATAGACATCAGGCCGGTGAAGGTAGCGAGCAGAAGCGTCGGCAAGGCCCTGAGACGGGCCGACGACTACAAGGTAGTCGTGATGAAGAGCACGGTGGTCCCTTCCACCACGGACTCCGTCGTGCAGCCTATTCTCGAGAAGGTCTCGGGCAAGAAGGCCGGGACCGATTTCGGCCTGTGCATGAACCCCGAGTTTCTCCAGGAAGGCTCGGCGCTCAAGGACAGCATCGAACCGTCTAGGGTCGTCATCGGTTCCCTGGACAAGCGCGCCGGGGAGATGCTTGCGAAGTTGTACGCTCCCATCAAGGCGGAGAAGATAAGGACTGATCTCCGGTCAGCTGAGATGATCAAGTACGCCTCCAACTCCTTCCTCGCGACTAAGATCTCTTACGCGAACGAGATCGCGAACATGTGCGTGAGGTTCGGGATAGACTCGGAGGTCGTGCTTCGCGCGGCTGGTATGGACCCGAGGATCGGCCGCCTGTTCTTGAAGCCCGGCCTTGGCTTTGGCGGGAGCTGCCTGCCAAAGGACGTGAAAGCGTTGAAGGACATCGCCAGGTCAAAGGGTTACAGTTCCAAGCTTCTGTCAACCCTGCTGGCTGTTAATGAGATGCAGCCGTTGGAAGGAATGCGGCTTCTTGAATCAGAGGTTGGAGACCTGAGAGGGAAAAGGATCGCAGTCCTTGGTCTAGCCTTCAAGGGCGGCGTCGATGACACGCGGGAGACCCGCGCGGTCCCGTTGATCACGGCGCTTCTGTCGCGCGGGGCGTCGGTAGTGGCGTATGATCCGATGGCGATGAATAATTTCATCAGGCTCATGCCGACGATCGAGTACGCGTCGTCTGCGGCCGAATGTCTCAAGGGTGCAGATGGATGCATCGTGCAGGCGGATTGGCCGCAGTTCCGCAAGCTCGGCAAGAAGGAGTTCTCGCAGATGAGGCGGGCGATCATCGTCGACGGCCGCAGGTTCCTAGACCCCGCAACTGTTGGGCGATCCGGAGCTGTCTACCTGGGCATCGGGTACGGTCTGGCTCTGCCGCGGAAGGTCGGCAAATCATAATAAACATCCACAGAATTGGGAAGTTGTCATACCATGATGATCAGCGTCGTCCTGAACCTGCTCAACGAGAAACGGCATGTAAGGGACCTGATGGACAGCCTGGTCACGCAGGAGCGGCCGTTCGAGATCGTTGTCGTGGACGCCGGTAGCTGGGATGGCACCGTTGAGGTCATAATGGAATACATGAAGTCGCACCCCGAGATACAGCTTTATCACAAGCCAGGAAGCAGGGGCGAGAGCACCAACTTCGGGATCATGAAGGCCAAGGGGGACGCTGTCGCGACGATCGGCGGAGACTGCATTGCCAACCCGTTCTGGATGAAGGGACTCAGGATGTCCCTCAAGGAGAGCGACATCGTCGCCGGGAAGACCATCAACATAGGTTACCATTCTTTCGAGGATCTCGAGAGGGTGGAGCTTTTCTACAACGGAGTCGACATATCCTACCCCAGCGCGAGCATGGCCTGGAAGAAGCAGGTTCTGGACGATGTCGTGGGGTTCGACCCGTGGTTCGTCACTGCCGAGGACATAGACATGAACTTCCGGGCGGTGTCCAAGGGATACAAGTTCGCGTATAACCCTGATGCAATTGTCTACCATAGGACCAAGGGGAGCTTCAGGGGCTTCCTGAAGCAGGCATTCTGGAACGGCTGGGGCAGGAAGCAGCTCACGATGAAGCACGGCTACCTTTGGTCGAACTACAAGCCCCAGAGGCTATTCGAGACATCGAAGTCTCTCTGGGCATTGGTCCGGCTGGTGTTCGCGGTCCTCGGCTACCTGTGCTGCAAGTTCTTCGAGAAGTCCCCTTACAGGGCGCCCGAGGGTTCCAAGCCTAGGCGGTTCGAGTTTTTGTTCCCGGGGAGATGAGCTCTTGGACAAGGGCAAGCTGTCGGTCGTCATTCCGACGATGAACGAGGAGAAGAGCATCGGGCTTGTCATAGACGAGGTCAGGGGCGCCGTCGGAGAGTCCAGGCCTTTGGAGATACTTGTGATCGACACGGCCTCCAAGGACAAGACGAGGGAAATCGCGTCGGAGCATGGCGCCCTGGTCGTGAACGAACCGCGGAGGGGCTATGGGCGGGCCTACAAGACCGGGTTCGAGAAGGCGTCCGGTGAGTACATCGCCACGCTCGATGCCGATATGACCTATCCCGCATACGAGATACCATCTCTTGTTGAGAAGCTCGGGAAGGAGGACCTGGACTTCATCACGACGAACAGGTTCGCCAACATGGCCAAGGGCGCGATGAGCGCGAAGCACAGGTTCGGGAACTGGGTCCTCTCCGCAACGGCGCGGATACTGTTCCGCGTGCGGATCAAGGATTCGCAGAGCGGCATGTGGGTCTTCAGAAGGTCGCGCCTGGGAGAGCTCACGGTCGAAAGTGACAAGATGTCCTTCTCAGAGGAACTCAAGATCGAGGCCTTCAAGAAGCTCAGGGCCGCGGAAGTGCCGATCTCCTACAGGGTCAGAGTCGGGGAAGTGAAGCTGCAGAGCTGGGGCGACGGATTCGGGAACCTCAAATACCTCTTCAAGATGAGGTTCTAGCTCAGCCGTCCTTCTCCTTCCTCCTACCGTTCTGGTAGTGCAGGCTCAACGCGAACCCGAGGATCAGCAATCCTGGAAGGAGTGCGAACAGCAGAGGCACCACGCTTCTGTACGGGCAGCCGCACGTGCTGAGGATCTCCACTTCCACCGTGGCAGTGCCTCTCGGAACGAATGCGCTCGCCGTTCCAACAAGCTTCCCCGAGGACTTGTCGACTATCTCGATTGTTACCACGTCCCCTACTCCTGCGTCTTGGGGTATTCGGACAGAGGCGACGCACTGCCCCGCTCCTTCTGATGGCAGAATCACCAGTGAGTTCCCTCCGTGGAGAAACTTTGCCAGTACTTCGTATTCCTCGGCAATGTCCTGCACAGGCTGTCCGTCTTGACTGACGAGGATTTCGATTTCCGCAGTTCCCTCTAGGGTGATGTTCAGCGTCCTGTAGGAATGCAGCTCGCCGTATCGGTACGAGCTCGTGGCTAGTGTCAACTTGCCAGGGATGTGCGCAAATGAGATCGTCGAGCCGCTGACTGTCAGGGCAGACTCATAGGCGAGTCCGCTGCTCTGGTTCCTGAACACCCAGACCGAGCAGGAATCAGTTCCGTCCTGCCAGGTGAGATTCGCAGCGTTCGATGTCGACACCACGATCGGCCCTTGTCCATTCAGGACGGTTGTCGCGTCAGCTCTAAGCAGTCGTCCGAACTCGAACCAGTTCGTCATCGCGAGAGAAAGATTGACATATGATCCATCGGTCGTACCATTGCCCGGAGCAAATATCGTGAATCCTGAAGCATTCCGGACATGGACGCCATTGACAGGGTCCGGATTCTCGTACTTTCCGAAGTGCTCGACCATTGCCTTGCCCTTGAGCAGGCTATCGATCGCGTAGTATCGGATCTCAAGCGGTAGATCGGCCTTCTGCAGTTGCCACATGAAGTGGCCGAAGTCCATGCAGTATGCCTCCTCGTATCTCTCGCTCCTGTTGAAAGTAGTCCTCAGCGTATCGTGAAAGATGGGATCGTACTTCTCTCCCTGAGCGGAGAGAGCGCTCAGAGCGGTGACCAGCGGTTCCACCTTTGACAGGTTGAACACACCCATCGTTACCGAATAGTCGGTGTTCGTACTCGACCAAGAAACGTAGTCATCCGCGATCTTCGACGCGAACTCCTCGACGCTTTGGTTCGGCATGGCAGCGAGGTCGTTCATGACGATGATATACGGCAGGCCCTGGAAAGGCACATCTTTCTCCGAGGCCACGAAGAGCCTCGAGTATTCGCGTATCTCCCAGAGCGTCTCCAGAGTGGCCTCTGCGCACGAGTCGACCACGACCAGATCGAGCGGTTTCCCAATCGTTGCGGTAGCCTGAGAGAGCGCGTCCCCGAGCTCTGGCAGTGTCAGCACGTCTGTTCCGTCAGGGCACAGCCCCCGCCAACCCGCGCCATGGCCCCACAAAACGAGGACGTTCTTGGTAGCGGGGTAGGATGACACAGAGAACTCGATGAACGAGCTGAGCGTAGACGCTGCAGCCATGTTAACCTCTCCACCAACGATGACCGCACCGCTGTCATTGATTCTAGCGGACACGATCGTGCTGTTGAGGAAGTCGGGGTCGTGATCGATCTTGTATAGAGTTGAGTTGCCTGGACCGTACGGGTCCACGAGTGCTATGATGTTTGTCCCTGGCGCCTGCTGCGCGGCCTCCATCTCGTTGAAATCCTCCTGCCAATTGAGGGAGCTGACGAAATCGTCCGCCATGTACACCATGATTGTCCACGACGAATTCTGCTGCTTCACCCCTGCCATGAAGGGCGATTGCGCGGAGCCGCTGAGCATGATAGCGAGCAGGACTGAGAAGACAACGACCGCGCTCAGGCGTGCCATCATCCAGCCAATACGGTTTGGGAAGTACAATAACATTTCACTTTTCCGGTCACTTCAGCTTCGCGGCTCTCAGGCTCGTCTCGATGCTCTTCCTGAAGCTACTCAGATTCTTCCTCTGGTAGAGGCACGCGGCTGGATGATAGGCAACGAAGAGGCGCACATCCACGCCTCCCAGATTGACCAACCTGTCCTTCTTGACGAGCTCAGCCATTCTCTCCTTGTTGCCCAGCAGGCGGTTCGCGACTGTCTGGCCGAGCGCGCACACCACCTTTGGCTTGACAGTCTCCAGTTCTGATTCGAGGAACCGAGAACAAGCCTCTATCTCGTCCTTCCTCGGCCGTCTGTTGCCCGGCGGTCTGCACTTCGCCAGGTTGGAGATGAAGACCTTGGACCGGTCCACGCCAAATTCACTCAGCACCTTGTCCAGTAGCTTGCCACCCCTCCCGACAAACGGCTCACCCTTGAGATCCTCTTCCCTGCCTGGTGCCTCTCCAATGAAAACTATCGGGGAAGTACACGGGCCGATGCCAGGGACCACTTGGGTCCTCCCCCTGCTTAGCCTGCACCTCGAGCAGGCGAGGTCGATCTTCCCACAGGTCATACGAGGTCCTTGGCCTTGAAGATCGAAACGAGCTCGATCCCGTGCTCCTTGAGCATCTCGGTCGCGCCCTCTTCCCTGTCGACCACGACCACCGCCTTGGACACGTTCGCGCCCTTCTCCCTGAGAGCGCTCACGACCCTTAGCGTCGAACTCCCAGTGGTTGCGACATCCTCGACGATGACGAACTTGTCCCCGGGCTGCACCTCACCTTCTATGAACTCCTTCGTGCCGTGGTCCTTCGCTTCCTTTCTGACCATGACAAAAGGCTGGTTCGTCTCGAGCGCCACTGCGACCGCGAGGGGCACTGCGCCGAGCGCCATTCCCGCGATCTTCGCCTTGTCCACGTGAGGTGCCATCTCCTTGGCTATCTCCCTTAGGATGCGCGGGTCAGTGCTCGCGCGCTTGATGTTCACGAAGTAGTTGCTCTTCTTGCCTGATGCAAGCACGAAATTCCCGGTCTGGACGACCTTGATGTCCTTCAGCATCTGCTTCAGCACGGCCTCCCACCTACCTACCATGGCACATCTTTCTTGCCCATCTTATAACCTATGATGTTGACGCCTCTGTGGAGTATGGGCACCAGAACGAGGAATGCGATCAGTCCGTACAAGCCGTTCCCCTCGATGTAGTGGAATCTGAACCACCAAGTGTTCATGACGGTGACCAGCACGATGGCTCCGATCACGAAGTTGTACTGGTCCAAAACCGGGGCCTTCTTCCCACGGTCCAGACCCAGCCTCCTTTTCACAAAGGATCCCGCACTATCCCCGATCATGGAGCCGAACGCCAGGGCTCCCACCATCACGAATGCCCTCGGCCATTTGCCAAACACCCATTCATCGGTGAGGTCGAGAAGGTCTGACAGCCCGATCTGGATCAAGCCGAACGCAATGCCCGTGAGAGCCCCGCCGAAGAAGCCGCGCCAGGTCTTCCCATCGCCCAGGATCCGCTTGCCGCGCCAGCTCCTGCCGAGATCCATCGGCTTCCCGCCTCCCCAGAGCACTGCCGCCGAGTTCGGTATCAGCGCGGGCAGCATCAGCCATATCCCTGCCAGCGCCGCCTCCAGTGGAGACATCGAGGCGCATATCGCAGAACGCCATTATAATGGAAGCGCAGGGCCACTGGCCATCGTCCGCCGCCGAAGCGTTTGCTCAGAGCTGCAGGCCGCGCTTCTTCCTTGCCGGCGCGGGGCGGGGGAGTGCCTGCTGCGCCGGCTCCGTCTCGAAGAAAGCTCTCACATCAGATACGGGATCGTCGGACTTCCTCGCGACCAGGGTTTCCTTGAACTGCACCGCGCGCCTGTCCAGTATCACGGCCACGCCCTTGTCAGTTTCGCTCCTGATCAGCCTGCCGATCGCCTGCTGCAGCTTCCTGGCGGTGGGGGCTTTGACGGACCTCTCCCAGCCGTTCCCGAACCGTATCTCACAGAAGTGCTGGAAGGCCCGCTGTTTAGCCGTCGGCTTGGGGTACGGGATCCCCGCAAGTACTGCGAGCTCCATCTCTGCCCCTGGAAAATCGATGCCCTCGCTGACCCTCCCGCCGGATATCGCGTGCAGAAGAGCGGTGCCGGGCGAGAGCTTGAAGTCGTTGACCACCTTCATGAAATCCCCTTGGTCCATGCCCCTGCTCTCGAAGTAGACGCTCCGGCCGGACGACGCTTCCGCCGTCTTCGAGGCGATCCTCTCCATGAGAGCGTACGACGGATAGAATACGATCGCGCTCCTGGAGATACCGGAAACAAGCCGCGAGATGTGATCCGCCAGCCGGCCGACCATGGTCTCGTCGCGCTCGATGTCTTCGTATTTGGTGGTCACGTCGTCGACGAAGAGCACGAGCCTGTTCTCAGGAGGGAAAGGAGAGGGTATCTCCGCCAGCCGCGCGTCCTTCGGAAGACCTATCGAATCCCTGTACTCGTCAAGCGGCCTGAGCGTCCCTGACATGTGAATGCTCGCATGACATTCGTGTATCGGCTTGCACGCGAGTGCTGAATCCAGGCAACATGCCTCGAAAGCCTTCGCGTTGTCGTACTTCGTGATGAGCTTAACGTACTCGCTCTCTTCGAGGGTTTGCCAGAATGTCAGGAATCCGGCCGTGCCGTGAATGTACGATCTCGGGAGCCGCCCAGCGAGCCTGCGATGGTCCCTCACCATCTCCCCGAAGTTGGACGCCTGGGCGATCAGGCCGCCCAGCCCCCTGCTGGTCAGGTGGGTCGAGAACATGAGCTCCGCCTCGAGGTGGGACTGAGGGATGATGCCGTCTTCGTCGATGAGGTACTCCTCGACCGTCTTGTCGAGGACGTCGCTAGTCATCATCACGAAGTCCCTGAGGCTGATGCCCTCTGCGATTTCAGGGTCACCGAACTCGTCTATCTCCTTCTCGGCGAGCTTCAGGGCGACCTCGCTAAGCGAGGCAGACTCAAGTTCCCTGGCGTACCAGGGAAGGTTGTGCGCCTCGTCCACGATGAGAACGATGTCGGGGAGCGAGCAGGCCATCCAATCGAGCAGAGCGTGGCGAATGAACTTGTCGAAGAACATGATGTACGGAGCCGCGACGACATCGGCCGCGGGCACATGCATCTTCGCGATCTCGTACGGGCACACGCCCAGGTCGATGCAGTGGTCGCAGAACTCCTCCGCGGTGGGCAGCTCGTCCCTGGCATACCTCATGATCGGTGCCAGATTTTCGGACACGGTGGATGCGTAGTACCTGCAGGCCTCGTCGTCCCCTCTGACCACCCTCGCCTTGCGCTCGCTGCACACTTTCGACAGCTCCTCGGGATTGCCGTTCGATAGCTCGGCGTCCGTGCGCGCGAGCGGGCACATGTTTCTCCTGCCCTGGAGCGCAACCCCGAAGACCTTCATCCGCTCGGAGATCTGCCGTAGCTCCAGCATGACCTGCTTCTGCTGGGAGTTGGTCCTGGTGACGTATAGCACCTTCTTGCCACGGGTCTTCCCGAACTCCAGGCAGGCGGTAAGCGCGCACACGGTCTTGCCTGTCCCAGTACCGCTCTCGACTGCCAGGTGCGCCCTGTCCTCGCAGGCTGAGCCTATCGCGCGCATCAGCCGTTCTTGGCCAGGCCTGGGGGAGTAAGGAAAAGCGCTTGCAACCATCCGAACGGCCATTGGGCCGGTGATGACAAAGGGCTTTCGCTAGGCAAGCCGAAAGTGAAGAAACAGAAATGGTTTGTAGTGTCTATTCCCTGCTCCAGATGTCGTCCGGGACCTCGTCGTACACGCTTTGGTCGCCGACGCTGCCCTCCAATGCCCTGCCCCTGCCGTGAATGAGCTCGTGGATCCGCTCCTTCCTGAACATCCAGTAGTGGATTCTCCACTCTCTTCCGTCGTAGAGCGTGGTCTCCTCTCGCTCGGTCATCAGGATTCCCGCGTCTTCTAGCATGTAGAAGGCATCTCTGTCCTCGGGCTCGAGCACGTTGTCGATGATCCTCTCGCTGTAGCCGAAGAAGTTCATCACGTGTTGGGCCATCGCCCTCGCCTCTTCCTCGGGCATCCCCTGCTTGTCGATGCTGTTCTTGATCGCCTTCGTGAGATGCTCGACGGTCAATGTCCTGCCATGCCTGTCAGGGTCGGACTTCTTCAGCTTAGTGACTACGTTCAAAGACTCCCCACTTCGCTTCACAACAACACTACCCCTCTATCAAACAAACACCGATTGCACTCAGGACTTAGCAACGTTCATTTAGCAGGTCATCGTATAAATATGTTCGGTTATGGCGTGCGCGCGCATTATGGAACCCGAGGCTTCCTGTGGAGCGCGCCAGTATGTGTCGATGGATACAGGTGTACGGGGGATGGTCAGATGATCGCCGAGTTCAGCGTTGTGCCATTGGGAAAGGGAGAGAGCGTTAGCCAGTATGTCGCAGAATGCCTCAGGATAGTCGAAGCTTCAGGAATCAACTACAGAATCAATCCAATGGCAACCGTAATTGAGGGCGACTACGACCAGGTGATGGGCGTTATCAAGAAGTGCCACATGCGAGTCATGGAGCTCTGTCCCAGGGTCATCACCACGGTCAGGATCGACGACCGGAAGGGCAGGGAGGACATGCTCGACAGCAAGATACGGTCGGTCGAGATGGCACTAGGTAAGGAACTCAAAAAATGAAAGAGTTTGAGACTTGGCATCCCGCCCGTCTCAAGGAGATCCTGGTGCTTAGAACCACATCCAGAATCCAGACCAATATCCCACGAAGATTATCAGCAAGGTCGCACTGATTACTAGGGCTGCCCTTACTGTCTTATCCATCTCGTGCCTGAGCATCGCGCCGAGGAACAACGCTAGTGTCAGCAGTAGCATGCCGAACGACTTCACTCCCGTTCCCCAGTCAAACCCGCCCTGCGTGTCGGCCGTGCCAGCTATCATCGACCCAAGCCAGAGCAGGAAGAGCCCAAGAGCGACTGCAACGGCCAGGAACATGTCCCCGACGACTGTGTGCACATAGTCACTCATCCTCCTGTGTGGCGGCTGGTAAGCCGGCTGCTGCCAGCCCGGATACTGTCCTTGAGGCCCTGGTTGTCCAGAAACCATTTTTATCCCTTCCAATTCGATATTGACTTCAGTATAAATAGCCTTTTCGGGGCAACCTTGAGTGGAAACAGAGGTCAAACAGCGAGCTGGCCGCCAGGTTGTATCGACGGAAAACGATGTTCCACGGGAAAGGACGGTCCCACCTCAGACTGGCCGTCCTACTGCTGGGTCGCTTCGTTCGTCTCTTCGCTAGAGCGCTTCTTCTTCACGACAACGAGCCTGCATTTCCTTACTCTGGCGACAACCGGCTTCCCGAAATGCACTTCCAACGTGACACCTTCATTCTGGCCCGGGGAACGCTCTACAACTAGGCGTTCGTGCTTCGCAGGGGATGTTTTTGAATGAACTCGTTCGTATTTAAAACAGATGTCCTGTTTCTAGACATTGATAATAGCAGTCTGGCAACGTCCCACAGATGCCCCCTAGCTCTCGCCCTGGTAGACCTTGACCTTCCGCGCAATCGCCCTTAGGTCGTTCCTCAGGCGGTCGATGTCTGCCGATGTAGTTTGCCTAGTCACCCTGCCGGGTGCCCCGACCACCACTGATTCGGCCGGTATCTTGGTCCCCGGGGAGACGAGGCTCCCGGCTGCTATTATGGACCTCGCGCCCACGATGGCTCCGTCTAGTACTATCGCCCCTATGCCTATCATGGTCTCGTCCTCCAGCCGACAGCCATGAAGCCTGGCTGAATGTGAGACAAGGCAGTTGTTGCCCACCGCCACGGGCATGCCCTTAG
>Ga0315291_10005181_pt1 | contig 16405 bp, 8 predicted proteins | sample YL17G12_20_MG_FD_203070 | JGI IMG/M metagenome (GOLD analysis project Ga0315291, IMG submission 203070) | Sediment microbial communities from Yellowstone Lake, YNP, Wyoming, USA - YL17G12_20 | ecosystem: Environmental > Aquatic > Freshwater > Lake > Sediment | place: USA: Wyoming | collected...
CGAGCACGGTCGAGCGGGCGCTCGAGACAGCCCGGATGCTCGCGAAGGAATGGGGCGCCGAGCTCCGGGAGGAGCCGCGTCTCGACGAGTCGCCGTTCGAACGCTGGGTTGGCAGGACCTACCACGAGCTTTGCGACGACGAGAATTTCAAGCGCTACTTCGAGTCGCCGACGAGCTCGCGTTTCTCGAACGGCGAGGGGATGATCGATATCCAGAGGCGCGCGCTCGATGCGGTGGCGCATATCAGGGAGGAGGTCACCGCGGGAAGGGCGGCGGCCGTTTCGCACAGCGATGTGATCAAGCCCGTCCTCGCGCATTACCTCGGTATGGATCTCGACGCGATACACCGGCTCTCGATCGCGAACGCATCCTCGTCGCTCATCGACTTCAAGGAGGCGCCTCCCCGCATCCGCTACATCAATTTCGCCCCCTGGCAGTGGCGCGATACGCCGTGAGGAGCCTCGGCGCGCCGCCGCGGGTCGGGCGCCACGCGCCCGGCGCCGCCCGCGCGGAAGGACACACAGAGGGCGAAAATTGTGTTGACGCCCCGAGGTAGTTGCGCTTAGAAATTGTGGCGTGACGCAGCCGCCGCCCCCGGCATCCGCAACCCTTCCATCAGGAGCGTTGTATGAACGGAACTCCCCGAGAGGTACTGGAATTTTCAAAATCAAAGGGTGTCGAGTTCGTCGACATCAAATTCATCGATTTTCCCGGCAGGTGGCAGCACTTCACGGTCCCGGTCTCGAGGCTGACGGAGGAGCTCTTCGCGGAGGGCATCGCGTTCGACGGCTCGAGCATCCGCGGCTGGAAGAACATCAACGAGAGCGACATGCTCGTGATTCCCGACCCGGGGACCGCCTTCATCGATCCTTTCTGCCGCCATTCGACCCTGAGCCTCATCGGCGATATTCACGATCCGGTCACGCACGAGCCGTACGCGCGCGACCCGCGCTACATCGCGCGCAAGGCGGAGCAGCATCTCGCGAGCACGGGGATCGCGGAGCGCGCGTACTTCGGGCCGGAGGCGGAGTTCTTCGTTTTCGACGACGTTCGTTTCGCCCAGGACGAGCGGAGCGGCTTCTACCGGGTCGATTCGATCGAGGGGGCCTGGAACTCGGGGCGCGACGAAGGTCCGAACCTCGCGTACAAGGCGCGGTTCAAGGAAGGCTACTTCCCCGTGCCGCCGACGGACTCGCTCCAGGATCTCCGGAGCGAGATCGTGAAAAACCTCATGGCATGCGGCCTCACGTGCGAGGTGCAGCACCACGAGGTGGCGACGGGCGGGCAGAGCGAGATCGGCCTCAGGTTCGATACGCTCGTGCGCATGGGGGACGCGGTATCCATTTTCAAGTACGTCGTGAAGAACACGGCGCGCGCGTTCGGCAAGACGGCCACCTTCATGCCGAAGCCGATCTTCGGCGATAACGGCTCGGGGATGCACGTGCACATTTCCCTGTGGCGGGGAGACAAGAACCTCTTCGCCGGCCCCGAGTACGGGGGCCTCAGCGAGACGGCGCTCTACTTCATCGGCGGCCTCATCACGCACGCGCACGCGCTCCTCGGGCTCACGAACGCCTCGACGATCTCGTACAAGAGGCTCGTGCCGGGGTTCGAGGCGCCCGTGAATCTCGCCTACTCCCAGCGGAACCGGAGCGCCGCGATCAGGATCCCCGTGACTTCGGGGAAGAGCGAGGCAAAGCGCGTCGAGTTCCGGTGCCCGGATTCGACGGGGAATCCGTACCTCAGCCTCGCGGCGATTCTCATGGCGGGGCTCGACGGGATCGAGAACCGGCGCCACCCGGGGGAGCCGCTCGACAAAAACATCTACGACATGCCCCCCGAGGAGCTCGCGCACGTCAGGAAGACGTGCCCCGATTTCCCGGCGGCGCTCGCCGCGCTCGGGGCCGGACACGAGTTTCTTCTCAGGGGGGACGTGTTCACGGAGGATGTGATCCGCACCTGGATCGATTACAAGCGGGAGAACGAGGTCGTGCCGGTGATGATCCGGCCGAACCCGTTCGAATTCTGCATCTATTTTGATGTATAATGAAGCCGCCGGCGCCGCGGGACGTTCTCGCGGGCAGGCATATGCGCCATGACACCTCCGATTCTCAGAAGCTCCCGGCTCCCTTCGCCGCGATTCGGCGCGGGGGAGGATTGGATGACCTCCTTCGCCGGGGAGGTCCGGGACGTGTACCGGCTTTTCCTGAAGGATCTCGAGCGGCGCCATCGTTCCGGCGCGCCGGGGGTCGAGATCGCCCGGGCCTGCTCGGCCGGCGTCGAGGCCGTCGTTCAACACCTGTACGATTCGCTCGGAGAATGGATGGGGCCGAAGCTGCGCCGCGCGCCCGCCGTGATCGCGCTCGGGGGTTTCGGGCGCCGCGAGCTTTCGCCGCGGAGCGACGTCGATCTCCTCTTCCTCTGGGACAAGAAGCCGGGCCCCGCGGGCACCGCGCTCGCGGGATACATCGTGCGCATGCTCTGGGACTCGGGGCTCGAGCTCGGACATTCGGTGCGGACCCTCGCCGAGCTCCGCAAGGCGCTCGAACGGGACAGCGACCTCAAGACGGCGATTCTCGACAGCCGCTGGATCTGCGGAGACGATTCGCTCAAGAACGAGCTCCACGCGATCAAGGGGGAGATACGGGGGCGCGAGAGCGGAGCGCTTCTCGAGGCGAAGCTCGAAGAGACGCGCCGCCGCTGGAAGAAGCACGGGGGGAGCTGTCATCTGATCGAGCCGAACGTGAAGGAGAGCCCCGGGGGGCTGCGTGACTACCAGATGATCCGGTGGGTGGGGATGGTGCTTCCGTGGGACGGCACGCTCGAAGGGCTTTACCGGCTCGCCATCATCGACCGGCGGGAGATCAAGGACGTCGAGCGCTCGTTCGATTTCCTCCTGCGCACGCGCAACGAGCTCCATTTTCGCATGGGGACCAACTGGAACGTTCTCACGCTCGACCTCCAGCGTTCGGCGGCAAGGGGCCTCGGCTACGCGGACGCCGGGGGGCTTCTCGCCGTCGAGCGTTTCATGCGCGACTACTATTCGATGACGCGCTCCATCTTCACGCTCCTCGATCGGTTTCTCGAAGAGACGCACGGGGAGGGAAACCTCCGGATCATCGACGGCTCCCTCTACCGGAGGGTCGGCACGAAGGGGCTCGCTCAGCTCGATCTGCGGATGAGCGGGGCGCGGATGAAGAGCGATCCGCTGTTTTCCTTCAAGGAGCAGCTTCGCACGGGGAAGCGCTTCTCGCCGCAGATGGAGCGGCGCACCAGGAACGCCTTCAGGCCGCAAAGGCTCGGGTCCGCCGTGACCAGGCGAATGCGGGAATCGTTCATCGAGCTCGTCGAGATGCCGGGAAAGAAGGCCCCCGTTATCCGGAGCATGCACGAGCTCGGCGCCCTCAGGCATATATTCCCGCCATTCGACAAGCTCACCTGCCTCAAAAAGTACGATCTCTATCACCAGTACACCGCCGACGAACACAGCCTCCAGGCGGTGGCGAACCTCGAAGAGCTCGCAAGCAGCGAAGGGGGGCTCCTCGCGCGGATCCACGACGAGATCGCCGAGAAGACGGAGCTCCTCCTCGCGACGGTGCTCCACGACATCGGAAAGCCGAGCGCGCGCGGGCACGCCCGCTCCGGGGCGCGCATGGCGGACGAGCTCCTGCGCGCGTTCCCCATATCGCCGCGATCACGTTCGCTCGTCGCCTTTCTCGTGAAGAACCATCTCCTGCTGTCGCACTTCAGTCAGCGGAGGGACATGGAGGACCGCGACACGGGCCTCCAATTCGTGAAGCGCGTGAAAAATCATCCGAACCTCAAGCTCCTCTATCTCCTCACGTACGCCGACCTCAAGGCGACGGGGCCGAGCGTCTGGACCGGCTGGAAGGAGAACCTCCTCGAGGACCTCTACTTCAAGGCGTCGAGGATGCTCGCGGACAAGTCGGAGTCGGGCGCGGCCTACCGGGAGATTCTCGAGAAGCGGCACGAGAAGATGCTCGAGCTCTGCGGGACGGACGAGGAGCGCGCCGCGATGGAGGTGCACCTCGCCAATCTTCCCGAGCGCTACGCGATGGTCGTCACCCCCGCGCAGGCCACGGCGCACATCGCGATGGTCGAGCGTCTCCGGGGACGGAGCGCGATCGTCGAGATCCGCCGCCTTCAGCACTCGATCGAGATCACCGTGTGCACGCGCGACCGGCCCTTCAGGCTCTCCCAGCTCTGCGGGGTCGTCACGATCAACGACCTCAACATCCTCGGCGCCTTCGCGTTCACGCGGAAGGACGGAATCGTGATCGATCTCTTCCACTGCATGGGCGTCGAGGCCCGCCTCGCGCTCCCCGGGGAGGCCGCGGAGAAGATCGAGCGCGATTTCACCGGGGTGCTCGGGGGCGAGATCGATCTCGAGCGCTCGTACGCCGCCCACGTCGAACGCTGGAAATGGCGCACCGCGAAAGGGGCGCGTGTGCCGACCGTCGTCGAGTTCGAGAACGACCTCTCGCGGGAGAGCACGATCATCGATCTCACCGCGCGCGACCGGCCCGGTCTCCTCTACCGCGTGACGCGCATACTCTCCGAGGAGGGGCTCGATATCCAGAGCGCGCAGATCACGACGCGGGGAGAGATGGCGGCGGATTCATTCTACGTGCGGACGGCGGGGGGAAAGAAGCTCGCGGACGCGGGGGCGATGCGCTCGGTACGGCTCAAGCTCAAGGATGCGCTCGACGCGGGCTCGTGAGAGCTCCGTTATACCGTTTTCTCGAAGAACCGGAAGAAGATTCCCCGGACATTTTTCCTGGTGCCGCCGAGCCGCTCGAGGAACGGGCCGTTTCCCGGCATGTGTCCGCCGAGAAGGTGTTCGAGATAGCCCTCGAAAAAGGCCTCACGCTCGGGAAGCGGCGGATACGGAAAGCCGTGGAGCGCCGCGGCGTGCTCGATAGTCCAGAAGAGGCGGTACGCGGCGAGGAGCGCGGCGGCGTCGCCCGGCTCGAGGAGCCCGGACGACTCGAGGCGGGCAAAGGCGGCCTCGTTGTCAGCCGATGACGGCTTTTCCGTGATCCCGCGCAGCCGCGCCGCGGATACGAGAAAGTCGATGTCGTAAAGCCCGCCCGGCGCGTGCTTGATGTCCCACGCGCCCTTGGAGAGCCCCTCGAGCTTCGCGCGGGAATCGAGGAGGCGCGCCTTCCAGCCCTCCCGTGAGAACGCGACCGGCAGCGTCCGGCGAAGCATCTCCTCGAATGCGGCGCCCGTCTCCGCGTTTCCGTGGATGAACCGGCACTTCGAATACGCGAGGATCTCCCAGAGGGAGGCGCGCGTCTGCAGGTAGCCTTCGTAGTGCTCGAGCGTCTGCACGAGCGGGGAGCCTTCCCCCTCGCCGCGGAGCCGCATGTCGGCCGCGCCGAGGCGGATCGCGCGCGCGTCCTCGAGAATGCCGCGGACGACACCCGCCTCGAGAGAGGCCGAGCGATCATCCGTCGTCACGGCGATGAGATCGAGGTCGCTCCCGAACCGGGCGCTCCGCGTCGCGACCGAGCCGGCGGCGAAGAGCGCGAGCCTCCGTCCCCCTCCTCCGCCGCGGTCGAAGAGAACGCCGAGCGCGCGCTCGGCGGCGCCGGCGAAAAGCGGGCCGAGAAGGCCGGGGCCGCTCTTCGGAATCGGGTTCTGGCTGTGAATGAAGAGGAGCGTCTCCTCGTACCAGCGCGCGAGCCGCGGGAGCGCGTCGCCCGCCTTCGGATCCGGAGGCTCCCCGGGCGGCATTCCTTCCGCGAGAAAATCGAGGAGCTCGATCCGGTTCGCGAGCGCCTCCGAGAGCCTCGTCGACAGCGACGCGACCGCGAGCAGCAGGCGCAGAAGATCCCCCCCGCCCCCCACGAGCTCGAGCGTGGAGCGCACCGCGCCGGAAGCCTTCACGATGCGGACGAAGTTCCTGAGGGTGAGCGCCGGATCGGGAGTCCGGGAGACATTCTCGAGAATCGCGGGGAGCGATTTCGCGGCGGCGGCCAGCGTGTCGATGCCTTCGAGCCGGGGAAAGTCCCCGAAGACGAGGGAACTTAAAGTACGATGCGCCTGCTCTCCCTCGCGCAGTCCGTATTTCGAGAGTATCTCCTCGACCGCCCGGTCGTTCGCCGGGAGCGAGAGAAGAAGGGGTATGTCGCCGGGACGGCGGTCCTTGAAAAAGCCGTCGAAGAGGTGCTGCACCTCCGTGAGGGCTCTCCCGAGCTCCGCCGTGAAGCTCTCGGGCGTGACGCCGGCGAGCGCGCTCCGGCACACGCGCTCGCCCGTCTTCGCGAGATCCGCCTCCGCCGAGGGGAGCGTGTGCGTGCGGACGTTTCTCAGCATCTGCATGCGGTGCTCGACGGTGCGGAAGAGGCGGTAGCTCCGCTCGAGCGTCTCCTTCGCCTCGGCGCTCAGGAGGCCGTGCCGCGAGAGACGTTCGAGCGATTCGAGCGTGTTTCGCGAGCGGATTCCGGGATGGTTCCTCCCGTGGACCATCTGGAGCCCCTGCGCGATGAACTCGATGTCGCGGATGCCTCCCGACATGAGCTTGATGTTGCCCGTGCGCTCTTCGTCGGAGAGGAACGCCATCCAGCGCTCGCGCATCGTCACGATCTCGTCGAGGGGATCGATGCTCGGGACGGGAGTGTGGATCGCCCTCTCGCAGTTGTCGACGAAGGCGTCGCCGACGACCCGGTTCCCTGCGGTGACGCGCGCCTTGATGAGCGACTGTCTCTCCCACGGCTTCGCCCTCCGCTGGAGGTAGTTGAGATGGTCGGCGAGCGTCACGACGATGGGGCCGCTGTCGCCGTCGGGCCTGAGCCGCAGGTCGACGCGGTAGAGCGTTCCTTCCTCCGTCGGCGCCGAGAGATATTCCGTGACCCGCCGGGCGAGGGCGTCGTAGAAGGCGCTCTCGCGCTCCCCCTCGGTCGTCTCGCACACGTACATGAGATCGATGTCGGACGAGTAGTTGAGCTCGGTGCCGCCGAGCTTCCCGAGCGAGATGACGGCGAAGCGGTGAAAGGGAACCGGTGTATCGAAGCTCCAGGCCGTATCCCCGGGCCCCGCGCTCGCGGCGAGCTCCTCGAAGGCCATGGAGGCGACGGTCTCGATGATCGCGTCGGCGAGGAACGAGAGCTCGGCGGTCACCTCCTCGACGCGCGCGAGCCCCATGAGGTCCCGCGCGCCGATGCGGAGCATCTCGCGGCGAAAGTAGCGCTTCACGCTGTTGATGCGCCGCCGCCGGTCCCGAAACGGCTCGATCTGTCGCGAGAGCTCGAAGAGGTATGCGCTGTGTGCCTTTGTGCCCTCGAGCGTGCCCCGCTCGATGAGCCATGAGAGGTAGCCCGGATTGCGCTCGAGAATACTCGTCAGAAAATAGCTGCATGAAAAAATGGTCACGATGAGCCGCGCGATCGGTCGCGCGAGAAAGAACGAATGGAGAAAGCGCGCCGGGGCGATCTTCGCCTCGACGAACCGGGCGAGATTGAGGAGCGCCATGTCGGGGTCGGGGGAGGAGGCGAGCTCGGCGAGAAGATTCGCTACGTTCCCGGGGGGCGGCGCCTCCGCGCCGCCGGGCGGAACGAGCCGCCGCCAGAGGGCGGCCGCCTTCGCGGGATCGGCGAAGCGGAGCTCGGCGAAGAGGGCTTCGAGCTCCCGCCCATCGGCCCCTTCGGCGAGGGCCCGTCGGGCGATTCTGTCGTATCTCCCGCTCATGAACTTTCTCTGGAATGAGCGTGTCGATTCCTGTACCCTCGTCGTGCGCGCGGATTATACCGTAGTGCGGCGCAGGAATCGAGGAGAAGCGATGAAAAAAATCGAAGCGTATATCAAGCCGTTCAAGCTCGACGAGGTCAAGGAAGCCCTCATGGAGGCCGGCATCGGCGGGATCAGCGTCATCGAGGTGAAGGGATTCGGGAGGCAGCGCGGGCACAAGGAGCTCTACCGCGGGAGCGAATACAAGGTCGATTTTCTCCCGAAGATCCGCGTCGAGGTTGTGGCGCCGGACGCGGAGGTCGAACGCATCGTCAAGGCGATCATCGCCTCCGCGCGCACGGGACAGATCGGCGACGGCAAGATCTTCATATCGAACGTCGAGGACGCGATCAGGATAAGGACCGGGGAGAGCGGCGAGGAGGTCCTCTGAGTCCGATGGAAGAGCTCTACCTCGGCATCGAAACGTCCTGCGACGACACCTCGTGCGCGATCTATTCGCCCGAACGCGGCGTCGTCGTCCACCGCACCGCGGCGCAGCTCGATCACGAGAAATACGGCGGCGTCGTCCCCGAGATCGCCTCGCGCTCGCACATGCGCACGCTCCTTCCCCTCTACGATACGGTGATGGAGGACTCCGGCGTCCCGCTCTCCTCGCTCGCCGGCATCGGCGTCACGAACGGCCCGGGCCTCACGGGCTCGCTCCTTGTCGGGCTCTCCTTCGCCAAGGCGCTCGCCTACGGGAGCGGCGTCCCGCTCGCCGGCATTCACCATATCGAAGGGCACATCCTCGCGAACGCGCTCGAGGGATCGCTCGAGCTTCCCGCCCTCGTCCTCGTCGTCTCGGGGGGGCACACGCAGCTTGTGCTCATGGAGACGGTCGGCCGCTACGAGGTCATCGGGAGCACGCGGGACGACGCGGCGGGGGAGGCGTTCGACAAGATCGGGAAGCTCCTCGCGCTCCCGTTCCCCGGCGGGCCGTCGATCGAGCGCTCGGCCCGCGCGGGAAATCGCGCGGCCTACGATTTTCCGCGGGGCCTCAGGCATTCGCTCGGATGCGATTTCTCCTTCTCGGGGCTCAAGACCGCCGTGCGGCTCAAGGTGGAATCGTTCGACGAGATCACCCCGCGGATCGTCGCGGACGTCGCCGCTTCCGCGCAGGAGGCGATCGTCGAGAGCCTCATCGAAAAATCGCTCTTCGCCGCGCGGGAAACGCTCGCGCGCCGGTTGTACCTCGCCGGAGGGGTCGCCGCGAACGGCCGCCTGCGCGAGGCTCTCGAGGAGCGCCTCGCCGCCTCCGGCGTCAAAGTCTCCTGGCCCCGCCCCGAGTACTGCACCGATAACGCCGCCATGATCGCGTGCGCGGCCTCGTACCATATCAAGGCCGGCCGCACGGACGGTCTCGATCTCAACAGCTTCGCCCGCGGCAACCTCTCCACCTGGGCCGCATAGCGACGTTCCGCCGGATTTTCTTTCTGCAAAAGCGATTGCAGATTGGCCCGCATGGCGCCGAAGAGCCCGGAGCGCTCTGAACTTCATAATTCATTGAGAATGCTACCAGTAAGCCCCGCGCCGGTGGTCTTTCCGCTCCGCCGGCCGCGCCGTCCATCCTTGGCATATGAATTGCGTAACAACGGGTTGCCATCATTTTGGCTCTCGTCTGCAGGGAAGGGAAAAGCAATCGGAGCGAGGTTCGCCGCATGGAAAATGCCGGCAGCAAGCAGGACTATAAAATCCTCGTCGTGGACGACGAGGATCACATCAGACGCATTCTCAAATTTCAGCTCGAGAAGCACGGGTACCGCGTGGTCGTCGCCGAGAACGGCGAGATCGCGCTCGAGCTCCTGCGGCGCGAGGCGCCCGACCTCGTGCTCCTCGATCTCATGATGCCGAAAATCGACGGGTTCGAGACGTGCCGGCGCATCCGCCAGAATTTCCAGACGTCGCAGATTCCGATCATCATGCTCACGGCGAAGAGCGAGCTCCCGGACAAGATAAAGGGTCTGCAGGACGGCGCGAACGACTACCTCATCAAGCCATACTCGAACGAGGAGCTCCTGCTCCGCGTCGGGAACGTCCTCGACTGGAGCCTCAAGCAGAAAGAGGCGAATCCGCTCACGGGGCTTCCGGGGAACCGCGCGATCGAGAAGGAGCTCCAGGGCCGCATCGAGGGCAAGGAGCCCTTCGCGTTTCTCTACCTCGATATCGACAATTTCAAGCCGTACAACGACCACTACGGATACCAGAAGGGGGACGACGCGATCCTCTTTCTGGGCGACATCGTGACGGAGGCGGTCAACTCGCTCGGCGGGGTGAATGACTTCGTCGGCCATATCGGCGGCGACGACTTCGTCGTCATCACTTCACCTGCGCGCGCCGAGTTCATCTCGCGCCACATCATCGACGAATTCGACAAGGGCTCCCTCATTCTCCTCCACGAGGAGGACATCGGGAGAGGGTTTATGGAGGTCCAGAACCGCCTCGGCGAGATCAAGCGGATGCCGCTCATGTCGCTGACAATCGCCCTCGTCGTCGACGACGAAGGAAAACTCAAGCATTACGCACAGGTGAACGACATCGCGTCCGAGCTCAAGCAGTACGGGAAGGCCATGGTGGGGAGCGTCGTCGTGCGCGAGCGGCGCAAGGGGAGCGAGACCGCCCTGCAGGTTGAATCCGAGCATTGATTTGAGGGTCCTGGATCCGGCCGCCGCCCATGAGCCGCCGGGTCCCGAGGTGCAGCCGTGGGAAACGCGACAGAGACACGCGAAGACGCAAGGCTCGACCAGGTCGTCCAGGACGCCCAGGAAGAGCTCGCGGCGCTTCGGCGCGACGTTGAGCGCTACCGGAGCATTTTCGATTCCGCCCGGCTCATCGTGGGGCACGAGTTCGCGAGGCCGCTGGCCTCGATCAGCGGATACCTCGAGCTCCTCGAGGGGCGTATCGGCGAGGCCGCCGGCGAGAAGGAGAAAAGCTATTTCGCGAAGATGCGCGCTGCGATCGGCCACCTCGAAGAGCTCGTGGATTCGTTCGTCCAGATGCTCCGCGTCGAGAAGGGCGGCGGAGATCTCGAGGCGTTCGAACGGATCGATCTCGCGCGCGTCATCGATCGCGTGCGGGAGCGCTTCGAGGAGCGCGCCCCGCTCATCGCGGTGCAGATAGAGGCCGGGATGCCGCCGGTGCTCGTCCGCCGCCGGTGCCTCGAGGTCGTGCTCGAGAATCTCGTCTCGAACGCGATCAAGCACGGCGGGGATCCCGGCGCCGTCCGCATCACCGCGAGGCTCGCCAAGGAGCGGCGCGGCGACGCGAAGGACGATCTCCTCGTCGTGGCGGTCGAGGACAACGGCGCCGGCATTCCCGAGGACAAGCTCGACGCGATATTCACGCCCTTTGTCCGCCTCGCGAGCGGTGTTGAGACGGAAGGCCTCGGGTTGGGGCTCGCCCTCGTGAAGAGCGTCATCACGATCATGAAGGGCGAAATCCACGTACAGAGCAAGCCGGGCGAAGGAACGACGGTCACGATTCTCATTCCCATTATGAAGAATACCAGGATGTTACCGGACACCGTAGGTTGAGGTGAGGTTTGTATGGTCGCACATGGCAAGGCAGAACAGCGAATGCCCGCCGTGCTGAGCATTCAGCAGATACGGGCGGTCGAGATCATCTCCATTTTCTTCATCGTATTCATCGCGCGCGAGATCGCGGGGTTCGTGTACCGGACGGGGTTCGTGATCTCGGTGTTTCTCGGCGCGACGTTCCTCAACCTCGTCGTCGCCGGTCTCGAGAACGCCTTTGTCCGCCGGGACAATCTCGCGCTGCGCCGGCGCGCGCTGTGGGAGTGGGCGACCGTCCTTATCGACTGCTCGACCGCGCTCGCCCTCATTTATCTGACGGGATCGGCGCAGAGCCCGTTTCTATTCCTCGTTGTGATACCGCTCTTCTTCGCGGGCCGTCTGCGTGCGCCTGTTCCGGCGGGCTTCACGGTGACCAGCGTATCGGTCGGCGCGCTCGCGCTCCTCGGGTTCCTCGAGATGCGCGGCGTCATTCCGCACTTCAGCTGCTATCCCGGCGAGGCCGCCGTCCCGACGAACGGCCATTATCTCGTCGGCGCGCTTCTCGTTCTCGGCGGTTTCATGAGCCTCATGACGTACCTCTTCAGCAATTTTTACGAGAATTTCAACGTGTACGTCCGCAAGACGGAAGACCGTCTCATGAGCTCGCGGAAACGCATCCTCGAGCTTACGCGGCTCTACGACATCAGCCTCGGGATCAATTCGGTCATCAGCCTCGACACGCTGCTCAAGATGGTGTGCAAGGAGATCACCCTGCTCCTGAGGCGCCCCTGGGTTTCGGTCATTCTCCTGAACCAGAAACGGGAGGTCATCGAGCATGTCGAGCTCGGGGAGAAGGGCGTCGTGACACTCGATCCGAGCACGGCCCTCAGCGACGATCCGCTCATCGCCGACATCTGCGCCCACGAGGCGGGGTTCATCGTCGAGGACGCGGAGGAGAACGGTACGACCGTGAAATCGCGCCTCGCCGCGGGGCGCAAGCTCATACCCTTCCTCGGCGTTCCGATTTTTTCGGGCAAGGACAACCTCGGCGTGCTCATGGTCGGCGATTTCGTCCGCGAGCCGTTCAACCCGGAGGACGCGCGGCTCATGACGATCCTCTCGGGCCAGGTCGCGATGGCGATCGAAAAGAGCCGCCTCTACGAGATCATGAACGCTCGCATCGAACGTCTCGACAAGGAGAACGAGGAGCTCAAAAGCTCGAACAAGCTCAAGATGAACTACCTCTCGCACCTCTCGCACGAGCTCAAGACCCCGCTCACCTCGATCAAGGCGTACGTTGAATCGCTCGCCGACCACATTGAAGATGCGGAGTTTCCGGAGAAGCGGGAGTTTCTCGGGATCATATCGAGCGAGACCGACCGGCTCATCCGCATGGTCAACAAGGTGCTCGACGTGTCGAAGATCGAGTTCGGCAACCGGATACTGAGGCGCAAGATATTCCAGCTCGGACCCCTCGTCGCCGAGGTCGAATCCTCGATGCAGCCGTATCTGCGCGATAAGAAGCTCCGCCTCGTCGTGAAACTTCCGCCGGTTCTTCCCCTCATCGACGGGGACGAGGATCTCGTGAAGCAGGTCTTCATCAACCTCATCGGCAACGCGATAAAGTTCTCCTCGAACGGCTCGCGGATATTCGTCGAGGCGATCGAGGACGCGGTCGCGATCAAGGTCATGGTGTCGGACGAGGGCGTCGGCATCCCGCAAGAGGATCTTCAGAACATCTTCAGGCAGTTCTACCAGGTGCGCCGCGGCGCGGGGGAGGGCGTGGGGCTCGGGCTCGCGATCGTGAAGAACATCGTCGAGCAGCACGGCGGGTACATCACCGTATCGAGCCGCCTCGGCGAGGGAAGCACCTTCACCTTCACGCTGCCGAAGGAGCACCACTTCAACGATCTCCTCGGCCACCTCTTCGATTCGATCGACGCGCGCGACGAGATCCAGGAAATGTTCCAGCTCGTCGTGAGGGTCATCGCCGAGGTGCTCTCGGCGAAAATCGTCTCTCTCATGCTCCTCGACCAGGAGAAAAAGGAGCTCTTCATCAAGGTCGCCTACGGACTCCACGAGGACGTTGTCGCCCACGCGCGCGTCCGCCTCGGCACGGGCATCGCCGGGAAGGTGGCGGAGACGGCGGAACCGCTCCTTATCGAGAACGTCGAGACGAGCGGGCTCAAGGGCGCGCCCAACAACCCGCAGTACGAGACGAAGTCGCTCGTGAGCGTTCCGCTCAAGATCGGCTCGACCGTGATCGGCGTCGTCAACGCGAACAACAAGACTTCCGGCAAGCCGTTCAACCAGGATGACCTTGCCCTCATCATGTCGCTCGCGATGCGCTTCTCGAAGGTGATCGAGCGGATCAGAACCGCGGAGGATCCGCGCGCGTTTATCGAGGAGACGATCCAGTCGCTCCGCTCGCTCCTTGCCGCGCAGGAGAAGGATGCGCGCGGCGTCGTGCGGAAGATTGTTCCGTGGTCGGTGATGGTCGCCCGGAAGCTCCGCCTGAGCGAAAAAGAGGTTCAGGTGATTCAATACGTATCGAGCGTCCACGACGTCGGGATGACGCGCGTGAGCGACGCGATACTCAAGAAGACGCTCGATCTCACTCAGGAGGAGATGGAGGAGATCAAGAAACACCCGCAGCGGGGAGCCGCCATCATGCGCCCGCTCGAGTTCGTCGAGCTCGTGAGCCAGAGCATCCTCTTCCACCACGAACGGCTCGACGGCAAAGGCTACCCGATGGGGCTCAGGGGGGATCAGATCCCGATCGGTTCGCGTATCCTCGCCGTGCTGGACGCCTACGTCGCAATGGTCAGCGAAAGGCCGTTCCGGAGCCGCCTCTCGAGCGCGGAAGCGGTCGATGAGCTCGTGCGCTATTCGGGGACCCAGTTCGATCCGCGGGTCGTCTCGGCGTTCGTCGAGGTGCTCATGGACGAGAGTCAGATCGAGGTGGATGCGTTCACGCGGATTACGGACGCGCTCCGGACCGCGAAGAAGCACCACCTGGTGCCCTAGAGAAGGAGAAACGCGGTGTTCCGCGGAATCGGAAAACATCGGTCCGGTATGACCGCCGCGCTGCCGGCCAAGGCTCCCGGCGAGGCCGGAAGCGCCCCGGGGGCCGCGCTCGAGCCCATCATCGGCCGCATGACGGACATCAGCACGATGATTCTCGCGGATGCGCCGGCGCCGGAGATATTCACGAGCATGGCCGCTGCAATCGCCGAGGGGGCGGGCGCCGCGCTCGTTATTCTCAGGATCGCGAAACCGGGCGGCGACGTCTTCGAGGTGAAGGCCCATTTCGGGCTCGGAACCGTGCATCCCGTGCCGCGTGCGACCTTGTCGATGACGCGGGACGCCTACGACGCAATCTGCATGAAGGAGCGTTCGTTCGCGCGGGGATATACAATCGACCGAGCGGATCGTGCGGAGATCCACGAGCGTCTCGTCCCGGCGTACCTCGACTGGACCGGCAAGAAGGTGCTCGTCGTGAGCGTCGGGGAAACGCCGCCTCTCACCGGATTCTTCACGGTCGGTTTCTTCGATCGCGCGCCCGATCCCCGGCTCGTCTCGATTCTCCAGTTTTTCTCTGACAAGGTGCTCCACGTGCTGCAGCGCGAGCGCTTCAAGGAGCAGCTCCGCGAGAAGGAGCGCGCGCTCGCCGTCTGCAAGGAGGAGCTCGACGGCGTCAACCAGCTCAAATCGAATTTTCTCTCGGTCGTCTCGCACGAGCTCCGCACGCCGCTCACCTCGGTCAAGGCCTATACGGAGACGCTCCTCGACAACGTCGACACGATCAAGCGCGAGACCCTCCAGGACTTTCTCCGGGTCATGGACGAGGAGAGCGAGCGCGTCATCAAGCTCGTTGACAATATTCTCAATTTCTCCCGGATGGAAACGGGACGCCTCAAGGTGGAGCGGACCTCCTGCAACCTCAACCGGATGATCGTGGAGGCCCACGCCGCGCTCCAGGCGAAGTTTCTCGCGGGGAGCGTCAACACGGAGCTTCGGCTCCCGCGGCACACGTGCCGCATCGAGGCGGATCAGGAGCTCATCGCGCAGCTCCTCCAGAATCTCATGTCGAACGCGGCCAAGTTCACGCCGCCGGGGGGCATGGTGACGGTCTTTCTCGAGGAGGAGGCCTCAGCGGCGCGCATCGTGGTGCAGGATACGGGCAGGGGGATCCCCGAGGATCAGCTCGAGAAGATATTCGAGCGGTTCTACCAGGTCGACGCGAGCAACACGCGGGAGCACGGGGGATCCGGCCTCGGCCTTGCGATCTGCAAGAACATCGTCGACTGGCACGACGGGAAAATCTGGGTGGAGAACGTGAAGGATTCGGGCGCCAAGTTCATCGTGCTTCTGCCGATGAAGGACATCGTCGTCAGGCAGGCCGTTTCGGCGGGGTTCCTCGGCTCGCGCCGGTTCGAGCGCGAGCGCTACCTCACGCTCCTCGTCGAGATGCTCGCCGAGTTCCTTCAGGCGCGCAAGGCGTCGATCATGCTCCTCGAGCGGGATCAGCAGATATTGAGGGTCATCGCGGCGAAGGGGCTCGACCCCGAGTTCGTGCAGAACACCCGGCTCGAGGTGGGGGACCGCATCGCGGGAAGGGTCGCCCAGACCGGGGAGCCGCTCCACGTCTTCGACATCGAAAACGACAACGAGTACGGGCGCGCGAACAACACGCTCTTCTACGGAACGCGCTCGTTCATCTCGACGCCGCTCAGGGACGGCGACGAGATCGTCGGCGTCCTCAACGTGAGCGATCACGTCGAAGGGCGCGAGTTCAGCCGCGCCGACCGGGAACTCCTCGAGGCGCTCGGCGGCATCATCATCGGTATGCTCAAGAAGCTCGAAGCGTACGAGAAGGTGTCGGTGAACTTCGAAAAGCTCAAAGACGCGATGCGGGCGAGCCTCGACATGCGGGAGGCGTGGGGGAGCCGGCATCTCCTCAACCTCACCCTGATTGCGCTCGCCATGGGCAGGAAGCTCGCCCTCGACGAGCGCTCGCTCACGGCGCTTCGTCTCGGCATGAATCTCTACGATCTCGGGCTCATGCGCATCCCGCGGAACATCCGTGTCAAGAAGGAGCAGCTCACGCCGAAGGAGCGCGAGGTGCTCCGCGAACATCCGAA
>Ga0315291_10005182_pt1 | contig 16405 bp, 12 predicted proteins | sample YL17G12_20_MG_FD_203070 | JGI IMG/M metagenome (GOLD analysis project Ga0315291, IMG submission 203070) | Sediment microbial communities from Yellowstone Lake, YNP, Wyoming, USA - YL17G12_20 | ecosystem: Environmental > Aquatic > Freshwater > Lake > Sediment | place: USA: Wyoming | collected...
GATTATCTCTCCGGGGATACAATTATTTTTTTAGACGATAGGGAGTCATTCAAGACGCAATCGGAGCATTTTGAGCAATTGGCGGAGCGACAATACTCTGAGGTAAGCGCAAAAGGGGAGGGAGTTATACCTCCCATGCGGCTTTATACAAACTGGGAGACCCTTGCCACCCATTTTGAAAGATATCAAATCGTATCCCACAGCCTGCTTCCAGTGGAAAACAGGCAGATGTCAGGTCTGATTCGTTTCAAGACCGCCTCCTTCCAGGATGTGCATCCATCGTTAGACTATTATCTGGATGTCCTGAAGACAAGGCAGGCAAAGGGTTATCACATTAATGTGGTCTGTGACAATGAGGGGCAATTGCAGAGGTTTGACGAGCTCTTAAGGGAGAGTGAGGTCAGCGCCGCCACATTTATCAATGGGGCATTGTCCGCCGGCGCAATCCTCAAGGCAGAAACTTCCGAAGAATTGCGGGAGATTTTCCTCTCTATCGGGGGACTTCATGAAGGGTTCATGATGCCAGACGCCCGAGTCCTCTTTCTCACCGACCGTGAAATCTTTGGGCGTTACAAGAGACGCCATGTGTATCGCCGGATTTACAAGGGGGAGCCGGTTTCAGCCCCGTCTGAAATCGGGCGTGGTGATTATGTTGTGCATGTGGAGCACGGCATTGGTCAATTTCTCGGCATACGGACTCAGATGATTGACGGGCATAATGTCGACCTCCTTGAAATTCTTTATGCCGAAGATACGCGTCTGCTTGTCCCTGTTGATAAAATCAGATACATCCAGAAATATTCCGTCATGGATAATCTCCAGCCGCCTCTTGATGAGCTTGGCTCCAAGGCATGGCTGGCGCGCCGGAAAAAAACGGAAACCAGGATTGCGGAGATGGCGGAAGAGCTGCTCAATATTTATGCCCGACGGAAAATCGCCGGAGGGTATGCCTATAATCCTGACACGGTCTGGCAGAGCGAATTTGAATCCTCTTTCATCTACGAGGAGACCCCTGACCAGATTACAGCCATTGAACAGGTCAAGCGGGACCTTGAAACTCTCAAGCCAATGGACCGCCTGGTCTGCGGGGATGTTGCATACGGTAAAACGGAGGTTGCCATCCGCGCCGCCTTCAAGGTGGCTCAGGAGGGGAAGCAGGTGGCGCTCCTCGCACCGACAACCATACTCTCCCAGCAACATTATAACACATTCTCCGAACGTTTTGCCGAATATCCCTTCAAGGTGGAGATGCTCAGCCGTTTCAGGACACATTCAGAGCAGAAAAAAATCCTGGAGCGTCTGAAAAACGGTGAAATCAGTATTATTATAGGCACCCACCGCCTTCTGTCAAAAGACGTGGAATTCTGCGACCTTGGTCTTGTGATTGTGGATGAGGAACAGAGATTTGGCGTCCGGCATAAGGAACGCCTGAAAGAACTCCGCACATCAGTTGATTTTCTCACACTGACCGCAACGCCAATCCCCCGAACTCTCTATATGGCACTCTCCGGTCTGCGCGACCTGAGCATAATCAATACGCCGCCCCCTAATCGCCTCCCCATCAGGACTAAAATCATCCACTGGGATGATGAATTGATAAGGGAGTCTCTCCTCCGGGAGATGAACCGCAGTGGGCAGATATTTTTTGTGCATAACAGGATACAAACCATCGAGCAAGTTGCACGCCACCTGCTGAACATCGTTCCTGAGTTGAAAATCGGCGTCGCCCACGGACGCCTGAATGAGCATGAACTGGAACAGGTAATGGTGGACTTTATCGATAAAAAATACGACCTCCTTCTCTCAACAACCATCATAGAAAACGGTTTGGATATTCCAAATGTGAACACGATAATTATCAACCGTGCTGATGCCTTCGGGCTGGCGCAGTTGTACCAATTGCGTGGACGCGTGGGGCGCGATGTCAAACAGGCGTATGCCTACCTCATCACGCCCACGGGGGAGGCTATCACCAATGCCGCCGTGCGACGCCTCGCCGCCATTGAGGAATTTACCGAGCTGGGAGTGGGGTTTAATATCGCCATGCGAGACCTTGAAATCCGCGGAAGCGGCAACCTCCTGGGAAAGGAACAGCATGGATGTATCATCTCTGTGGGGTTTGACCTGTATTGTTCCCTCCTTGAAAAAACGGTCAAACATCTGAGGGGCGAGCCGGTGGAGGAAGACCGCCCGGTGGAAATAAAATGGGGCGTAGAGGCGTATCTCCCATCGGATTATATCCCTGTCGAATCCCAGCGTGTGGGAATTTACAAACGTCTTTCAGCGGCACGGACGCTTGAGCAAATCCGGAATATCCGGGAGGAGATGCGGGACCGCTATGGGGAGCTGCACAAGGCGGCGGAAAATCTCTTAAAAATCTCAAGCGTCAGGGTTCTGGCAATTAAAATGGGACTGCGTCGTGTCGTCCTCACCCTGAACGGTTTTAAACTCACAGCCAATGTAAATAACAACATCCTTGCGCTTTCTGAAAAATTAAAAACAACGGCTCGCGAGCTGGGAGAACGGGCATCCGTCACCATCGAGGATGAAAACACACTCCATGTGCAATATCCCAACTGGGGCAGGCAGCCGCGTCTGGACAAGGCACTCCGCCTCCTGGAAATCTGTCCGGTATCCGCCGGTTAAAGGTGGCTAAATGACATCCCCGACCAGAAGCATTATACTTGTGATGGTTATACTTCTCTCTTCAGGTGTGGCTCGCGGAGACCGCATCATTTTGAAAAACAAAAGAACCATTACCGGTCGCATTACGGAAAAGGGGAACGGCAGAGTCACCATTCAAAGCCGTACGGAAGCCCTGACATTTCATGAGGATGACATATTAGAAATCGTGGAGGAGACGCCTGCTGAAAATTTTCTGCTGGATGCCCAATCAAAAACCGTCACGGGGAATCTTGCCGGGGCATTTGATTCCTATGCCGAATCACTTTCCGCAGGTCTGCCATATAATCGCCTCGAAGAACACATCCTTTTACACGGGCAGAAAATCCTTGGCGTTTTTCAGACACTGGACGGGGTAAGGAAAGAAAAGACGGGCGCTCCCATGGCAAAAATCCTCCCGCAAAGGGGTCAATCCTATCTCTCTGACAGTACCACAAGCCAGAGCATCGATTTCGGATACTTCATGGCGCAATTATTTTCCGAGACCGGCGAGCCCGCCAGGGCAAGGGAAATCCTTTCCTCTCTTCCACGGCGCATGTTTGACAATGACCCGGTCAAACGCTACTTCGCACTGAAAGTCCTCAAGTCCGAAACTCTGCGGCTTGCGGAAAGCGGTGACTTCAATTCCGCCCTTGCAATCCTGGAAACCATCCAGGGGCTTGATGCAAACCTTGGCCGCTCCAGCCGCATTCTCATATATATGAAATGGGCGGCTCATCTGCGCGACCAGTCTCAGTGGAGGGAAGCCGCCGACATCTATGCCGGACAATTGAAGCCTCTCTCCATAGAGATTGCCGCCAACCGGTTTTTCTTTCTCCTCGATAAACTGCAGGGTTCGGCAAAAAATGTTGGTGACTATGCAAAAGGGATTGAGATACTTGAGAAATATGGCGCGCTTCTTTCCCCCGCAGAGGCACGGAGGCATCTGGTGGAATTCTCCACTGCCGCAGGTAAACTGGCGCTGGATGACAATGATACCACAACCGCACGCGCCTTTTTTAATCGCATTTTCCTGACAACGGGGCAAAAAGACCCCGAACTTCTCAACCTTTGCACTTATAAAGAGCGCGCCCTTGCCCTGAGAAATGATGACTTCCTCGGTCATTATCGTCTTGGGATGTTTTGCAGAAAATCCGGTCTCATGAAAGAGGCAGAGAGGCATTTCCGCCATGCGGCAAACGCCCCCGAGCTCCGCGCCTCCGCCCTTTCCGAAATCCGCATGATGCGTGCTCACGAGCGAATTGAAAAAATAAATGAGGCAATGAAACTCTATGACCGCTCAGAATATATTGCCTCGCTTGACACACTTCAGCCCCTCCTGAACGATACATCCACAACAGAGGGACTGACGGAGGCAAATCGTCTGGCAGAACTTTGCCGCAGGAGACTCCGCGCCGAAAGTGAACAGCGCCCGATGAAGGCGCTCGTCTATTACCAGCAGGCTGAACGTCATTATCTCCTTGAAGAACATGACGCCGCCATACTTAAACTTGAAATCATTCTGGAGAATTACCCGGATACGCCCATTGCGGAAAAGGCAAGAGAACTGATGCTCGCCGCAATAAAAAAACGCAACCTTGCGCAACTTGAAAAAACAACAAGAGGCGCGGATTTTTCATCGCCATCCACCACGAAAAGCGCCTCATCCAATACAAATGATTTGAACTCGCAGATAAAAGAACTCATGAAGATACTCGGAAAGGAATGACAGGGCTTATGGACGGAAATTTCCGTGAGGGATACTTGGATTGAAACAGGTGGATGTAAATAGGGGCTCCTCCTGGGTGGAAAGGAAAGGTGGTTTTTTACTGTCCGTGTTCCTCCATATCCTCCTCTTTTCTTTCTTACTCACCTCCGCGCCTCTCAGGCATCTCACCGGCAAGCCGCAGCCCGATAAAATTTTCATCCAGCTTGCGCCTCCAGTGATTGAGACACCCATCGAAGTTGAGACACATCCAACAACTCCACCACCGCCAGCGCGGGCGACATACAAATTGGAGGAAAATGAACAGGTCATTAAAGATTCCCCATCCTCCCGCCCAGCCCATCCGTCAACCACTGCGCCCTCTCCCTCATCATCCGCTCATCAATATGAGGGAGACCTTGCGGAAATCCGGAGGGAGAGCGGCTCTGAAAGTGAGGATATCGGGCGGGCGCTGAACGGCATCAGGGGAGAGATTGAAAAGCGCTCATCACAAAAGAAGGGACTTCCCGCCAGCTTTGATTCTGCCGGTGCGGAGAAGGGCATTGTTCGTATTTTCGATGTCTCTGGCGTGCCTGAAAAGATTATAGATGCAGTGTTCACGAGGTATGATATACACATAACCCAGAAATATATTGGCGAGGGAACTCCTCAGAGTTTTTTGAGCAGTGCGCAGGTCCGGGACAAGACATTTGTCAACCGTGAAGGGGGCGGTTTTTTTGAGGTGTTCGAGATTCCATATCCCGTCGTCAAAAAACTCACAGTGCTGGAAAAAGACGAGATGCGAAAACGCGGTCTTGAGCCCGATAATACACAAGTCATAAAGGTTGTCTTCGGTATCATTGAAAAGAATGGGCAGTATGACTTAGGCGTAACAGAATTTCAATACCGTGAACTGAAATGAGAATATGAATATTAATGAAATTTACAGCGAGATGGCGGAAATCCTGGAGCGTGGGGAACGGGCAGCCGTTGCGACTATCATCAGTGGTGAGGGCTCCACACCGCGCAAACTGGGCACCAAGATGCTCATCCTTTCTGATGGGGCAACAAAAGGGAGCATTGGCGGCGGCATTGTGGAGGCGCAGGTGCGAAAATACGCCCTTTCCACCCTGAAAACCTGTCAAATCCAGACTGTTTTTTTTGACTTCAAATCTATAAAAGACCCGGACACGGACACGAGGTGTGGAGGAAGTATGACTGTTCTGATTGAACCTCTTATTCCCCCTGAGCCTGCAATTATCTTTGGCGGCGGGCATATTGGATTTGCCATCTATTCCATTCTCGCCACCATCAATTTCAATATTACCATTGTTGACGACCGAAAGTTATACGCATCGTCAAAGAGATTTCCCCTTGCCAGACGCGTAATTTACACCCCCTTTGAAAAGGCGTTTGAAAGGCTGAGGATTGATGAGAATACCTATATCATAATCTGCACACGCGCCCATAAAAATGATGAATCCTGCCTGAGACATGCGTTTCGGACGCCGGCATGTTATATCGGGATGCTTGGCAGTCGCCCCAAGGTCGCCGCCTTTAAGGAAAGATTACTGAAGGAAGGTATCCCCAGACACAGACTCAATCATCTCCATTCTCCAATCGGGCTTGACATTGGCGCCCAGATGCCGGAAGAAATCGCTGTGAGTGTGGCGGCAGAATTGATACAGTTTCGCTCAAAACGCTTCCGTGGAAAGGATTAAGATTGACAGCAGTTCATACTCTTGGATATGAGAATAATGTAATCTTTTGTCATCACTGGAGATAATCCATGCGTTTGATATTGAGATACCTTTTCCGTCATCTCATATTGTTCCTTCCCATCTTTTTTATTACCATACCCGCTAAACAAGCGGCATTGGCGGAAAATGATGGTGAAAAGTCATTCCATCCTCGCATAAGTTCCCTCCATGCCACCACGAACAACACCCCTCTGGATATTCAAATCCGCGGCAGGCAGGACCCAAATGGTTTCAAGGTGGAGACATGTATCAAAAATAAGGTCAAGAAATCCCTTTCAGGCGTGATGCGCTGGGAACTTCGCCCGCGCGGAAGGGTCGAAATCCCTCCTGTTGCATTTCAAAACCTCCTGCCAGATGAACAGCTTACCACAACATCCGGACTTATGGCAGGCAACAGAGAGGCACGCCTTGCCGCCATAGTTGACCTTGAAAAAGAAGGCAGTTTTGAAAATTCCATCGGTCTGATGCCCATGCCTCTCCGCCTGACCTCCCCCAAAATTGACGGCTGCCTCACAGAATGGATAGATGTCCCCACCCTCTATCTGAACAAGGAATCCCAGGTTGTCAAAAAAGGCGCAGGGGGCAGATGGTCGGAGGATGACACAAGCGGGATTTTCCAATTCTGGTGGACAGATGAGGCGTTTTATATGGCCACACAATGGACGGATAAGGCATCCCTTTTAAGTCCGCCAGGACATCTCGAATCGGGAAATGCCGACAGTCTCGAAATCTTCCTTGGACTTGACGGTCCAACTACCAGGACCTCGCTCGGCGATGGAGATTATCTGATTTTTATCAAATGTGATGGCGACCGCACCACTCCGGAAATGTGGATTTATGGAGATAAGAAAAGACTCAAGGCAGGACGCATCGCCTCAACAAAAACAAAAACCGGCCGTATTATAGAGGCGGAAATCCCGCTCAGGGAGCTTGGAGGATGGAAACCCAAACGCCAGACCATGATTGGGTTTGACCTTGTGTTGCATGAAGGCGGATACCCTGACTCAGGGAAGGGTGCCTTCACCCTCAAATGGAGCGGGGCTTCCGAGGTGGAAAGTGACCCGTCCCGGTGGGGACTTGCCATTATCTATTAATCCATCATCACATAAGAGCATTCGGGGAGTATCAGATGGAACCGATGGAGTCCCTTTTAGCGCCGAGGAGGGAGACATATCTGGCTGTGGGGCTTATGTCCGGCACCTCTGTGGACGCCGTGGATGCCGCACTTGTCAGGTTCATTGTCCAGGATGACCATTTTGACGACCAGCTCCTCGAGTTCAACTCCATGCCATATCCGAAAGACCTCAGGAAGGAAATTTTCAATCTCTTCCGCGACAGGGCAGGTTCCCTCAGACTTGCGTGTGAATTGAATTTCAAGATTGGTCTCTTCTTTGCCAAAGCGGCGCAAAAACTGATTCTATCCTCCGGTTTTCCAAAAGATGCCATAAGTGTTATCGGCTCACATGGCCAGACTGCTTATCATCTTCCGCCCGGGTTGAAGGAAAGGAAAAAATACACACCGTCCACATTGCAGATTGGTGAGGCATCACTGATTGCCCAGATGACAGGCATTCCCGTGGTGAGTGATTTTCGCACCGCCGATATATCTGCAGGGGGTCAGGGCGCACCTCTCATCGTTGCGGCGGATTATTATCTCCTCACACATGGGAGCAAGACCCGCATAGTTCAGAATATCGGAGGCATTGCCAACTGCACATATCTCCCCGCGGGTGGCGGAATTTCCAATGTCATAGCCTTTGACACAGGACCCGGTAATATGGTCATAGACGCCCTTGTCAGCGCACTGACGAGGGGCAGGGAGCATTATGATAGAGACGGCAAACGGGCGAGCGTTGGGTGCGTGAATGAGGCGCTCCTTAAATCCATGATGGCACACCCTTATTTTTCCAGAAAGCCTCCAAAGACCACCGGACGTGAGATGTTTGGCGAGGATTATGCCATGAAGATTCTTGAAGAGGGTAAAAGACGCAGGCTTTCCTCCAATGACCTCATTGCCACAGCAACCATGCTCACCGTGGAGTCCATCATTATGGGATATAAGAAATTTTGTTTCCCTCACGGCATGGCGAAGGAGATAATTCTGGGAGGTGGTGGTTCAAAGAATCGTTTCATTCATAACGCTCTCAAAAATCGCCTTCCTGCAGATGTAAAGGTCTTGACCCATGAATCTCTTGGTATCAACAGCATAGCCAAGGAGGCAATGGGGTTCGCACTGCTTGGACTTTTGTGTGTGCTGGGAAAGCCGGGAAATATCACAGCCGCAACCGGCGCCAGAAAGCCCGTCATACTCGGAAAAATCTATTATCCCTGAAAAGGCTGGAAAATGAATTTCGACGAAACCCATATAACCATTGAAATTATCAAGGCATATCAGGCGAAACTTCTCGATTCCGTCCGGAGCGATGTTTTGATTGCGGGTGCGGGACCTTCCGGTCTGCTGGCGGGTTACTATCTTGCAAGAGAAGGCATGAAAACCGTTATTGTGGAGAAAAATCTCTCGCCAGGCGGCGGCATCTGGGGCGGCGGGATGTGCATGAATGAAATCGTCATCCAGGAAGGCGCGCTGGAGATTGCCCGCGAAATCGGCGTGCGCATCAAAAAGACCGGACAGGAAGGGCTTTACTGCATTGATGCCTTAGAGCTGGCATCGGCGCTCACGCTGAAAGCCATTCAGGCTGGGGTGCGGATTCTCAATCTTCTGTGCGCAGAGGATGTCTGTGTGACTGACCAGCGTGTCACGGGTCTTGTTGTAAACCGCACCACCGTTGTGGGACAGTTGCATGTTGACCCCATAACGCTCAAGGCGAAGGTGGTTCTGGATGCCACCGGACATGATGCAGTGATTGTCAACTTTTTGAAAAAACACGGATATCGTATATTTTCCCCGACAGGTCAGATGATGGGCGAGGGAGCGATGGATGCGCCAGCGGGGGAGCGATTTGTGGAGGAGCATACCGGCGAGGTCTATAGCGGGCTATATGTGTCAGGCATGTCAGTTTGCGCGGCTTTCGGTGGACCCAGGATGGGACCCATCTTTGGCGGGATGCTTCTTTCCGGAAAAAAGGCGGCATCCCTGATTCTGAACCATATCAAAACAGCAGTCGCGCAGGAGGGTTGATATGCCGACGTATGAATATGTATGTGATAACTGCAATTATCATTTCGAGGAACTCCAGTCAGTGAAGGCAAAACCCATAACGGTTTGTCCAAAATGCAGAGGCAGGGTGCACCGTCTCATCAGCGAGGGTACAGGTCTCATCTTTAAAGGCAGCGGATTTTATATAACAGATTATGCCAGAAAGAAATCCACAGAGCCAACGGGAGAGAAGGAGAAGCCTTCCGAAAAGAAAACGGAAGCTCCTGCCGAGAAAAAATCCTCCGATTGATATGCCCGGAAGTGAAGGAATATAAACACATCTTCGGTCCTGTGCCTTCAAGGAGGCTCGGACGCTCCCTCGGGGTCGATATCATCCCCTTCAAAACCTGTTCCTATGATTGTGTCTATTGTCAGCTTGGGAAGACGACGGAAAAATCCATCTTGCGGAAGGAGTATTCACCCGTCTCCGATGTCTTAGAGGAGATTCGGGCAAAGCTGGAAGAGTCGCCCGCCCCGGATTTTATCACCTTCTCCGGCTCCGGCGAACCCACCCTTCATTCCCGTATTGGGGATATTATCTCAGGTATCAAGAAGATAACGCCCATCCCGATTGCCGTCATTACAAACGGCTCACTTTTATGGATGCCGGAGGTGCGGCGTGCGCTATCCGGCGCTGATGTTGTGCTTCCATCTCTCGATGCCGGCGATGAAGAGATGTTTCAAAAAATCAACCGCCCCCACACTGGCGTCACCTTTGAAAAGATGTTGAAGGGGCTGAACCTTTTCAGAAAAGAATATCCGGGTCAAATCTGGCTGGAGGTCTTTCTTGTCCGGGGTGTGAATGATTCAGAGATGGAGGTATTAAAAATCGCCTCCCTGATGAAAGACATCCGCCCGGATAGAATCCAGATTAACACCGTCGCCCGTCCTCCGGCTGATAAGTCTGTCCGGGCTGTCCCGCTGGAGAGATTAAAAAAACTGGCTGAACTCGCGGGTGCAGAGGTGATTGCCGAGTATCGTAAAAGGCATACAACCCATCAAAAGACCTCACAAAGGTCTGATGTCCTTGCCATAATCGGGCGTCATCCATGTCCCATTGAGGACATTCAGGAAGGTCTGCAAATCACCCGTGACAGGGCTGAGAAATATCTTGCAGAACTCCTCAGGGAAAAATCCATAATAGCGGAGGAGGTGGAGGGGAGGGTTTTTTACAGGGTGAATGTTTTTAAGGATAAAAACAAATCCTGACACTGCCGGAAGGAGCCACATTTCGTGAATCCTCAGCATTTTTACCTTCACCGTATCAGTCCTTATATTTTCCGGCTTGGCGGACAATTTGGACTGCGCTGGTATGGTATATCCTATGTGGCGGGATTCATTGCGGGGCTATTTCTCCTCCGCTTTCTCTCCCGAAAGGGACTCCTCAAATTATTGCTCAAGGATGTGGATGCCCTTTTGACCTATCTCATCATAGGTGTTTTAGTTGGGGGGCGTCTTGGATATATCCTCTTCTACCAGCCCTCACTTTTACTCCAATTCACCACCTCTCCGCCATTCTGGGGATTTCTGGCTATCCATCAGGGTGGCATGTCAAGCCACGGTGGATTTCTCGGCGTTTGGTTCATGATTATCCTCTTTGCAAAGCGGCGCGGTGTGCCATGGCTCCATGTGGGCGATGCGGTAGTCATGTCAGCGCCGGCGGGACTCTTTTTCGGCAGAATGGCAAATTTCGTAAATGGGGAATTATACGGTCGCCCTGCAGTCGTCCCCTGGGCTGTCTGTTTCCCGACAGAAATTATGAACTGGAGCGCCCAAAGGCTCAACCAGCTGATGGGAGTTCTTGCTGAAAAGGGTTTTATCTATGACAGCACTGAACGATTATTGGATACCATCAGGAATAATGATACTGTTGCCGCCATTGTTCAACCCTTTCTCACACCGCGTCATCCATCCCAGCTTTACGAGGCGCTATTAGAGGGCGTTTGCCTTTTTGCAATCCTGTGGTTGTTCGGGATGAAAAGAGTGCGGAGGGATGGCAGGATAACCGCCCTTTTCTTTCTGTGTTATGGTGTGATGCGAATCTTTGCGGAGCAATTCCGCGAACCGGATGCTGATATTGGTTACCAGATACTGGGGCTCACACGGGGACAATTGCTGAGCTTTGGCTTGCTTTTTATTGGCGCTGTATTCTGGTATCTATCGATGATGAATCCCATAATAAAATACAATCAGCCACATCCTTCACATCAAAAGCCCACGCGGGGAAAGGGAAGTTCTCATCCCCATTCTTGATACATCCCCCGAACTCATCACTATTTCACATCAGGGGATTGCAGGGCGCGTGGGGTCTTGTCTATCGGTTCTATGGTCTGGATATCCTCCCTTGTGGAAGCGCCGAGTTCCTTGAATTTGCGGGCAGAAACAAGAACGCGTGATTCAAGGGAGGCAACGGCTTTGTTGTAAGAGTCAACCGCCTTATCCAACCCCTTGCGAAGGTCCTCAAAATGTCCCGCCATTGTGGATAAACGTTCATAAAGCATTTCGCCCAGCTCGCTGATGGTCCGGGCATTGTCAGCAAGCTGCTCCTGCCGCCAGCCATAAGCCACCGCCTTCAAAAGGGCAATGAGCGTGGTTGGCGTGGCAATGATAACATTCTGTCTGATGCCGAATTCTATAAGAGACGGGTCTTGTTCAAGTGCGGCGCTGAAAAACGATTCACCGGGAAGAAACAAGACAACGAACTCCGGCGTTGGGGTAAACTGTTGCCAGTAAGCCTTGTTGCCCAAGCTGGCAAAATGATTGCGAACCTGTCGTGCATGTTCCTTGAATTTGGCGCTCCGCAGGGCTTCATCGGAGGTCTGCACGGCGTCAAGATAGGCATCCAGCGGGACTTTGGAATCGATAACGACATTTTTGTGGTTCGGCAAATAGATAACCATATCCGGACGCAGGCGTCCATCTTCCGTTGTAACAGACTCCTGTTCCTTAAAGTCGCAATGTTCAACCATGCCTGCCATCTCTACTACACGGCGGAGCTGGATTTCTCCCCATCGCCCGCGAACGCCCGGTGTGTGCAACGCCTTCACCAGATTTGCCGTCTCGCTCTGGAGCTGGTTCTGAGATGTTGCGAGGGATTTAACCTGTTCCGTGAGGCTTGTATAAGCCGTCAGACGCGCCTTCTCCAGTTCCTGGAGTTTTGCGTCCACACCTGAGAGGGATTCTTTGACGGGTCTGACGAGTTCATCAATCGCCTTCTGACGTAATTCGAGGTCGCCCCTGGCGCCTTCCTGAAACTTTTCAAGTGTGGCTTTCGCCAGCTCAATGAAGGACTGGTTATTATTTCTCAGGGCATCTGACGATAGGGCTTTGAAGACGTCTTGCAATTTTATCTGCGCCTCATTCAATAGGGCGAGTTTTTCCTGCGCCGCCTTACGCTCCTCCTCATTCCTTGCCTCAGCGGCTGAGCGCCGTTCCGCTTCAGCCCGAAGCTGTCCTTGAAGTTCGTTGATATTTATTGCGGCTGCGTCAAGGGCAGTCCTGTCTTCATGTAACCGCCCGTGCCATATCAAATAAATAACGCCGCCTCCAAGAAAAGCGCCAACAATAAAACTAAGGATATAAAATAAACCTTCCATAAGTCTCACTCCAGATATATGATTCCTGTTTTTAGTTTCCCATTTCCTTTTTACAAATATTTCTCAGTCTGTTTTTTCACCTTCTCCGCAATCTTTACCTTCGCCTCGTCAAAGAGCGGTTGGGCAAATTCCATCGTCCAGGTGCGTTCCTCAAAAGTCCTCTTTTCTATCTGTGAAAGGAACCGCGACTTGAAGTCCTCGATGCGTGAACCATAAATATGGTATGAATCTGCGAGATGGAGGTACCTCCCGATGCCTACCGGACGCCCCGCCTTCTCGGAAATTTTCTCCGCAATCTTCTCCTGAAGTGAGAGAATCGCAAACATGTTCATAAATGCCGCCTCATAGGCATCATTGGAACGGAAGCGAACATTCATGTTCAGCGTCCATATATCGTCTTCACCCGGCAGGATGCGGCACCAGATGGACTGCAGGCAGGCGGGGTCATGAATATTCAAGTCTTCCCAGACCTTCCACGTAATTGCCTGGGCGCGGCGTGAAAAGGGTTTCCTTGAGAGCTTGTCAGCGACGGCATCAATCTGGTCAAAAGAGGTTTGTAAACCGGGGATGCGATAAGAAAAGAGGCGCTCGTGATATGTATATTCCCAGCGCTGGTCCTCAGGGTTGTTGGGGTCGCGAATCCAGTGGTCTTTGATACCCTCAACCACCTCCTGGCGATATTCCTCAAGAAATTCGAGTCCGCCGGGGAAGGCGCGATGGATACGCGGCTCTGACTTTGGCTCTTCAATCGTGATGAGCATGGTGGAATCTAAGCTGATGGGGTCTCCAGGCTTGTCATACTCCGTCTGGATGCGGATTCCCTTGCTGTAGAGTTCAAGGAGCGAATTTTCCCAGGCGGCGGCAAGGCTCCTGCCGCTCACGGATAATACCGGTATATTTCCTTTCATGGACATAACACTTTCTTATTTGACATTCGGAAATGGTGGATTTCATAAAAGGGGAGAGATGTCAACAGGGAAACCGATTTGACCGAAAGGATTATTCTTTTAACCTTCAGCCCATTTCCTACGCCCCAATAGTTTATCGAACCACGTGTGGGATTTTAAGGTATGGCCCTCCATGCCTAGGGACCGGCTCTTCCCGTGGAAGAGGAACTATCCCCCTTTGTATGACCGGAGGTCTGTCTATAAAGAACTTCAGAAAGATTATTCGAGGCACTATTCAAGTGATCCAATGCAATTTTTATTTCCTCTATCTTACCGTTTTCAAGTATTTTCTTCAGATTTACGATTCCTTCTTCCACTTCTTTTTTCTCCGCCTGCGGGATTTTATTCCCCATCTCGTTCAACATCTTTTCCAGACTGTATATAACGGTATCGGCCTGATTGCGTAGCGTGATTTCTTCCAGCTTCCGGCGATCACACTCCAGATGTTCCTCCGCTGTCTTGACCATCCTCTCGATTTCCTCTTTGCTCAGTCCGCTGGAGGATTCGATGCGGATTTTCTGATTCATGCCGGTGCCGAGATCTTTCGCTGAAACATGTAGGATGCCATTAGCATCGATATCAAATGTAACTTCAATCTTGGGAACACCGCGGCTTTGGGGAGGAATCCCGATTAGGTCGAACCGTCCCAGGGTGCGGTTATCCGCCGCCATTTCACGCTCCCCTTGCAGGACATGGATTTGAACGGCGGTCTGATTGTCCGACGCCGTGGAAAATATCTCGCTCTTCATGGTCGGAATAGTGGTATTGCGCGGGATCAATACCGTTCTCACCCATCCAAGGGTTTCAATACCCAGCGAAAGGGGCGTGACATCCAGGAGCAGCACATCGATCAACTCACCGGCCAGCACGCTCGCCTGGATGGCCGCTCCGACTGCCACCGCTTCATCCGGATTGACGCCTTTGTATGGCACTTTACCGAACAGATCCTGCACTTTTTGCTGCACCAGCGGAATGCGGATCGAACCGCCAACCAGAATGACTTCGTCAATGTCTGATGGTTCATATTTGGCATCAGCGAGAGCCTTCCGGCATGGTTCGATAGACCTTTCTACAAACGGCATCATCAAACACTCCAGTTGCGCTCGTGTCAGGGCGATGTCCATGTGTTTGAAACCGGAGGCATCCGCCATAATGAAGGGGAGGTTGATATTGGTCTGCATCGAGGTGGACAGTTCGCATTTGGCTTTCTCGGCCGCCTCTTTCAGGCGCAGCAGGGCCATCTTGTCCTTGCGGAGATCAATCCCATATTGCTTGATGAACTTCTCCGCCAGCCAATCAATGACAGATTGGTCGATGTCGTCGCCTCCAAGATGGGTGTCGCCGTTGGTGCTTTCCACCTTAAATACACCTTTACCAAGATTGAGAATAGAGATATCAAAGGTGCCGCCTCCAAAGTCATAAACGGCGATTATTTCGTCTTTTTTCTTGTCCAGACCATAAGCAAGGGAGGAAACCGTCGCTTCATTCACAATGCGCCTGACTTCCAGACCAGCAATCTGTCCTGCGTCTTTGATTGCCTGGCGTTGACTGTCATTGAAATAGTCTGGCACTGTGATAACGGCCATGGTCACCTTTTCTCCCAGATAATCCTCCGCCGTCTTTTTCATATTCATCAGGATGTAGGCGGATATCTCTGTCGGGGTATAAGTCTTTCCCATAATCTCCACCACGGCATTGCCCCTTGTATCTTTAACAACCTTGTATGTAACCCTTTTCACCTCGCCGGGAACTTCTTCAAACCTGCGGCCCATGAATCGTTTGATGGAGAAGACGGTATTTTCAGGATTCGTAATGGCCTGGCGTTTTGCGATCTGCCCCACAAGGATTTCTCCGTCTTTCGTGAATCCCACAACGGAGGGGGTGATCCGGTTTCCCTCCTGATTTGGGATTACAACAGGCTGCCCACCTTCCATCACAGCGACGACAGAATTGGTTGTCCCAAAATCAATACCGATAACTTTTCCCATGGCACGTTTCGCCCCATGATTTATTTTTGATAGATTTACCTATCAAATGCCGGACTATGCAAGAATAAAAAAATTATGTTGTTAAGGATTTTTTACCCGCCTTGAGATTTTATACTTTACCTCTCATTGGGAAATCATACATATTCATTACAATTTATGCGGGGATTTAAGTCATGAAATATAAAAAGTTGGGGGAGAGGGGACCGATTGTCTCCACAGTGGGATTTGGTTCCTGGGCTATTGGTGGAATGGATTGGGGACCGACGGATGATACGGTCTCCCTCCGCGCCCTGAACAGGGCTCTTGACCTCGATATTACATTGATTGATACGGCGGATGTTTATGGATTCGGTCACTCGGAAGAACTTATTGCCCGTGTGCTGAAGGAGCGGGGAAAGAATAATGTGATTATTGCCACGAAGGCAGGCAATGATTTTTACCATACCACAGCAGAAGATAATCAGGGTCATGGACCAATTCGCCAGAATTACAAAAGGGATTATATAATCTTTGCAGCTGAGCAGAGCTTGAAGCGACTTGGGCTGGAGGCGCTGGACATCCTGCAACTCCATAGCGGCGAACTTGAAAACC
>Ga0315291_10005183_pt1 | contig 16404 bp, 15 predicted proteins | sample YL17G12_20_MG_FD_203070 | JGI IMG/M metagenome (GOLD analysis project Ga0315291, IMG submission 203070) | Sediment microbial communities from Yellowstone Lake, YNP, Wyoming, USA - YL17G12_20 | ecosystem: Environmental > Aquatic > Freshwater > Lake > Sediment | place: USA: Wyoming | collected...
GCCTCCTTTGGGCGACCGCACGACTGGCAGATCCTTATCCGGAACGCCATGAGCAGCGATTTCTCCTGGGAGAAGTCCGCCGGAGAATACATGGACCTCTACAGGAAACTCGCCGAGCTTTAACATTCCTTTTGCCGCCCGCCTGAAAGCTTCCATCTGTTTAGAGCCGTCGGCCGCCGCTCAAGGGGCCAGGGTATGGTGGGCGTGAATGCAAAGCCACTGGTCTTTTTCCTTGACGAAAACCCGGGTGGACTTGCCGCTGGAGGAGAAAGGCTTGCCCTGGTCGATGCCGGAATCGGTCCAGTAATACGTGATCCAGGCCACGGCCCCGCGTAGGGTCACCTTGGGGTGGTGCATCTCGGTGTGCACGTTGCGGGCGTGTTGCAGCCAAGCCCCGATATTGTACAGTTCCAATTCCTTGCCTTCAGCCAGGTAGGCATCGTTTTCCCCGAAGGCGGAGAAGTCGGGGTGCAGATAGCTGCCGTATTTATCCGCGTCACCCGCCTCGATGGCCGCCCACATGGCTTTCAAGGTGACAATCACAGCATGCTTTTCTGTTTCCGCGGTCGGGTTTTCACCCCAGCCGGGAGCGGTCATAAAAAAAACCAAACAAACCAAGACAAGAGATGCGGGATATTTCATGGTTTCACCTCTTTGTTCGATCCACTAATTCTTATCGGATCAACAAGAGCGCCTTTTGACATCCGTCGGCGAACGCGCAGCCCTCCGTCGTGAAGATGGCGTCTTCTTCGTAGCCGAAGCGGACGTCCTGGCCGTCCCACTCGGGGACCTTGGTCGTGGCGCTGAATTCAATGGAATACATCGTATTGAGGTGGAGCGGATATTCCCCCCGGAGGCGGGATCCTTCCGGCGCGCTTTCGGGCGCCCGGGCATCGATCGGCGGACCGGCGGCATGGCCATAGACGCCGATGGGATGGGTATAGATGAGCGGCTGCAGGCCTTCGGCTTCGCCTTTCTTCATGGCGGAATTCACGACCTCATTCCCCGTTCGGCCTTCGCAGAACTCCGCCATGAGGACGTCCGCCAACCGGTTGGCGTTGGCCAAGGCCACCTTCAGGCCCTGCGGCGCGTCCGTTTCCCCGGTTTGCAGCACGTACGCGGACCATTGCATGTCCGTATAGAGACCCAGATACCGGATCCCGATATCGCAGTGGAGGAGATCGCCTCGCCGGATGACCACTTTGTCTTTGTCCTTAGCTTCCTCTTTTTTACTTCTTTGGATATCGATCGAAGGATGGAACCAGGGGTCGAGGCCGAGGTCCCGCACTCTCTGCCGGAACCACCATTCCACATCCTCGGTTGTCGTGACATCCGGGACGATGACCTTGTTGGAGAAAAAGTCGGCGATGATGTCGTGGCTGATCCCGCAGATGTGCCGGTAAACGCTCAACTCCTGCGGGCTCCGGGTTTCCAGCCAGCCGACGCAAAGACGGTCGGCGGAGACCAGCCGTTTGGAGTATTCAGGACCGAGGGCGCCGACCAACTTGTCTTTCAGTCCGGCCGTCAAATGATCGCCGTAACCCCAGAGCGGAGAGGCGTCGATCCCGATCTTTTTCGGATTCAACTTCTTGATCGTTTCGGCCAGGCTTTCGAACTGAGTCTTGTTCTTTTTGTCCAGCCAGGTGGGTTTATACCCGGCGTCATTCCCTATACTGCCTCCCGATAACCGTTCGACGCCGAGCTCTTTTCCCCGGTCGTGGAACATCAGGATGGAGGTTCGGACAACGTACAGGCTCGTCGCGGGCAGCAGGGTGAAATAAATCGGACCCGGATCGGGTTCATTGCTCATGACGAGCCAGAGGTCGATCCCTTCTCGCCTCATCAATTCCGGGAGGATATTGTCCAGCCTCCATTTCAGCCATTCATCCATGATCCGGGCTCGTTCTCTTTCCGGCAGAATGTTCATGCTGTCAACAGCGGCGTTGACTTGGAGGCCGGCGGAAAAAGAAACAGCCAGGATCAGAATCCACGAAAGGCAAGAGAACAATTTGAGCGCCCGTGTCGCCTTAGCAGCCATCATGGTTCTCCCCTCCTCAAAATAGATCTGTTTTATCCATCCGTCAATGGCCGGCATCTTGCAGCCGGTCTTGGTGCTCAAAACCGTGTCTCGGAAAGCCGCCTGTTATTTATCTTCCCTCAGGTATCCCGCGGCGGTCTCGGGCGGAACGGGGTTGATGTAGAATCCGGTCCCCCATTCGAAACCGGCGACCTTGGTCAGGACGGGAAGGATCTCTATGTGCCAATGGAAATATTGCTCGATTCCCGGCCAAGCCTTTTGGGACACAGTGGGGTTCGGGGCCTGATGGAGGATAAGATTGAAGGGCGGGTCGGAGAGCGTCGTCTTCAGCCGCGTGAGCACCGTTTTCAGAACCCCCGCCAACGAGGCCAGCTCTTCTTCCCCCGCGGACGTGAAGAACGGGGAATGGCGGAGGGGGTAGATGGCCATTTCGAACGGGGACCTGGATGCGAAGGGCGCGATCACGAAAAATCGATCGTTCCGGAGGATGAGGCGTTCGTTGAGGCTTGTTTCCTCCCTAAGTGTCCGGCAGAAGATGCATTCCTTGAGGGTCCGGAAAAGTCTTTCCGAGCCGTAGACCTCTTCTTTCACCCGCTTGGGAACGATGGGGGTGGCCACGATCTGCGAGTGAGGATGGCTGAGCGAGGCCCCGGCCTCCTTGCCCTTGTTCTTGAAGATCTGGACGTACTGGTAGTGGAGGCCTTCCTCGATGGCCTTGATCCTCTCCCGGTAGACCAGGAGGACGTCGGAGATGTGGGATGTTTCGAGGTCGCTCAGCTCCTTGTCGTGGTCCGGGTTCTCGATGATGACCTCGTGGACGCCGACCCCGGGCATCCATTGGAAGATCCCCTTGGCGGATTTAGGCGGCGGCGCGCCCGGGCTCAGGGCGGGGAATTTGTTCGTCACGACCCGGACCCGCCAGCCCGGCCCGTCGGGGGGGGTGCCGCTCTCGCGCAGGGCGAAGACCTCCGGCGGCGTCTTCGATTCGTTCCCCATGCAGAACGGGCAGAAAACCGACGCGCTTTCTTTTTTTTCCGGTGAGGCCGGCCGGAAATCGTCGGGCCGCTTGCTCCGCTCCGTGGCGATGATCACCCACCGTCCGCTGACCAGGTCTTTTCTCAGCTCGGACATCCTAGTCCTTGATCAGTTCCCGGACCTTAGCTTTGAGCTCGGCGAGAGACGAGGACTTGACCACGTAGGCGTCGGCGGCCCAGGTCATGAAGTCCTCCTTGTAGCTCTGATAGGCGGTGTTGATGATGATCGGGACGTCCTTCCTCAAACCCATGATTTGGGCGATGAGCTCGACACCGTCCTTCCCCGGCATGCGGATGTCGGTGATGATCAGATCGAACGTCTTGTTCTTGAGCGAGTCCAGAGCCGAATCCGCGTCGTGGACAGACATCACTTCGTAGCCCTCGGCGGTCAGTTCTTCTTGGTAGAGGAGGCAGAGCGGCTGCTCGTCTTCCACGAGGAGTATCTTTTTCATGGCGAGGCCCTCCTTTCCTGGCATTGGAATAACAGACGGAACCGGGTCCCTTTGCCTCTCCGGCTCTCGACTTCGATCTTGCCGCCGCAGGCGTCCATGACCCGCTTGACAAAGGGCAACCCCAAGCCCATCCCCTTCTCTTTCGTCGTAAAGAAGGGCGTAAAAAGCTTCGCTTTGTCGGCTTCAGCGATCCCTCCGCCCGCGTCCTTGACGCTGAGGACGAAGATCTTTTCGTTCTTGGCATAGGCCAGGACTGATATCTTTCCTTCCGCGGGAGTGGCTTCGATGGCGTTTTCCAGGACATTGCGGAAGACCTCCCCGACATAGGTCGGGTCGCAGAGGACCTGGGGGGGGCACTTGGCGATCCGGACGTTCAGCCGGACGCCGCGGCTTTGGGCTTTGATCTTGATCTCCGGGCTCTCGATCACCGATTCGAGGACGGGCCGGACGTCAAAGGCGACCGGCTCCTTGAGAGTGACCTTGAGAAAGTGGGCGATCTGGTAGACGACGTCCTCCAGCCTCTTCGTTTCGTCCCGGATAATGCGCAGGTTGCGGGTCTTTTTCTCTTCGTCGACCCCCGGCTGGAGGAGCTGTTCCGTGAAGCCGCCGATGGTCACCAGCGGGTTTCTGAGCTGGTGAGTGACAAAGACCGCCATCTCGCCCAGGGCGGCCATCTTTTCCGCCTCGACGAGCTTCTTGTGGAGCGAGGCGGAATAGACGTAGTTCCCGGCGATCAGACCGCAGATGACCGCCAGCTTGATGTCCAGCGGGGCGATCGGGGCCTTGGTGAAGGCGTTGTCCAGGATGATCTCTCCGAAGACTTCGTTCCTGGCAAGCAGGGGAATGCAGACGAAATCATCCACCCCGATGATCTCCAGAAATTTGGAGTCCACCAGGGGCTCGTTCCCGGCGTCCTTGACCAGGAGAATGTCCTTGTCCCTGGCCGAGAGAGCGGGGATGAGGAGCTCCCCCCCGCTCAGGGGATAGCGCAGGTTCCGGATGCGCCGGCTCAAAGTGTCCTGACTCTTGCTGATGAGGGAACGGTTGTATTCGATGACCTCGACATAGCCGATGCCGGGGGTTGATAGGACCTCCCAGATGTTCTGCGCTTCCTGGGCCGACCTCGGGCCGAGCCACATCTCGCCGCGCAGGGTGTCGCCGTCCTTAAGGAAGAGCATAGCCCGGTTGAAACCGACTCCGGAGCCTGATGTCAGGGCGGTCAGCAGGACCAGGAGGTTGTCCTCCATGGAGAAGGGCTGGACAAACCCCTGGGAAATGATGGAGAGCAGCATGAGCTGGCGGGGGGTCTCTTTCTGGACTTCGGTAAAGTAGAAGCTGTATTTCTCGATCATGCCGGCTTCCAGTTCTTGGGGACGACGCGCACGCCTTCCTTGCTGATCTTGAAGTTTCTGGCGTCTTCCTCATCCGAGAAGCCGATGGCGAAGCCTTCCGGAATCATGGCCCGCTTGTCGATGATGACCTTCCGGAGCCTGGCCCCCTTTCCGATCTCGACATCCTCGAAGAGGATGGAGTCCTCGACCTCGGCGCCTTCGAGCACCCGGACGCCCGGCGAAAGGATCGAGTTGCGGATCTTGCTCCCCGTGATCGAGCAACCGGAGCTCAGGATGGACCTCCGGATGTCCCCGTTCTCGATGAAAGCCGGAGGGTACTGGGGCCTGTAGCTTCGGACGGGCCAGGAGGGGTCCTTGAGCTGGACCGGAGGGGCCGGCGAAAGGAAGTCCATGTTGGCGCGCCAGTAGGCGTCGATGGTGCCGATATCCTCCCAGTAATCGTCGAAGACATAGGCGTAGATCCCGTGCTCACGGACGAGCCTGGGCAGGACGTCCTTTCCGAAGTCATGGGAACTCAAGGGGTTCCGGGCGTCCTTGATCAGGGCTTTGATCAGGACGGGCGTCCTGAACACGTAGACACCCATGGAGATCAGTGCCTTCTCCGGGTCCCAGGGAAGGACGGGCGGCTTCTTGGGCTTCTCCAGGAAATCGACGATCCGGCTTTCCCTGTCGACCTGCATGACGCCGAAACGGGATGCTTCCGCCGCCGGGACGATCTTGGCCAGGACGACGGCGTCGCCGTTCCTGCCGGCAAAGAAATGGAGAACCTTCCCGTAGTCAGCCCGGTAGATGTGATCGCCGGAGAGGACCAGTACCGCCTCCGGGTTCTCCTGCTGGATGGTGTAGATGTTCTGGAAGACGGCGTCCGCCGTGCCCTCATACCAATGGTCGCTCACTCGCCCCTGGGCCGGGAGGGAGATGATAAAGTCGCCGCTCTCGGAGTGAAAGATGTTCCAGCCGCGCTGGATATGGCGCTCGAGCGACAGCGACTTGTACTGGTTGAGCAGCGCGATCCGCCGCAGTCCGGAATTCAGGGCGTTCGACAGGCTGAAATCGATGATCCGGTAGGCGCCGAGGAACGGGACGGACGGCTTGGCCCTGTCCTTGGTCAAAGGATAGAGCCTCTCCCCTTTGCCGCCGCAAAGGACCATGACCAGAGTCCGTTCAGATAACGCGTCCATCGGGTGTCACGACCTCTTTGAACAGGCTGTCTTCCGTCTCATAGGTTTTCAGGAGCTCTTCCTCCTGTTCGGACAACTTACGGCCCGGCTCGAGCCAGCCGGCCAGCCTCTCGGCCCGGTCGAAATGCTCGGCGGCCCTTTTCTGGGCATAATCGCGGGCCGTCCCGGTCGAGATGAGGAACGGCCAGTCCGAGCTCTCCAGGAGGAACTTTTCCCTGATGAACTGCTTCCAGACCCGAGGGTCCAGGTCTTTCCGGGACATGAGCCGGGCAGCTTGCTCCTCGACCCAGTAAATCTTCTCCCAGATCCAGGACGTGTCCTCGTTGAGCCAGATCCAGTGGAAGCCACCCTGTCCCCAGGACCCTTCCGGCAGGGAGACGATCGTCCGCGGAGGAAGCGCTTCAAGCGCGGCCGAGCCCGTCATGGGGCGGACCTCGCTCCGGCTGAGACCCTTCAGGACCAGGTAGAGCCACTCCGGCCCTTCGAACCACCAGTGGCCTAAAAGCTCGGTGTCGTAGAGAGCGACGACGGTCCCGTCCTCCCGTTCCTTCAGGATGTTTTCGAGAACCGAGATGAAGTGGGCTGCGTGCCCCGCCAGCTGATCCCGCGTCTTTTTCGGATCGTAAGGGGCTTTGTCGCCCAGGCCGGTGCCGCTCGATGTGATCCGCCAGTAACGGTTCCCTCCGGGAAAATGCTTTTTATGGAATTCAAGATACCATCCATCGCCGGGATAGCCCATGTCCCGGCTCCAAACCTGGGACCCCGAAACCTCGTCCCTGACCAGGAATGGGGTATTTGAGGGGTAAGCGAGGTGGGCCGTGTAAGGATCGCGGGAAGATTCCTCGGCAGGCCGATACTGGCCCTGGAACTTCTCCCAGAGGAGCTTGAGCCCGGGGAACCGGTCGGCGTAAACCCCTTTGGCTTCGCCGCCTTTGAGTAGGTGGGTGTCGACGAAGAAGTAACCGATGCCCTCGGCTCCAAGAATCTCGTCCACTCCCAGCCTGGGATAGGGCTCTTTGCTCCCCAGCGGCGGTTTCCAGGTGTATCCGGGACGATAGGCGCATTCGGGGATCCAGAACCCTTTGGGGTCGCGGCCGAAGTGCCGCCGGTAGGTGTGGCGGCCCTGCCGGACCTGGTGACGGATCGTTTCGTCCCGCGAAAGCAGCGGGAAGTAGCCATGGGTTGCGGCCGAGGTCAGGACCTCGATCTGGCCCTGGTCCTGGAGGTCGCGGAAGCCGTCGAGGATGTCCTCGTGAAAGGTCTCGTGAAAATCCATCGCCAGCTTTTCATACCATTTCTGCCAGAAGACCGTCAGGGCGAGAAGCTCCTTGTCCCCGGTCCTTTCGAAATCGGCCCTGTCCTTCGCGGCGATCGCGATCTTCATATTGAGGTACTCCCCGAACCCCGATTTGAACGATTTATCCTTGAGCTGGTCCGCGAGGACGGGCGTGAAGCCGATGCTGACCCGGGGGGGGACCCCCTCGTCCCGGAGCCGGCGGAAGACGTCGAGCAGGGGAAGATAGCTTTCCGCGGCCGCCTCGTAGAGCCAATCCATCCCGTGCGGCCAACTGCCGTGGGCGAGGACGTAGGGAATGTGACTGTGCAGGACCAGGGTGAAAAACTTATTGGACATTTTTCTCCGCCAACACGATGGCCATTTGAGATCTTCCTTTTCCGGAGAGATGGAGCCTCCAGATCGGAAGGAGACAAAATCCTTGATGGATTATATCATATCCCTCCTCGGACTGGGAAAGCGTCCTGAGCGGGAAAGTCCAGAATTCGTCGGCGCCCGGCGCCTGGAAGGCGAGCCTTCCCTCGAGAAGTTTCGCTTCGCGTCCGGAGACGCTGAGATCACCCTCGAAGGCGTAGAGATTCCACTCCGGGGCGAAGACGAGCGAGATCGACTCCCCTTCCCGGTTCTCCACCTCGTATTCGACGGTGATGACACCGGGGCCCGGGATGATCCGTTTGCGAACGGTGACGGAGCGCTTCTTCCCGTCGGCCCAGACGTTTCCGTCCCGTAGCAACTGGAGCGACGGACCATCGACGGCATAAGCATATTCCCGGTTGATGAAATCCCCCTGCTCGCCGAAATCGACGCGCCGGAAATCCTCGGGACGGGTCGCCGGGTGGAGGAAATGGTCGAGACAGGAATAGCGCGGGTGCCAGTCATAGCGAAGAAGGTCTTCGGCCCCTTCGGGAAGCTTCTTCCGCAGCTCATGAATGCTCTTGCCCTCGCCGGCCCTCTCTTCCGCCGCCGTGTGGTAGGCCTCAGGCCGCCGGGAAAGCACGTCCGAGAGGTTCCGGGAAAAGGGCTTATGGTCGATCTCGACGATCCCTCCTCCGAAGGAGGGCTTGACGATAAGGTTGAAGCGGTCCCCGAAGTGAAGGGCTTCCGCGCGCCCGTCCTGATCATAATCCTCCATGCGCCAACCGGTCTCCGCCGGCATCCTTTTTTCGGCTTCGATCAGATGGTGATAGGCCGCTTCCCGGAGATGGGGCAAGTAAAGTCCGCCGAAGACACCGTGCCAGAACGGGTCGTTGCCCTGCGCCTTGTAGAGCTCTATTGCGGCGGATTCGCTTCCGGAGGCGCGGACCTTTTTTGAGGTGAGTAGCATCCGTTTATGGAGGTGGTTCGATTCCGGATATTTCAGGAAGAAGTCCCGGAAAAAGCCGCCCCTGAGGAAACGCCGGGCCTCGGCCGGGCTCCGCTCCTTGAGCTTCTTGAACGTCTTGAGATCGGCCGGTTCCAGGACCCACTCCATCATCTCTTCATAGGACGCGGGCGGCAGGTAGACTTTTCCGCCCGGCGGCTCCGCGGCGGCATATTCAGAGAAGGTCATGGTCCGGATCTCCTTCTCTTCAATAAACCTGAGGAAATTCTCGAGCCAGCCCTTCTCATAGACCCAGGACTTCGTGCCCGGCCAGAGTCCGAACTTCTCGCCGTCGTCGCCGAGAACGGCGATCCCGCCCCTCTCGCGGATGTCGTTGAAATAGGCCTCGATCTCGTCGAGCGGTCTGAACGGAATGAGGTAGCGGAGCTTCTTGTCGATGGGGAAGATCCTCAGGGGATGTCCTTCGTCCTCCGTGGCGTAGGACGTGTGGATGTCCACGACTCCCGCGTAATGGAAGTGTTCCTCGTCGAGGAGCGTATATTCGATGCCGGCCCGGGAAAGGGACTTCGGGAGGTGAGGTTCCCAGACCCTTTCGGTCAGCCAGGCGCCCTTCGGCGCGACACCGAAGTTCTCTTCGATGTAGCGGTTCATTATCCGGACCTGGCCGATCCTGTCCTCCTCGGGGATGATGCAGAGGATCGGTTCGTAGAAGCCGCCGCCGAGGAGCTCGACCTGGCCCCGCCCGGCCAGCTCTTTGACCAGCGCTCCGCACTCTTTCCGGCGTTTCTCCATGTGCTCCCAGAGCGGGCCCGAAAAATGGAGGGCGAATTTGAATGCCGGGTGCCGCGCGACCACGTTAAGAAAAGGTTCGTAGCAGTCGTCGAACGCTTTATCGAAAACGTGGTCGAAGTTTCCCACGGGCTGGTGGCAGTGGACGGCGAAAAGGAACCAAAGCGGATTCATGGGCGCCTCCCGGCCCCGGATTTCCGTAAGGCCTCCCGCAGATAACTCTTGAAGAGGACGTCGAACTCCTCCTTGTCGGGTTCGCCGTACCACCAGAACCAGTCCGAGCCTTCGGCGATATAGATCTCCTCACCGGGTTTGCATCGGTCCCGGACCTCGGTGAGGTCGTCCCAGGCCTTGTTCTTGGCGGGATCGCCGACCCACTTCGAGAAATCTCCCAACCATGTGCCGGGGACTAGGTTGAGCTCCCGGACGGGAGCGTGGGTTTTCAAATACTCGCCGGGGAAAACGGGCGTAATGCCGTCGGCCTTGAGGAGGCGGGCGAAGAACTCCCTGAGGAATGGCACGCCGTTCCCGGGATAGAACTCCCAGGGGTTCTCGCCGTCCAGGATGACGACGCATATGGAATCCTCGGGAGATGTCTCGCGTCGTTCTTTGAGCCGGAGGAGGAAATCCGAGACCGCTTCCGCGGCGGGCCATTTCTTATACTCGAAGCTTAGGAGATCGGAGAGCTCGCGGTCCCTGAAGAAAATGGAAAGGCCTTCGGCCGCGTACGGTCGGAAAAGCTTCTTCCGGTCGTAGGATTCCTTCAGGCTTTTCCAAAGGATGTTCTCATCCGTGAGGGCGAAGCTGAAACCCGCCTCGGCGACGGCCGCGGCCACCTCCCGGCTGACCCCTCCTTCCGATGGCCAGAGCCCGTCGGGATCGAAGCCGAAAACCTTCCGGAAATAGTCTCGCCCCTGCTTGAGCTGGGCCGTTCCGTCCTCCGGGCGCCGGAAGCGTCTTGCGGGAAGCTTTTCTTCCGTCGGGCAATGGCTGTCGAATACGAGCGGCAGAAGCGGATGATAGTAAGGCGATGTGAAAAGCTCGACGAGGCCGTTTTTCTTGAGTCTCCTAAAAAGAGGGATGAGGTCCTTGTGAATTTCTTTTTGGAGGGCTAGGAGCCCGGCCTTGTCCTTGCCGGTTTCCCGGAGGGGCGAGAACAAGGCCTGGAGGGCTTTCGTCTGGACGCGCGCGGGATCGCCCTCGCCTGGGACGATCTTGCGGAGGAGTTCGATGTCCGTTAAAGAAAGGGCCCCGGGGTCCTTCTCCAGCGCTCTTTGGAACGGGTCCTTTGCCGTGCCGGCCGCATATTCCATGAGCTGTTCGAGGAGGCAGGGGACAAAATTGAAGGCGCAGGGGAAGCCCGTCTCCCGGATGAGCTCCCCCATTTGATAATAGTTCTTGGTGGCGTGGAGGTTAACCCAAGGCAGGACGTATTCGCCGTTCGACGCGTCTTTGTAGATGGGCTGATGGAAGTGCCAGACGAGAGAAAGATACATGGATCAGATCCCTTCCTGGGCGAGGATATACGCGTATATGGCCAATGTTATGGCGTTCAATTCAAGCTCCCGGGGATGGACGCTCTCTAAAATATCTAGTCCGGAGTGATGGACGTCGAAATAGCGCTGGGAATCCGGGCTGATTCCCAAGAGCGCCGTCCCTTGGGCGGCCAGAGGAGCCACGTCCACCCCTCCCCCGCCGGGTCTCATCATGGTGATGCCGAGAGGCTTGAAGACATATTCCCACTTCTTGAGTTTTTCGAAGACCTCAGGCTTGCCGCCCCCGACCGCGATCGGGATGAAGCCGCCGCTGTCCAGCTCGATGGCCGCCAAGTGCTTTTCACCCTTTCGACGTTCGTCCATGGCGTAGAAGCGGCCGCCGGTCCCGCCGAACTCCTCGTCCATGAACATCACGGCCCTGATCGTCCGGCGTGGCTTCAGCCCGGCGGTCTTGATGAGCCTCAAGGCCTCCACAGCGTTCGCGCAACCCGCCCCATCGTCGTGGGCGCCGACGGCCAGATCCCAGCTGTCCAGGTGGCCGCCGACCAGGATGATCTCGTCCGGACGCTCCGATCCGCGGATCTCGCCGACGACATTGGCGGAAGGCACGGGAGCGAGGTTTTGGCAATTCAGCTCCAATTGGACCCGGACATCCGGCTCTTTCCTGAGCAGGGCGCTCAGGAATTCGGCACCGGCCGTGCTGACGGCCGCGGCCGGGATCTTCGGCGCCGCCGGATCATATTCCAGGAGTCCGGTATGCGGAAAATCGTCTATCCTAAGCGTCAACGAGCGGACGAGGACGGCCAATGCGCCGAGTTTGGCCGCTTCCGACGCCCCGCGGACCCTCTGGTCGGCGGCGCTTCCGTAAGCCCCGAACGTCTGGATGAGCATTCTGTCCATGGGGCGGTTGAAGAAGACGATCCGGTTCCTGACCCCCTCACCGAGAGCCCTGAGTTCTTGGAAGGACCTGACCTCGGCTATGGGGGCCGTGATGCCCAACTCCGGCGTGCCGATGCTCCCCCCGAGGGCGCAGATCGTGAGCGGGATGTTCCCGACTATCGTGGAACCGATGATCCGGGCTTTTTCCGTACCTCCCCGCACCCATCGATTGACGGTGACGGGCTCGAGGTGGACGGTATCGAACCCGAGGTCCTGCATGACTTGCCGCATGAGCTCGACGCCGGCCGCCGCCCCGGGCGACCCCGTCAGGCGCGGGCCGACCGAGGTCAGTTTCCGGAGGATCTCGTAAGCGCCTTCATTCTGGAGCCCGAGCCCGCTGAGTCTTCCGACGATGTCGAGATAAGGCTTGTCTTGGGGTTTTTCCTGCGCCGCGGCAGGGGTCGGGAGGGGCAGGATCATGAAGGCTAAAATAATAATGAGAGAGGAGATCAGGATTTCCCGTTTCGTGTCCCGTTGGGCCATCTTCGCTCCTTGAGTGTCCACCAGCCGCAAGCGCTATTTATCCCTCAATATTGGACTCCTGTCAAGAAAACGTGTCCGCCCAAAATTACCGATAGGCCGTGAGTCGGGATTCCGGGTATCACCAGAAGTCAGCGTCATCGCTTAAGAAGAAAGAATCCTATCGACAATTTTAGGAAACGCGCTTATTTCGTCTTGAAAAAAAGCCAGTTGACGTCCTTCTCTTTTCCCCGTGGTTTGAGTTTGATGAGGGCGTAGCGGCCGTTGAGCTTCCCGCCGTGAATATTGACGATCTTCTTCTCCGCCGTTATCTCGACCGGCCCATACGTGCCCTTGTCCCAGATCTCGACCGTGCCCGCCCCGTACTCGCCTTCGGGGATAACCCCCTCGAATCCGGCGTAGTCGATGGGATGGTCTTCGGTCTGAACCGCAAGCCTTTTCTCGCCTTCGTTCAAGGGAGGAGTCTTGGGAACGGCCCAGCTCGTCAGGACGCCGTTCTCCTCGAGCCTCAGGTCATAGTGGAGACGGGAAGCATTGTGCTTCTGGATGACATAGATCAGGCCCCCGTCCGTTCTCTTCTCTCCGGACTCCGGAGGTTCGGAGGTCTTCGCAAAATTCCTCTTGGCCCGGTATTCCTTAAGTTTCATATTCGCACGCGATCCGCGTTCTGTTCCTAGGGCTTGCTATCTGTGCAGGAAGCAGCGCTCGCAGTCCACCTCGCCGGGTTTGCGGGTCGCGATCATGGCCAGACCGAGTTCGTCGGCCCTGGCGATGACCTCCTGGTCCCTGATCGATCCCAACGGGAAAATGATGGCCGTGATCCCGTGCTTCGCGGCGAGCTCAACGACGTCGGGGAACGGCATGAACGCGTCCGAGGCCAGGACACAGCCTTCGGGGCCGTAACCGCGCCGAGAGAGCCGGATGGCATCCTCGGCCGAATCAATCCGGCTCCGCTGGCCGGAACCTATCCCGTGGGTCTTATCGGAGGCGCCGATGATCACCGCGTTGGAGCGCGTGAAACAGGCGACGGTCCAGTTGAACAGGGCCGCCCGGACCTCTTCTGCGGTCGGCTTTCGCGCGGACACGGCATCTACGGATTCCGGGGAAACGATCTTTGAGTCGAACCTCTTCTGGACGAGCATCCCGCCGGCCACCCGCTTGAACTCGAGGCCGTTGTCTTCGGCCGGAACGCCGGGCGCGGCGCCCATCTTGACGACCCTGAGGACCTTGCGGGTCGCCAGGACCTCCAACGCCCCGGGCGTGAAATCGGGGGCGTAGACGACCTCGACGTTGCGCGGGCTTTCGACCAGGAGGCGGGCCAGCGGCTCCGTGACCGTGTAGTTGAACACATCGACGCTGCCGAAGTTCGAAAGCGGATCGCACTTCCAGGCTTTCTCGAAGGTGTCCACGGCGCCTTCCCCCAGCGCGACACCGCTCGGCATCTCATGCTTGATGATGACGCACGCCAACCTGCCCTCGAAGACCTGGTGGAGCTTCTTCATGAGCCTCTGCCCAAGGTCCATGTCGCCGACGTTGATATAGCTCAGGCCTTTCGTCCCCTCCTGGAGAAGCTCGAGGGTGGCCATGTTGGGGCCGGTAGCCCCTTCCTCCTGGTAAAAGGCGGCCGGGTAGCCTGGGTTCTCGCCGTAGCGCATGGCGGTCTTTTTAATGAAACGGGTCTCTCCGAAGTCCATGATGTCGGGGAAATCCTCCTTGACCTTGGTCGAATACTGGGTCCTGGAAGTCCTGTCCTTGTTGTCCATGGGTTCTCAGGTCCTTTCGTGGCGGTTGATGATGGAAACCTCATATTGGTTTCCGGCGATGTCGCCGGCGAACAGGCAGGCCACCGCGACCCGGAAGTCCGGACCGGCGCCGCTCGGCTTCAGAGATTCATAGATCGCCTCGGCCGTCTGGGCGGAGTCCGTGCCATCTATGTTTACGTTCAGAGGGTCGCCGGTGAATGACCGCAAGGGATCCTTATTCACGCCGTCATAGGTCGAGATCATCTTTCCCTTGCCGGGGAGGAGCGTCAATTCGAAAGAATCACGGACTGCGGCGCCATCGGTTCCCCTTTTAATGATGTTCAGCGCGGCCTTCGGGCCGGGCAAAACGCAGCCGCTGATCCTCGGGGTGAAGATGGGGGGGTCCGGCTCGTATTCCCAGGCGGTGAGGGAGGCCGACAGTACGGAGAGAGGGTTCGAGGCATGCTCCAATGCCCGCCGGACGTCGGCCGTCTGCTTGCCGTTCGATACGGCGACCCCGCCGGGAAAATAGAGCATGGCCGGGTAGACAAGGAGGTCGATATTGCCTTTCTTTAGGGTCTCTTCGTCCGTGGGGCGGACCCAGACGCCGTCCTCGCTCCATTCGAGCTTTCGCGCCTGGCTCGACGGCGAGCGGCCGGTGATGGCATAGACGACGACGGTTTTCCCGTCCCGGCTCCGTCCCAGGATGATGACCCTTCCGGGGTAGTCCATCGCGGCCAGGTTCTTGAACGCTGGGTTCATCGGTCCACCTTCCTTTTCAGCCATTATTGATAACATACGGCCGGGGCGAAGTCAAAAACCGGCCGGGCCGCCAAAATTACCGTTATGACGCGAGTCGGAATTCCGGGACATGAACCAATTCTCTGGAATTGGTATCGTGTCCCTGGAATTCAATCCTATCGGCAATTTTGGCCGGGCCTTGAGGGGGTCGTCTGTTCATGTTAAAATCCAGGTTGACGAAAAGAGGATCTATGACCAAGCTCGAACAACCCGAATCCCCCTACAAGAACATCGAGTTCCTGGACTCGCTTGAAGGCCGGACGCTCCGGATCCTGAGCGAGTACCTGGGGCCCATGGCCCGGCTGGATAAGGCCAAGGTCAACAGCACCGTTCTCTTCCTCGGTTCAGCCCGGGCCAATCCCAGTCATGCTGACACCATCTTCACGAAATATTACTGGGAGGCCGAGGAGCTGGCCTACCTCCTCGCGAAATGGGCCATCCCGCTCAAGCCTAAAGGCAAGAATTTCGTGGTCTGCACGGGCGGCGGTCCGGGTATCATGGAAGCGGCCAACCGGGGCGCGCAGCGGGCCGGCGGCAAGTCCATCGGCATGAACATCTCCCTCCCCCAGCCCCAGGACCCGAACCCCTACATCACCCCGGAGCTGTCGTTCGCCTTCCATTATTTTTTCATGAGAAAATTTTGGCTTGTCTACAAGGCCAAGGCCGTCGTGGCCTTTCCCGGCGGGTTCGGCACCCTCGACGAGTTCTTCGAGATCGTCACCCTCCTCCAAACGAGCAAGATCTCCAGGAAGGAGATGACCCTCGTCCTCTACGGCGAGGACTACTGGAAGAAGGTCGTCGATTTCGACGCGCTGGTGAAGGCCGGGGCCATCACTCCCGAGGACCGAAAGGTCTTCCTGGTCTGTTCCGATCCCAAAAGGACCTTCGCTTTCCTTAAGAAGAAGCTCCTGGCATGCCTTTAAAAGACTTCGAGAACACGCCGTTAATGGTGTTTCATTTTCAATGGGGCAGCTTTATTTTCCGGGCGATGACAATGAAGACCAACACTCCCAGGGCGATCCCAACGGCGTCGGCCAGGAGGTCAAAGACGTCGCTCTGACGTCCTGGGACGAAGCTTTGGTGGAATTCGTCGAGGGCCCCAAGCACGAGGCCGGCGCCCCAGGAGACTCCGATCTTGAGCTTAGCCGATTGCTGAAGCGTTCGGAAGATGCCCATCGCCAAAAGGAACCCGAGCCCGCCGAACTCGAGGTCGTGGAGGAACTTGTCGAAGTTGCTGATGCCGACATCGATCGAAATGGTTTTCGACGAAAAATAGAAGATGGCCGCGTAGTAAAGCGTTGCAGGCAGGAAATAAAGGGCCTTTTTTCCGATTCTCATCATGATCATTCTATTCTAATGAATAAAGTGCTCTTTTCAAGGGCCTGCGTCATAGAAGTGGGGTAAATCAAGCGGCACGGGATTCCCAGTAGTCTTCGAGCCGATTGGATTTCATGACACAGCGCAGAGCGATAATGGCATTGGCTC
>Ga0315291_10005185_pt1 | contig 16399 bp, 17 predicted proteins | sample YL17G12_20_MG_FD_203070 | JGI IMG/M metagenome (GOLD analysis project Ga0315291, IMG submission 203070) | Sediment microbial communities from Yellowstone Lake, YNP, Wyoming, USA - YL17G12_20 | ecosystem: Environmental > Aquatic > Freshwater > Lake > Sediment | place: USA: Wyoming | collected...
GCCCTTCTCACCGCGCTCACCCGGGAGGCCGGCGTCGCCCTTCTCACCGCGCTCACCCGGGAGGCCGGCGTCGCCCTTCTCACCGCGCTCCCCCGGGAGGCCGGCGTCGCCCTTCTCACCGCGCTCACCCGGGAGGCCGGCGTCTCCCTTCTCACCGCGCTCACCCGGGGGGCCGGCGTCGCCCTTTTCTCCGGGAGGACCGTCTAGGCCATCCTTGCCTGGCGACCCGTCCACTCCATCCTTACCAGGGTCGCCTTTTGCTCCGGGGGAACCATCAGTGCCGGGGGCACCTTTCTCCCCCGGTTCCGGGCGGCGAGCCGCGAGCGCCGCGAGATCGCCACGCAGCTCGCGCACGAAGTCGTGGAGCGTTTGATCAACCTCAGTGATGCGCGCTTCCGCCTTCGCGAACGCGCGCTCCACGAGCGCGGTGACTGACTTGACGATTGCTTCGCCAAGCTCTCTAACATCGGCCATTGATAACCTCCACGACGATGGGGATGGTCTCAAGCACATCCATATCGTCTAACAATTTTCTAAATTCGACAGTCTGCTGCCGAGCCATGTCGTGAGGTATGCGCGGGATGCCGCCCCCACCGCCCAACGTCGGAGACAATACTAAGCCCAAGCCCGCGGCGACTATGATACCCGTCGCGCCACTCGCCCGTCGCCCCATGCCGCGTGCGACAATCATCACTTGCCCACTACAGTCCAAGCGGAGCCATTATCCCAAACCAGATACTTAAGCGCTGAAATTTTCTTGCTCACGCATTGCTCCGATGATTGTTGCAGACTCAGTCATGAGTTCGTGCTCACCGTCCAACCACGCGCTTCAAGGTTGGCCTTCGCCACGAGTCCGCCAGCAGAGGGGGGCGCATTGGTGCCACCGGAAAGATCACACACTCCGTTATCCGGGGCAAAATTGGAAAGATCGACGAGAATGGCTCTTATGTGGCTCTCGTCCAAAACGCCACCCGAAACGTCTAAGTGCGTCAGCGTTGTGCGTGCATTGCTAATCACCAAGTCGATAAGCAGCGCGCAGTCCCTCGCCACTAGCGTTGTGAGCGATGGCAGATTGGACAAATAGCCGATGTCTGAGTATGACGTAACCAGTGTGCCACTGATGTCCAGACTTAGAACAGCCGCTCCCTGTATAGCGATGCTCGTGGCCGGTGTGTTACTTAGATCAATGACCGGAATTAAAGCATCGACAATATACACCCTTGATAACGCGGAGAGTCCGCTCAAGTCAATTGAGGTAAGCGCGTTCAACCTTTCCAACGCGACAGTTCTCAGCGCCGTACAGCCGCTCAGATCGATACTCTCCGTAACGGTGTTCGGATCGCTCCAATCGAATAGGTAAAACGACTCCAGTGCAGTGTCTCCGGAGAAGTCCACCACGACATCAGACACGCCATCGGCGGGTGCACAGTAGAAGCGAGCGTTGAAGTCTGAGGTCTTGCTCATGAGTTCACCTCCACCGTCCAACCACGCGCTTCAAGGTTGGCCTTCGCCGCGAGTCCGCCAGCAGAGGGTGGTGCATTGGTGCCCCCGTTTAACAAACAGTATCCGTTGGACAGTCCTCCAACATCTAACGTGTTGAGCAAAGAATCAACCACGGCTTCTGGGAGTGCCCCGATTCGGCAATACAGGTTAAGAAGGGCAGGGCACCCTGAAATATCAACCGTGGCCAACAAGGGATTGTTATCCACCATCAAAAAGTCAAGCCCGGTCAGCCCCTCAATGTTCACGATCTTCAGCCCCGCGCAGTTGCTCAGATCAATACTTTCCGTGACATTGTTCTGCTCGTTCCACCAGAACACATAGACCACCTCCAGCGCGGGGTCGCCGCTGAGGTCCAGATTCACCGCGCGCACTGCGTCACACGCCAGCACCACCTTCTTGGCGTTCGCTGTTGACGTCTTGCTCATGGGCTAACCTCGACTACCCAACCGCGCGCTTCAAGATTGGCCTTGCTGACGAGACCCGCAGCAGAAGGAGCTGAATTAGAAGCGCCTACTAAATAGCAATTCCCACCGCTCAATCCGGCGGCATCCAGTGTCGAAAGCGCACCGTCAACGGAAGCCTCAGTCAGCACGCTATCCCCAACCCGCAATCTAAGCAGACTCGCGCAGCCCGTGATGTCTACGTCCGTCACCAGATAATTCCCAAGCTCAGCGCTTACGAGCGCCGAACATCCAGACAGGTTCACGGACACAAGCACATTCATCCCCTCAAGCCGCACTAATTCAAGCGACGTGCAGCCGCTGAAGTCGAGGCTCTCGGTAACTGCATTGCCCTCGTTCCACCAGAACACATAGACCACCTCCAGTGCAGTGTCTCCGCTGAGGTCGATGTTCACGTCGAAGAATGCGCCAGACGGAAGATTCACGTGCTTGGAATTCTCCAGCTCTGCCGGCGTTACCGCGGGCACTATCGTCACCGGCTCCAATCGCGTGCGCACTTCCGCTCCGAGTCCGCGGTAGTCCTGTGTCTCGGCGACGTTCTCATACAGATGCGCTGTCAGCAGCGGCGTCGTGTCATCCTCCGCCAGCACCGTCATCGCCCCGGTCGCGGGGTCTGTGATGGTCTTGTTGATCGCGATAGCGCGCATCAGCTCTACCTGCGCCGCACTCACCACGTCCGCGTAGTTGCCGGAACGATAGATCCCAGAGGCGTCCTCCAGATAGGTGTAGGCGGCGGCGACCGCGAGCGGCGGGCTGCTCGCCACGTCATACGCAACGATCAGGTGCGCGCCCGAAGGAGGGGAAGCGAAGGACGCAAGGTACATGCCCTTGACGTTCGCCTGCTCGGTGACGCTCGCGGCGTCCGCGGCGACCACATCGCTGTTGACCGGGAACAGCGAGGCCAGCAGCGTGAGCCCCGGATCTGCGATGAGTTCGACTACGTGCGTCATTGCAGTCGGTTCCGGACTTCCGACCCGCGCCCGCGATACTTCTGCGTCTGTGCGGTGGACTCGTACAGGTTCGCGCTCACCAGCGGAGTCGTACTGTCGTCGGCGTAGATTTCCAGCTTGCCGGTGATCGGGTTGGTGACCGTCTTGTTCTGCGCTATCGCGCGCATCAGCTCTATGCTCTCTGCCAGCACGATGTCTGCGTAGTACCCGGAACGATGCACCGGATCATTCGCGACCTTCAGCGACACATACCACGTCGCCACCGGGACGCCAGAAGCGTAGGCCACGAGTTGATACAGACCGTCGGACACCATGTCAAACGCCGCCGAGTACATCATCTGCCTGTTGGGAGATGAAGCTACGCTCACCGCATCCGCGACCACTGTCTCTATCCCAACGTTGAACAGACGTGCCGTCAGTGTCTGTCCCGCGGTAGTCAAGAACTCTATCAAGCGAATCAGAGCCAGTGTTGGACTCGCGGCTGCGTGCCCATGGAAGCAGTTCGCAGGGACCAGTATCTCACCGACAATGATCGTAGTGTCGTCCGCAGCGTGCGCGTGGTAGGCGTCATCAGGAGCCAGCACTGGGTCCGGTATGGTGATTATCTCATCTGCAGAATGTACGTGCGTTGCCGCATCAACCATGAGTGTGTTCTGTTGAGTGAGCGCGACGTTCGCAGCGGTATGAGAGTGCGCTGCGTTCTGCATCGCCAGCTCGTTCGCCTGTGTGAGCGAGACGTTCGCTGCGGTGTGCGCATGCACAGCATCGTTCATAGCCAAAGTCGCGCTCTGGTCCAGATCCACATTCCCCGCGGCGTGGGCGTGCGCTGCGTTCTGCATCGCCAGCTCGTTCGCCTGTGTCAGGGAAGGACTCTGCGCGGCGTTGACGTGCGCGGCATCCGCGACCGCGACCGTGTTTGCCTGCGTCAGCGCCGGGGAGTCCGCGGTATGGGCATGCGAAGCGCCCGCCACCGCCAAGACGTTCGCTTGGGTCAGGTCCGTATTTTCCGCTGTGTGCGAGTGCGAAGCATTGGCGATGGCGAGCGTGTTCTGCTGCGAGAGCGCCGGAGCGCCCGCGGTATGGGCGTGAGTCGCGTCCGCGACCACCAGCGTGTTCTGTTGGGTCAGTGCAACGTTCGCTGCGGCGTGCGCATGGGCGGCGTCCGCGACCACCAGCGTGTTCTGTTGAGTCAGGGTGACGTTCGCTGCGGCGTGCGCATGGGCGGCGTTGTCCGCGAGCAGGCCCACGCCAAGGGTCGTTCCGCCCGCGGCGTGCGCATGGGCAGCGTCCGCGACCGCCAGCGTGTTCGCCTGCGTGAGCGCCGGGGCTTCCGCGGCATTCACATGGGCCGCGGAGTTGACCGCCAGCGTGTTCGCCTGCGTGAGCGCGACGTTAGCCGCGGTGTGCGCGTGCGCTGCGTCGGCCACGAGCAACGAAATATTCGTCAGCGTTGGAGATTCCGCGGTGTGCGCGTGCGCGGCGGAATCCACCGCCATCGGAGAGGTGCTGGTGTTCTCTAATGGTATGAACGAGACGGTATCATCAAACCGCCAGCCAACGGACGTGTAGCGGTCTAGGCCAATGCCTAGACCCACACCCCTAGCGCGTAGCAGGTTGCTGAGGTCTGACACGCTGCTACATCACGCAGCCGCGTTGGTCGCGTAGAGAATGCCGCCCGCCGTGATCGCCGTCGTCGCTGGCGCGGGCAGCACGAACAGCGCGAGACAGGCATTGTCGATGATGCGTGGTGCGAGGTTCCTTTCCGTCAACCACGTGAACGGCAGCAGGATATTGATGATCGGGAACGCCATGACGCCGATGGGATGTCCGATGACGAAGTTGAGCGTTCCCGTTGCGACGCTCGCCGAGCAGCGCATCTGCGCGAGGTCCTTCACGCCAACATCTCCCGCCGCGAGTGGAGCGAACCAGTTCTGTACCGGCATATCGAAACGATCCGCGATTGTCGCGACGCCACCGGGATTCCCTGCCAGCACAGGCATAACCGTGTTGTCCGTGTCGGCCTGATTGCGGTACAAGCATTCGTTGGCACCGCCCGCGACGCCCCAGTTGTGCACGGTATTCGCGTACGCCGTCGCGCCGACTTCCATGAACAGGAAATTGCCTCCTGCGTAATCCACCGCCGTCGTTGTGCTCGACTGATAGCGCGTCGGCACTCCCGTCACCGATTCATTCGACACGCTCGCGATGGTCTTGGCGACGGAGTAGAGGCGGTCGTACAGCATGAGCGCATTGTTGATAACTGAGCAGGAGAAGTCCGCGCCCGTCAAATGCAGCGTCCCGGCGGCTGGATTGTTGTAGGGCATCGCGCCAGTGTCCGACTTCACATGAGCAGTTCCCGCGCCCGCCGCCGCGCCTGCTCCCCCCGCTGCCGGGGAGTTACCCACGCGCCAGAGCGAGTGAGCCGAACCCACCACTTGTGTCGGCCCGGCCTTTTGGATGTTCCCGCCGAGCTGCTGCGTATACCCCTGCGAGGCGCGCGACAACGCATCGCTGATGGATGAGAAGCCTGCGTTCAACAGCGCGGGATTCGTCCGGCCCAGTTCACGCCACGCACGCCGCAATCGGTCCGCCACGAAGTCCGCATAGGTCGCGAACATCCCGTGCTCAAATGGACCGACGAACTCCCCGCCTGCCGCGACGCGCACGCTGCCCGGAACGTCCAGCAGGTGAACGGGTGGACCATACCAATCGCGAAACTGATGGCTGAGGTATTCCACCTTCTCGGTGCCGAGCCAGCGCTCCAAGCGATCAGAGTGAACGGGGCGCAGCTTCACGCCATCTTGGAATCGAATGGTGCGGCGATGTTGTGAAGGCATTGCTAACTCCTCACGTCGGGTCTGCGATTTCGACCTTCCACGCCGGAATCGTCACCGTGCCGCCGGAAGTAAGTACCTGCGAGGTGCAAGTGGTCACGTACAGGAGCGTGGTGCCGCTGTGGATCGCAATGTGAGTGGCCGTGCCGTTGGCGTCAATCGCCACCGCGGACTTCTGCGCAAAGGTGAACTTGCGCCCGCTGCCGTCACCGTTCGCCTTCGTAATGTCGCCACCGGCCATTCCGACATCCGCGAGCTCGACGGCGGCGATGCCTGCGTAGTTCGCGGGCTCACCGCTGCACACCGTCTCGGTCGTGACCACTGCGATGATCGCATCGGCCATTGCGTCAAGGATTGCGTCTGGGGTTGCCTTTGCCATTTCTTAGCCCACCTTCGTCTTGCTGGGATGCGAACCGGGCTGCACCGCGAGTGCGACCGGGGTTGTGTCGGACGTTCCGGTCTCAAGACCGTCGGCAGTCGCCCAGCCGTGCTTGCAGAAATACGCCGCCTCATCGTCCTCCAACATCCGGCGCTCGCCGGGGTAGAAGGTCTTGGAGTCGTGCTTTGCGAGCACCTTGATTTCAACCATCTTCATCTGCTTCTCCTGTCCGCTCAACGCGGATTGATTATGAACCGTCGGATGTACCCTTGCTCGTCTCGCTCTGTAATCTCAACCTCGTAAGAGGATGGCTGCGACGGCATTACCACCAACTCCGGAGGTGCTACGTGAACGGTTGGATTCGCCGCAGCAACGTTTACCACCGGGGCCATCTGCTCCGGGACATTGACGTTGACGACCGGGGGAACCTGCTCCGGGACATTGACGTTGACGACCGGGGGAACCTGCACCGGTACGTTGACGTTGACAACGGGGGTAGGTTGGTCCTTGATTGCTGCTGCGACCTCGCCTACCGTCGTGGCGAGGTCCTGTATCTCTGCGGCAACTAGGGTCGCGTCACTCACGCTGCCAATGCCTGATCAAACGCAGAAGCCAAATACTCCAGCAGCTCTTTGGTCGTGTCTTCTGGCTCTAGCGGTTCTTCCGCCGGTGGCTCCACGGGTGGTGTTACCGGAGGTGTGGTAGGTGGTACCTCCTCCGTATCCGTCTCTTCAATCGGCTCGATAATCGCCTCTATCTGCTCCGGGGTAAGGTCCGGGAAAGACGCCGCGAGCATCGCGCGCGCCGTGTCCGCGGGGATTTGCCCAGTAGCTGCAGCAATCACAATAGCCTGCAGCTGTGGTACTTCCGCTGTGTCCAGCGTATCCCCTTCGCCCAGATCCTCAGTGTCGCGCCGGGAAAGCGCGGCCAGCGAATAGTTCTGCTGCTGCAAGTACGGGGTCTCACCACCGATCACGGGGGCATAGTCTTCCTTCATCCGCGCCTCGTTGGGGGCCATCCAGCCGCCCGCGATCGCATCCGAGTGAGACTTGAACCGCGTCGCCGTATCCATACGCAACAGGCCGTCGATGTCAAACATCGTGCCGTAACTGGTGTTGGCCGTGACGAGGTCCAACCCCTCGTCTAGACACAACTCCGCGGACTCTATCAACGACTGAAGGCACTGTGCATAGTATTGCTGGTTCAGTGCTTCGACGTTGTTATAGGTAGGTGTCGGACCAACGCCGACCATGTAGGGTGGGACGTGAAAGCAGGAGCACACCGTCTCCGCGGACATCTTCAGCTGCTCAATCAACTGCGCATCCGCGGCGTTGACCGTCATGGCCTCGTACTTCAGTCCGTCCCCAACCACTGCGACCTTGCCGTAGTTCTCTCCGCCGTAGTTCGTATCCCAAGCGGCTTTCAACCGGGCCGCAGTTTCATCGCTGATCGCGCCGGGGGCCGTCAAGATCCCACCGGGCCGACTCTGGTTGGCGAAGAATTTCTCACTGTTTGTCTGAATGCGCACACCCTGCATGGCGGCAAGGCCGCATGCGTAGATAGGCGTGACCCCGACCAGTGGATGAAACAACGTAACCATCGGGTCGTGTATGATTTCGCGCGCCGGGACAATAATCGTGTCGAACAATTCCGACAGTTCGTCACGGCTCAACTGATAGAAGACCTCCCCCGCGTCCGACACCAGAGGCGTCACGCGCGTGGGGTCTAGAAGATACAGCGCGCGCACGATTCCCCGTTGATCGCGCTGCTTGAGCGCGTAGGCGTTACCATGGATCAGCTTAGACACCATCCAGTATTCCCAGAACTTGACCCGGGTCTGGTAGTGATTGGGCTTCCGCAACACCGGTGAGTAGGCCGGGGAAGTGATCTCCGCCCAGATGCCATTCTTCTGTTGCTCCACGAGTTTCACGCGCAACTTGCCGATATCTTGGGCAATCAACGTCACGCACGCAAAGACCGTGGAATAGGCCAGAACGGTATCCTGGTCAATGGTCACGTTGCTCTGCCACGCACCGGCGAAAGACTCAAACACCCTGAACCACCCGCGGTTGTTCACCGCGTTCAGGGATTTCTCCTGCTGTTGCTGCTGCACCCTCTGGGCTCGATTGATCTCAAATCCCAGTACGCGCATGCCTCTACTCCCGCGCCGTCATGTCGCGGCGATTGTACTCTCGCTTCTCCGCCAACGCTTGTCTCGCCTTGGCGAGCGCCGCGCGGCGCCTCTCCATAGCTTCGGGGTCCTTGCCCGGCGCCGACCGCGGCACCTGCCTCGCCTCGGGTTCCGTCGCGCGCACTGCCACCTTGAGCAGACACAAGATGTTGGCGTCGGTTTCAATCTCCTCGAACTCATCCCCGGGGGCGTAACGCCCCAAACGCTTGATCGCTTTCAGTCGTACTTTCGCCATCTGTACCTCTCCCCTTGGTAAAATTCCGCCCCGGGCTGTCCCGGGGCGGAACCATCCGCACTGCTTGGGTGAGGATTAGGCGCTGTACGCCGCCGCCACGATCATCGCAGCCGCCGCCGCGCGGCGCTTCTTCCAGTTGATCACCCGCTCCGCCCGCAGCGCGACGCTGTTGGTCTGGAACATGGAGACCAGGGAAGCACCGGTGCCGTTGACGCCGTTCTGCTGCAGCGACCCGTCCAGCATCTCCAGGGACGCTTCACGCGAAGCGTCGATCTGGATGCCGCCGTCGTCCGCGAGGAACACGTCGTCCGCGTTCACGAGGATGACCGGCGAGCCGCTGGAGTCCGCCACGCCCGTCATGTACTCGGACGTGATGACCGGCAGACCGACGAACGAACCACCGTTCATCGTGATGCCCGGGAACGCCGGCTGACCGAGCGCGTTCTGCATCAGCGAGAGGGCCAGTGCGTTGGTCGCCGACATGATCCAGACGCCAGAGGTCGGGGTGATGTTGTTGGCGATGAACTGGGCCATGATAGCCTGGACATCCTCGCGCACCGAGGCGGCGTCCGTACCACTTGCCGTGATACCGACCAGCCCATTGGTGATGGAAGCCGGCGACACGTTGCTGACTTCCGCCTTCGCAGGGTCCACGAAGTCGATGTCCAGCCGCTCACGCAGCGCGTCCGCCAGTGCCTGACGCACGAGGAGGTCGGCCGACGGGTTGCTGAACCGCACCAGCTCGTCCGAGAGGACCGCGATGTTGGCGACCTTCGCCCAGCGCAGCGTCACCTCGTCGAAATCGAACTTGGTGAGCGGCTTGGGCTTGGCCTGACCGACCCAGTAGCCCGTGCCACCGGAGGTCTGGCGACCCATGCGGACGTTGAACGGGATGCGACGCAGCGACGGGATACCGTTGGCGCCGAACTTGCCGACGATGGTCTGCGGACGCAGGAACTCGATGAACTCCGAGGCCAGGTTCTGGTACACAACCAGAGGACCCGCCCACGTGCTGTCCGTCGTGGTGCCCGCGGCCACTGCGGCCTTGAGGACCTCGATGACGCGTGGGTTCTCGGAGAAATTCGCCTTGGCGATCTCGTGCGCCCGCATCGGGTCGCCCTTCGCGAGCACGAGGCAGCGCACGTACCGGGCGAACTCCGTGCCGAGCGGCAGCTGGTCCTTGCCGGCGGTGATGATCGGGTCGCGCGCGGCGGCGCCTGAGACCACGCCCTTCACGCCCGTGACCGGGGTGGCCTTGTTGGCCTGCGAGCGCTCCAGCGAACGCAGTCGAACGAGGTGCTTGTCCACGCTCTCCACTTCGGAGGCCAGCGTGTCGTACTCTTCCTGCTCGCTCTCGTCGAGCGTGCGGACTTCCTCGCCGGACTTGGCCATGATGGCTTCCATACGGTCGGCGGACGCGAGGCGCTTGGCCTCGAATGCCGCGATCTGTTCTGCAACGGTTTTCATTGACTTGCCCTCCCGGGCGATAATTGTAGGAACGGTCTTTGCCGTAGCGCCGGCAGGAGTAGAAGAAACCGCTGCCACAACTTGACGCGTATGGCCAAGCGCGGCCCGCGTCTCATCGTCCAGTGATTTCACAGAAGTGATAGTGGCGTCCATGTGCGCCGGGATCGTGACCAACGACAGTTCCATGATCTCGGTCTTGTCAAACCGGATGCCGCCGTTGTCCAGGAACTCCATCGCGTCGTCTAGCACACGGAAGCCAATACTTACCGCAGCCACGAGCCGGTACTGCAGGGATTGGACCGCTTCATTGATGCGGTCCTGCAGCACTCCCGGCTCCTTGATCTTGGGGATCTTTGCCTCGAACGGGATACCTTTCTTGGGCTGCGGCGCCCCGAGGTACGTGTGCCCGATCGGCTTCTTAGAGTCGTGCTGCCACAACAGTGGGATCTCCGCGGCGTACTTGGCGCCCATCGGGTCCACGATGTCGTTTAGACGATCAGGTTTGGGCGACGTCGCCAAACCTTTGACCGTATAATAGTCGCTATCGTTGGTGATGTCCTTGATGTTCAGCAGAGAGTAAGCACGCTGCATCACCCCGGCGCGTGCTTTCTGCTCTTTCAAATGCGGGTTCACGTCACGCCACCGGTGCGTCGGGCACGATGTCGTCGTTGGCCTGCACGGACGCCTTCAGCGCGGACACGGCATCCTGCACCGCGGGGGAAACAGCGCCTGCCGTCGCAAGCGCGGCTTCGAGGTCAGCGATCTTCGCCAACACTTCCTGCCGTGCCTTCTCGTTCTGGTTGACGATGTCCGTGAGTTGCTGGGCCAGTTCGTCTTGGTTCATGAGGATTCTCTCCAGTTTGACATTGATCAGATGAAGTCCCGCGAACAGCCCGGGGATTCGGACAAAAGCGAAGCGTTTGCAGAAACTAAACACATCAACCGCACACCGCGACCACCACCGCGGACTTCGGCGGCTTGCTGAATACGACTGCGCTATTGGGAACTGAGTAGTACAGTGTGTTCCAGTTCTGTACTAGGACGGTACTACCGCACGCTGTTCCCAGCGGCACTGTACCGACATTGCGACCCAACATAACGCCATTCGGGTTCTCCTTAACCTCGTACACCATCGTCTGCGTCACGACCAGTCCGGACGGCGGATTGGGCTTTGTGGTAACGGTGACGGTGACGTTCGCGCTCCAAGTCGGCAACGTCACAACTTTGTTGACGGTTGGCGTGATGTCCGAATCAATCCCAGGTACGTTCGTCGCCTTCATCGCGAAGTACCAAGTGCCGGGAGCAAGCCCAGTTATCGTATGGGCATTGTCGGGTGCGGGAAGGACAAGCGGTGTGGCGGTCGGAACGCCCGCTGCTGTGGTGGCTTGGTACACCTTGTATGACGCCAGATCCGTCATCGGCGAGCCGTCAGTGTTCTGCGTCGGGGGCGTCCACGACAGATCCGCCCACCCGGATGCCGCAGTACACGTCAAAATGTAGTTCGCGGTCGCCGTCAGCCCAGTGATAACCTGAGAACCGGCGACTGCCTTCGCCCCGTTCCATGCTCCGGTACCCGTACACGAGGTTGCGCCTGTCGTGTTCCACGCAAGCGTGAAGGTGAGCGGACCGGGGCCGCTGTTGGGCGTAGCGGTGAAGGTGCCGGTCGGATTCGGCGGACCAGCGTTGGCGACCGTAACGCAAAGCGTTGCGACCAGTACGGCAATCGCGAGCAACGACGCCTTCAGATAGTTACGTTCAACATAGTCACAGATGCGGTTGATCATGAGTCTATCCTCGTACCGTCCATATACCGTTTCGGTACTTCGTCCCCATCATCGTCTTCAGTCACTACCTCATACGCCAGTTTGACTAGCATTTGGTTCTGTGCGACGAGTTGTGGGAGCAGGTTGGCCAAGCGTTCCAGCACTAACGTCTGCCGGTGTAGCGAGGCTATCAGCGCGCTCAACTCCAGGGGTGGGGAGGCGCTTAACGAACTTTGCGATTCTGGCGTGTTCACGTGCTTCGAGCCACGCGACGAGTTTCTTTTTGCGTTCCAAGCACTTGCATGCCATGGCATCCTCTATGGGAGTTGAACTCGTTCTGTACTGTGATTTGCACGAAGGGTACTCTAATTCTGCGAAAGATACGGCGGATTTGGTGGAATAATTTTCGGACTTTCTACCAGACACAATAAAAAGGCCACCCAGGTTGCCCCGGGTGGCCCAAGTGGGCTACACCTTCAGCCAGTAACCGTACACGCAGCGGCGCGATATTCCTACAACTCCTCCGCGCTCCGGGTCTATACGTTCGCCCAGTCTTTTATGGTACTTTGTGGCTATTACTAAACCCAACAATTTATGGTAATTGAACAATATATACCATAGTCAATAGGTATTTACCGGCAGCAAAACTTGTCTCCTACACAACTCTCGCCAATACAGTGTTACGAGCACTTGGGCCTGCACTACCCTACAGGGCGCCTTACAATCGTGGCAGAGGGCACAGAAATGGGTATCGCGGTTCGGGTGGTTTTCGGGCTAAAATCGTCCACGATTTGCCTTACCAATTTTCACAGCGCTATAGTCCGTGAACTGCCGTCCGCTCCAGGTCGCTCCTGGCACGCTGCCGGTACGTCGGGCGCGTCGGGTGTCCGTAGGGGGGCGCGGTAGGCGGTTCCATGTTCGGGGCGTACCTCGTCCCCGCAGGGTGCACGGCCACTTGCCTCGCCCCCCTTAAATTTACCGTGCCCCTACCTACGGACGAGGTCCCTGTGAACAACACAAACAACACGCTCGTGATTCCGCGGGGAGTCAGCGTATGAATGCCGCGGTGTGGAACGATACGACTGCGCCGCTACACCAACGGATTACCTCCTTCCTGAACGCCGCCGCGGGCGGCGATGAGCTTACCGCGCGACGGTGCTACATCGCTGCCTTCGCTGAAGACCCCACCGGGGACTACGACTCCGGTACGCGAGCGCGCATGTGGGCGGGCGCCCCCGCCGCGCAGTACCTGCAGCGCCCTCTGGATCGCAATGTACACGACACCGACAACATCTACATGGTGGTGTCCGTGTTCCGCCCGGGGGATGACGGGCGAGTGCGCCGCCGCCAGGCATTGTGCGAGCGCACGCTGTTCATAATGATCGACGACGTTGGGCACGGCACCAGCGCCAAAGTGGACCCTGACACCGTCAAGCTGCTCCCGACGTGGAGCGTTGAAACCTCCCCGGGCAATGAGCAGCTGTGGTACCGAATAGACCCCGCGGCCACGGACCCCGACACGGTGAACCGCGTCGTGGACGCGCTCATCCGCAAGGGGCTGGCCAAGGACAACGACCCTGGGATGAAGGGGGTCACGCGCTATGGCCGGCTCCCGTTCGGGCTGAACACCAAGGCCAAATACTGTGACAATGGGCACCCCGGTGGGTACCCGGTGCGGTTGGTGCTGGAGCGCACAGACTTTGACCGCTCTTATAGTCTGGAGCAGTTTGCCGCGGCGTGGGGCATTGAGGACGCGCTGGCTGTACCTCCTAAAGTATCTGCGGCACCACCGCTAAACAATACCCCGGGCGTGGGCGCCTTCAACACTGAGCTTCTAGAGCGGATGGAACTGCTCGGACTCGAACCGCGTGTCAAATCCGGCACCGATGGGGTGTACCTGCTGGATGTCTGCCCCTTCGCTGAGAAACACGGCGATCGCGCGGGCGCGAACGGCGCCGCCGTGTTCCTAATCGGGGCGACCTCGGACGGTGTCACCTACGAGCGCGGGTGGTTCAAATGCCACCACAGCCACGGCGACCACGACAAGTGGACGCAGCTGATGGAGCGCTTGGGTCTGACGGACGAGTACCGCGACATTGAAGCCGCGGCAAGCTTCGGGGCCGCGGACCTAGAAGCGCTGCGCGCCGAGTCACGCTCCATCGGCGAGGGTATCACCGCGCCGGCCCCCGCAAAACTCCGCGAGATGTTCCCGCCGACGATGAACCTCACCGACATGACCAAGCGCTTTGTGCTGCTTGAATCGTCCGGGATGATCGGCGACTTCACCCGTCCCAAGTTGACCATGTCGCGGCAGACCTTCCACGACGTACTCTCACACAACAAGACCCTCGTCAACAAGATGACCGCCGCCGGGCCCAAGATCGTCCCGGTAGCAACGACCAAGTTGTGGCTAGAGTCAAACATCAAGATCATCGCCACCACCGTCACCTTTCACCCAGGGGCGCCCGCGATCTGCGGCGCGACTGAAGAGGGAGAGGACTACAACGCTCTGAACCTCTGGCGGCCCGCCAAGGCGCACGCTCCCCCAGAGGACTGGAAAGACCGCGTGGGCACCTTCGTAGAGCACATGGCGTATCTGGCGCCGGTAGACGACGAGCGTGAGCACTTCCTAGACTGGCTGGCTCACATGGAACAGCGCCCGCAAGAACGTCCACACTCGCACTGGCTGATGATCGCCACGCAGACCGGGATCGGTCGTAGTTACCTCGGGGCGCTGATGGCCCGCGTGGCCCCCGGGTATGTGGCCCTGAACTTTCGGCTCGTGCAGTCCCTCGCGTCCGGCTTCAACGGGCGTTTGAGTTCCAAGATTCTCGCCGTCGTCGATGAATTAAATGAGGGGGGTGAAGTCGGCGATCGCTGGGCCCACTCAGAAGTACTCAAATCCCTCCTCACTGAAGAACACCTATGCGTCAACCCCAAATACGGCATGGAACGCATAGAGATGAACTGCCTGCGATTCCTCGCTTTCTCCAACCACATCACCGCGCTACCGCTGGACCAGACTGATCGCCGCTGGTGGGTAGTTCGCAACCCGTCCGAACCGCGCGATCAGGCGTACTACGCCCATCTGTACGGGCAGCTGGCCGACCCTGCCTTCATCTGCTCAGTCAGGGAGTGGCTGCGCCAGCGTGACCTCTCGCGATTCAACCCGTTCACGCGACCGGCCATGAACCTAGCAAAGCAAGAACTTGTCGGGGCGTCAACCACGGAAGAAGAGGAGCGATTCGCAGAGCTTCTAGAAGAGCACGTTGGCGACCTAATGCTGATCTCGGAGTTGCTCCCAGCGGTGTTCTCGGACACCGGGTTTCTTGATGTCCGACTACGCAATGTTGATATTGCGAAAATGGGCCAGAGAATGAAGCATATGCTGACCCGTCGAGGAGGCGGACTCTACATCAAACCGATCAAACTAGACGGTCGCAGAGAACGGATCGCTGTATTGCGTAGAATTGACTTCTGGAGGTCAAAAGACCCAGATCAAATACGCACGGCGCTTGAAAAACAGCAACACGTGGTACGTGAAGATGAGCCGCTGTTGTATTGAAAATCTACGCAAAACGGCCCGGAGGGGCCTGTCGGGGCCTGTTAGGGCCTGTATTGAACTTGCTCGACGAAAAAATTGTGCAGAGTATACGGAAGGTCGAGAGAGTTGACCCCAGGCCCCTACAGGCCCCGACAGGCCCCCAAGTAGTCAAGGAGTAATGGTACTCAGTGCATAATGGTCCAGTAGACAAGATCCTCGAAGCGTTGGGGGTGCGCAAGCCCGCGAAGCATCCCAAGAAGCGCGGAGACGCACGCGGCTCTGCTGCCAAACTGAAGCTGTTCGATGCCCGCCCGAAAACTACCCTTCCGACACCACCTAAAAAGGGTCGGAAAAAGCCCAATGTTGGGCCATATTAAACGAACAGCAGCTTGTACGTCTTCGGGGGTTCAGTCGTCTGAGCGACGCCCAACGCCATGAGCAGCGAGACCATACCGTCGATCTTGTCCGCGCTGCGCTCTTTGTTCGGGGCCATGTTGGAGTTGACGTCACGGCGAGCCACTATGTTCGACGCCTGCCAGAGCAGCACCGGGTCGCCGCCGTGGTGTAAGTGCCCAGAGGTGTAGGTCCGTTCGAGCAGCTGCATCGCAGGGTGGTAACTCGCCGGCCCCTGACGGAACTGCACCAGCGGGAGCTTTGCGTCCGTGAGGCTGTTCACCATGCTCTGGGCGTTCCACGGATCGTACGCAACAGACAGCGGCTTGAACCGCGCGCAGTCCGCGAGGATGTCCCGCTCGATGATCTTGTAGTCCGCGACGTTGCCCTCTGTCACCGTCACGTACCCGGCGTCCACCCACTGCTCATACCGGACGGTGCCGCGCTCTTTGCGTTGAGCCACGGCAGACTCCGGGACCCAATATCGCCCCCATGTGAACCAGTCGTCGCCATCCATCCACACCCACCGCAGGGCGCACATGTCGCTCGTGCTGGCGAGGTCGAACGCGCCCCAGCACGGGAGCTTCGCAAGCGCGTTGAGGTCTATCGGGCGCCCCCCGCCCTGCTTCCACTTGACGAGGTTGATCCATCCGCGGGAGCCGGACGCCTGCCGGTTGAG
>Ga0315291_10005186_pt1 | contig 16395 bp, 25 predicted proteins | sample YL17G12_20_MG_FD_203070 | JGI IMG/M metagenome (GOLD analysis project Ga0315291, IMG submission 203070) | Sediment microbial communities from Yellowstone Lake, YNP, Wyoming, USA - YL17G12_20 | ecosystem: Environmental > Aquatic > Freshwater > Lake > Sediment | place: USA: Wyoming | collected...
ACATCCGCCCCTTCTTTAATTAATATCTTTATATGATCGATATTTGGATTTGCATGTTGTACAACTTCGATTAATTCATCATTTAATTTTATTGTCATAGTTAATTTTTTATTAGTAATTTAATTATTTTGCTTTTTCTTGCCTATCATTCTGGGCGGCTAATATTTCTTTTTTATGCTCATGATCTGCTAATTTACCTTTACCATCATGTATCATATCCATTAACTTAAGCTTTGTCTGCAATTCTCTATGCTCTCTACGATCTTGAATTTCCGCGGCTGCAACTTCTGCATTGATAATATTATCATAGATTTTGACCTGCTCACTTTGTTCAGCTAAATCAGTCTTTTTTGTTTTCTCTGCAACTGTTGCAAGATCTACTAGAGAGGCTGTGTGTGTTTTCTCAATATCAGCCCTTGCCTTCTCTGTGTCAATCAATACTTTCTGGTTATTAAGCTGCATTCTGCTATCTATCTCCGCCATTTTAGCTTGTAGACGCATTTGCTCAATCTCAATGGCTGGATTAGGTTGCGGCTGAGGCTGTATTAATAACTCTTTTGAATCCTGTATTCTTGCAGTTTCAAATATTCTTTGACGAAGTTTTAAGCCATCCACATAAGGATCGTTCATGAATTGCATTAAGAAGTTGGCGTTTGCGTACTTTTGCAATGACACAATCGAGTTAACATCTGCTACTGGCACAATCTGATAATTACCAGGCGCAAAATCATGTTTTACACTTAGAAGCTCTTCTGGGACATCATCAATTACTTTTGCGTATTCTTTTTTGGTTAAATATTCGCAATTTAAATTATATAACAATTTAAATTCTTGCTTCAAACTTTCAGAGATTCGTAGAAATATGGACCTAAATTGCTTTGTTCCTTGATCTACTAATCCCAAGAAAGTAGTTGCGGCCATATTAGATACATTTTCCCCCTGTAGGACATTATTAATCATGCCCAATCTTTCGCCTGCATTTGTTAAGAATCCAAGCAGCGCAAATAATGTCTGTGATGGCTCTGGTGTAGGCATTTTATAAATCTCATTAGCTATGTTAATCCCAATATTTTGCACGGGTAGCCATTCATTCGGACTTACTGTAAATTTGCCTCTCGGAAATTTAATATTGGAGCTAATTAAGCCGCATCCTGTAATGCTTAGGCTACCAGCATCGAACATCTGATTTAATGTGGTATTAACACTTAGATTGAGATTTAATAATAAATCAGCCAATGATGTGCCAAAAAAACTACCGTCAAATGAAGGCATGAATTTAATCGCTACATAGAATTGCTTGGCTTCGATAAATTCAATTTGGCTCTTGGCATTATATTTGATTCCTTCTTGAGAAAAGCGCGGGACAACTCTAACTACTTTAAATTGATCAGCAGTTGCAGTAATGATCCATGGCTCTAAAAATCCATCTTCGTCTAAATCTAGCCAAGTATGTTGCTCAATAAATCTATGTGTATTGTCTTTATGTTCGGTGTTATCTGTTTCGTCGCTTTTGATTGAAAGCCCTGAATTTGATACTTGACCCTCTTGTGCCTCGGGATCAAAATTATACTCAATAAAATAACCCGATCTAATCCTCTGCATTACTTCTTGGGGATATAATAAGATTATTTCACTTACAGTTGCTGAGTCAAGATCGCGACAATTGTTATTTACTATGATCTTATCGGGGAAAATTAGCTCCGATACAGGCTGTTTCAATAAGGAAGAATAATAAACCTTTTTATACATAGTTCCCACTATCGGAAGGGCAGTCGCTTTTCTATCTTCGTCCTGTTTCCACCATGATATCTGATTAGATAATTGCCAATTTAACATTGTGCAGGCTCTATTGCCTCTGGCTAGTTTATCACCAGCACCCTGTTTGATATATTTACCATCATCGTCCATCTTATAGGCGCCATTGAACTTTGATATTTTACCATCATCGTTACCTATTATTTCGGGTTTAACTATATCTTTATCTCTTACAAGATCGGGGTATAGATTAGCAGCAATATTGATAGCAGCCGAAGATAAAATAGGGTAAACCACATTAGAAGAACCGCTCCAGGGCTGGTTTCTCTGTAGGGCTGTCATATTTGCCAGACGCAGCGCTTCTGATATTCTTGTTAATTTGTCTCTACAACTTTCCTCATCTCTTAAGTATTGCTCGGAGACTCTAGCGCTTATTTTGTTTAATTGATCTTCGGTTAGGATATCAGCTACATTGTCGATATATTTACCATTTTTTTTTGTGAAGATGTATTTAATTAAATCAGACATGTTTAATAACCAGTGACGCTGTTAATACGATGAGATTGATTATCTAAACCATAATGCCAATCTTCTTGATAGGTTTGCGCGGGCATTATCATGGATAAAAATAATTCTGTCAATACCCAAACTAGCGCATCGACTCTATCAGGTGAAACATTTTTGTTGCGATTATTTATTATTGTGTCAGGGGTAAAAGTGACCATCTGATCCTCTAGCTCTGGAAATATACCATGGTGATGGATTCTGCCTTGCTCATAAAGAGAAGATATAGGCTCTGCTCTAATGTATTTTCCTCTAGTAGCATGCACTGCTTTGAAGTTAATGTAAGGAGAAATTGATCTCAACGTTGATTCTACCATAAGCCCACCCTGATTAACTTCTGCCACAATACAATCGGCACTATATTTATGATAAGCTGCAATTGCTTTTCCAGCCCATTCATCTGGTCTGCCTTTTGTTGTGAAATCGTCTAAGATATAGCCCTGATTATCCTTATCAATTCCAGCAACAATAATGCCAGTTTCGTTAGAGGAGTCGTCATTAGTAATAGCTGGATCAACACCGACTACAATTCGTTTTAATTGCGGGACTTGAGAAACTCTGTTTTCATCTAGTATTATTCTACGCCATAAAGCGCCAGGAATATCGCCTAATATTTCTGCTTCAATTTCTTGACGTCCTAGTCTAGTGCCTTTGTATCGATCAATAACATTTTTTTTAAATGATTCAGATAAATTATCTAAATTTTCTAAGGAGCTCGCAGTTGTAGTAACTACCGATGGATCTTGTATTAAACTTTTGATGAGTTTTGTTGGTCTTGGGGTAGTTGTAGCAATCCATCGAGTTATTGCACCAGGCAATCTATTGATCATCATTATTTGATCAAATACCTTATCTGCATAACGATATTTGGCAAGCTCATCCATCCAAATTAAATTGAATTGAGGACCGCGAAGCTGATCTGGTTTTTCAGCTTGATAAAGATAGGCAGTAGCTCCATTTGGCCAGATTAACACTCCCCTAGAAGATTGATAAGTCGGCATATTCCAGGGCGGACACACTGATAATAACCCACTATCTCCTTCTATTATAACCTCTCTACAGTCTTTGGCGGTAGAACCAATAAGACCAATCCTTGCTTTAGGGTTATTTTCGGCATAATTTCTGACATATTCAGAACCGATTCTAGTTTTCCCAAATCCGCGACCTGCTAGGATTAACCATCCAAGCCAATCACCTGGTGGAGCTAATTGTTTTGGTCTTGCCCACTTTGTCCAATCATATTTTAATGCTGCTAGCTCTTGTTCATTTAATTTGTCCTTCAATGATTTTAGCTGCTGAGGCGTTAAGGATTGCATCAAACTTTTCTCGTGCACTATTGGCTGCATCTTTCATTAAAAAAGTAATTGGGTTGTCTTCATCGCCTACTATTGTTTTTGGTAATAACATCAAACAGCCTTTGTAAAAAATGCTTAAATGTTTCGGATCAGCATTTGCCCAAGCGATCATCCTATCTGTGCCCCCAAGCTCTTCAAATACTTGAAGCCAAGTTTTGCGCATGTCGCGATTGTATTTATTAGGCACTCCCTTGGGGCGACCGCTCATTGCTCTTTTGTCTCCCTTAACAATAGAAGTTTTGTTTGAGAGAAACGGGTCAGTAGCCCTTGTTATAACCTTAGATTTTGATTGTTCCATAATAATTGTGGCCTATCAATAATTAAATTACAAGTTAGTAAAACAAATAAAAATTATTGTCAAGAAGAGGGCCTTTATTTTATCTTTCATATTATTGCTTATTTTTCATTAAAACTTTTCCAAACTCATAAATTTTTTTCCATTCGTCATTGATTTCTTCATTTTTAATTTGAACAAACAAACACTTTTTTGCAGTTACACATCTGATCGCATCTTGTCACTATCGCTTTCTGTTGTGGATAATTGCAGAAAATAGGCGCTTGGCTGTAATCTTGCATCTCGTTACCACTGATATAACACGCGTTAGCATTAGAGGTAATTAATAATGTTGTGATGATTGGTAGTAGAATCTTTGTAATTTTCATAGTTAGTTTAGTTTTTAGTTAAGTTATTAAAGGTAGTAAAAGTAGTAAAAGGCAATTCCTTCTATCGTGCTGATCCCCTATTTTAGGGCTTCGAGCATTTTTATAGCTATAATCTTAGTCCCGGTTTTTAATGCAACCAACAAATCCGCACATGGATGCTTTTTGTCCACCGTGCCAATACCCTATTTTAGGGCATCTTCACTTTTAATAGTAAAATAATCTTCGAGCGCCATTTTTATCACTATGGCAGTTTCTTTTTTTAATCTAAGCCCGTTCATTTGTTTAGTTAGTCTGCCTATTTTAACTCTTTTTTTAGTCGCAAATCCTAGATATCTGGCCATTAAGCGAGTTATCTTTTCATCAGTAAGATTGTAACTAGCTTGGAATGCTCTAATTTTCTCTATTGTCTCCTTGCTAACGCGATCCGTTTCACTTCCTTCAATCATATTTATAGACTGCAATGATTCTCTGGCTGAACTAAAATAATTTAATAGCTCCTCTATAGCCTTATCTATTGTCAACTCATTCATATTACCTGAATATAATTGACGCACTATAGCCAAAGGAGATAGTGATTTTATCTTTTTGCTTAGAATTCTTGCTAAATGCAGATATTTTATTTCCTTTTCTACAGCTAAATCTTGGAGTATTTTTAATTTCTCCAATTTAGAGTAAGACATTTAGATTTTTATTTTTGTTATCTATTTTCAACAATATTTCGTCTAATTGTTCAGCATATTCCTGATTTGTCTTTCTCATCTCTTTAATTATCTCGCATGCTGCATTATATGGGAACTTTTGCGAGTCAAACCATTTACTAACGCACGACTGCGTTCTATCTCCGAAGGGGGTTAAAGATACTACTCGCGCAATCTTAGCGTTAGATATACGGTTTCTTAATATAAATGAGGTAAAATGGCTTAATTCTTCCGTTGTTAGGTATTTCATAAATCTACTTATTGTTTGTTATTTTTGACATTTTATTTTTCTGACATTTTTTTAAATCTTAAATTGAAATTTTTGATCAAATTTTTTGATTGTTCGGATTTCCAATTTTTAAAATTATTCCATGCGTTTAATAGTTCTTCTTCTCTTTGCGAAAACGATTCAAGTTGATCTATTCTTACTTTTCTCAGTGCTTCTTCTTGTTTCCTGATTTTATCAAGAATATCTTTAGCATTCCCCTCTGCTATTATTTTTTTTATCTCATAAATCTTGCCCTCTAAAGATTTCTTACTAAATATCTTTAGCTTTTCTTCACACTCTTTATCTTTATCATAAATAGATTTTTTCTTATAATAGCTCAGAAGAGTTGAAAAAATATCTTCTAAAAAGACATTTACCTTATCCAACTCTTTGACAAGCTCTATAATATTTAAGTTTTCGCAATTATTCATGTCTGATTATTGTTTGTTGTTGTTTCTCTAAGTACTCGTCGGTTGTATGTTTAGCGCCATTAGCACAAATTCCTTTTTCTGTTTTAATTGCGGGAGCTAAGTAAACGCTATAAGTTTTCATGTCTAATTTAGAATTTTAAACCTCTAATTCAGCTAATTCTTTAGCTAATTTAAGAGTTAGTTGCAAAATGCTTACCGCATCACATCCCGTTTTATGCTTTTCAAGAACTTCGCGAACCTGTTGTTCATTTGTGCCAAATAATGCTCTTAAGTCGCATGCAATATTTTTTTTCATGTTGGTTATAAATTTGTTTTTTAAATTATTTTTAGTCGCTAAATCAACATTAGTTACTCCTAATATAAATGATTAATTCCTTATGTCAACAACTATTTCAACAACTATTTCAACATTTTATCAAATTTATCATCTCTAGTGGTGATAAACAATCGCAAGCGGTTAGTTTATGGCTCAGGAAAAGCCCATTAAAGCCTTTTTGTTGACGCCAACAAAAAGGCAGCGATTTAAAGTGCTTCATTTTGATACACTTCCAAGACTTTTTTTACACATCGCAAATATTTTCTTGGTTTTTTTCCCCCCCATCTCAATGATTAAAAAAATTATTAACCAAATTTTAATATCATGTTTAATTTTAATTTTTTCCAACGTACCAAACTTACCACCACATCAGATCAATTATTAGCTAGCGTTGTGTTATCATTTGATAACAAAGAGCCGAAAAAATACATGACTTGGTTAGTCAGTAAATTACACGAGGATTTTTTTCGTCAAGTTACTTACGAAGCAACTGCCAAAGTTAACCAGCGATTTGATAACATAAAAGTTACAATTACATTTAACACCAGCGATATGGATGATGCTATAGAGCTAGAAAAATCAATTAGATATATAGCGCCATATCTTAATCCTCAAATAATTTTAAGGAGCAATAATGAGTAAAGAATCACAATTACCACCTGGATATATTGAATATCCAAGTGAATTTTTAAGAATCACTGCGCTTTATTCAGATTTACAACTCGCTAAATATACTAGATTGTACATGTATCATTTAGCTAATCCTGAGGGTATAGATAACGAGTTAAGGCACAAGATAGCTGGCTCTGTGACTGAAAAACAAAAACAATGCACTGATTCAATTTTAGAAAGATTATTTATTTTAGAAAATGGTTTTTGGAAAAACACCGAGGTTCTAAAAAAAGTTGAAGAGTGCAAAATTAAGTATCAAAAAAAATGCAAACAAGGTCGCGATGCAATAAATGCAAGGTGGGAGAGGAAAAAAAAGGAAGTTATACGAAACGATACGAAAGTATACGAGCCGTATGATTTCGTATCGAAAAACATACGAAACGATACCAATCAAAATCAAAATATAAATAATAATAATAAAGATATTATTATTATAGAAAAACAGCCTGAACAAAACATTGTTGTCAAAAAAAACAAAAATCAGATTTTGGATTTAAAAGCTATTGAAGAAAAGGCAAATTCAATTTTTTACGGCAAGAATATAGAAATTGATGGCAAGCTTAAAGAGATCATCAAAGACAATCCTGCAAAGTTAAATTTTGATGATCCATATTTTAAAAGGTCCCCATATCAAAGAGCTAAAAGTTTTGAGTCAATAACTGAATTTATAGACTGTAGCCTGTGGAAATGGGATGCAATCAAGAGCGATTCCTCATTTGCTGTAAAACCCCCCAAATTATCATCAGATACAAAGCGAGATTTAGAGAAAATCAAAACCATTTTGACAGAGGATTATCTACCAATGTCTAGTAGAAAATATTGCTTAGATGAAATAGGAATTTTTAAGATGCTAATAGGCAAAATGATATCAGCACTACAAACTTTTGCTAAAAAGGATGATAATTTTAAACTTGAGCAATCAAAAATCTTCTTCGAGTTCTTTCATGGCTATCCAGTTTGGGCCGTAAATTATGCTATAGTAAAGTGGATGAGTAACAATAGCCTTTTCCCTACTCCTTCCGATCTATTGCCTCTAGTCAAAGAAAAAACCGACAATTCTAATAGATTACAGAAAGTCGAAGAACTATTAAAATCAATTGATAATAATTCTTAATTATATTGAAAATAGTTCTTGACTGTAAATTTCAATTACGGTAATTTGTACTTAATATTAACAATTAATCAAAAACTAGCTATGACACAACACACAATCTACCACGTCAATGGCTCGATCCTCCACCAAGGAGAGGCTGAAACGTTTAAGGAGTTCGTAGAGAAGAACAAAGGGAATTTGAAAGGCGCGGATCTCGAGGGTGCAAATCTTCGCGGTGCAAATCTTCGCGGTGCGGAACTTCGAAATGCGCAACTTCGGAGTGCGGAACTTCGAAATGCGCAACTTCGGAGTGCGAATTTTACAAGCGCGGATCTCCGGGGTGCGAATCTTGAGGGTGCGAATCTTTGCCAGGTGGATCTTCGCGGTTCAAATCTTGAGGGTTCGTACTTTTTTTGCGCGAAACTTTTTTATGCAAATCTTGAGGGTGCGAATTTTACAAGCGCGGATCTCCGGGGTGCGAAACTTGAGGGCGCAAATCTTCGCGGTTCGAATCTTGAGGGTGCAAATCTTGAGTGGGCGGATCTCCGGGGTGCGAATTTTACAAGCGCGAAACTTGAGGGTGCGAATCTTCGGAGGGCAAATCTTGATTGCGCGGATCTCCGGGGTGCGAAACTTGAGGGCGCGGATCTTGAGGGCGCGGATCTCCGGGGTGCGGATCTCCGGGGTGCGAAACTTGAGGGCGCGGATCTTGAGGGCGCGAAACTTTATGGTTCGAAACTTGAGGGCGCGGATCTCCGGGGTGCGGATCTCCGGGGTGCGGATCTCCGGGGTGCGAAACTTGAGGGCGCAAAGAATGTGCCGATTCTGGCTTAACTGTAATTATTAACAATCAATCTAGCTAACTATGCCAATGACAATTGATCAATTTTTAAAATTATCTTTAGAAACAGAGATGCCAGAATTTAAAAGGCTCAAAATAAATGTTATAGACTTAGCGGAAACTGCGGGCTTATACGAACTTAAAAAAGAAATTGAAGCTGCTAATAATTTTGAAGAAATTACGCCACATTTTGACAAGATTTCCAACAAGTTGGGTGATCACTACGGAAGTTATGCCATATTTTGACATGATTATGGATGAAATGGATGAGCGTTATAATTGGTGTAAAACCAATATTCAGAAATTGAATTATATTTAAATTATATTTTATCAACTTAACTAACTAATTAGGAAACTATGGAAACTTCACAAACTAAAAAATACGAATTAACTAAAGAATGTAGAGAATATAATGGCGAAAAAATCTACAGGATACGTACTATAAAAGCATTTTTCAGCATTGAAAAAGGGACACTGGGCGGATTTGTTGCTAAAGAATCAAATCTAAATCAATATGATAATTCTTGGATTGTTGATGATGCAATCGTATGCGGCAACGCTAATGTATCGGGGACATCAAGAATATCTGGAAAAGCAATAATATGTGAGAATGCAATAATAGAGGGTCACTGTGATATATCTGGAGAATGTCAAATATCAGGTAATGCCAGATTATCTGATTGGGCAATAGTACAAGATGATGCAAATATATCAGGTAATGTTAGAATAAAAGATAATTCCAAGATAAAAGGATCATCTACATTAGAGGGCAATATAGATGTTATTAAAGCCACAATAATTGATTGCTTAACGATTATTGGAGATCACTTAATAAGTGGAGATCATCAAGCTAAAGCATTAGCAAAAAGAAGGGGAATTAATAATTCAATGGGGCGTTAATATGACATCAATACAACAAAAACTTGTAGATACGATAAACAAAAGAGCCGAGTATCTTTTAGACAATGGGGTTATTTATGAGTATGATTATGAGTATTACGGGGATAAATGCGTCAAAATTCCATATATGTCGGACGATTCCTACATATTAGCCAACGAAAAAGCCCGGGAAGAATTGCTTGACGAATTCAAAGAAAGCCCTGAAGAATTTGTGTGTCAATATCTTGATATCGATAATGATGATAACGTTTTAGAGAGATTTGTAGAACAGAATCAGAGTAAAATAATAGAAATGTTAAATTTATAAAGGATCATGGCAATAACAAACAATAATTAAACAGATATCAAATGCCTAAAAATAAGAACTTTGGTGGTTCTGGAGGTCAAGATAGCACTCAATTCTTTTATCTTAAAGGAAAATCAAAATACTACAATCCTGAAAATCAAAATTACAAGTTAAAACCTGATGAACTTGAGAAATATTTTTTAGGACGCGAAATTGAATGTTTGCAATGTGGAAGGTGGTATAAAAATATAAGTTCCCATTTATACCACTCTCATAGAATGACAAAAGATAATTATTGTGAATTACATCATATTCCAGTTGGAACGGCTTTAATCGCTTCTGAGTCATCTAATAAGATGAGTGACAGTGGTAAGAAAAAAATAGAAAAAATGGATTTAGAAGAGAAGAAAAAAATTTTCTCTTATTTAGACAAATATCGTCATTCATCCTTAAAAGAAATAGTGATGGCTGAATGTATTAAATGTTTCAAAAAATTTGAGAAAAAAGGCTATAAGCGTGGCTCACAATGTCCTGAATGCTTTAAAAAAGCTAGAATAGAAGCAGTAAATAAATGTACAGAAAAAAATAAACATGAGGAAAAATTGCTATGCGATTTTTGTAAGGAGGAATTTATTACAACAAATCCAAAGCTACAAAGAAAAAATAAGAGTAATTTAGCAGTTTATTGCTCTTTATCTTGCGCAAGTAAATTTGGCAATCCCAAAAAATTCTATACCAAAAAATGTATAGAATGTGGCAATGAATTTATTCGCAAGAAAGATAGGAATAAATTTTGTAGCCGAAAATGTTATAGCAAATCTGATCTAACGAAAATTATTAGCTCAGCAAATGGAGTAAAAGGATGGGAAACAAGAAAAGATTCGACCGTTAGGGATGAGGAAGGTAAATTTAAAAAACAATAGTATCCATAACACAAATTGATTAAAATTATTTATTATTAACCTAACTAACAGAAACTATGAAACCAGAGCAACTAACTTTAAGCCTTCAATCAAGAGAAATCGAACCTAGAGATTGGAGGCTCTTAAAAAGCGTTTTATATCCCAATGTCTCTAGCGATGAAACATTATTAATGGTATGGGATTATTGCAAATGTCGTAAACTTGACATTTTTAAAAGGCCCATTCAAATAGTCCCAATATGGAGCAAAGCAAAAGGCGGCTACGAAGATACAATTTGGACGTCAATATCAGAATTAAGAACAACCGCAACCAGGACTGGTCAATATGCGGGATGTTCAGAACCGGAATTCGGACCAAATATAACAGAAGATTTAGGGGGATTGACTATAACCTATCCACTATATTGTAAAATTATAGTTTATAGGATTGTGCAAGGTATAAAATGTGAATTTGTAAGTAAATTATTATGGAAAGAGGCATTTAAGAAAAATAAGGACGGTTCACCGAATTCTATGTGGCGCGAAAGAATATTTGCCCAATTAGAAAAATGTTGCGAAGCTGCTGCACTACGCAAAGCATTTCCTGAAGAAATAGGTAATGACTATATAGCTGAGGAAGCTTTTGATCTAAAAGAAGTTAAGGAATCTGACAAGAAAACCAAAATCAATCCACCAGTACCATTGGAGTTGCCAGAAATTAAGATTGATCAATTGCAGAAAAATGAAAATAAAACAGAGGAAGAGCCATTAATTGATAATAATTCTTAATTATATTGAAAATAGTTCTTGACTGTAAATTTTAATTACGGTAATTTATATTTAATATTAACAATCAATTAAAAACTAACCATGAAAAAATCAAATCACTACTCCTCATTCATGACAGGAATCCTAATAGGCCTCTTAATACTTTTTATCAGCCATGTAACTCATAATTTTATTTTAGCTAGCAAAATAAATCATCTCCAAAAACAAATAAAATCAATAGAATATAATAATCCCGGATCAACTAAACTTAATTTACTTAATAGTGACATTAATAGTGATAATATATCAGTTGTAATTGATAAATTAAGATCAGATAAATCAATATCATCAATTGATTTATCTGAAAATAATATTGGTGATCAAGGAGCCATTATATTAGCGGACGAGCTAACAAATAATATTAGTCTACAAGAAGTCACACTTTGGACTAATGAAATTGGTGATGAGGGTGCTGTTGCCTTAGCCAAAGCTATACAAGCTAATAGAACATTAAAAATACTTGATTTAACCAACAATAAAATTGGTTTTAAAGGAGCTGAAGCATTGGAAGAGGCTAAACGGGAAGGATTAGAAATTTATTATTAATTAAAATATGAAAGAAAATAAAAGTCGTCTCGGCAAGATAGGAGCTTCGGAAATTGCAGGTTTAGTCAAAGAATATGCTGGTAATTTTCTTGAAAGACACATGATTGGTCAAGAACTCTACGATAAATTGCAAGAAATGCCCTTATATCTTCAAACAAGATATTCAATGGCTAAAAAACTGCAATTTACTCAAGATCAATTAGAGAAATATCATGATTTTATTGATAATCCTAATATGAGACGCGGTAGAATCCTTGAAGAGCAGGTGATGCAGCAAGTCATGAATGAATTTGGTTTTGAGGTCTTGTCTTCTCAAGATAGGTTTGAACAAAAATCTATAGACCCATTAACTTATCCACTAATTGCAACTCTTGATTATATTGTAAGCGACAATAATAAAAAATTAATTGTTGAGTGCAAAACAACTGATATCAATTTATTTGATCGAGTCAAAAAAAATGGCATACCTTTTGCTTATGTTCTACAAGTTCAGCAACAAATGTATCTTAGTGGAATAGATCAGGCCATGATATATATTGCCGCCGTTAATACAATTAGCAATAAAAAAGGTAGAGAAGAATATCAAATATTAGATGGGTATTATGAAAAAGTTAATTTAGATCAAAAACTTATAGAGTTAATCTTAATATCTGCCTCATGGCTTAATTATGAGATTGAACATAGACCAGAGCAGATTTTCTCAAAATCAGAGAAAATGAAAGCTGATATTGAAGTAGATGCTTTCCTGGCTAAATATGAAGATACAAAACAGATTGCTCTTGATGATCAAGACTTTGAGACGATGTTACAAAAATACATTGAGTTAAAACCTATTACCAATTTATTTAAACAATTAGATTTAGAAATAAAAAGTAAATTAGAAGAATTTGCCGAGGGTCATGGATTGGATTTGTCGTGCGGTAATATGAAAATTATTGCTAAATATACGACCCCTAGTTTTCATAGCTTTACTACAATCCAAGAAGAAATTGAAAAACAGGAAAAAAGACTAGAGGAAATAAGAAGTTTACAAGAGGGAGACTTAAAAAGTAAACCTTATCTAAAATGGGAAGTGGGGCAAATTACTAATCTAACTAACAACTAACTATGAAGCAACACACAATCTACCACGTCAACGGTTCAGTACTTCATGAAGGAGAGGCTGAGACATTTAGGGAGTTCGTGGAGAAGAATAAGATGAATTTGAAAGGCGCGGATCTCGAAAATGCAAACCTCAAGGATGCGAATCTTCGCGGTTCGAATCTCCGGGGTGCGAATCTTCGCGGTTCAAATCTTGAGGGTGCGAATTTTACAAGCGCGAAACTTGAGGGTGCGAATCTCGAGTGGGCGGATCTCCGGGGTGCGAATTTTACAAGCGCGGATCTCCGGGGTGCGAAACTTGAGGGCGCAAATCTTGAGTGGGCGAATCTTTGCCAGGTGGATCTTCGCGGTTCAAATCTTGAGGGTGCGAAACTTTATGGTTCGAAACTTGAGGGCGCGGATCTTGAGGGCGCGGATCTCCGGGGTGCGGATCTCCGGGGTGCGAAACTTGAGGGCGCAAAGAATGTGCCGATTCTGGCTTATTAATTAATCAAAAACTAACTATGACACAACACACAATCTACCACGTCAACGGTTCAGTACTTCATGAAGGAGAGGCTGGAAGTTTTAAGGAGTTCGTAGAGAAGAACAAAGGGAGACTTAAAGGCGCGCGGCTTCCTTTGGCGATTCTTACTTTTGCAAAACTTGAGAATGCGGATCTCGAGGGTGCGGATCTTTCGGGTGCGTGGCTTGAGGGCGCGAATCTTGAGAGTGCGAATCTCAAGGGTGCGAATTTTACAAGCGCGGATCTCGAAAATGCAAACCTCGAAAATGCAAACCTCGAGGGTGCAAATCTTCGCGGCGCGAATCTTGAGGGTGCGAATTTTACAAGCGCGGATCTCGAAAATGCAAACCTCGAAAATGCAAATCTTCGCGGTGCAAATCTTCGCGGCGCGAATCTTGAGGGTGCGAATCTTGAGGGTTCAAATCTTCGGAGGGCAAATGGGTGCGAAACTTTATGGTTCAAATCTTGAGGTGCCGATTTTTTTTAATCGTAATTATTAACAATTAATTAAAACTAACTATGAAACAACACACAATCTACCACATCGATGGCAAGATCTTGCATCAAGGTGAGGCTGAGACATTTAGGGAGTTCGTGGAGAAGAATAAGGGGAATTTGAAAGGCGCGTGGCTTCCTTCGGTGAATCTTACTTGGGCGAATCTCGAAAATGCGAATCTTGAGGGTGCGTGGCTTCCTTTGACAAACCTTTCTGGTGCGAATCTCGAAAATGCAAATCTTACTTGGGCGAATTTTGATGGTGCGTGGCTTGTAGGTGCGAAGCTTGCGGGTGCAAAGAATGTGAATCTCGAAAATGCGAATCTTGAGGTGCCGATTTTTTTTAATCGTAATTATTAACAATTAATTAAAACTAACTATGAAACAACACACAATCTACCACATCGACGGATCAATCTTGCATCAAGGCGAGGCTGAGACATTTAGGGAATTTGTGGAGAAGCATAAGATGAATTTGAAAGGCGCGGATCTTCGCGGTGCGGAACTTCGAAATGCGCAACTTCGGAGTGCGAATCTCGAGGGCGCGAATCTTTGCCAGGTGGATCTTCGCGGTTCAAATCTTGAGGGTTCGGATCTTTTTTGTGCGAAACTTTTTTATGCGGATCTTGAGGGTGCGAAATTTCGGTTTGCGGATCTTCGCGGTTCAAATCTTGAGGGTGCAAATCTTCGCGGTGCGGAACTTGAGGGCGCAAATCTTGAGGGCGCAAAGAATATCCCGGGGCACATTTTTGAATTAACTCAGGAATATAAGGAAAAAATGATTTCAATTCCTTACCAGGAATATTTAGAACTTGTAAAATTAAAAATTAAGGAAAAAGAAAAAAAGAAACATGGACTTACGCAAGGGCAACTAAATGAGTTTAAAAGATTATATCATGGTGAAATATTTAAAGCTTTAGGATATTTATATGAATGTGCGCCGGATATAGAAGATGACGAGGTAATAGAAATTATAGATATAATTGAAGAAAAATAAAAATTAATAATTTTATGACAGAAATGACAATCGAAAAAATACCAAATTTATATTTTGGGAATGTAATAAAGGCCATTAGATTGGCAAACAACATGAGCAAGTATAGATTTAAGATCGTGCTTGGCATCTCTTCCCCGTATCTTTATCATATCGAAACAGGTAAATATATTCCCAGTAGAGAAAAGGTTATTAAGATTGCAAAAAATGCTAACGTAAACAAAGACGCTTTATTGGTAATAGCTGGATATTTACCAGAAAATATCGCTCTTATAATGAAAGAGGGCGTAACAGTTTATAAAGCATATTGCCGGAATCTATATACAGAAATTAGGAATATCCAGGAAAAATATAAAGTGTAAAAATTATTAAATAATTTATGGAAAAATTTAAGTCAGAATTTGGCCAAGAATTTGCTTTGGTCGGCCAGCAAAAGTTTACAGTCCCGCTTATATGGGAAGCAGCTTTGTATTACATGCAGCGTGAACTTGAAATTCTACAGTGGAACAAAACCCAAGAAAAATATCCAAGTCCTTTCGAGAATACTGGAGAGGACTTTAAATGTGATGCTTTTGAGGTTAGGGCGTATTCTTGGCGTGAGGAAATCCAGCCTTTTAATTTTAAATGGCGCGATGTTGAAATTTCTTGGTATAAGAACCTGGGAAGAGGGATGAGCTCTAATAAAGCATTAACCGCAGAAATGGCTTCGGAAATGCTAGAAGAGTGTTTATTTCAGATGAGTTTATTGGAGAAGGAGTACCAGAATGAACGAAATAGTAAATAATGAAAATTTTAGTATTTGCTCCAAGTGCCAAGGTAGTTGTTGCAAAACCATGCCTGGCATCAATCATCCTGATGATTTTGGTTACAGTAAAGAAAAGGAGATAGAAAGACTTTTGAAATCTGGGTTTTATGCAATTGATTGGTACGAGGAGACCCGAGAAAGGGTCATAATGAGTTTCAGGTTGTTTACTATATAAGGCCTGCTACAATTGAAGGGAAAAGATTAAATCGGATTATGGACCCATCCTGGGGAGGTCAATGTGTTTTATTAAACGAAAATGGATGCAGCCTAAAGTTTGAAGAAAGACCCTTGGCCTGTAGAAAGCTAAAACCGAATCCTGAATTTGCCACAAAAGGCTGTAAAGGTGAGGGAAAAGAAGATCATGCTTTGTCTTGGATA
>Ga0315291_10005188_pt1 | contig 16390 bp, 16 predicted proteins | sample YL17G12_20_MG_FD_203070 | JGI IMG/M metagenome (GOLD analysis project Ga0315291, IMG submission 203070) | Sediment microbial communities from Yellowstone Lake, YNP, Wyoming, USA - YL17G12_20 | ecosystem: Environmental > Aquatic > Freshwater > Lake > Sediment | place: USA: Wyoming | collected...
TCAGGCCGTTCTACTCCAGACGCTTCAGCTAAACCTACCCCAGCGAATGAAAATCCAGAAAATGTAGTGTCAACTTTGAACGTGTCGAATCGCCCATTTAGCTATGAAACTGCGGAAGTTGGGCTAGACGCAATCAGGAACTCGCTGCTAGGAACAGCAAGGCTGACTACCTCCTAAGAGGGTTCATATACTGCGATTTTCATAACGGGCAACATGGTAAGCATCGAATATTCACTGGCAAGACTTGCACCGATGATAGATCGTATTATTACTATTACTGCCCCGTAGGAGACTGTCCACATCCTCATCTAAACGGCCCTCGAATCGAAGAACTCGTAAAGGACGAGGCAAAATTTCTACTCCAACTAAAACCCGATGAATTCTACGAACGTATTACTAGGAGAGGCAACAGGGAGGAACTCATACGTAATTGCGAAAAGGAACTACAGACTCTGGCAAGTAAACGCAACAAGAACACCAACGCCCGAACGCGCCTGGAATCTAATCGGCTTGGGGGTGACTACGACGGTGATGACGGGGTAGAAGTATATCGGAGACTAAAGCTGCGGCTTGAAACAGAATCGCGATGGACAGACGAGCGGACGGCTATTTTGAAAGGGCAATTGGCTCAACTAGGCCGAGAGAATGAAGCAGTCGCCAGCTTAATGGAAATAAGGAAATCCGTCGAGGGTAGATTGGATAGACTCACCAAAGCTGAATGGAGGGAGCTGTTCAAAGCATTGAATCTAGAGGTTCACGTAAAGAATGTGGAGAATCCTATTAGCTGGTCAGCTAAGTGGAAGGAAATACCTCCGGAGATATTTCACGTCGAAATCTACTTCGGGGTACCGCTCAAGCTGCCGTACGACAACATAGGTTCAATTGTGTTAAACAAACCAGGGGCGTGCTAAGGGTAGTCGGGCAAACAATCGATGCCGTGGTATCGCACCAGTTGGTGAACGAGCTTGGGTGGTCGAGGGATATGCCCAAGGACGCGATTCACTATATCGAGGTCGGCGGATTCGAAAAGGTTCGGCTGTGGGATTTCAAGTACACTGCTAAGATGATTGAGAAGGGCAGGCAGGCTGGGCTGGAGCATCTGAGACGGCTCGGGCTTATCTAAACTTCTGTGCGGCAAATCCTTCAAAACCGCGCACGCAAAGCGGCTCGAATCATATTCTCCGAGGATACGTCACCGTCCGTGAGCGCGTAGAGCGCTGTCTCCCTGCCGAAGAGTTTATCTCTGATTGTGCCCGGAGAAAGCCCCTGCTTCTCCAGGGATTTGGACTTCCGCGACAGGTCTTTCAGGTAGGCTATGCAGGATTTCAGGGCTTCGCGCCCGTCGGGAATCACGTTACCCAGAGAAGTAAAGAGCGTAAGCTGCTCCATCTTGAGGTCAACCAGCTTCTGCATCGATCTTGCCATCACGGCTATATCTTCGTCCGGTCGGATAGCCTTTGGTTCCTTGGAAAGGTAGAGGTCGCCGGAAAAGCACCAGCCTCGTTGAAGCTCGACCAGTGCTACGTGCCCCGCGCAATGTCCCGGGGTCTCTATGACCTCGAAGCGGAAATGCTCGGTTTCTATTCTATCGGGCAACGGCTCGACTTTTGTGGGCACAGGGTAGCCCCAGACAAGCTCTTGATATTGGTGAATCTTGTGGACTTTGTCTATGAGAGGGATGGACTCGGGGGAAGCGAGTATTCTGAGACCAAATTGCTTCTGTAGAAGGTGGTTGGCGCCTATGTGGTCTTCGTGGAAGTGAGTATTCGCGGCGAGCTTGAGAGATTTCCCTTCGAGGAATTTGACGAACTCCTCAGCGGTGTGGGGACAGCCTGTATCTATGAGCAGCCCATCTACAAGATATGCCGATGTCCAGTAGAACACCTCTCCGGAAAACCCATCGGGTGCCTGGCTGCCGATCTCGCGCCCCATTTTGATTTGAGTGATTTCCCCGAAATTGCTGACCTGAATCATACTGGTTTGTCTCTGCTCACTAGCGGTTCCCCTGGTTTTATATTCTGTGTTGCATAATGTTTTGTCAAGCACGGAAGCTGAGATTATTTATGAATCCTTTTTCAACCCCCTATACCCCCCACTCTTGGGGGACTTTAGAAACTGAGGGACACCCCCAGACCCCCTCCGGACTCCCCAGTTGCTAAACGTTCTCGAGGCGGTGTCTTTGACCTGACCCGATTCAGGCGTTAGAATTATCGTAGTCAGTGTGGCTACACTGCATTGCAGGTAGAGCTAGAGACATGAGAGTGGAAGACCTTAAAAACTATGGCAAGGGGCTGCTGAATGCTGTCCCTGACCCCGAAGCGCTGAAGCGTCAGAAGCAGACCGGCGAGATTATACGTGAGGAGTTGCAGCGAGAGCTGGGTCATGGCGGTTACCATGAGCTTATGTCAAGAATGAAGGTAGACGTGGAGCGCATGAAGCACCACGACTTGTCGGTTCTCAGAAAGCGCGGGCTGAACAACCACGGGTTTGTCGAAGGGGTAATCAGGCGGATGGCGCTGGTGAAGTGCCTGGCTGACATTGTTGGTATGGACAGGGCGTCCGAGATACAGTGCAAGCTGCTGGAGAAGACTATTTACGAATCTATGGCGCCTATGTGGCCCTCGGTGGAGGATTACTATGCTTGCGGCGATTTCTTCAAGGCTTTCAGGCAATACACCAGGGTCGCTATGATGGAAAATGAGCGTGCGGGTTTGCACGTTGTGGAGATGGCGGAGGACTCGCCCGCCGCGCTGGCTTTCAACGTGAAGTACTGCGTCTGGCACGAGGTTGCCAGGGCTTTCGGCGACCCTTACCTCTGCTACCCTTCGACCTGCTACGGCGATGAGGTTACCATCCCCAAAGTGCTGGGGATGGCGGGACCTCAATACTGCTTCAAACGCAAGGGGACTCTGGCTCAGGGTGCGCGTCTCTGCGACTTCCGGTACGAAGTTATTTCGTGAAGCTGCAAATTTCGCTCTCAAAACCCCTTGACAAGGCTTCTTTTGCCTATATACTCTCTAGCAAAGCTATGACGACAGAGCAGGGTTTCACCATCACCCAGGCTGCTAAACTCCTCGGGGTGTCCCCCAAAACAGTCCGTCGCCACATTAAGGATGGCAGGATTCCCCACGTTACTGTCCAGGGCAAATACGGTGAGGAATACCGTATCTTCGATCTGCCCCCCGTTATCAAGGAAGACACTATGGACGTCGCCGGTCAGGAACCCCCGACAGCGGAAAGGCCGCCTTCGGGGGAAGAGACGGCTACAGAAGACCCTAACGTCCCCTGGGCTGTAGACCTCATCAACGACCTGCAGAAGACGAATCTTCAGCTTGCTGCGCAACTGGGTGCAGCCCAGGAGAGGATACGGGAACTGGAGAGCCGGGTGCAGTTACTGGCTGCGGCGAGCATCAAGCCCTGGTGGAAGCGGGCACTCAAGAAGCTGGGCGTCGGAAAGTAGCAGCCTAAGGGTAAATGCAGCGCAATAACCCCCGCAAGGGGGAGTGGGCGAACTAACCCCTGAATAGCCCTTCTAATCTCCCCTCAGAAAAGCCGATTTTCACGGAGCTTTGTATAGAGTGGACAGCAGCCTGTCTATGGCTCGGAGGAGGTCTTTCTCCGTGCCATCGTTGACTATGGTGTAGTCCGCCATGGCGATGGGTCCGCCCTTTTCCACATTCTCTATCTCGGCGTGGTCGCGCTGTTCAGCTTCCTGAGATGTGAGCGGACGCTCCTTTCTCTGGGCGAGGCGGGCGTAGCGGGCGGTGCGGGCGGCGTATATCGCCACCACCTTCATCCTGTCGCTGAAATGCTCCCGGAGGAACTTGTACTCAGACCAGGAGTACATGCCGTCGATGACCGTGGGCTTTTGCGATAGGCTTTCCTGTATCCTGGGAAGCAGGAGCCTGGCGAAGGCAGCCATGCCGTGTTTTGACCTCAGTTCCTCGCGAACCGACTTTTCGGTGGCTTCGCTGATGGGGAGACCTCGCGACTCCAGCTCCTGCATGGTCAGAGTGCCGAAGCGTATCACGTGCCAGCCCTTTTTTTCGAGGTGGCGCGCTATCGAGGACTTGCCCGAGCCGGCCATGCCGACGATGACCAGAAGGGGATAGGTTTTCTCATTGTTACGCATCGTTTAATATATTACCTTTGAAAACCCAGTTAGGCAAATTCTAAACTCTAAATCCGAAATCCTAAACAATTTCAAAGTACAAAGTGAAAAATGTGATAATTTCTTAAGCCTCTGCCACTTGCTTTTATGACCTCTTTAGCTTAAGGTGCTTACAATAAATGCCGTATGAGGCTTCGCTGAAGGTCTGGAGGAAGGAGGCAGAGCCATGTGGAAATGCACTAATTGCCACCATGTGGAGCTTGCCGCGGATAAGCCCGAGCACTGCCCTGTATGCGGCGCCGAAGCGGAGAAACTCGTGGCGCATGAAGTGCAGGGAATAAAGGGAACGAAAACCCTGAATAATCTCAAAGCCGGCTTCGTCGCTGAGTCTCAGGCTCATCAGAGGAACTTAGCCTTCGCTTTAAAGGCTGAACAGGAAGGCTTCAGCCAGGTTGCCAGGCTGTTTCGAGCTATTGCCGAGGCTGAGGGTGTACATGCCTACCACCACCTGCGCCTTCTTGGCGGGGTGTCCGATACCCAGGAGAACCTGGAGGCTGCCTTCGAGAGGGAGAACCTGGCGGGCAATACGTATCCTCAGTTCATCAGGGAGGCGAGTGAGGAGGAGAATGCCGCTGTGGCGAGGATTTTCGGCTACTCCCGCGATGTTGAGGCGGGTCATGCCAAGCTGTATAAGAAGGCTCTGGAGCATATGGTGCGCGAGACGGACACCAGCTACTATGTTTGCAGCGTCTGCGGCTATGTCTCCGATGGGGAGTTGCCCGACCAGTGCCCGATATGTGGCGCTCCCAAGGAGAAGTTCCGACTGGTGGTCTAGTTGGTTTAAATCCCAAACTCTAAACTCGAAATTCAAAAGGGGGGCATCCGCCAGAGGCGGATGCCCCCTGTGCCTTGTATTAGGTCTGGGAATTAAAGTATAATCCGATTTACATTAATCAAGGAGAGCTTTATGGAGTCTTCCAGCCCCGCTCACAAGAGACCTGACAAGTTCGAGCATTACCTGAACAGGGCGAAGGTGGCAGCCGAGATGAGCACCTGTTTGCGGAGGCGCATTGGCGCCATCATTGTAAAGGACGGCGTGGAGGTCAGCTCCGGCTACGTGGGGTCTCCCCGGGGCACGGCTCACTGTATAGACACGGGGAAGTGCCTCAGGAAAGAGCTGGGTATACCCCCTGGGGAGAGGTATGAGCTATGCCGCAGCGTGCATGCGGAGCAGAACGCCATGATAAATGCGGCGCGCACCGGGGTGAGCATAGTGGGCGGCGAGATGTACCTCTCCAGCGAGCGGACAAAAGGGCAGTACAACGCGAAGAAGGGCGAGACGAGCAGGATGTATGGTCCCTGCATCATCTGCACCAAGATGATAATCAACGCGGGGCTTACCGCGGTGCACATGAAGGAGGGGGGCGTCGGCGTCAAAACCTACACCCTGGAAGACCTGAAACGCACGCTACGCGAGCAGGAAGAATCGCTGAAAAAGAGCTTCAGAAAGTCGCGGGGCTAAAGGTCAACATTCTGGAGAAAAACCCGATGCGTTTATTAGCCCAGGCCATAGACTACGGCGGTAGCTTCCTGAACGGCCTTGTCGATCAGTCCCATGCCTGAGACGTCGCCCACGGTGTACGCCTCCTTTACCAGCCCTTTGCATGCATCGTAAAGCTCGGTCCTGGGCTCGACCACTCCAGCCAGGATGACTGTGTCGGCCTTAATCATTTGCTCCTTATCGCCGTAGTGCGGCTTGAACCAGACGCCCTCGGGGGTTATCCTTTTGACGTTGCACTCGGTGTGCAGGGTGATGCCGAGGTCGCGCATACGCTCGATGTGGTCAGCGCGCCGTTTCGAGCCGACCTCGGGGGCCAGCTCTGCGGGGGAGTCGATAACCGCTACCTCGCGGCTGCGCTGGGCCAGGAACTCCGCCGACTCTATGGCTGCCAGGTCGGCACCCACTATGACCACTTTCCTGCCGACCATGGGTACCCAGGAACTGGTGGAACTGCGGATGCGCTGCGGCGTGGTCAGCCTCTGCATGAGGCCGCCGCCGAGCCGGAGTCCCAGCTTGAGATACCAGGGGATCTTCTCTTTACCCTCTTGTGGTATCTCCCCATACATCATCTTGTGCAGCATGGGGCCGGTGATTACGTGAGACAGATGGTCGCCTTCAATTTTGGGGGCAACCACTTTTCCGCCGGTGGCGTCGATGAATACATCGGGCTGTTCCCGCTTGACCAGCTCGGGAGTAACCGTGACGCCCAGCTTCACTTTCACCGGCAGCTTCTTGAGCTGGGTCATGAGATAGTCCAGGAAAGGCTCGTTATCGGGATGCACGGTGCAGGCAGTCACCAGAGCGCCGCCCAGTCGGTGGTGCCTGTCGTACAGGGTGACCTCATGGCCGCGCAGGGCTGCGAGCCGGGCGGCCTCCATACCGCCGGGGCCGGAGCCGACAATCATTACCTTCTTCGATTTAGCTGCCTTGCCCTCGGCAGGATACTCTGTCTCCTTGCTCATGCGGCCGTTGACGGCGCAGTGGAGGCCTTTGAGGCTCATCAAGGCGTCAATGCAGGTCAGGCATTTTATACAGCGGCGGATATCCTCCAGCCGGTCCTCCATTACCTTCCGGGGCAGCTCGGGGTCGGCGAGGAAGGGACGGCCCATAACGATGGCGTCGCACCAGCCCATCTGGAGGAAGTCCTCGGCCCGCTCCGGGTCGTGGATGCAGCCCACCGGCATGACGGGAACGTTGACTACCTCTTTGATGGCATGGGCCGCTGGCACGTTGAAGCCACACTTGTAGTTGGCGCCGGCGATAATCTGGTCCACCAGCGGGGAGATGACGCCGCCGGAGACATGGAAGCAGTCAACTCCTGCCGCCTCCAGGATAGGTGCGATGCGCTGGGTATCGGTCACGTCGCGGCCATTGCTGCCGCCCACGGATTCGTCGCCGGATATACGCACCTGGAGGGGGTAGTCGCTGCCAGCCTTCTCTTTGATCTTCTTGATGACCTGAACCGCCAGCTTGACTCGGCCCTCGATAGTGCTGCCTATGTACTCTCCCTCCACGCGGCGGTTGCGCAGCGGGGAGAGGAACGAGCCGACCAGCATGTAGTTGTGGGCCATGTGTAGCTCCACGCCGTCGTAGCCAGCCTCGCGGGCCCTGCGGGCGGCGTCGCCGTACATCTCGATGAGGGCAGGCAGTTCTTCATCGGTCAACTCGCGGCAGACCTGGCTGGTGGACTCAGAGCGGTTGACGGAAGGCCCGACGGCAGGCATGTTCATGTAGAACGGGGCCAGGGACTCAGGGCCCGGGTGGCTGATCTGCGGGAAAATCTTAGCGCCGTGCTTGTGGACTGCGTCGGTGAGGCGCTTGTGTGCCAGAATCTGGAAGTCGCTGTGCAGACCGACAGAGAGCGGCTGATATCTGTGCATGGGGTCTACCGAATTGACCTCAGTGATAATCAGGCTGACGCCTCCCTTGGCGCGCTCCTCCCAGTAGGCGATCTCGATGTCGGAGGGGGTCTCGTCATCGTTGGCCCAGACTGGGGTCATGGGCGCCATGACGATACGGTTTTTGAGCTCAAGTTTGCCAATTTTCCAAGGGGATATCAGCTTGCTTAGCTTTGGCATAGGGCACCTCCTTGGGGCATTTTAGTGACGGGTAATTATACAAATAATGCAGCATCATGTATTATACTCTATCAAGGGAAGCCTGCTGAAAGAGGTTTGGGTATGGACAGGGAAAAGTTGTGTGCGCTGGTGAAGAGGTCGCCGGAGCTTGTGGACAGGCATGACCGCGAGGGCTGGCTGGGGTTGTTCTCCCCAGAGGCCGTGGTGGAAGACCCGGTGGGCGCCGGTTTGAACCGCAAGGGCAAGGACTGGCGCGGCAACCGGGACGGCCTGAGCCGTTTCTATGACATTTTCATCGCCCCGAACGATATCAAGTTCACCGTGAACCAGGATATCGTGATGGGCAGCGAGGTGGTGCGGGACGTGCTAATACGCACCAGGCTGCCCAACGGCGCTATCAGTGAGGTAGCGGCCTATTTGATATACCGAGGGGTGGAGGAGGGCGGCGAGGTGAAGCTGGCGAGCCTCCAGGCGCACTGGGACTTCAAGGGCAACGCTATGAGGTTGCTGAGAAACAACGGCATAAAAGGCGTAGTTGCATCGGCCGCCCAGTTCTGGAACATGATCAGGATTCAGGGGTTGAAGCGGGTGGTGGAATACATGGGGGCGATGTACAAGGGGATCTTCAAGAAGGGGGTGGCGGCGGTCAACAGCTTCGCTGCTGCGGTGAACGCCGGTGACGAAGCAGGACTGGCGCGTCTGTGCGAGCCCGATGCCAGGATTGAGTACTCCGCCGGCAAGAGGATGCCTGCGAGCGATTTCCTCAAAGCGGATGGGAAAGGTTTGCGCCTCGAGGTGTCGGGGCTGCGCTCAGCAGGTTGGGACACCTCCTGCGTCTTCGATGCGAAGGAGGGTGGGGTACAGCGGCATGGGGTGGCATTCTTCCAGTTTAGCCCCAGGACCAAGAAGATTGTCGCGGCGCGATTTTTCGGGGAGGGGTAGGGGGCGGTCAGATGATAGGGGAGGGCGTGGGTGTCGAGCCCTACACGCTGGAATACCTGAAACGCCTGTTATGGGATGAGGAGGAGGGGCTGAAGAAGGGGAGGAGGAAGAGGGAAGGGAGAAGATAAACCGACAGGCTAGTTTGAGATTTGCATTGGGCGCAAAGCCTTGCGCCCCTACACAATTCTGAAATGACGCCGCGGATTTATAGAAGTAGGGGCGTTCAATTGAACGCCCCTACTTGTTCGCTATTTCGTAGAGCCACTCTGAGTTCAAGGCTAAGCTTCAGGCTTAGCGAGCCGTGTCTACTGCGGGGTGAACTCAGTTGTATCTACCGGGTAGAACCTTATCTGCAACAGCTTTGTGCCATCGTTTACAAGACCCTGCTCCGTGACCACGAGGTCGGCTATTTGGCTCCCCGCAATGACATCAGCGAAGCAGCTTGCCCAGGTTGCCATCTTTGTTCAGGATTGCTCCGGCGTCGCGGATGATGGCGTCGAGCAGCTCCTTGACAGACATCACTCTGTCAATGACGCCCACCGCAAGCGAGCCGCCCGCTATCCTCAGGGCTATCTCTGTGTCGAAGTCCTTTTCCCAGTCTATCTCTTTTTCTGATGGCGATTGCTTGAGGAAGACCTGCTCTAAACGTTGCAGCCAGTGGTCCTGGGATAGGTTCCCCTTCTCGCCCATCACCTTCTGGAACTCCTCAGCCTTGGGAGGAGCCAGGCAGCGGTCTCTGAACTCGGCGTCCCAGGGCTGGGCATCCACCAGTTTCTGTTTGTAGCGGTCGGAGACGGGGCACTCTTTCGTAGCCAGGAAGCGGGTTCCCATATAGATGCCCTCTGCGCCCATTGCCAGGGCAGCCAGGAAGCCACGCCCATCGCCGATGCCTCCGGCGGCGATGATGGGAATCTTCATCAATTTGGCAGCAGAGGTGATGCCTACTAGCGTGGGAAGCTGGTTGATGTTCTTGAATGCGGTGCCCTCGAGTCCCACAATGACCACGGCATCGGCGCCCTGCTGCTCGGCAGCCAGGGCGTGCTTCACCGTCACTACCTTGTGCACCCATTTGAGTCCCGCCTCGTGAATGCGCTTGCCGTGGTCGTCGGCACGATAGGCAGCGGTGAAGATTACGGGCACTCTCTCCTCGATGGCTACCTCACGCATCTCGTCTATGCTGGGGCAGAGCCCTATGGAGAGGTTGACGCCGAAGGGCTTGTCGGTCAGGGAGCGCGCCTTCCTGATATCTTGCCTCAACCCATCGGGGGTGCGGCAGGCGCTGGCGGTGATGATGCCGAAGCCGCCGGCTTGGGAGACTGGTGCGGCTATAGCAGATGTTCCGAAGCCGCCGAAGGCTCCCTGAATAATGGGGTACGTGCTTCCCAGTAGGTTGGTGACTCTGGTTTTCCAGTTCATGGGTGCACCTCTTTAGTAAGCACTCAGCGGTCAGCTTTCAGCCCTCAGTTTTTTGGCGCTCAGACAGCCCTTAGACATGCTCACGGCGAACGGGTTCCGGTGTTACCAGTGTTTTCTCACAAGGCGCCACAGCAGAGCCAGCACTACAGAGAATGTGCCCACTACAATTAGCCAATTGCCGACGAAGCTAGTCCAGGAGCCAATTCCACGGATGTGGCCACCGTCCAAAATATAACGCATATTTGAGTCGAGTATAACGCCGAAGACGGCTCCAATTCCGACAGTCATAATAGCGATACCCACAATTAGAGACCACATGTCCTTTTGTTTTTCCCTAGACTCTGCCTGCTCCTCTGACTTTTCCTTTGTTTCTTCCATAGTTCACATCCTTTCAGCCTTGATTCAGGGTATGGCTTTTCAGCTAGTATAAATGCCTGAGGGGAACATCTCAAGGTGCTGGGGAATAAAAAAAGGGCAGGAAGTCTATCGGGTGGTTCTTCCTGTGCCTTGACACCAACTGCGTGTAATGCTAAAAGAGCTGTGCGAAAAGTTTTATCTTGATGAACCAAACTGCAAGGAGCAGTGATTCGAGGTAGAGGGCAAGAACATGGCTGGATTATTACCCAGAGAGCGCATTTCCTATCATGAAGCAGGACACGCTGTAGCCGCATTTGTATTGAGAATGCGTTTCACCCATCTTTCCATCATCCCGGACGAGGATTCAATAGGTCACACTATGACGTCCAAACTTCGGGACTTTCAACCTGATATGGGGCGTTCCAGGGCTGGACGCGACCGATATGAGAGGTATGCGATGGTCTCCCTCGCCGGGCTGGTGGCAGAGCGCTTGAGAGTAGGCCGAGTGAGGTATAGGACCAATCACCCTGACGTAGTCCAGGCTTTTGAGCTTTGCAGCAATGCGTGCGGCAGCGATGAGGAAACGCAAGCTTGCATAAACTGGCTCTGGGAGCGCACCAAGAACCTTATGAAGTCCGGGCGTCAATGGGCTGCTGTGGAGGCTCTTGCGAAGCAACTGAGGGTACGCAGGTATATCGGTGAGAGAGAAGCCCGTCGGATAATCAAACAAGCCTTTAGTGATTGGGACAAACGGGCGCGAGGGAAAAGGAGAAGCGCGGAGGTGGCAGTGTAGGCGGGGCCAGCAGGAAGATAGGAGTGACAGAACAGACTTGCTATAGGTGGCGGAGTGAGTACAACTAAATCAGACCACCCAGCTCTTGTGGTATAATTGGGGGCTGGTCAGAGCCGAACAGGTTTATATGGTCAGCCAGTCGATGTATGTTTGAACGGAGTAGAGAGATAAAGTGATAGAGATACGAGATTCTCAAAGATCCAAGGTTTACAGATGGGAGAGAAAGAATTTCTCAAAATCGAGAGTCCTTACAGAAGCGCAGTGTGAAGGGACAATAAAGAAAATATGTACACTTTATAAAATGCCAAAGGAGTTAATACCAGAGATAGCCTTCTCGAATAATGGATATCTATATCCTGGATTCGATTTTGGGGCAAATAAAATATCAATTAACAAAGGACAGAATAATCTGTGGCTATGTTGCCATGAGTCAATACATGCAGTTTTATATATGTATTATGGATTGTCACGATGCTGGCATGCCGGAGAATTCGTATACCTGATGATAGTGACAATGTCAAAATTAGATAAAAGACCGAAAACGGAGCTAATAGAATCAGCAAATAGAATGGGAATCAAATATACGAATCCGGACTTTCTTAATAGAATACACAGAAAAGGGAGCCATGCCGAAAATAACTCAGATGTACGCATTCATCGTTAGTGAGTCACCAGGAAGCGACTTTGTTTGTATCATCTGAGATGCGTGTACAATGTCCCCAGTCTCATGCTAGCATACAGATAACCCTGGACACCTATAGCCATGAAACCCCTGGACTTCAAGACGCCGCGGCTGAGCGCTTTGACGAGCTAATGGCACCCAAGCGAAAAAGTGAAGCTAAAAATGTATCACCCGAAAAGGTCCATTAGCTATTTATTAGCAAAAATAAAAATGCCCCCAAATGCTATTAACATAATGAGGGCATTTCAGCTTTATTTTCTGGTAGCGGGAGTTGGATTCGAACCAACGGCCTTCGGGTTATGAGCCCGACGAGCTTCCACTGCTCCATCCCGCGATAAGCCTTGCTTAAATCCTAAATAGGATTTGAATTTGTTTGGGATTTAGAGTTTAGAACTTATCCGAATACTGAGGGTTAGGTTCTGCCCAAGATATAACGTAGGTCAAGCCCTCGACCATTAGTACGGCTTAGCTCAACACATTACTGTGCTTACACACGCCGCCTATCAAGCAGCTAGTCTAGCTACGGTCTTACCCGGTTGACCCGGTGGCAGATCTAATCTTGGGGCCGGCTTCGCACTTGAGATGCTTTCAGCGCTTATCCGAACCAGACATGGCTACCCAGCGATGCCCCTGGCGGAACAACTGGCACACCAGAAGTCTGTACCTCTCGGTCCTCTCGTACTAGAGAGATCTCCCCTCAAATCTGCTGCGCCCACGACGGATAGAGACCGACCTGTCTCACGACGGTCTGAACCCAGCTCGCGTGCCGCTTTAACCGGCGAACAGCCGGACCCTTGGGACCTTTTTCAGCCCCAGGATGCGACGAGCCGACATCGAGGTGCCAAACCTTGCCGTCGATATGAACTCTTGGGCAAGATAAGCCTGTTATCCCCGGGGTAGCTTTTATCCGTTAAGCCACGGCCCTTCCACACGGTACCGTAGGATCACTTTGCCCGACTTTCGTCCCTGCTCGACTTGTTGGTCTTACAGTCAAGCCCCCTTATGCCAATATACTCAATGGGTGATTTCCATCCACCCTGAGGGGACCTTTGGACGCCTCCGTTACTCTTTAGGAGGCGACCGCCCCAGTCAAACTACCCGCCTGACACTGTCTCTCTGCTTGCACAGAGGTTAGAACCGAAACTTAACAAGAGTGGTATTTCAACGGCGGCTCCACCAGGGCTGGCGCCCCGGCTTCAAAGCCTCCCACCTATTCTACACATGCTAAGCCGCAATTCAATGCCAGGGTATAGTAAAGCTCCACGGGGTCTTTTTGTCCAGTCGCGGGTAACCCGCATCTTCACGGGTATTTCAATTTCGCCGAGTCCCTCGTTGAGACAGCGCCCAAGTCGTTACACCATTCGTGCGGGTCGGAACTTACCCGACAAGGGACTTCGCTACCTTAGGACCGTTATAGTTACGGCCGCCGCTTACCGGGGCTTCGGTTCTCTGCTGCCGGCTCCGAAGAGCCATGACAAATCTCCTTAACCTTCCGGCGCTGGGCAGGTGTCGGCCCCTATACGTAGGCTTACGCCTTAGCAGAGACCTGTGTTTTTGTTAAACAGTCGCTTGGGCCCGTTCACTGCGGCCCCAGGGTGCTCAAAAAACGAGTCCTCTCACACCCCGAGGCGCTCCTTATCCCGAAGTTACGGAGCTAGATTGCCGAGTTCCTTAACGAGGGTTCTCTCGACCACCTTGGGACTCTCATCCCCGCCTACCAGAGTCGGTTTGCGGTACGGGCGCTCATTCTTCAGCTACGAGGATTTTCTTGACAGCGTAGGCTCAGCCAAATCGCCTCGGGTTGCCCCTCAGCTTTCCCCTCTCTTCAGCTTAACGAGCCGACGGATTTGCCTATCAGCTCACGCCTACAATCGGAGACGCACCATGTCCAATGGGCACGCTTGACCTACCTTCCTGTGTCCCCCCTTAGGTTACAAAAAATAAGCGGTACTGGAATGTTGACCAGTTGTCCATCGCCTACGGCTTTCGCCCTCGGCTTAGGCCCGACTAACCCTACGCGGATTAACCTTCCGTAGGAAACCTCAGGCATCCGGTGGGCGTGTTTCACACACGCCTTACGCTACTCATGCCGACATTCTCACTTCCCTACGCTCCACCACGGCTCACGCCGCAGCTTCGATGCGAAGGGAACGCTCCCCTACAGCCCGCCCTAAGGCGGACCCATAGCTTCGGTGGTAGGCTTGAGCCCCGCTGGATTGTCGGCGCAGATTCACTCGACCAGTGAGCTGTTACGCACTCTTTAAATGGTGGCTGCCTCTAAGCCAACATCCTGGCTGTCTGAGCGCTTCTACCTCCTTTACCACTTAGCCTACACTTGGGGACCTTAGCTGATGGTCTGGGCTGTTTCCCTCTTGACGATGAAGCTTATCCCCCACCGTCTCACTCCCGGGCTTTCTAGTTACGCCATTCGCGGTTTGGTTGAGTTTGGTAAGCTTATTAGCCCCCTAGCCCATCCAGTGCCCTACCTGCGCAACTCAACACCCGAGGCTGTACCTCAATACATTTCGGGGAGAACGAGCTATCTCCGAGTTCGGTTGGCATTTCACCCCTACCCACAACTCATCCTGTAGTTTTGCCTCACTAATAGGTTCGGACCTCCAGTCGCGATTAGGCGACCTTCACCCTGGCCATGGGTAGCTCACCCGGCTTCGCGTCTAATCCATGCAACCTGTCCTTCCGAAGAAGGACAATGCCCTATTCGGACTCGCTTTCGCTACGGCTCCGTCGCTGAGCGACTTAACCTAGCTACATAGATTAACTCGTCGGCTCATTCTTCAATAGGCACGCCATCATCCTTCCGAAGAAGGACTCTGACTGCTTGTAGGCACACGGTTTCAGATCTTTTCACTCCCCTCCCGGGGTTCTTTTCACCTTTCCCTCACGGTACTAGTTCACTATCGGTCGCCAAGAGTATTTAGCCTTGGAGTGTGGTCACACCGGCTTCCCACAGGATTCCCCGTGTCCCGTGGTACTTAAGAACATGACAGGGAGCCTCCCCCTTTCGCCTACGGGGCTGTCACCCGCTATGGCGGCCCGTTCCAGGGACCTTCGGCTAGGGATATGGTTTGTAACTCCCAGGAAGGATTCGAGCCCTTCCAAGCCATGCCTTACAACCCCCTGATGACATAAGCCTCGAAGCCACTGAGTCATCAGGGTTTAGGCTGTTCCCCGTTCGTTCGCCACTACTAGGGGAATGTATATATTTTCCTCGGGGTACTTAGATGTTTCAGTTCCCCCACTTACCTCTACCCGGTCTATGTGTTCAACCGGGAGTATCCAGGTTTTACCTGGATGGGTTGCCCCATTCGGGAATCCCCGGCTAAGCTTGCTAGACAGCAAACCGAGGCTTTTCGCAGTCTTGCCACGCCCTTCATCGGCTCTTGGCGCCAAGGCATCCACCGTGCGCCCTTAGTAGCTTGACCTACATTAAACCCTAAACAGAACCTTCTACTCAGTATTCAGTTGTTAAGGTGCTTTTTTCAAAATTAAGTGCGGTCTGATGTCATCAGACCGCACTTAACTGACATCAGCCTAAAAACTACGCGCTATGTTGTGTTATTTCTATTGCCCATATGCATTCCGCAATTGAGTAGTATACATTCATTGCAACAGCTTGTCAAGTGTTCGCAAGGCGCAATTTTAAAGGTTCTTCACGGTTGTGTCAAGTAGTGGCAGGTCGCGGGCGGAGACAAACGAGCGTTTGGCGCTTGCAAAATAGCCATGGTAAAATTATCATCGGGGCTGACGACATCCACGGAGGGCAAAAAGCTGAAATGAAAGCGATTAAGGTAATCTCGTTAATAATGGCGATAGCGTTAACAGCTCTGGGTTTTTATATGTTGATTTGGGGTATCATTGACCGGACAGGGCTTGAGGGCTGGCAAATCGGTGTCAAGAACTGGTCTGTAATTCTAGGGTTGCTCGTAATAATAGTCGGGCTCTTCCTATTTAGCTTTCAAAGCAGAAACAGATAGAATAACTGGATTTGCATACATCTTTGGGCACGGCACGCGTGCCCCTACGATAAATATCCGCGCTAAGGAATAGAATGTAAGGGCAACCCGCCACGGCGGGTTGCCCTTACTGCGCTCCTTCCCCCTCTTGACAAAAGCGGGATTAAGTGCTAGTATTATCTAGATATATCGCGATAATACACGATATAATTACTAATCTACTTTAAATAAGGGAGGTGGTGAGAATGTTCAAAATGCATGAAATGTTCCGTGAACCCTGGCAGGTAAGCCCATTCCAGAAAGGAGACCTGAAGTACGTAGTTCTCGATCTGATAAAGGATAAGCCGCGGCACGGGTACGAGATAATCAGGCTTATGGAGGAGCGTTCGCACGGGTTTTATACGCCCAGCCCGGGCGCGGTCTACCCAACACTTCAATTTCTAGAAGAGACGGGCTACGTAGAGGCGGCTCAACAC
>Ga0315291_10005190_pt1 | contig 16388 bp, 13 predicted proteins | sample YL17G12_20_MG_FD_203070 | JGI IMG/M metagenome (GOLD analysis project Ga0315291, IMG submission 203070) | Sediment microbial communities from Yellowstone Lake, YNP, Wyoming, USA - YL17G12_20 | ecosystem: Environmental > Aquatic > Freshwater > Lake > Sediment | place: USA: Wyoming | collected...
AGGGCAAGCCGTGAGCCCGGGTCTCACCGCAGTGTGCCACTGCTTGACGTAAGGCAAGCAGTGCTGACGGAGCCCCCCGCACTGCTTCTGCGAAGCAGTGGCACACTGTGATCCAGCGTCGGGTGTTGTGAGAAACGGGATTAGCTGGTCGGGTTCTCGATCCACCGCCGATAGCAAGGCCCGCACAGGTAGAGGACCAGCCGCCGGTAGACCTGGTCCAGGGCCTCCTGGGCCGACAGCTCGCCCATCTGTTCCACGAGCCGCGCGATCTCCGCCTTGGCGTCACGGATCAGGTCGTCCACGGAGAAGTTCGGCGGCGTGGGGTCGGCGAAGGCCTCGATCCGCACGACGTAGAAACTCCCCTCCCCCGGCGTCAGCTCCGCCGCGCAGCGGTCGCAGCACAGCGGCAGGTCGTCGTTCGCGTCAATCATGCCGGCACCGCGCAGTAGGGTTAACGACTCGTCTTCCGCGGCTTCTGCCGAGTGTCGCGCAGCGGCCAATCTGCCGACTCGGTGCGGGCGGTCTTGAGATACTCGGCGATCTTGGCCACCACGTCCGGGTGACCGGCGGCCACGTCGTCGGCCTCGCCAAGGTCGGTCCGCAGGTCGTAAAGCTGGATCGGCGCACTGGGGGCGGTCCGCACCGCCTTCCAGTGCCCCATCCGCACGGCCTGCTGGCTGCTCGGGCCTTCGTGGAACTCCCAGTACATCAGCTCGTGCTGCTGCTGCCGGCCCTTGCCCAGCAGGGTTGGCACGATGGAGATGCCGTCGATGCCCGAGGGCGCTTCCGTGCCGGCCAGTTCGCAGGCGGTCGGCAGGAAGTCGGCGAAGTACCAGGGCAGATCGCTGGTCGCGCCCGGCTTGATCTTGCCCGGCCAACGGCCGATCCCCGGTACGCGGATCCCGCCGTCGTGCAGCGACCGCTTGAAGTCCCGCAGCGGCCCGGAACTGTGGAAAAACGCCGGATCGCCCCCGCCTTCTTTGTGCGGGCCGTTGTCGCTGCTGAAGAAGACGACCGTCTGCTCGTCGATGCCCAGCTCTTTGAGCTTGGCAAACAGCCGACCCACGTCGCGGTCCAGGCGGGTGATCATGGCGGCGTGGCCCTTTTGGGGCTCGGGCCAAGGCTGGTCGTCATACGGCTCGTAGCTGGGCACCTCCATGCCCCGGTCGCCCGCCTCGTTGTTGGCGTGCGGAATCGTGTAGGCCAGGTAGAGAAAGAACCGCTCGTCCTTACGGCCATCCAGAAACGCCAACGCCTCTGCGGTGAACAGGTCGTGCGAGTAGTCGACCCGCTTGGTGGCCACGCCGCCGGGCGTGCGGTCGGTGCCGCCGATCACGTGGTTGACCTGGTTGCGAAGCGGGAACTTCTCTGCGTTGCGCCAGAGGAACTCCGGATAGTAATTGTGGGCGTGCTGCTGGTTGAGGTAGCCGAACCAGTAGTCAAAACCCTGGCGGTTCGGCGTGCCGGTCGTGTCCGCCTCGCCCAGGCCCCATTTGCCGACGATTCCCGTCTTGTAGCCGGCCTCCTTCAAGAGTTCGGCCACGGTCACGTCCTCCGGCCGCAGCGGAAGGCGGGCGTTGCCGCGGACCAGGCAGTGGCCGGTGTGGTAACCGGTCATCAGCACGCAGCGTGACGGCGCGCAGACCGTGCTGCCGGCGTAGCAGTCCGTAAACCGCAGCCCCTCGGCGGCCATGCGGTCGATGTTGGGCGTCCGGATCACCTGCTGGCCGTAGCAGCCCAGGTCGCCGTAGCCCAGGTCGTCGGCCAGGATGAAGATGATGTTGGGTCTTTCGTCCGCCGCCGCGAAAGCCGTCCCGACGGTCAATGCCAAATAGCTGGCCAATGCCGCGCCGAGGGCAAACATACGGAACGAGTTTTTCATCGAAACGCCCTTTCCACGTCGTCGAGACTCCGTTTAGCCCCGGCGGCCACGCCGGGCGGATACCCCGGAAACGCAAAGCCGCAAGCGGCCAAACACGCCGGCTATCGTAGCCTCCCGGCCCCGGGGTTGCAAGCATCCGGGCACTCTCGTCTAATGGCGCAAACAACCCCACGGGAGCCAACGCCATGAAGATGTTTCTCCGCGGCGAGTGGGTCGATAAGTCGCAGACGGTCGAGGTGATCAACCCCTTCGACCGCTCGCTGATCGACACCGTGCCCAAGGCCGATGCCCACGACCTCGACGAGGCGCTGGCGCTGGCCAACGACACGCCCTACGGCCTATGCGCAGCCATCTTCACCCAGAGCCTCCAGACGGCCATGCGCTTCGCCCGCGAGGTCGACGCCGGCAACCTCCACGTCAACTGGGGCCCCGTCTGGCGCGCCGACCTGATGCCCTACGGCGGCCTGAAACAAAGCGGCCTGGGCAAAGAGGGCCCCAAGTACGCCGTCGAAGAGATGACCGAGCTGAAGACGGTGATTATGCACGGGGTGTAGCGGGAAAAAGGGGACAGGTCCAATTTGCCGGAACGGCCCGAAGGCGGGCACCATGCTTGCATGGTCGTCGCACAAATTGGACCTGTCCCCTTTTTCCCCCATTGTTTCGCGGAAGGCGTTGACGTAAGTCCTTTAGCAGCTATAGTTGCGTCATGGTGCTCCTGCGTTCGCAACTGCAGAGGTCGGGAGTTCAATTCTCCTCCGCTCCACTCCGCAAGTGCTTACACAGCAACCAGTTGGGCGTGAGGTCTCGACCGTTTTCGTTTTGAGGCGCCGGGCCGATGCTGACGATTTTCGTGGTCTCCGACGCCACCGGCGAGACGGCGGAACGGCTGGCCCGCGCGGCGCTGACCCAGTTCGGCGACGTCGCGGTGAAACTGGTCCGACACGGAGACGTCCGTACTGCGGAGCAGGTCCGGGCCGTGGTGCGGGAGGCCGGCGGCGGCGACTGCATCATCCTGCATACGCTGGTCTCCGACGAGTTGCGGCGGCTGATCCTGGCCGAATCCCGCCTGCACGGCGTCGATTCGCTGGATGCCATCGGGCCGATGCTGGACCGTATCGCCACCCACCTGAAGATCACCCCGCAGGAAAAGCCGGGGCTGTTCAAGCAGTTGATCGAGGCCCGAGCCAGAGAGATCGACGCGGTGGCGTTCGCCTTCCGCCACGACGATGGCCAGAACGCCGAGGAACTCGACGGCGCGGAGGTCGTGCTGGTGGGCGTGTCTCGGACGATGAAGACGCCCACCATGCTCTACCTGGCCTACCGGGGCTGGTTCGCCGCCAACGTGCCGATTGTCTTGGGCATGACGCTGCCGCCCGCGCTCTCGTTGGTCCCCTGGCAGCGGGTGTTCTGTCTGTTGATGAACGCCAGCCAATTGCGGGACCTCCGCCGTGCCCGGGCCGGCGGCGAAGGTATCCCTGCCGAGCCGTACACGTCGCTGGAGCACGTCCGCAGGGAGCTGTTCCACTGCCGGCAACTGTGTCGGGAGCATCGCTGGCGGAGCATCGACGTGACGGGCAAGTCGGTGGAAGAGGTCAGCCGCGAGATCATTGCCCTGCTGCCGAAGGAGGAGTTCAAAGGCAGACCGGCGGATTAGCGTCCGGAGTGTACTCATCACGCTCCGCGTGATGAACGAAACGGCAGAGGTTCCCTCCTCGCAGCGCGGCCCCATCACGCTCCGCGTGATGAACGAAAAGGGCAGCGGTTTCCTTCGCGCAGGGGGGCCCCATCACGCGGAGCGTGATGAGTACGACTGGGGCGATCACGTGCTTGCCCGGCCGATTCCGCGGAGCGAAAATGGGGGCCGTACGGCCCGCAGCGGGTGCGGGTGGAGCGTTTGGGGGAATTGCGCATTGACCCAGGAGGTACAAAAATGAACGAGGAAGTTGACCACAGCAAGAGGAAGACCGTCATGGCCGAAGGGGCCAACCGCAGGAGGGGAGTTTCGCGCCGGACCTTTGTCAAGGGCCTGGGGGCGATCGGGGCGGGAACAGCCTTCTTCAGCGGCGACGCCCAGCACGCGAAGGCCCAGTACGGTGCCAGCCATGCCGATGGGTTGTCGGCGGAACAGCTTACGGCGATGTACACCGACATGCTGAAGATCCGCCTCTGGGAAACGAAAGTCAAGGATTTGATTCTCCAGGGAGGTTTTCGCGGCGTGGCCCACCTGTACGTCGGAGAAGAGGCCGTCGCGGTGGGCGTCTGCCATGCCCTGAGGAAGGATGACTACATCGCCAGCACGCATCGCGGCCACGGTCACCTGATCGCCAAGGGGGGCGACCTCGGAAAGATGCTGGCGGAGATCACGCACAAGGCGACCGGGTACTGCAAGGGCTACGGCGGCTCGCTGCACATCACCGACGTGAGCCTGGGAATCCTGGGCATGAACGGGATCGTGGGGGCCTCCCATCTCCTGGCGGCCGGCGCCGCTTACGGCATCAAGGTGAAAGGAACCGATCAGGTCGCCGTCAGCTTCGGCGGAGACGGCTCCATCCAGGGGCCTTTCTTCACCAGCGCCGCCAACAGCGCCGCCACCTGGAAGCTGCCCTGGATCGGCGTGATCGAAAACAACGGCTTCCAGATCTGGGTGCGGGCCACGAACGTCTTCGGCATCGTGGATCTCGCCCGGCGGGCGGACGGCTACGGCATCGAGGGGCGGGTCGTGGACGGCAACGACGTGCTCTCCGTCTACAACGTCGCCAAGCACGCCATCACGAAGGCGCGTGCCGGCGGCGGTCCCACCATCATCGAGTGCAAAACCTACCGCTGGTACGACCACTACGGGGCGGGCGGCGCCAAGATCGGCGCAGACGGCGCCTTCGGGCTGGGCTATCGCTCGGACCGGGAGCTGAGGGACTGGATGGCCAAGGACCCCATTGCCCGCTTCAGACAGTTCCTGGTCAACGAGGCGGTGCTCACTGCGGGCCGGGCCGACGAGATCCTGGCCGAAGTCCGGCAGGCGGTCGAAGATGCCGCCAAGTTCGCCCAGTCCCAACCCGTCCCCAAGCCCGAGGACGGCTTGTTGAACGTCTTTGCCCAAGGTGCGGTTCCGCTCCACACAAGCTGAATGAGGTTTCGTGATTCGGGGGATCCCAGGGTGTTTATTGATCCTCAGAAAAGTAATGCCGCACCGCACAAATCGCCCAGGTTGCCAAGTCACGTGAAAACCAGGCTGAACCACGCAAACTGTGCATCCGTATACGACATTAGATATCTGAGGGTCAATAGCCCCGGCGGCCACGCCGGGCAGTTACGCCGCGTAGCCGCGGCGGCTAAACCACACACTCCCGGAATCATGCGACGTCGCTTAGAAGCAAGAAACCGGAGGCTCCTACCATGCCCAAGAGCATGACCTATGCGATTCTGGAGGCTATCCAGGGGGAGATGCGGCAGGACAAGTTCCTGACGCTGTTGTACGAATACCAAAATCCGGCGGCCGGTTGGGCCAATCGATCCATCAATCTGGATCGGGAGTTCGGTCCGCCGCGGGTGCAGTTTTGCGCCATCGACGAAGAGTGGATCGTGGGCGGTGCCATGGGGATGTCCATGATCGGCGTGCGGGCCATTGCCCATATTCCCAGCATGGCCACCTTCATCCCTTATGAACTGATGTTCAACCATGCGGGCAAGCTCCGGCACATGACCGGCGGCCAGGCGGCCTTCCCCATGGTGCTCTGGGCCGACATGGCAACGAGATCGCCCCTGCAAGGCGGCCAACATGCCGACGCGGGGCTCGAGTCGGCCTACGCCCGGCTGGCCGGACTGAAGGTCGTGATCCCCTCCAATCCGTACGACGCCAAGGGCCTGATGATCTCGGCGATCCGCGACGTGGACCCGGTGGTGTATTGCCACTACCCGCTGCCGGCCACGGGCCCCGAGGTTCCCGACGAGCCCTACACGGTCCCCATCGGCCAAGCGGCCGTTCGCACGGAGGGAAAAGACGTCACCATCGTCGGTTATGCGCCTCAGACCGTGGAGATCGCCAAGGCGGTCGAGCAGCTCCAGAAGGAGGGGATCAGCGCGGAGTTCATCGACCCCCGGACGTTGGCGCCCTTGGAAGGGGTGATGGACCCGATCATCAAGTCGGTGAAGAAGACGGGGAGGCTGCTGACTTCCGACGAGGGCTCGTACAGCTTCTGCAATTGTGCCGAGATCATCGCCAGGGTGGCCGAAGCGGTGCCCGGGGTCCACGTCAAGAGGCTGGCGTTTCCCGACGCTCCTGCGCCGGGTGCACCGGAAATGCTCGACTACATGAAAGTGGACGCCGCCAAGATCGTGGCCGCGGCAAAGAAAATGTTGAAAGAATGAGTCGGCCTGGATAGGGGCGAGGGGCGAGGGGGGAATGCTGAATGCTGAATGCTGAATTCTGAATGCTGGCGAGCCACGCAACCCGCTCACTCACCACTCACCACTATCCACTATCCACTATCCACTATCCACTATCCACTGCACACTGTACCAAGGCGCCAGCGGCCGGCTGCTCGCCGCCGCTGGGCCGGACGTCCCACAGGGCGCCTTCGATCTCGGCGAGGATCTGGTCGTCGGTGAAGTGGGCGCCGGTGATCGCCCCGGCGGGGCAGGCGGCCACGCACGTGCCGCAGCCCTTGCAGAGCGCTACGTTCACGCGGCTGACCTCTTTCTCCTCGTCGAATTCGATGGCGCTGTAGGGGCACAGCGCGTTGCAGATCCGGCAGCCGGAACAGCGTTCCTCATCGACCGAGGCGGTGATCGGCTCGATGGTCACGGTCCCCTTGGCGATCATGCCCCCCACCCGGGCGGCAGCGGCCGCACCCTGGGCCACCGAGGCGGGGATGTCCTTGGGTCCCTGGCAGACGCCGGCCACGAAGATCCCGTCGGTCATCGTGGCCACCGGGTCGAGCTTGGGATGCCGCTCGGTGAACCAGCCGGCCGCACCGCAGGCGATGCCGCACGTCCTGCCCACCTCCGTGGCGTCCGCCTGGGGCTCCAAGGCCCCCATCAAGATCACCATGTCGACCGGGACTCGGCGCTGCCTGCCCAGGAGCGTGTCCTCAAGCTGTACGATGAGCTTCCCGGTTTCCAGGGGCATGCGGTCGGCATTGGTCACCTCCGCGACCTTGCCGCGGACGAAGTGCATCCCTTCGCCCAGCAACCGCTGGTAGAACTCCTCGTAGTCCTTGTGACTGGTGCGTAGATCGATGTAGAAGGAATACACGTCGGCGTTGGTCTTTTCCAGCACGAGGTGTCCGAACTTCAGCGCGGCCATGCAGCAGACGTTCGAGCAGTAGGAATGGTGGCCGGAATCGCGGCTGCCGACGCAGTGGATGATGGCCACCGATTCCGGCTCGGTCTTGCCGTCGCGGAGCACGATCTTGCCGCTGGTGGGGCCCGCCGCGTTGCACATCCGCTCGAATTCCATGGCGCTGTAGACGTTGGGCAGCCGCCGATAGCCGTACTGGGGCAGCTTGGTGCAGTCGAAGAGTTTCCAGCCGGTGGCCAGGATGATGTTGCCCACCTCGAGTTCCACGATCTGGTCCTGCTGCTCGAAATCGATCGCGCCGGCGGGGCAGAGCTTCTCGCACACCCGGCACTTCTGCCGCTGGAACCAGACGCAGGCCTCGGTGTCGATGACCGGGGTCCTGGGAACGGCCTGCGGGAAGGGGGTGTAGATGGCCTTGCGCTGTCCGAAACCGGCCTCGAAGCCGTGGTCGATCAGCTTCTTGGGACACTTCTGCGAGCAGATGCCGCAGCCGTTGCAGACGTCTTCCTTGACGTGGCGGGCCCGCTTGCGGACCTTCACCTTGAAGTTCCCCACGGAGCCGCTGACCTCCTCCAGCTCGGAGTAAGTCAAGAGGGTGACGTGCTCGTGCTGGCCGACCTCCGACATCTTGGGCGTGAGGATGCAGGCCGAGCAGTCGAGCGTGGGAAAGGTCTTGTCGAACTGGGCCATGTGCCCGCCGATACTCGGCTCGCGCTCGACCAGGTAGACGTGGTAGCCGGAGTCGGCCAGCTCGAGGGTCGCCTGGATGCCGGCGATGCCGCCGCCGACGACCAGGGTGGCCGGGTTGACGCTCACCTGGCTGGGCTGCAGGGGCCGCTGGTGCTTGATCCGCTGGGCAGCGGCGGCCACCGAGAGCTTGGCCTTCTGCGTCGCGGCTGTCTTATCCTCGGTGACCCAGGAAACCTGCTCGCGGATGTTGGCCATCTGGAACAGATAAGGGTTCAGGCCGGCGTGTTCGCATGCCCGGCGGAACGTCTTCTCGTGCAGCAGGGGCGAGCAGGCGGCCACGACCACGCGGGAGAGGCCCTGGGTCTTGATGTCTTCCTCGATGATCTGCTGGCCGAGTGAGGAACACATGAACTTGTACTCGCGCGAGACGGCCACGTCCGCGATATTCTCGCTGGCCCACTTGGCGACGTCCTCCACGTCGACCGTTCCCGCGATGTTGCTGCCGCAGTGACAGACGTAAACGCCGACTCTTTCTGCCATGGCTCTGCTCCGCTCAGGTTTGTGGAACGTTGCTCAATTCCGGCAGCCCCAGTCTGTCCCGGATGACCGTCTCCGCAGGCACGATCTCCTTTCCAAAGCCCAGCCTCTTCGCCTCGATGCCGAAGGCCACGCCGAGCAGTTGGGTGAAGAACACAATCGGTAGGCTGAAATTGCTGCGGAAATGGCCGTTCACCTGGCCCTGGTAGGCGTCCAGATTCAGTTGGCACATGGGACACATGCAGGCGATGAGGTCGGCGTTGCGGCTGGCGGCGCATTGCAGCAAGCGACGGATCAGCTCGAACGCCTGGCTCTCGCTGATTTGCGTCATGTGGCCTCCGCAGCAGTAGGCCTTGGCCGGGTAGTCGACCACTTCGGCGCCGAGCCAGGTGAACAGCTCGTCCAGTTTCATGGGGTATTCCGGATTGTCGAAATCCGTGAACGGCCGCACGACCTGGCAGCCGTAGTACGGGGCCACCCGCACGCCGCTGAGCGGCCTGACCACCTTGTCGCGCACGGCGGCCTCGCCGACGTCGGTGTGGATCACGTCCAGCAAGTGGCGCACCCGCACGCGCCCCGGCCGGTGATGTAGCCCCCCGGCGGCCAGCGCCTGGTTGACCTTCTCACACAGCTTGGGGTTTTCGGCCATCAGGTGATCTGTTTTCTTCAGGTTGAGGTAGCAGGCGGCACAGGGGGCGACCAACTGGTCGAGCTGCGGATCGACCAGGGCCAGGTTCCTGGCCACCACCGCCGCGGCGGTCAGCTCGTCCTGGGAGAAATACTCCGTGGCCCCGCAACAGTTCCAATCGTCGATTTCCAGCAGCTCGATCCTCAGCATGTCCGCCACTTCGCGCACCGAAACGTCGTAAGCGGCACTGCTGGATTCCAGCGAGCAGCCGGGATAGTATGCGCATTTCACGCCGCACCTCCCAATTCTCTGGCTTTGCTGATGATGGCCTGGAGTTGAGCCAGTTGACGGATTCTGGTGGGCACCAACGACATCCGCCCCTTGGTCAACATGGACAGCCCCAAGGGGCCCATCCTCAGGATGGCCAGCGGCTTGTTAAGCAGGTAGTAGCGACTGGCCAGCCCGAACTCGAAGCTCCGGCCGTACCTGTCCAACAGACCGGTGAACGTCCTGGCCAGTGCCGGCGCGTCGGTACCCTTGGCCAGTCCCTCGCGGAGCGAGATCCGCTTCAAGGCGTACATGATGTCGGTGATGGGGATCTGCTGCGGGCAGCGTACGGTGCAGGCGTAGCAGGAGACGCAACACCACATGGTATTGGCCGAGAGCACCCGCTCCCGCTGGCCCGCGTTGATCAACGCGAACAAGGCCCGCGGAGTGTAGTCCATGTCGGGCCCGTTAGGGCAGGAGCCGCCGCAGCTTCCGCACTGCAGGCAGTGGGCGATCCGCTCACCGCCGGGTGCCTCTTCGATGACGTCGTGAAGGAACGTCAAGTCGCGCCTGTCGGTTGGCACGGTAATCATCGGTCTCCTCCCTTGTTTGGATGACTCTTAGTAGGATGCCATCTCCTGGACGATGTGCTCGGCAAGCGCCACGGTGGTCCGCTCGTCGAACCCCAAGATCTCGCCTCCCGCCGGTTGGGGTTGGACCACCAGCGTAGTCACCCTCCCGGCGTTCTCCCTGGACGCCGAGACGTATTCGGCCTTGGTATCCCGCACGAGACTGCCCGGCAGACGCCCCGTGTCGTTGGCCAGCAGGACCATTACGCGATCGTAGGCAGCGGCTGCGGCCAGCACGGCAGCCGAGGCGACGTCGGCGTCGCCGGGGATCGTCACAATCGGGAAGGCCCGCTCGGCCAGCTTCTGCCTGATCTCCCAACCGAGGCCGCCGTTGCGCCGCAAGAGGCCGGGTGCGGCCAGCAGTTGCACCTTATGCCCGTTGCGGTTGATGATGCGGATGCCGTGGACGGGCTCGGAGAGATCCTTCCGACGCTCTGCCGGCCGGCGAGGCGAGGGTTGAGGCCGGAACGCCGCGTCGACGATCTCCACGATCTCGCGGTCGGCAAACGGCTCCACCGCGTAGTAGAAGATCCCCTGCTCTCGATAGGCCGCTTCCCATTGCGAGGCATCGGAGGCAACCACCACGATTCTGAGCGAGGGTGCTGCAGCCTTGGCCCGCCCGACCAGCCCCGGCCCGTCTCCGCCCACCGAAGCCCCATCGAGCACCAGCAGATGGTAACTGGGGTCGCGGACGGCCGGATCGAGCTCTTCCCAATCCTTGGCGACGTGGACCTGGCAGCCCAGCAACCGCAACTGCTCGGACTGCTCGCCGGCGGACGCCTTCTGGGCATTGACCAGGAGCACACGTCGGGGTTTGCAGTGGTCGATTTCTTCCTCCAGCCGGGTGGTGCAGATGCAGGCGATCCAGCCCTTCCCGCAAGGGTCGCTCAACAGCACCGACGGCTCCTTAGCCAGCGCCTCGTTGACGGCCACCACCACTCCGGAAATCGGCGACGGCACGATCACCAGCGACCCGTCCGTGAACGTCACGCCGGCCAGGGGTAATCCCTGGTACACCGCCTCACCGACCTGCGGCAGGCGAACCGCTTGGGCGGTCTTCTCTCGTGAGCGCCTCAGCACGGCCCCGACCGAAGCCGATCCGTCGACCTCCAACTGGAGCCACGATTCGTCCAGGAAGCAGAAGTCTCCTGCCCGAGGAACCGTCGTCTCAACCGTCACCGAGGCGGCCGCCGGCCCATTCTGGCCGTCTGCATAGCGGGCCAGCATCCTGCGGACCGACTGCGTGATCTGCTCCGGGGTGAAGGGCTTGGTGACGTAATCCGACGCGCCCAAGCGGACTGCCGCCGCCGCGTTGGGGATGCTCGGGTAGCCGGTCATGATCATCACGGGGATGTCCGGCTTCTTCTTGCGCAACTCTTCCAGGAACTGAATCCCGTCCATCTCCGGCATCTTGACGTCCAGCAAGACGGCCGCGTAATCGGTCTGCGTGGCCCGAGCCAGCCCCTCCCGGGCGTCCGTACTCTCGTCCACCTGGAACCCCTGGCGCGCGAAGACGCGCCGGCAGGCCTGGCAGATAACCGCCTCGTCATCGACGACCAGCAAGCGTGGGTTGTCGGACATGACTTGGCTCCTTATGTGTGTTGACTGTGCTGATTTGCCAATTGGAGATGGCGGCCGCCAACGCGAATACCGGTCCGCAACATCCGTGCCAATCGGCCGAACTCGCCCGCGAACCGCCGCAAACCGGCCCTTGCTAAATAGACTTGCGTGATTCCGGGAATTCTGGAGTGTTTAGCCCGCATTTCTCACCAACACCCGACGTCGGATCACAGTGTGCCACTGCTTCGCAGAAGCAGTGCGGGGCGGAACCCCTCGTCACTGCTTGCCTTACGTCAAGCAGTGGCACACTGTGGTGAGAAATACGGATTAGCCCCGGCGGCCACGCCTCGTTGTTCTACAGGAGTCTGCCGCCGATCACGCCCGTTTACGGGCGTTCCCGCCGCAGGCGGTGTTAGGCCCGGCATTTATGCCGGGCAGGCGGAGGAGAAAATGATGGAACTCTGGTTCGACGCCCGTTCACGGGCGTTCTCGGTAGGCCGGCTTCAGCCGAAGGAAGCGGCTAAAGCCGTTGTTGAAGGCCCGTAAACGGGCCTATGGGAAAGGAAAACAGTTTGGGTCGTCCCGGCAACCCGGCGTAAACGCCGGGCCGAATACCGCCTGCGGCGGAGAAAGGCCGTAAACGGCCCTCACGTTCAACGGCGAGCTACAAAAATTGTGTAGAACAACGAGGCGGCCACGCCGGGGAATTGCGCTGCGTGGCCGCGGCGGCTAAACCACTTTCCTCCCGGAATCATGCAACGTTATTTAACCGTCTACCAAGGCGCCGCCCTGGGAACTCCGAATGCCTCGTGTATGGCGCGATCATACGCTGTATGCAGCTAGCATCCACTGAAAGGACCGCACGAGGTCTGGGAGAAGCTCACGGCAACCGCTCGACATGCACCTTCAGAAAGTGCACCGAGCAACTCAGACACGGGTCGTAGTTGCGGATCAAATGCTCGCACCGCAGGCAGAGCTTCTCGTCGTCCAGATGGCTCATCTTCTGGCCCAGCGCACGCAGATCGGCCTCGATCTGGGGCTGGTTCTGACTGGTGGGCGGCATGATCTTAGCCGCCTTGATTAGCCCTTGCGCGTCGGTCTCGTAGCGATGCCAGAGCACTCCCCGCGGCGCCTCGGTGGCCGCCGCCCCCACCCCGGCGCGAGGCTCGATCGGCACCCGGCTGCGACTGGGCGGATCATAGTTCTCCAGGATGTCCACCGCCAAAGCCAAGGCGTGGACGGTTTCCAGGGCCCGCGCCGGCAGGCTCAGGAAGCTGTTCCGCCAGGGGAGCTCCTGCCCGACGGCCTGGCAGACTTTGGGTAACAGCTCGGCGGCCCGCGGGTGGAGCTTCTCGGCATTCAGGTTGAGCCTGGCCAAGGGGCCCACGTGGTAGGGGCCGCGGCCCTTGACCACCGCGTGCAGCGCCGTCGAGTGGGCCACGTGCTGCTCCTCGACGACGTCCAGGTAATCCTCCGGGTCTACGCGGAATCCCTTGCTGGAGGCGATCGGGCCGAGATTCATCGGGTACTCGTCGTCCGGCTGCAGTGCCACAAACTCGTAGTCCTGCTGGAGGTCCGGATACTCGAGCTTCTCCGCCAGGAACAGCGCCAGGTCGGACATCTCGTCGACGCCCACCTTGAGCGCCGGCAACAACTCCGCCCAGCGCTCGGCGTCCGGGATGCTGTAAAAGCCGCCCACGCACGCGCCCACCGGATGGACCGCGCGGCCGCCGATGGTGGCCAGGATCTGGTTGCCGATTTTCTTGAGCTTCAGAGCGCGCTCTACGACCGGGCCATGGTCCGCCGCCATGCTGATCACGCTCTCATAGCCCAGGAAATCCGGCAGGTGGAGCATGAAGATGTGCAGCACGTGGCTTTCGATCCACTCGCCGCAGTAGAGCAGGTTGCGGATGGTGCGGATGCCCGGGTCGATCTGGTCGGCCACGCCCAGCGCCTTTTCCAGGGCGTGGCAGGAGCTCATCTGGTAGGCCACGGGGCAGATGCCGCAGATGCGGGCCGTGATGTCCGGCACTTCCCGGAAGTGGCGACCCCGCAAAAAAGCCTCGAAAAACCGCGGCGGCTCGTAGATCCTCAGGCGGGCCTCCTCGACGGTCCCGTCGCGGATCGTCAGGTGGAAGGCGCCTTCGCCCTCCACCCTGGCCAGGGTGTTGACGCGGATCGTCCGCCGATCAAGCCGTTCTGTCGAGTTGCTCATAGCGCTCACTTGCCTGCTTGAATGGTTCCAGATAGCCGTTGAACGACCGGAGCATGCGGACGATTTCAGCCGGGGTGCAGCCCAGTCCGGAGAACCAGTCGCCGAGTGACTCGATGTTGGGCATTTCCATCGGCCCGAAGCAGCCGTAGCAGGCGCGGTTGACGGCCGGGCAGAGCGCCCCGCAGCCGGCCTGAGTGATCGGCCCCAGGCAGGGCAGACTCTCCGAAACCAGCCGGCAGGGGATCCCTTGCCGCTTGCATTCGATACACAGGCTGTAGGTGGGAATCACCGGCCTCCGCCCGGCCAGCACGGCCGTGAGGACCTCCAACAACTGGTAATGGTTGATCGGGCAGCCGCGGAGCTCGTAATCGACGAAGACGTGCGCGGCGATGGGCGTGGCGGTCTCCAGGGTCTCGATGTGTTGCGGCGTGGCGTAAACGTAGTGGGTGAACTCCTCGACGTCCGCCCAATTCCGCAACGCCTGGATACCCCCGGAGGTAGCGCAGGCCCCGATGGTGATCAGGAATCGGCAATCCCGCCGGACCTGGAAAATCCGCTCTTCTTCGTCGGGCGTGGAGATGCTCCCTTCGACCAGGCCCACGTCGTAAGGGGGCGGGAGTTCCCGGCGGCGGGCCTCCAAGAAATACGCCACCTCCACGGCCCCCACCAATTGGAGCAACTCGTCCTCCAGGTTCAATAGCCCAAGCTGGCAGCCGTCACAACTGGAGAACTTGTAGACCGCCAGCTTGGGCTTTCCGTCGGGGACATGCTTCGCGGCGTCGGGCATGGCTACACCTCCTCGCTGGCAAAGAAGTCGGCGATTTCGCTGAAGGCGAAGACGGGACCGTCTTTGCAGACAAACTTGCTTCCCATTTGGCAATGGCCGCACTGTCCGAAACCGCAGTTCATGTTGCGTTCCAGGCTCAGGTAGACCCGCTCCGGCGGGACGTGAAGCTGCAAGAAGCTCCAGGCGGCCACCCGGTTGAGCACCCGCGGCCCACAGACCATCACGGTCGTCTGACTGGCATTGACCCGGATCCGCCGCAGGAGATTAGTCACCACGCCCACCGGGCCGATCCACCCGTCCGTGGCGTTGTCCACCGTCACCAACACGTCGATCACGTCGTCCGCTTGCCACTGTTCGAGCTCGTCGACGTAGAGGCGATCGTCGGGCGATCGGCAGCCGAACAGCAGCACCACGCGGCGGAAGCGATCGCGGTGGCGGCGGAGCCAGTAGACCATCGGTTTCAGCGGCGCCAGGCCGATGCCGCCGGCCACCATGACCACGTCGCCGCCGCGGAGCCGCTCGATGGGCCAGCCGCGGCCGAAGGGTCCCCGCAGCCCCAGCAGCCCGCCCTTACCCGTCCGCTCGATGGCCCGCGTGACCGAGCCGGCCATGCGGATGGTATGTTCGATGACGTCGGGTTCGTCGGGGCGGGAGCTGATCGAGATGGCCGCTTCGCCCACGCCGGGCACATAGAGCATGTTGAACTGCCCCGGCGTCCAGCGGTAGGCTTTGCGTGTCTGCTCGTCCTCAAGCTGCACGACGAAGGTGTGGGTGTTGAAATTCTCCACGCGGACGTCCAGAATCCGCACGGGCACGGGCATCATGGTGTCCGTGCCGCAGAGGGGCTCCGGGCGGGCCAAGCCAGTATCGACACTCATCAGATCACCCCTTGTGTTACGCCGGAGGAGGCCCCCGTCGAAGGCTGACCGATCCGGATGGCCGCCACCTCCTTGGTCAAATCGATCCCCACCGGACACCAAGTAATGCAGCGGCCGCAGCCGACGCAGCCGCTGCAGCCAAACTGCTCGTGCCAGGTGGACAGCTTATGCCGCAGCCAGTGGCGATAGCGGGCGCGGATCGAACTCCGCGCCGGACCGCCGGTGGTGTAGCTGAACTGGTGGGTGTGACACGACTCCCACTGGCGAGTCCGGCCCGCCGTCCGTCCCTCCAGATCGCTGGAGTCCGTCACGGTGCTGCAGAAACACGTGGGGCAGACCAGCGTGCAATTGCCACATCCTAGGCATCGTTTGGCCACCGCTTCCCAGACCGGGTGCTCGATGTTCTTCTCGAGCAATTCCCGCAGGCCGCGGGTGTCCAGCTCGCGACCCATCTGTAACCGCGCCTGGTCCAGCCGCACCTCTTCCAACTCCAGCTCGGCGGAGGAAGGCTCCCGCACCGGAAGCTGCTCGAGAAGCTCTGCGCCGCGGGTCGAACCGGCCCGGACCAGGAAGCCGCGCCGCAGCTCCGTCATCGCCAAATCGAAGCCGTCGCTGGCCTGCGGACCGGTCCCCATCGAGGCACAGAAGCACGTGCCGCCGGGCCGCGTGCAGTTGACCGCCACGATCAGCGTGGTTTCGCGGGCCTGCTTGTAGTAGGAGTCCAGCTCGCAGCGGAAGTGCCCGTTCTCCCCAGTGCCGAACACGCGATCCTGCACCTGCACGGCCGCCAGCTCGCACGCCCGAACACCCAACATGGCCAGTTTGGGCGGTGGCGGCGGGGTGTCGTCCACGATGAACCGGTTGTTCTCGACGTGCAGGCTGAAGACACCCCGGACCGCCGGGAACAGGTATCGCTTCGGCCCGTCCGGCCCCACCACGCACTCAAAGGACAGCTCCGGATCTCCCGCCGTCGTGCGGTAGCGCCCGGCGTGTTGCTCGTCGCGGAAGCCGCGGGCCAG
>Ga0315291_10005191_pt1 | contig 16385 bp, 18 predicted proteins | sample YL17G12_20_MG_FD_203070 | JGI IMG/M metagenome (GOLD analysis project Ga0315291, IMG submission 203070) | Sediment microbial communities from Yellowstone Lake, YNP, Wyoming, USA - YL17G12_20 | ecosystem: Environmental > Aquatic > Freshwater > Lake > Sediment | place: USA: Wyoming | collected...
CCGGTGTTCGTCCTCTCCCCTCCACTGTACGCTCGGTTCGCGTAGATCGGCATCCCGTACCCGGCAAACGCGTCTATCCCTTCCGCCCCCAGCGCCTCCAGGAACCGGTCGCGCCCGACGCCCCGGAACGCGCTCTTGTCATAGCGCATCACGAAGAAGTAGTAGCCGCGCTTCGTCACCCGAGGGTCGCGCTTGAGCGGCCGCACCCCTCCGACCTCCAGCAGCTCCGCCGCCAACCAATCGCCGTTCTCGTGCTTGTGCTCCACCTGCGCGGGCAGCTTCCGCAACTGGCTGCGCAGCAGCGCCGCCTGGAACTCCGACAGCCGGTAGTTGGAGGCCACCAGCACGTGCCCGTACTTCCGCGCCTCCATCCCCCGGCCGATATTGTGCAGCAGCATCCCGCGCTCGAACAGCGCCTCGTCATCCATCACTACCGCGCCGCCTTCACCCCCAGGCAAGCTCTTGCTCATCTGGAACGAGAACGTGCCCGCGGTCCCGATCGCCCCCACCTTCCTCCCCTTCCACTCGGTCCCGTGCGCGTGCGCGCAGTCCTCGACCAACGCCAGCCCGTGTTTCTTCGCAATCGGCAGCAGCCGGTCGAAGTCCACCGGATACCCCCCATAGTGCACCGCCACGATTGCCTTCGTCCGCGGCGTGATCGCCGCCTCCACCGCAGCCGGATCAATGCCGATTGTCTCCGGGTCAACGTCAACGAAGACCGGCACGGCGTTCACCATCGAAACTGCGCTGACGGTGGCGATGAAAGTCACCGCCGGCACGATCACTTCATCGCCCGCCTCGATCCCCGCCGCCAGCAGCGCCAGCTCGATCGCCACTGTCCCGTTCGCAACCGCGATGCAGTGCTTGGCATCATGGTAGGCCGCGAACTCCTTCTCGAAGCCATCGGCGGCCGAGTTCTCGTGCAGACGGCACCACTCTCGGCTCTCCAGCACCTCCAGCAAGGCCCGCCTGTCATCATCATCAACCGGCGGCCACGGAGCGAGTCGCACTCGCCCAACCGGCGTCCCACCTGTAAGCGCAAGCTTGCCCATGTCATCCTCCCTGACGGCGTCTATTTCTTGCGTGCCGACCTCGACTGTCCTTCCGAGTGTGGCCCAGCGGAAGGAGACGCGGCTTCCCTGGGCGCAATCCGGAGATGGGTCTGCCAGTTCGTCGGTTGCGATAGGAGAAAGCTGCGATGGCTTCCCGACATACCGCATCAAGCCGCTTCTCACCCGTTCCCTTCACCAGCGTGCGGCTTGAGGACAGCTTCTGGGCGCCGCGCATCCGGGTGAACCGCGAGCGCACCATCCCCCACGTCTACTCGCAGTTGAAGCAGACCGGCCGCATTGACGCCTTCCGGCTGGACTGGAAACCCGGCATGGAGCCCAAGCCCCACATCTTCTGGAGCTCCGATGTCGCCAAATGGGTCGAGGGCGCCAGCTACGATCTCGCCATCCACCCTGACCCGGAGCTCGAGAAGCTCCTCGATGACGTGACCTCCCTCATCGCCTCCGCCCAGCAGCCCGACGGGTACCTGAACGTGTTCTTCACCATCGTCTCGCCCGACAAGCGATGGACCAACCTGCGCGATTGGCACGAGCTGTACTGCGCCGGCCACCTCATCGAGGCCGCGGTCGCTCACTACCAGGCGACAGGCAAGCGCACGCTTCTCGACGCGATGATCCGCTATGCCGCTCACATAGACTCCGTGTTCGGCCGGGAACCGGGCAAGAAGCGCGGCTACCCCGGTCACCCGGAGATCGAGCTTGCTCTCATGAAGCTGTACCAGGTCACGCGAGACGACCGCCATCTCGCGCTCAGCAAGTACTTCGTGGACGAGCGCGGTCAGCAGCCCAGCTACTTCGACGCAGAGCGTGCCTGGCGCGAGGAGAGGAACTGGCCGATCTCCCGCCTCGAATACTGCCAGGCCCACCTTCCGCTCCGCCAGCAGACCGACGCCGTCGGGCACGCCGTCCGCGCCATGTATCTCTACGGCGGGGCGGCCGATGTCGCTCGCGAAACCGGCGACGCCGAGCTGCGCGCTGTCCTCGCCCGCCTCTGGGAGAGCGCCACCGCCCGCCGCATGTACATCACCGGCGGCGTCGGCTCGACCCGCGAAGGCGAGCGCTTCACCTCCGACTACGATCTGCCGAACGAGTCCGCCTACGCCGAGACCTGCGCGGCCATAGCGCTCGTCTTCTTCGCCCATCGCATGCTCCAGTTCGAGTGCGACAGCCGCTACGCGGACGTAATGGAGCGCGCCCTTTACAACGGCGTCATCAGCGGGGTCTCCCTCGACGGCGCGACCTTCTTCTATGTGAATCCCCTCTCCAGCCGCGGCGACCATCACCGCCAGCCCTGGTTCGACTGCGCCTGCTGCCCGCCGAACATCGTCCGCCTCCTCCCCACCATCGGTGGCTACGTCTACTCGACCGCCGCTGACGCCATCGCCGTCCACCTCTATGTAGAGAGCGAGGCCGATGTGACTCTTCCCTCCGGCCTGCCGCTCGCCGTCCGGCAGGAAACGCGCTACCCGTGGGAAGGCCGCGTCAAGCTGACCGTGAACCCGGCCTCGCCTGCCCAATTCACACTGCGTCTCCGTATCCCCGGCTGGTGCCGCTCCCACCAGCTCGCCGTGAACGGCGAGCCCGTCAAGGCGCGCACACAACGTGGTTACGCCTGCATCACCCGCGAGTGGCGCCCCGGCGACGTGGTCGAGCTCGATCTCGCCATGCCGGTCGAGAAGATGGAAGCCCATCCCGAGGTCGTCCCCGACTTCGGCCGGCTGGCCCTTCAGCGCGGCCCGATCATCTACTGCCTCGAGGACGCCGACCATCAGGTGAGCGTGCGCGAGCTGGCCCTGCCGATGAACGCGCGGCTCGCACCCAGGCACGACCTATCACTGCTCGGCGGCGTCACTGTCCTGGAAGGGCAGGCGCGCCTCACATCGCCGCGCCGGTGGGAGAAGGCCCTCTACCTCCCCGCGCGCTCGCCCCGCGGCAAGGCGGTTCTCCGCGCCATCCCCTACTGCGTCTGGGACAACCGCGCCCCAGGCAGCATGGTCGTCTGGCTCCCCAGGGCCTAGCTTTGTCCGCTTGCCTCCGCCGTCGTCCCCGTGTTGCTGCGCCCGGCCATGCACTGCTTCGCCCCAACAGGGGTGTGGCCTCGGCCGGGGTATTAGCTTTCCCGGCACGTCCGACAGGAGAAGACGCTGCTGAGCTGATGCCATGACTGACGCGGTCGAGGGCCATCTCTTCGTCATCATCGGCGGCACCGGCGACCTGGCGCAGCGCAAGCTGCTGCCCGCCCTCTACCACCTCTCCCGGCAGGGCCACCTGGCCGACGGCTGCCGCGTGCTCGCGGTGGCGAGGCGCGGCAGCTTCGACGATGCCGGCTACCGCCGGTGGGCAGAGCAAGCCCTTGCCGAGGCCGGCATCGCCGCACCCAGCGATGGCGCGGCCTGGTGCCAGGGCCAACTGCACTACCACCGCCTCGGCGACGGCTCGCCCGCGGACTACCGGGCGCTGGCCGACCGCATCTCATTGACCGAGCAGGAGCACGGATTGCCGGGCAACCGCATCTTCAACCTCGCCATCCCTCCCGCCGCCTTCCCCGCCGCGATCGCTGGTCTCGCCGATGCTGGCCTGCACCAGAGCCAAGGCTGGACGCGCCTCCTTGTCGAGAAGCCCTTCGGCTCCGATCTCGCCTCCGCTCGCGAGCTGAACGCGCTCGTGCATCGCCATTTCGACGAGTCGCAGGTCTACCGCATAGACCACTACCTCGGTAAGGACACCGTCCAGAATCTCCTCTCCTTCCGCTTCGCCAATGCCATCTTCGAGTCGCTGTGGAACCGCGACCGCGTGGTTAGCGTTGAGATCACCGTCGCCGAGGACATCGGCGTCGAAGGCCGTGGCGACTTCTACGACCAGGTGGGAGCTTTGCGCGATATCGTGCAGAACCATCTCACCCAGTTGCTCTGCATCATCGCGATGGAGCTGCCCCCCGCACTAGAGGCCGGCTTCGTGCGCGACGAGAAGGCCAAGGTGCTGCGCTCGATCAGACCGCTCAAGCCGGAACACATCGTGTTCGGCCAGTACGCCGCCGGAGTCGTGAACGGCGAGCCGGTCGCCGCCTACCGGGAGGAAGAAGGAGTCCCGCCGGACTCCCCCACCGAAACCTTCGTCGCCATCCGGCTGCACATCGAGAACTGGCGCTGGCAGGGCGTGCCCTTCTACCTGCGCACCGGCAAGCGCCTGCCGAGCCGCGCCACTTACATCGTCGTCAACTTCCGCTGCCCGGTGCTCACCTGCTTCGAGCCCTTCACCTGCGACATCGCCTGCAATCAGATGGTGATAATGCTTCAGCCGGATGAAGGATTCGATCTGTTCTTCAACGTCAAGCCCCCCCGCCCGCCATTCCGGTTGGAGCGTGAGCGTCTCCGCTTCCGCTACCAGGAGGCGTTCGGCGAACTGCCGGATGCATACGAGACGCTCCTTCTGGACGTGATGAGGGGAGAGCAGACCTTCTTCGTCCGCGCCGATGAGGTGGAGCTGGCCTGGCGTGTCTTCGATCCGCTTCTGAAGTCGCCGCCTCCGCCTCAGCTCTACCCGGCGGGCGCCTGGGGGCCGGAGGCAGCCAAGTCCTTGATGATCGAAGGGGAATGGCATGACCAACCCGGTCAAGGCTGACAAGCGCGTCTACCCGAACCTGGAAAGGCTGAGCAAGGTCGCGGCTGACAGCCTGGTCACGCTCGCGCAGGATGTGATCTCCCACCAGGATCGCTTCGGCATCGCTCTTTCCGGCGGGCAAACTCCCCGCTATCTCTACCGCTTGCTCGCTACCACCCACCGGGCCGTTGTGCCATGGCGCAAAGTCCACCTCTTCTGGGCCGATGAGCGCTATCTTCCACCCGAGGATCCGCGCAGCAACTACCACATGGCGAAGGAGACGCTGCTGGACCACGTCCCCATCCCGCACACCAACGTGCATCCGATGCCTACCCTGCTGCCTGACATCGAAGAGGCGGCCGAGGCCTACGAGGAAACGCTGATGTCGCACTTCACCGGACAGTGGCCGCGCTTCGATCTGATCCTGCTGGGCATGGGGCCCGACGGTCACATCGCCTCGCTCTTCCCACACAACATCGCCCTCGAAGAGGAGGCCCGCATTGTCACCGCCGTCCGCGCCGAATCGGAGATCCCCCTCCGCCTGACCCTCACGCTGCCCGCCATCAACCACGCCGCCAACGTCTGGTTCCTGGTCGCAGGCAAGGCGAAGGCGAACGCCGTCGCGCTGGCCTTCACCGAACCCCCCACCCTACCCGCCTCCCCTGCCTCCGGCGTGAAGCCTCTCGACGGCTCCCTCATCTGGTGGCTCGACGAAGCGGCCACCGGTCAGCTCCCCCATACCCTCGGCCGGCGGCTGGACTAGGCGGAAGCGCGGATCGGCAGACCGCCCGTCTGCGCAGGGACCCAACCAGCAGCCATGGCAGGTGCGAACACGCAGGTGTGGTAGTAGTACACCAGGATGAAAATAGAGCGCGGCCGAGAGGCACTAGTGACAGGACACAGGTATGCGCACCCTCCCATAGTCGAGGCGGTCTGCGAGTTCCGCTTCGAGCCAGGGGATTGGGACAACGCTATCCCAGGGCTGATCTGGGAGCGAGTGAAGGTCCTGTTTCCGAAGCGCCGCGACGCCGTCCGTCTCGAGTTCCAGTCGGTTCCTGGGCCGGGCGGGTTCGAGCAGAGGGTCATCCAGCAGCCGCTGATCCAGTACCTTCAGGAGGACGAGAAGCTGTTCATGCAGGTCGGCCCCAGCGTGCTGACCGTGAACCGTCTGGCCCCCTACGCAAGCTGGCAGGAGTTCAAGCCTCTGATTCAGCAGGCGTTCGAGGTATACTCTGAACAAGCAAGCCCAAAGGCGACAACGCGGATCGGGTTGCGGTACATCAACAGGTTCGAGCTACCTGGCGACAAGGTGGATTTGGAGGACATCCTGGAGTTTCGGCCCTACATGGGCAAGGAACTGCCCAAGGATCACGCGTCCTTCACCGTAGGAGCGGAGTTCCTCTTTGAGCAGAACCGCGACGTGCTTCGTCTCCAGGTCGCTAGCACGAAGCCCCTGCGCGAGTCTCGGCTAGCGCTGATCCTGGACCTCGACTACTTCTCTCTCCTTCCAGACACGAGCGTCTGTGCTGACATTGGGGAATGGCTGGAGGTCGCTCACAGGCATATAGAGGATGCCTTCGAGGCATCGATCACCGATAGCCTGCGGCGAACGTTCGAGGAGACCTCGCAGTAGGCAATGCTCGCGCTACCTGTCAAGGACGGAAAGACTGGGTGGGATTGGCCGCAGGACGTATGGGCCAGCGGCACCGCAATGCAACTGGCGGTCGAGCGGCCTGCTCTTGCAGCCGAACGGACTTCCATCCCCTTCATCTGGGGCACCCAGCAAGAGAGGGATCTCAAGTGGCATGTGATCCGTCAGAAGTACTCAGTGCTCGATGCTGCCGCGACCGGTGCATTCGTGCTCGATCATGCCTACCTGTTGGACCTTCTCCTCGAAGCATATTTCCCTCTACAAGCCCTTTTCGATGAGCAGGCTCAGATCCAGGTGCGGTTGAAGGTGGACCCAGAGATTCCTGACCGGCGGTACCTCTCAGTCAGGGTGGTGACGCGGCTGTCTGCCCACGATGCGCTGCGACGAATGGACCGTTTCGATCAGGATTGGTGGCTCGATCGCATCGCTCACACGGACGATGACCTGGTGTTCAGCCTGGGGTTCGCCTGATGTTCGACTGGAAGGAGTACCTTGCGCTCGCAGAGGAAATGCTGGGTACCGGCCAACCGGCCGCTGCTACGTCGGAGGCCCGCCTTCGGTGCGCTGTCAGCAGGGCGTACTACGCGGCTTTCGGACGAGCGTCTGGCTACCTGCGCGAGCTTCACGGCCTTGACGATCTGCCAGAGAAGGCCGACATACACAAAGAGGTGGTTCGGAGGTTCAAGGGGGACAACGACAAGGGCTGGCGCGTGATCGGCAAGGATCTGGACGAGCTTCGGGAGTACCGCAACGACGCCGACTATCACGCCGACGTCGGAGGATGGGCCAGCACCGCTGACCTGTCTCTGAGGAAGGCGGCGCGATCTGTTGCTGCCCTGGCGAGACTCCCCGGCGCTCCGCCGAGCTGGTTCTGAGGGCCGAAGGTCGACGCGGCCGTCGCGTCACCGTGGTCCCGCCTTCGTGCCGCGGGGCTGGCAATGCGTTACCTCCCCGCCGCCCTCTTCACCCCCTCGATATACTCCTGCGTCACCTGCTTCTCGAAGCTCCTGAACCCCGCCAGCTTGAACCCGTGCTTCTCGGCCAGGGCGGCGATCTCTTTGACGCGCTCGATAGACAGATCGCGGCCAAGGCTATAGCTCTCGTAGCGCTCCTCCAGCGCGAGTATCATCGTCTCGGCCATGCACGCATAAGCCGTCCTCGCCGGGAAGCCGAAGTCGAGGTGGAAATCCACCTCGCCCGGCACCTCCACCGCGCCGCCCTCGATCACCAGCACGTCCGGCCGCTCCTTCGCCACTCTCCTCGATACATCGCGCGGCCGCGCCACATCGCATACCACCGCGCCCGGCTTCAGCGCATCCCCCGGCACTACCGTATCCACCGCGCTCGTCACCGTGATAACGATGTCCGCGTCCCGGAGGCCAATGATCGGGTCGGTCGTGTATCTGATGTCGGCCTTACCATCAACGTCCCTCGCCAGCTCCGCCAGCCGCGCCTCGTTCCGGCCGATAAGCATGACGGCAGACGCTTCCTCGGCCATCAGTCGAACGCACACTTGCCCGATGGATCCCGTCGCGCCCATCACCGCCACCCGCGCCTGCGACACATTGGTCCCCATCAGCAGCGCCGCCCGCTTCGCCCCCTCCACCGCCGTCCACACCGTGTAGCTGTTCCCCGTCGTCACCGCGATGTCAACGCTCTTGGCGATGGTGATACCCGCGTCCCCGACCACCGACGTCATCGCCCCCAGGCCCACCACTTTCGCGCCCAGCTCCTGCGCCACTCGCGCCGCCCGGATGATCTTGTTCAGCACGTACTCCGTCGGCAGCTCGAGAAACTGCTTCGGCGTGAGCGGGCACCCCACGAACCAGCCATGCGCCTCCGCGCCGGTGAGACTCCGCACTCCCGTGATCTCCGACACCAGCTTCGGAGACATGTGCTTCAGAAGCTGCTCGAGCACCGCCTCCGGCAGCCAGCCCAGCGCCGGATACTTCCGCGCCAGATCCTTTGCCCCGCTCACCGGATGGATTATGAACGCGAATTCGCCCAACCAGGTTCCCTCTTGCTAGCCGCAGATGAACGCGGAGGAACCGCTTCGATCCGCCTCTGGCGCATCGAGGAACGGCACCTCCTCCGAACAGCGGGGCGAGCTACCGACTTCCGGCTCCGGCCTTGGCGGTAACCACGTCCACAATAACGTGGCCCGGTGTTTCTCCCAGCACCTGGCTGGCGTCAAGGATCTCAATGCCCACGAGTTGGCCGTTCGGGCCGTAGTCGGCTATCACATCCTCGGAAAGCTCTCTGTTCTCCGCCATGCCAGGCGCAACGGACCGGAATCGGATGTAGAGCGCATCCACCTCCGGATCATACTCGATTCTCATGTTGCTCCTCCCGACCGGCATAGTAGACCTTCACGGTGACCACCACGATCTCGTCCGGTTCGTCTGCATACACGGCTTCGATCGTCTTCTCATTATACAGCATACCATCGAGAGGTGAGCGCCAGGTGCCCTCAAATCGCCATCGCGCCTTCCACTTGCCGCGCCTGGCCGGCGCGCGAGACGGCTTCCTTGACCTCCGCCTCGCTGCCGCCGCGTTCCATGCACCGCACCTGCGCGTGTTCAGAAAGCCGGATCGGCTTCATGCCTGTCCTCACTCCCGCCCTGCCGGCAGAGGTCAATGCGTGCAGCCTGAGCGTAGTCGAAGAGCCTCCTGCCGCCGCGGCCGGAATGCCTTCTCGTCATTGCCCATCCGCGTTCATCTGCGGCCAGCTACCTGATCTGCCTGTGATCCCCAAGCAGCCGAACCCGCCTCGGCGGCCAGAAGATCACCATCGCCTTCCCCCGCAGCCGCCGCGCCTCGAGCTCCGGCCGCGCCTGCCCGTTGGCGTCGCTCCACAGGTGGCTGTCCCGGCTCCGGTTGCGGTTATCCCCCAGCACGAAGTAGCAGCCCGCCGGGACACTATAAGGGTCACCGGCAAACGCCGGCCAATCGTACTCCGGTATGGCGACGCCCTCAGGCTCGACCAGCTTGCGGCCGTTCATATACACGCCATCGCCGTGCCGGACTTCGATGCGGTCACCCGGCAGCCCGATGAGCCTCTTCACGAAGTCCTTGTGCTCCGGTCCGCCCACCGCCTCCGGTGGCGCGTCGAACACGACGATGTCACCCCGCTTCGGCTCATTCAGGCGATACACGAACCTGTTCACCAGGATGCGATCGCCCTTCAGCAGGGTCGGCACCATTGACTCCGATGGGATGAAAAACGCCTGCACCACGAACGGTCGGATGATGAGGAAGACCAGCACGAACGCGATAATGCCTGAGTCGAGCAGTTCGGTCGTGCCCTTGCGCGCCGGCGCCCCGCGCCACAACCCCCACACGATCCGTAGCGCAACGAGCACCGCGATGATTGCCGCAATCTTCCAGGGCTTGTCGAGGGTCATGGCTTCGCTATCTCGCCTGTCGGTTCGTAGGGCAGGCGTATGCCCCTGCCCCATGCGGCGAGGATGCCGTCCTATCAGTGTCCATCTGCGCTTGTCCTGAGCGAAGTCGAAGGGTTCGTCTGCGGACCATAGCCGTTCGGCCGTTCCTCTCCGCGTCTCCGCGGTTAATCCTACAACTCCGTCACCCCCGGCTTCCACCCCATCCGCTTCGAAGGGCACGACCTTCGCGTCCTGCCCTGTCCTACTGCCCGGCCCGGCCGCGTTATCAGTCCTGGAAGCTCGTCATCACTCCATCCTCGAAGTATAGGTACGTGCCGCCGATTTCCCCGTAGCACCACTGCTCACTCGCCCCGAACGGGGTCACGGTCCCGTTGATGTCTGCCGGTCTGCCCCACGCTGCCAGCACCTGATCCTTGGTCATGCCGATCTGGACCTTGCGCTGAGCTATGGTGTAGCACGTGCTGGCCGACCAGTCGGAATGCTTCGCCCTGAGCTTCCCCGCTCTTTGACACGCCTTACGGCTGCAGATCGCGTATTCGCGTCGGGGCTGCGGGCTGTCCGACTCCCGCACCTCGGCGGGTTCCGTCTCTGAGCGGATCTTATTCCCGCAGTACGCACACAGTACTATGACCTTCCTCTGCTTCGTGACAAGGGGCGCTTGGGCCGTGGCAGCAGTCGTGGAACTGCGCTCTGTGCCCTTCGCCGAGACGTTGTGCTCGCCGGCACGACCAGCCGCCCAAATCAACAGGCCGAGGATCGCAGCGAAAACGAGGCACCCGATCTGCTGTTTCTGTCCCTGCTTGTACTTGCTCTCGACAAGGCGTGCGAGCTCCTCATGGGCGAAGGGCCGACCGCAGTTGGGGCAACTGGTGGCGTCCTGCCTGATCTTGTGATTGCACTCCGGACACGGAACCAGCACTTTCCCTCCTCCGTCGGCGCTGCACCTTCTGCGCTGGCCCTGCAACTACCGTGCATCACCGCTTGAACCGACGGTTCAGCGCCAACACCGGCATGGCAATGAGCATTCGTAGGGGAGGAGTTCGCCTCCTGCCCATTACTGGTCGATGCAAGTGCGATCACTGCCCCTGGTCTTCGGGCACCAGTATGTAGATCGGTTTAAGAGGCAGTTCGGCCCTCAACTCCTCAGGCAGCTTCTCGTAGTGCTGTAGCAGTTCACTTACCAGATCGTCTGCGTTCCAGAGCCGGATCTCGAAGAACAACTGCCGCGCGGCCGTCTCGACGCTGGCCTTGAACCCGCCCCACGATACCAGCAGCCCCTGGTCTGCCCCAAAGTTCTTCATCACACCCTGGAGTTCCCTCAGAACACCGACGTCCACTGGCGACGTGCTGGACTTCACCTGCACGCACAGCCGGGGAGGGTCGAATCCCATGGGCCCTGCGCCGACCAGGATGTCCACGCCACCATCCGGCCCCGGCGGGGAAAGCTGAGTCTGGTACCCCTGCGCTTTCAGCAGCTCGTCCACCAATCGAGCCAGGTCGTGGTCCCGGTAGTTCCGGCCGATGTGCTGTGTGATCTGGTCACGGGCGAAGAGCTCCAGGTCCGGCGCCTCATAGCTGGCTGCAATGTCATCCTCGGCCGCACTAGGCGGCGGAACACGCGTCCCGGCGAGGATCAAATGGACCCGCTCTTCGGCCCCGTCTATCCTGATCTCGCCGAGGGTGCCGCGCCCACTCAGGGACTGCAGAAGGTCCGGATCCAATGCGGTCCGGGCCACGTCGGTGCGCAGCCATTTCACGCGTCGCACGTGCGTCGCCCGTCCGGGCAGGTCTTGGCGGTACTCATAAGGCCCGTCAATCTCCCCAACGGCGATGGCCGCACGGCCCTTAAGGGGCATCATCACCAGCTCGCGGGGCTTCATCCGTTCCCGGAACGCCCACAGCCTGCCAACATAGTACCGAATCCTGGCCTCCGGCGCATCGGGATAGGCGCGTTCGCACAGAGCCCTGATTTCCTGCTGAGTGGTGACCCGCGATAGGTCTGGCATCTCGGCCCAGCCTATGATTGCCAGCCCTTTCTCCAATGCAACCTGCTCAAAGACGCCATCCCTACCGCCTCGAACCATCCAGACGGCCATCCGTACCCTCCTCCGCATGGCAGGAGCAAGCTCCCGCCCAACAAGACGCTTCTGCACACGCGATAACTCGGCGGATACCCCACACCCACTCTCTTCTCTAGTACGGTATTATATACTTGATACAGGGTAGGTTTCGTGCTATCATCCCTCTAGAGGCTGAGAGACATGAACCTGCCCGAACTGATAGACAAGCTCCATAGCGACGCCTCATGCCGCAAGCACCTGGAACGGATTCGCTGGCCGCGCAGGGTGACGTGTCCTGCCTGTGGCGGCAAGAGCATATCCCGAATCGTGAAGCGCGCGGTCTTCGAGTGCAACAAGTGCCGCCGCCAGTTCAGCGTCACTAGCGGCACGATCTTCCACGACTCCCACCTGTCCCTGCGAACGTGGTTCCTGGCGATTCATCGCATCACCGAATCCAACAAGGGCGTCTCGGCAAGCCAACTCACGCGGGAACTCGGCATCACCTACAAGACCGCATGGTATCTCTGTCACCGCATCCGCGCGGCGATAAAGCAGCCTACTGGCCCTGGCCTGCGCGGGATAATCGAGGTAGACGAAACCTACGTCAGGGGCAAAGGCGTTCCCCGCGGAGAGAAGCTGAAGCGTGGCCCGGCCAGTCAGCGCACTACGCCGGTCATTGGAGCCAGAGACAGGAACAAGCGGGTTCGGGCGAAAGTGCTGAAGGCGGTATCGAAGGAAACGACTTGGCCCTCGATTCTCAGCCAGTTCAACCGACAGGAAGTCTCTGCCGTCTACACCGACGAACACGGTGCCTACCGGGGCCTCAACGCCTATGTGCCGCATGGGACCATTTGCCACGCGCTGTTCTACTCCATCGGCGACCTTCACACCAATGGAATCGAGAGCTTCTGGTCGCTCCTGAAGCGTGGGATTGTCGGCAGTTACCATCATGTCTCGCCCAAGCATCTGCAGCGGTACGTGGACGAATACTGCTGGAGGAACAACACGGAAGGAACAGACCTATTCACCGCATTGCTCTCGGCCCAGGCGTTGACAGAACCGCTGCAGTACCGCCGACTACTCAGCGGGGCATCGCCTCAGTCTTCTCGCTCTCTCGTTTAGCCCACAGCGATTTGAGCCAGGCATCCCTCGCGGGGTTCGCCCCAAGTGGCGAAGAGACAACTCCACGCATTGAGATTGACTGATACCTGCTGACCAATGGGCGAGGGAGTGTAGCCCCCGCCGACTGGTTGTCCCTCTTATCCTCCATTGCCCTTTTCCGTTTCTTGGACTTGGCTTGCGCTTTCATTCGGATTCTCCATCTTGTGTATATCTTCGGTTGTCAGCAAGTCCACAGCGACCCCTCGCTGTCTACGGATCTTCTTCGCCTCGCGGACCACCAGGCCTGCGTACTCGTACTCACTGATCGGCGATACATTCAGGCCGAACGCTTCCAGTTCGTCCAATGCTATGACGAACTCATGCGCTGGGTAGTCCTCTACAAAGCGCGCCGCCACCGACCTGACATCTTCCTGCTGGGCCCGATCCAACTGGACGAATGACTGACCGTGCAGCAAGTGCCATGCTAGCAGCCGACACGCGTAATCCCTGCCGGTATCGAGTTGCCGTGTTGCTCGGTGAATCAGCGATGGGTCCAACTTCGCGACAATCGGGGCCATGAAATCCGCCGCATATCGGAGCATCGCCTCGACCGACTCCGTCCGTTCGATCTCCGTTATGGCGAAAAGCTGGCCCCCTCCTGTAATGACGATATTGACCGCAGTGTCGCTGAGGGACTCTAGGCTGCGCGCAATATCAAGCGCCGACAGTCGTTCCCTCTCCTTCTCGGGGTGTTGTACCTGCGCATCTATCGGGCCGAGCTCCGCCGATGGTGCCAGGAATATGCGCTCCCCGCCCAACGCGAGAAGCGTCGCCGCGCTTTTCGCGCAGTAAGGCACAACAACGCGAATGGAAGAGAACCGTTCGCGGAGTACGAGAACTAGCTTGTACGCGGCATGCGCATCTCCCCCCAACGACTCCAGCCAAACGTCTACGGACTCTTTGCCGGAACGCGGACCAAGTTTCTCAATGCAGTCCTCGACGTGTTCCACCAGGCCATGATCTATGGTGGAGAGAACACCCCTGCCATACTGGAACAGACGAAGGTAGTACCGTGTCACGGCTTCTTGCTTGCCCTCGTCCGCTTCGCCGCCACAAACTCCGACTGCTCGCTCGCTAGCCAACTTACGTTCTCCCCTCGTTCTGTGAGATAGTCCTGGAGTTCTCCGGGCAACCCGTCGGAGCCTGCTTCGACCCTGGCCAACGCGTTGGCTGACAAGCCACATGCCCCTGCCAGCTCATTGACCGACATGCCGCGCTTCTCGCGCCATTCAGTTAGGGGGCTTCTGGTTCTCATGGCCTGACCCACCACTGTCAACGGGGGCCGATTCTATCCCATCTATGAGGACGTTCTCTGCCAGTATTGTCCCATGCTCCATCGCTTCCAACTTCGCTATGAAAGCGGATTCCGTGAGATCCAATGTGATAGGGAGGCGGTCTATCAAGCGGATCGTGGTCAGGGGCATCCCTATGCCAGACCATCCTACCCTTGCTCTACTCATCTCAGAACGAATCTGCCGTATCAGCCGCTTCTGCTTCTCCTCCGTCAGTTCGCCAAACGCCTTCTGATGGACTTCGTTCACACCCAGATTCACTTGAACCACAAGGTATCGCGGTCTCTCGGTTGGCCGTGCGACGATAACCCCCGCGCCACTGCTGAACGTGACAACCAATGCAAAGAATGCGTCAGGGGCATCCTTCTCAGGTAGTTTCCGCACAGTGAGTCCGAACGCGTCCAACCATTCGCGGACCTTACCCTCTATGTTCTCTGGTGTCACCCGTGCCTGTCGTGTGCGCAGATGGGTAGCGACTTCTCTCCGCACGATGAGTAGGGAGGCGAACGCGACCACTCCGTACAGAACAGGGCCAGCCAAGAATGACTGGTGGGCTCGCAGTATGCCTAGCACGGTGCCCACTCCGGCAAGGAGAACCCCGACCACAGCGGCGCGGATGTCTCCGCCGACGGCCACCAGGAGCTTTCGCATAGTGCGCGGATTATATCACACCCCCTCCCCGCCCGGAGGCGTGACCCCTCGCTTGACACCCCCCTGCGTGAAGTATACAATCCCGCTCTAGTATACCATGCTCTGTCAAGAGTAATGGGGAAAAGGCCAGCAAATCGCTGGCTTTTTATGGTGGCAGGAAACGGGCGAAAACGCGCTTCCAGGGCGACTCCCCGCAGGGCGGGCCCCGCTCACCCTGAGCGAAGCCGAAGCGCCTTCTGCCGATGCGGTGAGAACGCCGTCCTATCAGTGTCCATCTGCGCTTGTCCTGTTTACCCTGAGCGTAGCCGAAGGGAGCGAAGTCGAAGGGTTCATCTGCGGACTATGCCGTTCGGCCGGTCCTCTCCGCGTCTCCGCGGTTAACGCTACAACTCCGTCACCCCCGGCCGCCACCCCATCCGCTCGGACCACTCGATGTAGTCCGCGTCCGTCAGCTCCTCCGGCCGCTTCCCGGCAAGCGCCACCAGCACTCCCTCCATCACGTTCGCCCCGAAGCTCTCCCCGTTGATCGTCGGCGTCATGGTGATCAGCCGCTTCACCCCGCGCTTGCGCAGCTCCTCGACATCCCCCCTGCGCGTCGTGTTCGTCACCACCACCTTGCCTCTGAGATCATCGGGCATATACCGTCGCACGAACTGAAAGTCCCCCGCGATCACGTCGGCCCACTCGAAGTGCTTCGGATACTTCGGCTTCGTGCTCTCCTGGCTCTTTCCCGTAGGGTACAGCACCGACATCGGCAAGCGCCGCAGAATCGGCAGGAAGATCGCGGCAATCACCGCTATCTGCTTCAGGCTGGTCAGCGCGATCGGCACCCCAACCGCATACAGCAGATCGCCGTACACCATCTTTCCCCCCAGCGCCGGCAGCGCCTCCGCCATCCCCGGCCGGTCAACCGCCGACATCAGCAGCACCCGCTTGTCCGCCACCTCCAGCGCCCCCTCCTCCACCAGCCGCCGTAGCATGATCGGCTCGAGAATGCGCTTGATCCCTCCCCCATCAACCACCGGCGTGACCTTCGCCGCCCGCGCCATATTGGCCGCATCCTTGAGCTCATACCGGCGCGCGCCGGCGTACAGGTAGCGATCCACCCCGCCCAGCCCGATCGCATCCACCATCCCATCCCGCTCAGCGATCATTTCCTCGGCAAGGTGGCGGTTGCCATCTGTCCCGATGCGCTCGATCCGGAATGGCGCCCCCGCGAAGCTCATCTCCACCGTCCGGTTGCGCTGCGATGACCCCAGGCTGATGCTCACGACGTGCTTCATCACACCCCCTCCTTCACTCGGTGATAGGCACCGCGCTCGCCGCGTCTCTCGCTTCGCTTAGTAAGCTCAGCAGCTCGGTCTCGCTGGTGGCCCGGTTCGCCCTCTCCCTAAAAGCCCGCGCCATCGGCATCCCTCTCAGGTACCACGCGATATGCTTCCGCATCTCACGCACCCCGACCTTCTCCCCGCGGTCCGCGACGGCCAGCCTCACAT
>Ga0315291_10005192_pt1 | contig 16384 bp, 14 predicted proteins | sample YL17G12_20_MG_FD_203070 | JGI IMG/M metagenome (GOLD analysis project Ga0315291, IMG submission 203070) | Sediment microbial communities from Yellowstone Lake, YNP, Wyoming, USA - YL17G12_20 | ecosystem: Environmental > Aquatic > Freshwater > Lake > Sediment | place: USA: Wyoming | collected...
GCCTTCCGAAGCAAGCGCCAGGCGTGCCGGCGGGCCTCTTTCACACGGATGTGTGCGAACTTCCGTTTTCAGGCATTTTCCAAAATTCCACCTTTGTAGGAAGGATGACCCCGTGTGAGGCAGAAGCCTTCTGTCACCAGTCCGAACTCCCGCGGGGCCGCGGGCGCGCTGGGACCGATCCGCAGCAACAGTCACAGCAAAGGAGGTGAAGCGATGGAAGCCTACTGCGTCAAGTGCAAAGCGAAGCGAGAGATGAATAACCCGACCCAGGTCACGATGAAGAACGGCAAGCCCGCTACCCAGGGCATCTGCCCGGTATGCGGGACGAAGATGTTCAAGATCGGGGCATCCAAGCCCAGCTGCTCCTGCAGCTAGGGCACGCGGAGACACGCAATCCATCGGGGCGCGGGGTGCTTTCCGCGCCCCGTTCTGCTTGGTCGGCCGCTGCGGCCTGTTGGGAGGTCCCGGCATGTCGCGCGAGGCGCTGCTTGAGGCCATAGCGCGCAGCATCCGGCGCTGCCGGCGCTGCCGGCTGTGGCAAACGCGCACCCACGCAGTGCCGGGGGAGGCCAATCCTTACGCCGAGATCATATTCATCGGCGAGGCGCCCGGGCGGGAGGAAGACCGCACCGGGCGCCCGTTTCAGGGCATGGCCGGCCGCGAGTTCAACGAGCTGCTGGGCGTGGCGGGCCTGAGGCGCGAGGACATCTTCGTGACCGGGTAGGGGCAAGGCATGCCTTGCCCAGCGCCCGCCGCACAACCGCCGCCCGCGGCGCGACGAGATGGACACCTGCCGCCGCGCTCACCTCGATCGGCAGCTTGCGGTCATCGAGCCGCGCCTGGTGGTGCTGCTGGGCGGGGTCGCGGTCGAGGAAATGCTCGGCCGCACGAGCCTCAAGGGCGCCGTGGGACGCGTGATCAGGCGCGACGGCCGCCGCTACTTCGCGACCTACCACCCGGCGGCGTCGATGCGCTTCCCGGGGCCGAAGCGGGACGCCCGGCGTCACTTCCCGCGGCTACCGGCCGTCGCGGCCCAGGAGCCCGCGAGCCCGCCTGCTCCGCAGGTCAAGCCCCCGGCGTCGGCGCGGAACGCGGCGCGAACCCGTTGTAAATCCACGCCACCAGCACGCCCCCGATCACGCCGTCCACGAACCCCCACAGAAAGCCGACGATCGCCCCGACGGGCGTATTGCCCAGCCCGGGGTAGATCGAGGCGAGCGTGAGGAGCCACTCCGCGCCGTAGCCGCGCGTCACCACGTTGGCAAGCACGACCACGAACACGCCGACCCCCCATATGATGCCGACAGCCAGTCCCAACGCACCCGCGTTCAACCGCTGCATGTCACACCTCCCCCACTGTATTCCTTTGCACCCGGAGTTCATCACGGTCGGGCAGAGATGAATAACTGCGCCACTGTCCAGCGGACGCCCCCAGCATGACAGGTTACCGTTTCTAGGATGGACTCTAAGCATCATCTGTCGCAGGGGCGGATTCCCCGTCGGTCCTCGGAACGGTCTCGTCCGAGCTGGCGGCCCCGGCGCGGGCTCGTCCTGCGCCTGGGCCCAGCGCGCGCCCAGCGCGCACGCCACAATACCGGCGACGCCGGCCGCTAACCCCGACCCGAGGAATAGGTTCATACGGGTCTCCCGGCTGCCGCGGCATAGTTCGCGGGCGCGACAGCGGTTTCCTTGGCGTCCTTGACCCTGGCGGAGGCTTGAAGTAAAATACAAGGAATCCGCCACAGGCGGGCAAACCCGCTGTGCCCACCCCATGTCGGGGCGGGGCGCTCTCCGGAGGTATGATGCCGAAGACCGTTTATTTCGCCGACCGCCGCGCCGCCGGCAACAGCCCCGGCCTGCTGCGCAAGACCGCCCAGTTGTTCGACAAGGCGGGGTTCGCCCGCGTGGTCAAGAAGCGCGGCGACCTGGTGGCGATCAAGCTGCACTTCGGGGAGGCGGGCAACACCGCCTTCCTGCGGCCGTTCTACGCGCGCGCGATCGTGGACAAGGTCAAGGAAGCCGGGGGCAAGCCCTTTCTCACCGACACCAACACCCTCTATCGCGGCCAGCGGGCCAACAGCGTGGATCACCTCAACCTGTGCCACGAGCACGGGTTCACCCCCGCGTCGGTGGGGTGCCCGATCATCATCTCCGACGGGCTGCGGGGGCGCAATTTCGTCGAGATACCGGTCGAGGGGAAGCACTTCAAGCGGGTGCGCATGGCGGGCGACCTGTTCCATGCCGATGCGTGCGTGGTGCTGTCGCACGTCAAGGGCCACTGCCAAATGGGCTACGGCGGCGCGCTCAAGAACATCGCCATGGGGATGGCCAATCGCGGCGGCAAGCAGGCGCTGCACTCGCAGATTTACCCCGACGTGGACGAGGAAAAGTGCGAGGCCTGCGGGCTGTGCGCCAGGTGGTGCCCGGCGGACTGCATTACCATCGTCGCCAAGCGCTACGCCAGGGTCAACAAGCGCAGGTGCATCGGCTGCGGGGAATGCACCGCCGTGTGCCCGACGGGGGCGATCGCGGTGCGCTGGGGGGATTCGCAGCGCAAGGAACAGGAGCGCATCGCGGAGTTCTGCCGGGCGGTGACGCAGCAGAAAGACGGCCGCATCGCGTTCATGAGTTTCCTGCTCGACATCACGCCCGACTGCGACTGCTTCGGCAAGAGCGACGCGCCCATCGTGCCCGACATCGGCGTCCTCGCGTCGTGGGACCCGGTGGCGATCGACCAGGCGTCGCTCGACCTCATCAATGCTCAGCAGGGCTTCGCCGACTCCGCCCTCAAGGGCGGACACGAGCCGGGCGGAGACAAGTTCCGCGGGGTCAACCCGCACATTGACTATACGATACAACTGGCGTACGCGCAGGACCTAGGCGTCGGCGAGCGCAAGTATCGCATGGTGCGCCTCGACAAGCGGTAACCGGTCGGGAGGCGGAAATGGCCAAAGGCGCGGACTTTCCACGGCGGCCGCAGGGCGCTGATCCGCCCCAGCGGCGCAAGCGAGGCCCGGGCGACTTGACTCCGCCCGAGGTCCAGCAGGAAGCCGAACGGGTATTGAAGCAGCAGCGCGAGCAAGACGCAGGCGACGTGAAGCCCTCCGAGCAGTTGGTAGCCTGCGCCGGGATGCGCGAGCGCGAGGTCAAGCTGACGGCCGAACTCGAGCGGGCGCGCGAAGAGGAAGCCGCCTACGAGGACCGCTACGGGATGACCTTTGACGAGTTCCAGGCCGCGTTCGATCCGCGCACCGGCGACGACATCGGCGAGGACTACCTGGCGTGGTCGCGCGCGGCCGAGCGGGTGCGCATGCTGCGCTACGAGCTCGAGCGCCTCGCCAGCCGTCCCTCGCGGCGCGTGCGCAGGGGGACGCCGGAGGCAGCGTTGGAGGTAGTGGCTTCGACTATGCCGCGGCGCGCGCGCAGGGGGACGGCGGTCCCCGATGAGCCCGACGACGCCGGCGAGGGACCGCGGCGGGGGCCCGTATCGTAGCCGGACGGGTTTCGCCGGCGGCTGACATCCCGCGGACGCAGTGACGGCCGGACCTCGCCGCGGGGCTAACTCGCATGCGCCAACACGTGCTGCGCCAGCCGTAGGGACTCTGACCAAATCCACAGCGGCGGCAGCGCTTAGAGTTTCTAACCCAGATTATGCGTACTGGGCGTGATGCCTTCACCCCGAGGGTGCTGTCAAGCTGAGCCCTTCGACTTCGCTCAGAGCTTGCCCTGAGTGAAACGAAGGGATAAACTCCGCGAAGAGCCTGCCCTGAGCGGAGCCGAAGGGGTCCCCTACCGGGGTTAGTGAAGGGCGATAGGGGATTCCCTTGTCCGCCTGTGGCGGGAATATTGGTTTCGCTCGAGCACACCAAGACCCCTCGTCAACACTCGGGGTGACACAATGCCGAGGTTTTGATAGAGATTCTCAGGAGACGACCTTGAGCGACGAAAGCAAGAGCGCGAGATTCATCGGCAGGCTGGGCGACGGCCCGCTTATCGGCGACGGCGCCATGGGCACCATGCTCGAGGCCGCCGGGCTGCCGGCGGGAAGCTGCCGCGAGCTGTGGAATGTCGAGCAGCCGGACAAGGTGCTGGCGGTTCACCGCGCCTACGTCGAGGCCGGGGCCGACATCATCGAGACCAACACTTTCTTCGGCGGCAACCGCATCCAGCTCGCGAAATGGGGGTTGGAGGAGCGCGCCCGGGAGTTCGTCCACGCGGCGGTGCGCCTGGCGCGCGAGGCCGCCGGCGACCGCATCGTGTCTGTGTCCATCGGGCCGACGGGGGAGGTGCTGGCGCCGCTGGGCAACCTCGATCCCGCGCAAGCCGCGGATGCTTTCCGCGGGCAGGCTGCGGTCGCGGCGGAGGCGGGCGTAGATGCCGCGACCATCGAGACCTTCTACGCCCTGGACGAAATCAAGCTTGCGGTGGAAGCGGCGCTCGCGGCGGGATTGCCGGTGATGGCGACCATGACCTTTGAACCGAGCGGACGGACGATGATGGGGGTTGCTCCGGCGGACGCCGCCCGCGCGCTGACGGACTACGGGGCGGCGGTGGTCGGCGCCAACTGCGGCACCGGTCCGGAGCTGATGCTGCCGGTGGTCGAGGCGATGCTCGCGGCGACCGATCGGCCGATCATGGTACAGCCGAACGCCGGCATGCCGCGGCTGGTGGGCGGCAAGACCACCTTCCCCGCAACTCCGGAGACCATGGCCGATTACGCGGAGCGCTTCGTGGCGCTCGGCGTCAAGCTCATCGGCGGCTGCTGCGGCACCACGCCCGACCACATCCGGGCGATGGCCCGCCGCATCCGGGGGGAACGGAACTTGGCTGCGGATGGCTAGGCCTTCGGCCGCTGGCTAGGCCTAAAGGCCGCCATATCCCTCTGGGATGGCGTTGCCTCCCCAATCCCTCTGGGGAAGGCAGAGCCTCGGGATGGCAGAGCCACCGGCCTGCGGCCTAGGGACATGGCGGCGGCATCGCCGCCTAGCCATTGCGCGAACTTCGCAGATTGGGACTGGAGCGCGGGCACTCCTGCCCGTGAGGCCCAGGCAAGAGTGCCTGGGCTCCATCATCCGCGGCGCAAATGCTGGGCGCCGCGTGCCAACTTTCCGCGATTGCCCTTGCGAGAGAGCGATGAGCCACCCGATGGAGCACCATTCGCCGGGACAGATCCCCGGGCCGCGCATCATCGCCTGGGAGATTACCAGGTGCTGCGACCTGGCGTGCAAGCACTGCCGCGCCAGCGCCAATACCGAGCCCGATCCCCAGGAGCTGAGCCCCGCTGAAGCGCTGAGCGTGGTCGAGCAGCTCGCGGAGGCGCAGACCAAGCTCCTCATCCTGAGCGGAGGCGATCCTCTGCTGCGGCCCGACTGGCCGGACATCGCGCGCCGCGCCAGCGCCGCGGGCATCCGCGTGACGATGGCCCCCAACGGGCTGCACGTGAGCGCGCAGGTCGCAGCCCTCATGAAGGACTGCGGCATCGAGCGCGCCGCCATCAGCCTCGATTTCCCCACCGCCGAGCTCCACGACGAATTCCGCGGCGTGCCCGGTGCTTTCGACGCCGCGGTGCGCGCGCTGCGCCTGCTGCGCGGGGAAGGCATCGAATGCCAGGTCAACACCACCATTACCGCTCTCAACGTTGACCATGTTGACGCGATTATAGACCTGGCGCTGGAGCTGGGGGTGAGGGCATTTCACCCCTTCCTGCTGGTGGAGACGGGGCGCGGCGAGGGGCTGGCTGGGCAGCGTTTGACGCCCGAGCGGTGCGAGGAGATGATGCTGGGGCTGCGCCGCCGGCAGGTCGAGCTGCGCGGCGGATTGGCCTTCAAGCCCACCGACATGCCGCAGTATTGCCGCGTGGCGGCGCAGGACGGCGCTTCACGCGGCGAGGGCGGCGGTCTCGATACCATTACCCGCGGGTGCCTGGCGGGTCGAGCGTTTGGCTTCATCTCGAGCCGCGGCGAGGTCAACCCGTGCGGCTACCTGCCGTTGGCGGCGGGCAGCGTGCGCGTGTCGCGGCTGGCCGACATCTGGCGCGATTCGGCGGTGCTGCAGGCGCTGCGCGACGACGCGTTGATCGAGGGCAAGTGCGGGGTATGCGAGTTCACGCACATTTGCGGCGGGTGTCGCGCCAGGGCCTTCGCGCAGACCGGCGACTGGATGCGGCCCGAGCCGCTGTGCGCCTACGTTCCGCGGCGCGCGCACGCGGCCGAGAGGCGAACGGGCGACGCGGACGCATGAGGGGCCGACCACGCGCGGGTGTACGAGTTGCGCGCCTACGAGCAGTCGCCGGCAGGGGGATGCGGCGCCGCCGTAGAATCGTGAGCGCGGATTGCACAAGCGTGCACACGTTACTCGGCCCGGACGCGCAGATCCGGGCTCGGGATGGGGTATAATCAAGTATGATTTTGCCGGCGTTGAGGCTCTAGCGCCGGCTCTTGGTTGTGTGTCGTAGGATGATTTGTTCAACCTGTAGCACAGAGTTCGAGGGCGCAACCTGTCCGGAGTGTGGAGCGGAACCAAGTACGGCGGTCGATGATCGGATCGCGGCCGCCGCGGCGCTGCTGAAGGAGGGGCTCCCGGACCAGGCGATCGAGGCCCTCGAACAGGCCGTCAGCGCCAATCCCCGCAGCTACGAAGCCCACAGCCTGCTGGGCGCGGCCTACGTGCGCAGGGGTGAGTTCGAGCTCGCGGGGCACCACTTCGAGCGCGCCGTGTGGCTCGACTCCGGCCGCGCCGCAGCGCGCTACAATCTTGCCCTCGCCTACCGCAGCGCCGGCCGCACGGAGGAGGCCCTGCAGCAGGTGCGCGCGGCCCTGGCCAAGGACCCCAACCACGCGAAGTCTAAGGCCCTGCTCAAGGCACTGGGCAGCGGCCGGGATACGGCTGCCCTGGAACGCGGCTCGCCGAAGAATCGCCCGCGCGCGGCGGCGCCGCATCTGCCGGCGATGCACGTGCCCGGCGCCCGCCTCAGCCGCGGCGCGCTGATCGCCCTGGCGACGTTCGTCACCGCGCTCGCGCTCATCGTCGGCGCGGCCGGCTACGGTTGGGTATTCCGACTGCTGACCAGCCCGCAGCTCGTGGGACGGGACGCGCTGCTGTGGTCGCAGTTGCCCTACGCTCTGGGCGCAGTCGTGTTAGTGGCCGGGGTCATCGCGGCGTCGTTCCAGGTGGAGGGCGCTCCGTACCCGGGGCTGCTTGCGGGGCTGGTCGCGGTGCCGGTGGGCGCCGCCATGTTGCTGGGGGCCGAGAGCGTTCCGGTGACGGGCAGGGTGATCGCGGGAGCCGCGATTGCCGGCAGCATTAGCGTTGCGGCAGTAGAAGCCTTCGCCAAATTCACGCGCGTCGGGGAGTTCCGCCAGACGCTGTTGTGGCTCTCGATTGCGGGGATGGCGGCGTACGTCATAGTCGGCTATCTGCGCGAGGGCAGCCTCAGCGGGTACGTCACGCGCGAGGTGCGTAGGGGCGAATCCGTGGTCACCATGCGGGTGCCCGGCGCCGAATTCGTCCTGCGACATCCGCGCACCAACCGCACCTACACCACGGTGAGCGTCAGCAACGGCGCTCGCCCAGCCGCCCGCGGCAGCTATCGCCTGCGGGGCATGCCCGTGGGCGACTATGCGCTGACCGTCTTTGACTCGCAGAGCGGCGCGTCATGGCAGGGCCAGGTGCACGTGGACTACGCCATCATCCAGGGCAACCAGTTGGAGGTCACCCTCAGCTTGCCGATTGAGGAGGAAATGCGGTAGCGACGGGCCGCCAGGGACTGTCCCCGAATGGGGACTGTCCCCTTCCGGGCGGGTACAGTCCACGTAGGGACAGTCCCCGCCCGGCGCCCGCGAGCCAGCTTGGCGCGTTTCCGCCGCAAGTCACCCCACCGTTGAAGTCGCGCCGCCGTCGGCGGTGATGACCTGCCCGCGCAGCCAGTTGGCGTCGTCGGTGCATAGAAAAGCCACCACCGCGGCGATGTCCTCCGGCTCGGCGATGCGCCCCGCGGGCGTCACGCGCGTGAGATGCGCCATGAACCTCTCGCTTTCCCAATAAGGGCGGCTCATCTCGGTCCTGACCAGCCCGGGGGCGACGCAGTTGACCACGATGTTGTGGCGCGCCAGCTCGAGCGCCAGGCAGCGGGTCATCGCCTCCACCGCGGCCTTGGCGGCGCTGTAGGCGAGCATCTGCCGCGCCGCGCGGGCGGCGAAGACCGACGAGATGTTGACGATGTGCCCGCCGCCGCGCTGCTCCATGCGGCGCGCCGCCTCCTGGGCGCACACCAGCACCCCCCAGGCATCGACATCCATGACGCGCTGCCAGTGCTCGCGGGTGATCTCGCCCGCGTGCGCGACCTCCGCCGCGCCGGCGTTGTTGACCAGGATGTCGAGCCCGCCGAAGGCCTCAACCAGTTTGTCCATCATTCCACCTACCTGCTCCGACGAGCACACGTCGCACCCCACGGCCAGCGCGCGGCCGCCCTGCGCCGCAATGGCCGCGACGACCTCTGACGCGGCCTGCTCTCGCTGGCGAAAGCCCACCCCCACCGCCGCGCCTTCCTGCGCCAGGCGCAGGCACACCGCGCGCCCGATCCCGCGCGAACCGCCGGTGACCAGAGCGACCTTGTTCGCAAACCGCATGGCTAACCTCCCTAGCCCCAATACTGTTCATTTAGCCGTTTGTTTGTCATGCTGAGCCCTTCGACATCGCTCAGGGTGAACTCCGCGAAGCATCCCCTATCGGGGGCGCACACACGTAGGGGATTCCTTCGACTACGCTCGGGACAAGCCTTCGCCGGAGTTTACCCTTGAGCCGAACAAGACTCTTCGCTTCGCTCAGAGTGACCGGCGGCGAAGGGGCTCAGAATGACATTGACCTTTTCGTATGCATAATCCCGGTCTAAGCCGCTTCATCCCGCATTCCCGTCAGCACCATCAGGTCATCCCAGCCATAAGCTACTTCTTCGCACTCGCGCCCGCCGATGGCGATAGTCTGGCTGCCCAGTTGTCTGCCCCCGAGATGCTCATAGAAGCCGCGGCATGCGTTGTCTTTCAAGACCCATACGATCATCGAGCGTATGCCCATCTGAATCAGCCGCCGAGCAACCGCGCTGACGAGTTGGCGTCCTACGCCTAGCGCTTGATAGGCTTCCACGACGTAGAGAGCCTCAAGCGCCCCGCGCGATGCGGCTGCTTCTTCCGACGCCTGTCTAGCGCCAGCGAAGCCAACGATTCTGCCGTCGTCAGTAACAGCCACGAACGCGAAGTAGCCGCTCTGGGAGTCGCCCAGGCGCCTCTCCGCCGCCTGCTCAGCTTTCCCGTAAGAGAGGTTCGCCAGATGCTCCTCTGGGACGATGCCTCCATACGTGCTGCGCCAGGTATCCACGTGCACCCGGCCGATCCCTGCGGCATCGGACCGGCAAGCCTCACGTATCACTATCATGCGATCCCCCGCTCTGCGACTTCCGCGGATTGACATCTTGAGGGCACAGCATGCTGTGCCCCTACGAGATCACATGTGCTCTCTGAACTCCCCGTGCTCAACCCTATCCACCAATTCGGCGTTCATCAGCCTTCGCCAAAGCTACGGCGGACAAGTCGGCGGACCAGTGGGCGTGAATCGGCGGTCAAGCTCTGTTCCCTCTCCGTGCTCTCTGTGTTCTCTGTGGTTAAGTCCTTCTACCTCCCCACCACGTTCTGCGGCTCGCCGCGCTCGAAGGCGAGGATGTTCTCGATCGTCGTATCCAGGATTCGCCGCAGCGCCTCCACGCTGTAGAACCCCATGTGGGGCGTGATGATGACGTTATCGCGCTCCAGCAGGCTCCGCAGCGGCTCCAGCTGCGGCGGCGGCTCGCGATCCCCGCGCAGCAGCATGCTCTCCTCCTTGATCGTCTGCTCACCTTCAAACACGTCCAGCCCGGCGCCGCCCACCTGGCCCGAGTCGAGCGCCTCCACCAGCGCCGCCGTGTCTATCAGCTCCCCGCGCGCGGTGTTGACGATCAGCACCCCCTTCTTCATTCTGGCCAGCGACTCGCGATTGATCATGCGCCGCGTCGCGTCTGTCAGCGGCGCGTGCAGCGAGATCACATCCGCGCTCCCCAGCACCTCCTCCAGCGGCGCGTAGCGAAAGCCCAGGATCTCGGCCACCAGCGCGCTCTCCCGCACGTCGTAGGCGAGCACCTCCATGCTTAAAGCGCGCCCGATGCGCACCACGTGCAGCCCGATCGCTCCCGCGCCCACCACCCCCAGCGTCTTCCCCTTGAGGTCGAAGCCCTGCAGGCCCTCGAGCCGGAAATCGCCCCCGCCCACCCGGTCGTGGGCCACGAAGATCTTGCGCGACAGGCCGAGGATGAGCCCGAATGTGTGCTCCGCTACCGTGTTGGCGCCATACTCCGGCACATTGCACACGGCGATACCCCGCTGGCGCGCCGCCGCCACATCGATGTGGTCGGTGCCCGTCGAGCGCGTGGCGATGAGCTTCAGCTTCGGCGCCCGGTCCATCACCGCGCCGCTGAGCCTGCAATACACGAACACCGACGCCACTTCACAGTCGTCGAGGTCGGCGCCGGTGGCCTCGTCCACGCACCCTTCGTACAACCCGGCGCGGCCCCCCAACGCCGATTGCGCGATAAGCTCGCGCTCCCAGTCCTGCAGCTCGAAAAAGGCGATGCGCATGCGGGCCTCCGCCGATACAGGCAACGTTGAGCCGTGCTGTCTCAGGGATGTGCTACACCTTCACCCGCCGGTCGAGCGCATCCTGCGCCTCCGCCGCGCAGCGGTGCAGGATCTCTCGCGCCTCGTCCATGCTGCAGCCCCGATTATCGCGGCGCGACTCGTGCACCGCCATGTTGATCGCCCACTTGACCACCGGGTACTCGGGCATGCACGGGCGCGCGCGGCAGATGCCCAACTGCTCGATGAACGGGCGCAGCTTCGGCCACCGCTCCACGAACTGCCGGTACTCCTCGCTCTCCAGCACCGGCCGCACGAGTGGTATGTACGCCGTGGTCTTCACCCATTCCATCAGCCCCTCCTGCGTCGTGAACCAGCGCAGGAATTGCCACGCCGCGCGCTCGCATTCCGGCTCGCGACAGGCGATGGCGAGGCACAGCGTGCTGTCGGACCCGCCGAACGAATTGGCCGCGCGCCGCCCGCGCGGCAGCGGCACGACCTCGTAGTCCAGGTGCTCGTAGCGCCCCGAGAAGTAGTTCTCGATGATGCTCAGTTTCATCCCCACGTCGCCGCGCTCGAAGTCCACGTGGGGAGGGCTGTAGGTGCGCAGGTGGGCGTGATACTTGAGCGCCTGCGCCCCCTCCTCGCTGTCGAACGTCACCCGCGTCCCGTCCTCGCTTACCAGCTCCGCCCCGGCCTGCCACATCAACAGCGGCACCTGGAACGAGCACTGCGTGTAACCGAAGCGATTGGTCTTGCCGTCGCCGTCAGTGTCGGCGGTGAGCATGACTGCCGCCTGGAAAACATCGCCCCATGTCCGCGGCGGCTCGCTCACCCCCGCCTGCTCCAGCAGCCGCAGGTTGCAGAACAGCGCGTAGGGGTCGCCCTCGATCGGCAGCGCCCAGATGCGGTCGCGGTAGCGCACCGTATCCAGCACGCCGTCCGCGAACACCGACGTGTCTATCCCCTCGGGGCCTGCGATGAATTGATCCAGCGGCCGGATGCGATCCTGGTCCGCCAGGGTCGCCACGAACTGGCCGTACACCATGACCACGTCCGGCACCGCGTTGCCCAGATACGGAGGCAGCAGCCCCAGCCTCTCGGTGGCGTCGTCGCTCACGCCCTCCGTCAGCTCCCGCGCCTCCACCAGCACCTGGGCATGGCGCGCGTTGAACGTGCTCACCAGGCGCTCCATCCCCGTCTCACGCCCGCCCCCGATGAAATGGTGGAACGTTACCCGCTTGGCCATTGCTCACTCCCGTGAAGCGCCTGGCTGCAGCCCGCCCCCTGTGCCCGACAGCGGCTCGCATCGCAATTCTTGTGCCAATCACCCGGACGCGCACTGCCCGGGGGACCCGGCGGGGACTATCCCTACGTGGACTGTACCCGCCCGGAAGGGGACAGTCCCCATTCGGGGACAGTCCCTACGTAAATCCCTTCCCCGATCCCCCGCCAGGCGCAGCCCGGCTCCTCAACGCCTCAGCACGCTACGATTTCGGCCTCCACCGGGTATAACCTATATAGAGAGTTATGACCAGTGCTCGGCGCGTGTGCGGAGGTAGCTGGGCGTGAGACTGATGCAGGTCAAGAGCGGGCTGTTCGCCGTCATATGCGTCGCGTTGCTCACTGCGGCTTCCGCGGTCAGCGCTCATACCAACTCGGTCGGGTACGAGTACCGCCGCGTGGCCCATACCAGGGTTCACGTGGTGACCGTGGACCTCAACGATCCCGCCGTCGCGGTGACGCTGGTGCTGGCGCGCGACGGCATCGGCAACGCCGAGTCCTTCGGCTCCATGGTGCGCCGCTCGCACGCCGATGCCGCCGTCACCGGCACCTTCTTCGGCGTCAAGTGCCTGCTGCCCATCGGCAACCTGGTGCGCGACGGCCAGCTCCTGTGCCCCGTCGCCACCGGCACCACCCTCGCCATCACCCGCGATAACCGCGTCGTCGTGCTGCCCACCAGGGCCAACCAGATCCTCGACTGGAGCCCCTATTCCGCCGCCCTATTCACCGGCCCCACCTTGCTTCGCAACGGCAAACACGCGGTTGACCCCGCGGCCGAGGGATTCCACGACCGCGGGCATTTCCGCCCCGCCCGCCGCACCGCCATCGGCATCCGCCCCAACAACAAGCTGCTGCTGGTCGCGGTCGCCTACCCCGTCAGCCTCAGCCGCATGGCCGCCGTAATGAAAGCCCTGGGCGCGCGCGACGCCTTCGCCCTCGACGGCGGCACCTCCACCGCCCTTCACTATCGCGGCAGCACCCTCGTCCGCCCCGGCCGCGCCCTCACCCACATCCTCGCCATCTACGCCAACGGCCGCCCGCCGGTGCTGGCTGCCATGCCCGCTCCACCCAGCGGCTAAGCCGCGCCTCCCACCCGCTTTCCACCGCGGCCCCACGCCTATGCGCGCCGCCGCCTGCGGCGTATCGCCAACCATATGGCTCCCGCTGCCCCGGCGACGAGCAGCATAATCAGCGCTCTCCTCTGCGTCCGGCTCGGTACAAAGCGCCCCTCCAGCGCCGCCTCTATCGCCTCCACGCTATCGTAGCGGTCGCACAGCGCCCGGAACTCGTCGCGGGTGTAAATCCTCTCCGGCGTCGCGACCTCCGTCCATACCGTGACCGGCAGATAGTACGTCACCCGGTCGGGACCGTAGTATTCTTCGTCGTCCTGCGGCGGGCCGACAGGCTTCGGCTTTTCGGGCCACGTCACCTGGAGCTTCAGTGTCTTCAGCCCCACGTTGGCCCACTGGTAAACTGCCCTTTGCCCCGGCAGCCAGTGTATCGGGATCATCAGCCGCACGTCCTGCCTCAGGTCGGCATCGTCGCGGACGCGCTCCAGCCAGCGCACCGCGAACCCCAGGTCCTCTTCCGTCCGGCCTTGGGACGGGAGTCGCTCCGCCCCCGGGAAGCTCGGCTGCATGCCCAGGTCCTGGCACGAAACCAGGTACAGCCCCTGCGTCAGCCTGTGCGCGTCCCGCAGTTCGTCCCCCACCGACCTGCCCCGCACAACCCCGGCCTCGGACCTGGCGCGGACCTTCGCCAGCACCTCACGCCCAAGCACCCGCTCCAAGTCCCCTTGGAGCCGGTTGTACGCCAGCGCCATCCGCCAATACACCGTCGGCAGCGGCTCGACACGGGGGTCCACGCTCGTCTTGATTGGCGCGCCTGCGGTCATCGGCAATTGCTTGATGTGCGTTTCCCGGAACCCCGTCAGCACAGCCTTGAAGGCCTCTCGCAGGCGCTCCAGGTAGGCGCGCCCCAGCTCGAGCTTGTGCGTCTCCTCGGCCCGGCCGGGAAACAACAGCGTCTCCAACGCGTACTCCTGCCGGTCGTAATAGCCCGAGTTCTCGCTGGGCTCGAGCGACACCTCACCACTCTCCACCCTGCCGATGAAATGGCCCATGAACCCGCCCGGCGGCGCGCCGAGCATTCCATCGAACAGTCGCGATTCCCGCGACAGCGAGTGCGGAAACAACGCGATGCCCCTCCATCCCGCCGCTCTCAGCCTCTGGATAATCGCTTCGACCTGCGCCGTCCGGCTCGAGAGGTGGCTCACCCCCTCCGCCGCCTCCGCCACCTCTACCAGCGAGGCGTTCCAATTGGGGTTGGTCATCACGCGGTAGAACTCGACCATGCGTCGGTATGAATCCCGCAAGTCCGGCCCGTCGCCACTCAGCGGGCTGAGCGCCGCCGTGAGCAGCAACGCGGTCTCCACCTGCTCCGCCGTTAGGCCGGTGTCGTACGGCATCGGCCGCCCCGGCCACGTCTGGAAGAATCGGTCCTGCCGAAAGATGGCCTCCAGCTTGCGGCTCCATGTGTAGAACCCTTGGGGCTTCGCGTACACGTCGAACGCATCCAGGGCCTCCCGCGCTGCGGCGCGAAGGTCGGCCGGCAGCTTCGGCTGCTGCCCACCTGCCATCATCCCGGCAGCGACGTAAGCACAGGCCCGGTTCGCCGCCGCGCTCGGCCTGCGCTCCCGCAGGCGCAGCACGCGCTCCAGCATGACCTCCAGCAGCTTCGCCTTGCCCGGTGCCGTCGCCGCGCCATCCTGCAGCGCCACCTCCAGCCCCGCGTACATCGCGTCATCGCGGCATTTCGTCTTCCATAAGACCATGTCCAGCGACGGCAGCGCTCCGCCCTTCAGGTCGAACGCTTCGGCATAGGTCGAAAGCAGCTTTCCGGCGCCGGGATCATCATTGCCTGTGAACTTGACGATGTCCAGCCTGAGTCTGACTGGCGAAAGGTCCACCTCGAACACACGCCCTTCCGGGCGATCCTGTATCCGCGCCGTCAGGTCGAGCTGCGGTGACGTTCCGCCGGGGGCGGCCGCTAATGCACCGCATGCGAGGAGCACACACGCGGTTGCCGCGGCAAACCTGACGTTCATGGTCTCTCCTTTCCCGCGCCCGGTGCGCGCACAGCCCCCTGTCTATCCATTAGACCCCTGCGCACGCGGCAGATTCCCATGCCCAAGCTCCCTGATCGCCTGCCGCAAGGCGCGCAAATCCGGTCCGATCACCGGCGGCTCGGGCAGTCCCTCGACGCTTGCCAAGTCCTTGAGCCCGCTGCCGGTCAGCAGGCAGCACACGGTCTCGCCCGCGCGTATGCGGCCGTCCGCCATCAGCCGCAGCAGCCCCGCCACGCTCACCGCCCCCGACGGCTCGATGAACAGCCCCTCCGCTCGCCCCAGCAGGCGCTGCGCCTCGCGGATCTCCTCGTCGGTGACCGCGATCGCCGCGCCGTCGGACTCGCGCACCGCGGGCAGCGCCAGGTGCGCGTCGAATGGGATGTCATCGGCCAGCCCGCCGGCGATGGTGCGCACCTCCTGCCAGGGATGAGCGAGCGCTTCGACCGCCGACCACCCCCGCTCGACCGCCCGCACCAGCGGCGCGCAGCCCGCCGCCTGCACCCCCGCCAGCCGCGGTAGACGTAGTCCCGGCAGAACTTGCGCCGCATCCCCAAACCCTTGCCACAAGCTGCCGAGCAGCCCCCCGCCGCCCACCGGCACAACCACCCAGTCCGGCGCCGGCATCTGCTCCAGCAACTCCGCCGCGATCGTGCGCGCGCCCACGATGTTGAACGGACTCGACCGCGCCGCGGTTGACAGCGGCTGCCACCCGAATTCCGCCGCCGCCGCCTCGGCGAGCACGAACAACTGCTCCGCCGACGCGCCCTCAACTCGCATCACCCGCGCGCCGCAGAGCTGCACCTGCAGCAACTTGCCCATCGGCGCCGATGCCGGCGCGAACACCCAGCACCGCGCCCCCGCCCGCGCCGAGTACGCCGCGGCCGCCGCCGCGACATTGCCCGACGACACGACGTAGAACTCCGGCCCGGCTGAACGCGTACCATGTGGCACAGCCCCGCCTTCGCTAAAGCTACGGTGGGCAAGCGCCCCTTGGCCCACGAAGCCTTGGCGAAGTGGGCTCGCCTGTGTCCGGTCCGTAGAGGCCCCAGGAGTCCCATCCACGGCGCCTGACCGAGCCACCTCCCGCGCGTGCGAGATGCCCACCGACACCTGCCGATCCTTGAATGATCCGGTGGGGTTGGCGGCCTCGTTCTTCAGCCACACCGCGATGCCGGCCTCCGCCCCGAGATGCGCCGCCCGCACGCACGGCGTCCCGCCCTCGCCCAGCGAAACGATGCACTCCGGATTCCCGATCGGCAGCACCGGGTTGGCGCGCCACATCGCGCCCAGCCCGGGCACATCGGCGAAGGGATGG
>Ga0315291_10005193_pt1 | contig 16384 bp, 13 predicted proteins | sample YL17G12_20_MG_FD_203070 | JGI IMG/M metagenome (GOLD analysis project Ga0315291, IMG submission 203070) | Sediment microbial communities from Yellowstone Lake, YNP, Wyoming, USA - YL17G12_20 | ecosystem: Environmental > Aquatic > Freshwater > Lake > Sediment | place: USA: Wyoming | collected...
TTACATCTACCGCCGTCGCCCGGATGTGAACGGCGTGGTTCACACGCACTCGCCTTATGCCACTGCTTTTGCCGCATTAGGCCGGCCCATCCCGGTCTACCTTACCGCAATGGCCGATGAATTCGGCGGCCCGATCCCGTGCGGCGGCTTTGCGCTGATCGGCGGCGAGCAGATTGGCCAAGCGGTCGTGGAATCCATCGGCAGCTCACCTGCGGTGCTGCTCAAGAATCACGGCGTGTTTACGATTGGCAAGACGGCCGAGGCCGCCGTCAAGGCCGCCGTGATGGTGGAGGACGTGGCACGGACGGTGTGGCTTGCACTGCAGCTCGGTCAGCCCGATGAGATTACGCCGGAAGACGTAGCCAAGCTGCATCATCGCTACACGCATGTCTATGGCCAATAAAAGCGTTAGCGGGCTGTTCACCGAGTGAAAGAGCTTGAATCCTGGGCGAAGAAAACGTGCTTGAGAGCCGAAAGGGGGCGAGTATGTCGTACAAAGTCTTCTTCGTCGAAGATGAAATCGTGACCCGAGAGGGTATCCGAGATAACGTTGACTGGAAGGCCAATGGCTTTGAATTCTGCGGCGAAGCCCCCGACGGCGAAATGGCCTTGCCACTCTTGCAAATAGCCCAACCCGATGTCCTGATTACGGACATCAAGATGCCGTTCATGGACGGCTTGCAGCTTTGCCGGATCGTGCGAGAACGTATGCCGGGGGCCAAGATCATTATTCTCAGCGGGCATGACGAGTTCGAGTATGCCCAGGAAGCGATCAAGTTAGGCGTCACAGAGTATCTTTTGAAACCTGTCTCTGTGCAAGATTTGCATAATGTGCTGCAAAAGGTTGCCCTGCAACTGGGGCAAGAGAGGCAAGAATACAAAGCCCTGCAAAAGCTGCGAGAACAGATTGAAGAGAATCGGGCTGCTCTCAGAGAAAGATTCCTGTTCAAGCTGGTGGCGGGCGCAGTTTCCTCGGCAGAAGCGGTTGAGAAAAGCCAGTCGTTGGGCATAGACCTCATCGCCAGATGCTACCTGGTCGTCGTGATCCGGATTGAACTGCCCGATCCTTTGGAACAATTTGACTATTGTGAATATCAGCGAGTTCAGCAAATCGTGGCCGGTCTGGCGGAAAACAATCCAGATGTTTTCCTGCTCAAAAAAGACATGGAAGAGCTGGTGCTGGTCATAAAAGGGAACACGCCCGAATATCTGCAAGAGGAAAAAGACCTTCTCCTGGCGTTGATTCAACGACAGGTAGAAGAGACTCTATGCAAGCTGACGATTGGGGTTGGCGACCCCAAGAGACGGCTCACCGATGTCCACCAGTCTTTTACCGAGGCGCTGGTCAGCCTTCAAAATGCCGCGAATGGACATACAGCCGGTGGCCATAGTGGACTCAGGGCAGAATTACTCAAGGTAGACAAGTCGGCTGTCGAGGATTATCTGCGGTGTGGGGTCAAGGAAGATTTTGACGCTTTCTTTGATGCGTTTGTCCAGCCACTCGGCGAAACTGCGCTCCAGTCGCCCATGGTCAAGAACTATGTTTTCATGGACATTGTTTTGGCTACAGCGAAATTTGTGGATGAGTTGGGCGGCGACGCCCATCGCGTCATCCCAGAGCTGGATACGATGGAAACGGTCTTGGCAAACATCAAGACCCTCGAACAACTCGGAGAGCAGGCGCACAAAATCCTGGGCAACGCCCTGTCGTTTAGAGACGGCCAGGCGAACAATCAATATGCGGCGGTGATCAAGCAAGCCCAGGAATATATTGACCGGCACTATATGGACCCGACCTTGTCGCTGAACAGAGTAGCGGCCCAGGTGAACCTCAGCCCCTGCCACTTTAGCGCCGTGTTCAGCCAGGAGACCGGCAAGACGTTTAAAGAATACCTGACCGAGATCAGAATCAAAAAGGCCAAAGAGTTGCTGCGGACGACGACTCTGAAGGCTTTTGAGATTTGCTATCAGATCGGGTACAACGACCCACACTATTTCAGCCACGTCTTTAGAAAGAATACGGGATTGTCGCCCAAAGAATTTCGATTGCAAGTTCAGGCGGCGTGAAATGGGCATGAGGGGACAAGCATGATCCGAAAAGCATCCGCGGCGGATTACGGGCATGTTCTGCCCAGGTCAAATCTAGCCATAGGTTCGCTGGGCAGAACTCTGCGCAAGCCGATTGGTCGCGTCGCCGATTCGGCAGCCGGCATCAATTTGTCCATCCGGGCGAAAATCCTGCTATCGCTGTGTATCGTGATTTTGCTGATGGGCACAACCAATGTGGTGTTGATGCTACAGGTGCTGAACTATAGTCGCCAATATGATGCCATTATTACCAATATCACCACCGCGAACAGCATCGGCGGGAATATCAAGCCCGACATTGATACGGAAATGTGGAGGATCGTGGCCGGAAAGATTGCGTTCAAGGAAGGTAAACAGTATGAGATTATTAACGACGTGAACACGCAAGTGCGGCGGATGATGGCAAATACCGACTCGCACGGAGCCAAAGTCAAGCTGGATATAATTCTCAGGACCATGCAAACGCTCACCCACTATGTTGACCTTATGGGGCAACAGATCGAGCATACAAGCACGGCGGACGAAAATGAGCTAGTCTTGGAAAACATCAGGTTTGTTTCAGGTGTGGTTGAGGAGGTTGTTCAGGATTACGTGCTGTTCGAGGTACAACGGACGAACACGCAATATCAACAAATGCGTGAGGGTTTTGTCCGCTGGGAGATCCTGTCTATCCTACTCATGTTCAGTGCAGTCGGCTTTTCGGTCGTGGCTGCCTGGGGCCTATCCAGAAGCATTTACATCCCCATCAAAAAGCTGCACGATGTGACGACCACCATCACCAAGAATGATCTGCAAGCTCTTGTGACCCATGACAATGTTGACGAAATCACAGAGCTGGGCATGAGTTTCAATATCATGATTGGAAAAATCAGGGAACTCTTGGACTCTAAAATCAAGGAACAGGCAAATCTGAAAAAAGCCGAACTGAGAGCGCTACAAGCACAGATTAACCCGCACTTTCTTTATAACACGTTGGACACGATCATCTGGATGGCCGAGTCCAAAAAGACGGATGAGGTCATCGAGATCGTCAGGGCACTGTCGAGCTTTTTCAGAATCAGCCTCAGCAAAGGCAAGGATTGGATTACGATAGGAGAAGAGATCGAACGGACCCGGAGCTACCTGACGATCCAAAAGATGCGCTACCGAGATATTATGGATTATGAGATCAAAGTGGATGAGGGGGTATTGGACAGCACGATATTAAAGCTGATCCTGCAACCGCTTGTTGAGAACGCGCTTTATCACGGCATCAAGAACAAAAGAAGCGGCGGCACCATCACCCTGTGCGCAAAACAAAAGGGTGAAAACAAGATTCTACTTGAAGTAGAAGATAACGGGATCGGATTCACCCCGGAAAAGCTGGCTCAGGTTCAGGCAGAGCTGAATGATGATTCTGGCGAAATCAGATTAGAACGCGGGTTTGGCATTGATAATGTCAACAAGCGGATCAAGCTGTATTATGGGAAACAATATGGCCTTTCAATCGAAAGTGAACACAACACCGGAACTCGCGTAACTCTTCTAGTCCCTGCAGTCAAGGACAGTACAATCAAAAGTGATTAGGTGAGGAGAGAAAGCACAATGAAGATCTCCCAAGTCTTACTTTTGGTTGTAAGATTAGCGATGCTTCTCGCACTGGTGGGCTGCGGTCAATACTCCACTATGTCGCCCGCACAACAAGCAACAACAGCGCCGGGCGCCAAACCCAAGAAAACCTACAAGGACCTGATTGTTGGGTACGCCCAAATCGGGGCCGAAAGCGAGTGGCGCACCGGTAACACTACGTCCGTTAAGGAGACAGCGGAGCAATTAGGTGTAGAACTCAAGTTCTCGGACGCGCAACAGAAGCAGGAGAATCAAATCAAAGCCATTCGGTCGTTCATCGCCCAAAAGGTAGATGTGATTGGTGTTGCGCCGCTGACCGAGACAGGGTGGGATGACGTTTTCAAAGAAGCCAAGGACGCTGGCATTCCGATCATCCTGGTTGACCGCCGCGCGGCCGTTCCTGAAGACCTCTATGTGACCCTGGTGGGTTCGGACTTTCTTGAAGAGGGCCGCAACGCTGCTCGCGTGATGGCAAAACTGATGAACGGCAAGGCGAACATCGTCGAACTGGTGGGTACAATAGATTCTGCGCCCGCCAATGACCGGTATAAGGGCTTCAGAGAGATCTTGAAGGATTATCCGGATATGAAGATCATTGATTCTCAGACCGGCGACTTTACTCGCGCCAAGGGCAAAGAAGTGATGCAAGTCTTCTTGAAGAAGCATGGCAAGAACACCACGGCTCTCTACGCCCATAACGACGACATGGCTATCGGCGCGATTCAGGCCATTGAGGAATATGGTCTCAGGCCCGGTGTGGATATCAAGATCGTTTCGATTGACGCCATACGGGACGCCTTTAAGGCGATGATCGCCGGCAAACTGAACGCCACTGTCGAATGCAACCCGCTACTGGGCCCGCAATTCCTAGAGTTGGCTCTCAAAGTGGTCAACGACGAACCGGTTCCCAAGTGGGTCCCATCGAAGGAAAGCATTTACTACCCCGACAACGCCAAGGAAATCCTGCCGACCCGCAAATACTAAAAACCTCAAGGAAGTACGTGTGACTTTCCGGGAACCTCTTGTCCTGGAAGTTGATTTTGCACGACGCTCTTGGGTAGAAAGATGTGATGGGACTGTGCGACGCACTTGAATTGCGTCGCACCTCACTTTTTCTTCCCCCTTGAGCGGCTCTCGTAATTCCCGCACAAAGGACGGTCCAATCGAAAGATAATTAACTTCCGTCGAAGAAAATCTCCCCCCGTTTATAGAGGGTGTGTCTTTTCATGGGATAGCAAAATATAAATATCACCATACTCCCAAAAAGAAATCATGGACTTTTGTTTGATTAAGTTGTACTGTCTTATGCAGGGTCATAGCATTTCGTCCCGGGGGAAATGCACATCGGTAAATAACCTAATCCAATAACACAGAAAGGGGAGAGCACAATGAAAATCTCAAAGGTTTTGCTAGGGGTTGTGGTAGTAGCGATGCTTTTTGCTGCGGCAGGCTGCGCAGCCCCCACGCCGACTACCGTCGAAGTCACAAAGGAAGTGATCAAACAGGTCGAGGTCACCAAGATCGTACAGCAACAGGTCGTCGTCACCGCTACGCCCGTACCCAAAAAGACCTACACCTACAAGGACATGACCGTCGGCTTTATCCAGACCGGTTCTGAAGGCGGCTGGCGCGCCGCCAATACCGCCTCCTTCAAGGAAACGGCGCAACAACTGGGCATAAACCTCAAGTTCTACGACGCGCAGAACAAGCTAGAGAACCAGATCTCGGCCTTCAAGAACTTTATTGCCGACAAGGATGTGAACGTCATCGTCCTCGCCGCGCTCGAGACAACTGGTTTCGATGACGTGCTCAAGGAAGCCAAAGCCGCCGGCAAGACGGTTGTTCTGGAAGACCGCCGCATTGACGCATCAGAAGACCTGTATGCCACCTACATCGGCTCCGACTTTGCCGAAGAAGGCCGCAAGTCCGCGGTTGAGGTGTGCAAGTTGCTCGAGGGCATAAAGGGAAAGAACGTCTGGGAACTGGTTGGCAACGTCGGCTCCTCCGCTGCCAAAGACCGCGGCCAGGGCTTTCGCGAAAAGATGGATGCCTGCGGCATCAAGATCACCAAGAGCCAGACCGCTAACTGGAGCATCACCGAAGGCAAGCAGGTGACGGAAGCCTGGTTGAAGGAAACCAAGGACGTCCAGGCTATCTTTGCGCAAAACGACGAGATGGGCCTGGGTGCCGCCCAAGCGCTCAAAGAAGCCGGCCTCAAGCCCGGTGTTGACGTCAAGATCCTCACGGTGGATGCTACCGCTGGCGCCTTCAAGGCGATGGTCGCCGGTGAAGTCAACACGGTCGTAGAATGCAACCCGCTCCTCGCCCCGCAGGTATACGAAGCCGCCCTGAAGGCCCTCAACGGCGAAAAGCTGCCCAAGTGGGTTCCTTCGCAGGAAGGCGTGTTCTACGCCAAGGACGCGGCGACAATCCTGCCGACCCGCAAGTACTAGACTTTTAGGACTGGGACTTCCCGGGGGGTCACTTGTCCTAAAAGTGGATTTGTACGAAAATAGAGAAGCGGCGCCCAGCGCCGCTTCTTCCATGAAAAACCAACGGATCGTTTTCTAGAGGCGGAGGCAGTCTGATGGCAGAATCCAACAATCACATTCTGACGATGAAAGGGGTCTATAAAGCCTTTCCGGGTGTGCAAGCTCTGGAGGACGTGGACTTTGCTCTCAGGAAAGGTGAGATACACGCCCTGGTGGGGGAAAATGGCGCCGGCAAGTCCACCCTGATCAAAGTGCTCACCGGCGTCGAGCGGCCGGATACGGGCACGATGACACTCGAGGAAAAAGAGATCCACGTCAGATCACCCCAACATGCTCAGGCGCTGGGCATCAGCACGGTCTACCAGGAGATCAATCTATGCCTTAATCTGACCGTGGCGGAAAATATTCTGATTGGCCGGGAGCCCATGAAATGGGGAAGCGTTGATTGGGGAGCCATGAATGTCCAGGCCAGGCAGCTCCTCCAGCGGCTGGATATTGACATTGATGTGACCCAGGCCCTCGGCTCGTATTCGGTCGCCATCCAGCAGATGGTGGCCATTGTGCGAGCGCTCGAGATTTCATCGGCCAAGATTCTAATCCTGGATGAGCCTACCTCCAGCCTGGATGCCTATGAAACCGAGCGACTCTTTGAAGTGATGCGTAAACTGAAAAGTGATGGCATGGGCATCATTTTCATCACCCATTTCATTGACCAGGTCTATCAAGTGGCCGATAGAATTACGGTGCTTAGAAACGGCAAGCTGGTTGGAACTTATGATGTAGCTGCGTTGCCCCGCCTGGAATTGATCGCGAAAATGATCGGCCGAAGTCTGACCGAGTTTGACGATATGACAAAGATCAAGCTGGAAAGCAGCAAGCACATTAAAGGTGAAGCGCTGCTGCGCGCTCGTGGACTGGGCCTCACCGGCGCGGTTGAACCCTTTGACCTGGATTTGCACGCCGGGGAAGTGGTGGGCCTGGCCGGGCTGCTGGGATCGGGGCGTTCGGAAACTGCCAGACTGCTGTTTGGGATTGACAAGCCGGATAACGGCACTTTGACATTTGCTGGGAAAGTGATCAAAGCATTTTCGCCCCTGGCCTCGATTGTCAGAGGCATTAGCCTCTCTCCCGAAGATAGAAAAGCAGATGGGATCGTGGACGACCTGACGGTTCGGGAAAACATCATCCTGGCCATGCAGGCCAGCCGGGGCTGGTTCAAGTATCTGAGTATGCAACAACAGTACGAAATTGCCGACAAGTACATCCAATTGCTGAACATTGCCACCCCCTCGGCCGACCAGCCGGTCAAAAATCTGAGCGGCGGCAATCAGCAAAAGGTCATCCTCGCCCGGTGGCTCGCCACGAACCCACAGGTTCTGATCCTGGATGAGCCTACGCGCGGGATTGATGTAGGCGCAAAAGCCGAAGTTCAAAAACTGGTGCTCTCGCTGGCCGAAGAAGGCAAGGCGTGTGTCTTTATCTCTTCGGAATTGGAAGAAGTGCTGCGCACCAGCCACCGCATCGTCGTGTTGCGGGGCCGGGAAAAAGTAACCGAGTTCACGGGCGAAGTGGACGAGCATAAACTCATGCAATCCATCGCAGGGAGTGAAGCATGACACAGTCTAAATCCTCTTTCACATGGCGCAAGATCACAGAGAGCAAGCTCTTTTTCCCATTCATCGCCTTGGCCCTCATCCTGCTCTTTGACCTTATCTTTATCCCCAGGTTTTTTGCCCTTACAACACAAGAAGGCCATCTGTATGGAAACCTGGTGGACGTTCTTCGGAACGGTTCGTGCGTCATGTTGCTGGGCATCGGCATGACATTGGTCATTGCCACCGGTGGGGTGGATCTCTCTGTGGGCGCCGTCATGGCGATTGCGGCCTCGGTGGCCGCCGTTATGATGAATCCCGTCATTATCGGACTCAAACTGCCACCGAATCTCATGAAATTCATCAACGATCCAAATTTCACCTATTCGCCGCTCTGGGCGGTGATTCTGGTGACGCTGATTGTGGCCACCATCTGTGGTTTGTGGAACGGGCTGCTGGTTGCCTATGGACGAATTCAGGCCATGGTTGCCACACTGATCCTGATGATTGCCGGCCGTGGGATTGCCCAGCTCATCACGAACGGGGTGAGAATTCAGATTTTCTATGAGCCGTACGCCTTCATCGGACAGGGCTGGATTGTCCTGCCGTTTTCTTTGTATATCGTGGCCGCGGTGTTTGCGATCGCCTGGGTTTTAACTCGCAAAACGGCCATCGGCATGTTTATCGAATCGGTGGGCATCAATTTCCGCTCCAGTTATTTTAGCGGCATTGACGAAAAGAAGATTAAATTGCTGGCCTACACATTTTGCGGCTTTTGCGCGGGGGTAGCGGGCTTGGTCGCCAGCTCGAATATCAAAACGTCGGATGCCTATAACATCGGTCTGACCTTTGAACTCGACGCTATCCTGGCGGTCGTCATCGGCGGCACCTTGATGGCGGGCGGCCGATTTTCCCTATTTGCCAGCATCGTCGGCGCGTTGGTCATGCAGGCTATAACCACTTCCATGTATGCGATCGGCGTTCCGGCGTTTGCTCTTCAGGCTATCAAGGGAGTGGTAGTCGTCCTTGTGATCCTTCTGTACTCCGAACAAGTGCGAGGCTTGCTCCACAGAATCACCGCGCAGAAAGGGGCTTAGCAAGATGCAAAAGATAGGCGCCCTTATTTCCAACAACCGACGGTTCATTCCGCTTTCAGCGACGGTAGCGTTGTTTTTTATCGCTTATGCGTTCGGAGCGATCTCTTACGAAGGCATGCGGGATCCGCAAGTGTTTCTTAATCTATTCCGAAGCAGTCACTATCTGTTGATCAGCGCGATCGGGATGACATTCGTCATGCTTACGGGCGGCATTGACCTTTCGGTAAGCGGCGTGGTGGCGCTGACGACGGTGGCCTCTGCTGCGTTGCTGCGAGAGGGATGGAACCCGTGGGCCGTCATGCTGCTCATGCTGGGCATGGGGATGGCCTTGGGTGCCACGATGGGCGCCTTTATCACCTACCTGAAGGTGCAGCCGTTTATCGCCACCCTGGCGGGCATGTGGTTTGCTCGCGGCATGTGTTTCTTTATCAGCGACGACGCGATTGCCATCAACGACCGGGTCTATCGCATTCTGGGGATGACAAAAATCTTGGTCCCGGGACTGGCCGATCCCGTGACTAAAAAGGGAGATTTTATCTCTATCCTCGTCATCGTGGCGCTGGCCGTCTTGGCAGTAGCGATCTACATTGCCCACTTTACACGCTTTGGCCGCACCGTGTACGCCATTGGCGGCAATGAACAATCCGCGCGTTTGATGGGCCTGCCGGTGAACCGGACCAAGATGCTGGTGTACACGCTGAACGGATTTTGCTCGGCGCTGGCCGGCATCATGCTGAGCATCTATGTACTGTCCGGGCATGGCCTGTACGCGCAGATCTTTGAGTTGGACGTCATCGCTTCGGTGGTGATGGGGGGCACGATGTTGAGCGGCGGCGCAGGGTATGTGTTCGGCACACTGTTTGGCGTGCTCGTCAACACCCTCATTCAAACCCTGATCCAGTTCGACGGACGATTCAGCTCTTGGTGGATACGCATTGTAATCGGTGCACTGACGCTCATGTTCATCGGCGTACAGAGTCTCTTAGCCGCCCGGAAAACCCGCCAATTGGCAAGCAGGAAGATGACAAGTCAGGCGAAGGGAGCCATCGCGCCGGCGCCGCTGGCCGCGCTACGCAACCGGCAAATGCTGTTATTGGGCGGCGGCGCGATCATCGTGATCGTCCTGGCCGTGCTTGCGATCAACGGCGCCCAAAACGCGGCTCGCGGATCGGTCACCAACATCTCTACACCAACATCTGCTGCTTGCCAATTAAAGCCCTTTCGGCAGGACCAAGCCGCAAGCCTTATGAAAGCTGGGGCGATACTTGCCTACGAGCGCAACGGCGGATCTAGCTGCATTGACGAGCTGTATAGCGTTTATCCAGACGGGCGAATCGTGGGCGACGATGGCACGAAAAAAATCGAAAAACAGGTGACCCCTGCAGACGTGGATAAATTGCTCTCGGACATTAACGATAAGGGATGGTTTACGGACGAGATGTATGATACCTGGCATACCCCATGCGGGCAATGCTATGGATATTATCTCACTGTTTCTTATAAAGGTCAGGCAAAGACTGTCAAGGCCGTGGATGGCGGAACAGACGCTCCCGCCAACTATTGGCAGGTTGTCTCGACAATCAATGGGGTTATTCCGCACTTTGCTCCATAGCAGATCCGAAGCACCGAGGGCCAATCCGACCCTCGGTTTTTTCCCAAATTTATGGCATGCCGATTTTCGCGGAAAGCTTACTCTTTATCCGAGAAGTGGGTGGCAGTGGTATCGGCCACCGGCAGAATTCATGATACAAGGAAAAGGAAAGATGAGTATTAAAAAGGCACTAATTCCAATCCTGGCATGCGCTCTGCTTCTCTCTGCCTGCGCCTACATTGTTTTTCCTGAGGAGGAGGCTCCGAAGTCAACGGCATCAAAAGGTTGGAGCGCCGTGGTGACGAATGTCGGCAAATCCGACGCCGGGGATTTGCACATTGACATCACCCTACGGAACGAGACTGCCGATTGGAGTGCTATGCAAGCCACGGCGGATAAGCCGGCTGTGCTCACGGCGAGTGGCAAGACCACAAACTGCGAGACTGTTTTTGTCGGCACAGGTGGCCACCGTCTGGCTCCGGGCTTTCAGATGCGGGGTTTCATTGCAGGCACAAAAGCCGAACCCAAAACCCAGCTTATCTATGTGGAATGCAAGGGCGCGGTAGCTGCTCCCGGATCCAAACTCTCCTTCGAGTACACCTACGTTACCGGCGAGTATAATTATTACGACAAGGAAGCGAACAAAGCCAGCGGAAAGATGGAATTGAATCTCGACCAGGTTGTCAAGGATGTCAAGTATCCGATCGCTGCACCAGTAGAGGGTTTGATTCAAAAGCCCGGCACCAAAATTAACGCAATCAACGATTGCGCTCTCACCCTCACCGATGTTACGCGTACCGATAAGGGCATGCAGCTCAAATGGCTGACTTTCAACCCCGGCGAGTACCCCACCTATGTTCATATCGGCAACCCGCCTGTTATCGGTGCAGATGGCATCCTCTATGGTCTTTATGAGAGCCCGGATATCGCGTCCGTACCAGTCACCGGTGCAGGCAAAACGGCGGAATGGACAACCGAGGTTGCAGTTCCGAAAGATGTCAAAGGCTTGTATATATTGCTGAGCGTAGAGTCGAAAAAGCAGCGGCTCTTTGTGAACTATGCCGTAGATATCACCGATAAATAGCTTCGTCAAGATGGGTTGAAAGATTGTTGTACATCAGGCCGGCCGGTGAGGTCGGCCTGATGTATTCTCCGCTTCTGAAAGCCTAAATGTGTAATCTTGTTGTATGCGAATCCGTCCTCGGATATGCCATCTTGGCCAAATGTAGTGTGGCCTTCTCGCCCGATGACAAGCTGGCGTTGTGTGGCCTCGTGTGGCGATGATAACACCATCCGCCCGTGGGGGAGTGTTACCGTAGTCGCTGTTTGATGTTTGAGGCATATTTGTTGCCCGGCAGGGAGCAGTGATCACGGTCTTAGCCTGGATTTCGCACCTTGTAGGCCCGCTTCGAAGCTATTGTGTTTTTGTCCTGTCGGTGCGGAGTCACATGCAAAACACCCGTAGTGGAGACGAACGAGTCTCTGCTGCGAGTGTTTTCGTGGTGGTGACACGGCAATCAATCTGTGGCGTTCACTCTTGTCTTCTCGGCCTGCCAAAGGTGAATCGCCTCGGCCAGAACTTGCCCTGAGCGTAGCCGAAGGGTGCGCCGGGGCGGTTTCGTCGCTCCCGGCCACGCCGAAGGCGCGCAATCGTCCGCGCGACACGAATCGTTTACGTTGCCGTTCTCGCGCTGCTTCGACTCGCGCGGCCACCACAGACGATGGTTCGCCCAATCGCTCGCCCGTGAGCTTTTCATACGGCACGCGCGGCACTTCGACGTGAATGTCAACGCGAAGCGGGTCGAGCAGCGGCCTGCTGACCTTAAGGCTCGCTTGTGCGCTTTTGGTAGCGCGTGACCATTGAGGAAGCGCAGGTGCATTCCTTGGTCGGATCTTGAAAATAACCGCATGGGCAGGGGTACTCACAATCTGCAATTCCGTTTGACCTATTCATGGGCCGAAAAAGCGATCCTCTGGACTAGAGTGGGTTCAGTCTTGTAACGCGCATTCTCATTCTATTGTACACACAAGCCATTTCAAACCATTTCACGGCGTTTCAGTGCAATGAAGGCTCTTCTCCCAAACGTGGCTGCCTTCGGGCAGCGCGCTCGCAAGGTTCGCGAGGAAACCGGAATACCGCTGCTGCGACTGTGCGACGATGCGCATTTGCCTCCCTCGTGGGTGTCGCACCTGGAGACCCGCCAGCAGAAGCCCGATGTGTATTCGCTGCAGGACTGGGAGGGAGCGCGTTCTGGCATACGTCGAGAAACTGAGGGACAATAGCGACGCCCTGTACGATCCGCGTGCTGTGTATCGCTTGATCACTGTCCTGGGACGGTGGTGCCGACCCTCGACGATATGAAGCAGGGCTGTTCCAACATCGAGTTGCAGGCAAGCGCCGGATGTGGCTGACCTAAAGTCCATCAGTCAGGACGTTATGCACTCATCCTTGACGATTACCGATTCGGTCTATGGTGTCCTCGCGCCTGACGACGTTGCGGCGCGGGTTGGATATGTTGCGCGCCGGGCAGTTTGATCTGGCGGCTGTGGTGGTGCGATTCAGCTTGATAGATGCCTTTCGCGCGGCGATGGGCGGTGCGTCCTTGAGCTTGCTCGCACTGCCATTCAGTCAGTCGGACGACCACCCACTGACTGACATCTTGTCATGAGGGCATTTTCTCATCTCGTCAGCCAGCCGCCATCTACCGGCACGATAGCGCCCTGCATGTAATCTGAAGCAGACGAGCTCAGGAATACCACAATGCCCTTGAGATCGTCTGGCGTTCCCCAACGCCCGGCCGGAATTCGGTCGAGGATCAGGGCGGAGCGGTTCGGATCGGCGCGCAAAGCGGCCGTGTTGTCCGTCGCCATATAGCCGGGCGCGATCGCATTGACGTTGATGTTGCGTTTGGCCCATTCATTCGCCAGCGCGCGTGTGACGCCGGCCACACCGCTCTTGGCTGCCGTGTACGACGGCACGATGATGCCGCCCTGGAACGACAGCATCGAAGCGACGTTGATGATCTTGCCGCCCCCCTGCTTGACCATCACCTTTGCCGCGGCCTGCGAAAGAAAGAACAATGCCTTCAGATTGATCTGCAACACGTCGTCCCAGTCAGCCTCGCTGAACTCGATGGCCGGCGCACGACGGATGATGCCCGCATTGTTGATCAGGATGTCGAGTTGGCCCAGTTCGGCCACGACCCGCTCAACGACTTGATGCAATTCTGCCACCAAAGCATTCCGCAAGTTGCATTGGATTGGCATGAAACGTCGTCCCAGAGCGGTCACAGCTTTGCCAGTCTGGGCTACGTCTTCGATATCCAATGCGGCAATGTCGGCGCCGGCTTCAGCCAGCCCAAGGGCCATCGCCTGTCCCAATCCTCGCGACGCTCCCGTCACGAGCGCAACACGACCATCCAGTCGCAAGTCATCCAGAATCATGGTGTGTGCCTCCAACCTGCCCAAGGTGTGCGAACCGAAGGTTCGCTCGAACCTTCGGCAGGTTACCCGGTCAGTGCCCCAACGCCTTGAGCATCGCCACGGTGCGGCCAACCCAACTCAATGTGGGATCATCGACCGTCGCCTGGATGCGATGCTGTCCTGCCAGCGCCCACAGGTAATACGTCATGTAACCGGGCGCGCTCACGACCGTATGGTAACCCTTCGGCGCCATCAGGATCGTATTGTCGCGGACGATGTAGCCCGTGTCAATCTCGTCGTTATAGTAGCGCGTGATGCCAAAGCCATCCGCCGGATTGACCTTGAAAAAGTACAATTCCTCGTGATACGCCTCGCGCGGCAGGTCGTCCTTTTCGTGACGGTGCGGTGGAAAGGTGCTCCAGTTGCCCGAGGGTGTGTATGTCTCTCCCACGATGAGCCGCTGGGCTGGCAAGTCAGGCTGACCGGCCAAGGTGAGAATCTGGTGATAGTTGCGGGAAAAGTTGGCCGCGCCCCACACGCCCGTCGTGACCCTGTCCGGCCCGATGACATAGGGCGCGGTTCGCAAGTCGCTCGGCGCGCTGACCAGACTGACCTCCAATCGCCCGTGCGCAGTGACCGTGTAGTCAGAACCGCATGGAATGTACACCGAGTGCGGCTTGCCGGAAAAAACGTTGGGCCGACCGCCGACGTTGACGAACGCCTGGCCGGAGCCGGAGGCCCCCTGTGGGTTGACCACGAACGTCCCTTTGCCGCCCAACAGCACGGCGCAAAACTCGCGGTCGCCCGTCGAGCTTTCGAACTTGTCACCGTCGGAAAGAAGGAGGTAATTGAAATCGAGCAACTTGAACGGATTGGATGGAACGCGGTTCAACCCGGCCGCGTTCGGGACGTTTTCAAAGTATGACATGGTATCCTCTCCTTGTTAGAGTATCGAACCTGGTACGCGACCCTATTCATGATTTGCCGCGCGCTTGCTTGATCCAGCCGATGCACTGCGCCACCTTGTTGCTGATGCTATCGAAATCGCGCGCCTTGACAGCCTGCGCCGTGATGAGCTTGCTGCCCATGCCGACCGCCGCCGCACCCGCCTTGATCCACGCCGAGAGGCTCTCTTGGGTCGCGTCTACGCCGCCCGTCGGGAGCAAACGATGCCACGGGCACGGAGCCATCACCGCGCTGATAAAGCTTGGGCCGCCCACCGCTTCGCCCGGAAAGATTTTGCAGATTTCTGCGCCCATCTCTTCCGCATTCGCGATTTCGGTTTCGGTGGCGCAGCCGGGCATGTAGAGAATCTTGCGCCGGTTGCACAGACGCGCCACATCGTAATGAAAACTAGGGCCGACGACGAAATTCGCGCCGACGGCCAGGTAGAGCGCCGCCGTCGGCGCGTCCATGATCGAGCCGACGCCGAGAATGACGGATGGGTCGGCGTCGGCAAAATGCTGGACCAATTCCGTGAAAACCGGATAGGCTATCTCGCCGCGATGGGTGAACTCGACGACGCGCGCACCACCGCGGGCGCACGCGGACACAATCTCTATCGCCGTCTCGACCTGGCCGTTGTAGAAGAGTGGAACCAGACCAATGTCCAGAATCGTATTGATGACGTCCAAGCGCGTAAAGCGAGCCATGTGAATTTATCCTTCCTTGATTCAGGCTTCAGCCACAACCGGGTTGACCAGCTCACCAATCCTTTCGATGTGAATCCTGACCGTGTCGCCCGGCTTTATAAAAGACGGGACGCTCTGCGCGAGGACGGTCTTGGCCGGCGTGCCGGTCGAGATGACGTCGGCGGGTTCGAGCGTCATCACATCGCAGAGATAGGCGATCAGGCACGGAATAGTAAAGATCATGTTGCGGGTGTTGGCGCGCTGCATCTCCAGGCCGTTCAACGTCAGCGCGAGTTCCAGGCCATGCGGGTCGGGAATCTCGTCAGTTGTGACGAGCGCCGGCCCCATCGGCCCGAACGTATCAAACGACTTGCCAATCATCCACTGGCTGGTGCGCTTTTGATAGTCGCGGGCGCTCACGTCGTTAAAGATTGTATAGCCCGCCACGAACTCTAAAGCGCGCTCTTGCGTGACGTGCCGCGCTCGCTTGCCCATGACGACCGCCAGCTCGGCCTCATAGTCCACCTGATGGGTCACGCGCGGGATGACGATGGCCTGGCCCGGGCCGACAATCGTGTTGACGGTCTTGCAAAAGAATGTCGGGTACTCGTCCGGAGACGTTTTGCCTTTGCCCATGTGGTCACCGTAATTGTGGCCCAGGCAGATGATCTTGCCCGGTCGTGGAACCGGCGCAAGCAAGGTCACGTCTGCTGCTGGCAAGAGGTAGCGTTCGTCTGCGGAAGCGATTGCGCGGCTGGCCCCAGCGAACGCTGTTTCGCCCATGTTCAGGAACTCGGTCATATTTGCGGGCAAGCCCGGCAACTCTAAAACGTACTCTTGCCCGCCCTGCGAAACCATCGCC
>Ga0315291_10005194_pt1 | contig 16382 bp, 16 predicted proteins | sample YL17G12_20_MG_FD_203070 | JGI IMG/M metagenome (GOLD analysis project Ga0315291, IMG submission 203070) | Sediment microbial communities from Yellowstone Lake, YNP, Wyoming, USA - YL17G12_20 | ecosystem: Environmental > Aquatic > Freshwater > Lake > Sediment | place: USA: Wyoming | collected...
GGTCTGGTTTGTGCACGCCGAGAACTGTGGAGCAGGCCACCACGTCAATGAACTCAGCGACGCCCACCTGATCGAGCCAGCGCATCTTGCATGCGAGCGGATATATCGTGTCGGTAACGATGCCCAGAACAAAACCGCGCTGCTTCAAACCCGCCAGCGCTTCTCTGCCGCCGGGAATCGCAAAAACATGGTTCGAGTGGTCATTGATCTTGCCGGCCAGGGTCCTCCGCTCCTCTGGGACAGCGACGCCGTGCGCCAGGAGAAACTGGTCCCAATACTCGTCGGGACTGAGGTGCCCACTGTTGGCCTGGGAGCGCAGAGCCTGCTGACGCGTGCGGTCTTCCACAGGGAGTTCAGTGGCATAGCCCCCCTGTTTGAGAAGGTTCAACGCGTAATCGTCCGTTGGCACAGGCCGGTAGTAGAACACATCCGCCGCGTCAAAAAAGATCCCTCTAATGGTCACTTGTTCTCTCCATAGTCGTGCTGGCAAAGCGAATTTATTGCCAGGGGCGCACAAGCGGCGCCCCTGGCTTTCCCACGGATATTCTGTTTGTTAGCGCGAGATGTTACTGTAGCAGGTTGAGGGCCCAGAAGTCGCGCACTTGGCTGAGGTTCTGATACGCGAACAGATCATCGCTGGGCCAGAGCTTCAGTTCATCCTGAGGGGGCATGCCTTCAGCAACGGTAAGACCTTCAGCTGCAGGGTAAGTGCCCATCTTGTTCCAGGGATCGAAGCCATCCTGTGAGAGAGCAAATTTGATGAACAGTTTGGCTGCATTGGGGTGCGGAGCGCTATTGGCAATGGCCAGATAGTTGGCTTTCAAGACACCCAAGACCGGTTCGAGACCCATGCAGGGCGCCATGGCTAATTCTCCATTCAGGGTATTCTCATAGCTCGACCAACCGGTCCAGCCATACCCGGGTTCTACCGTTGGGTCCATGCCTAGCGTCGCGAATGCCGCGTCGACCTCATCGCCACCGGGCTGAACGCCGGGTTGATTCTGGGCCAACTTCTTGAGGAACAGATAACCCGCATTCGGGATATCCGGCCCATAAGCTTCGTCAGTGGTCCAATCCTGGCCGAAATAATCCTGATAGGCCACAGCCATTTCATCTGCGTGTTCAACAATTAAGGCTATCTTGGCCGTCGTGCTGGTATCAGCCAGCGGATCCTCCATGAAGAATTTCCCCTGTAACGCCGGTTCGGTCAACTGCCACCAGTTGGTGAGCGGGCAGCCTTCCGGGTGAATCTCGTTGTTGTACCCTATGACATCCACTGAGCGGCGCGAAAGCGCAAACGGCCGCTCTGGAGTTACCTCCAGTTCTACCACACCCGGGGGGAGGTACGACCAGATCCATTGATTGGGCATAAACTCCCCATACAATATGTGCCCATCGCTGTTGAACCAGACATCCCCGACGGCGTTCCCGGCCTCCTGCTCCGCGCCCATTTTGACGGCGATGTCATCGGTATCACCACCCTCAAGGGCGATGTCCGGGTATAACGCGTTCCAGGCGTCGAGTAATTTCTCGAATTTGGAAGAGTTGGCATAAACAACCACTTTCCCTTCCAGCTTTGCTGCCGCTTCGACCGCCGCCCAGTCTTCCTCGGCGGGCTGGTACGGTCCGAGCCCATTCGCCTGCGCCCATTGTTCGGCTGCAGTGAGTTCAGTGACGGGGGGTTCAGTTGCTGGAGGCTCGGTTGCTGGAGGCTCGGTTGCTGGAGGCTCGGTCGCTGTCGGTGTACCGCCGCAGCCAGCAATAAAGCTGACCAACAAACATACTGTCAAAAGTTTCACTAACGCTTTCATTTCTTCCTCCTTACAAGATAGTTGGGAAACGGAATCCTTGAACCACAATGTTCTACAACCCTCTGCTCTCTTTTTTCTCTTATCTCTTTTTTCCTCCTTCGGCGACGATCATGATCATCACAATGACCATTTTGTATCGTTGTCGCCTAGTTTTTTGAGACGATCAATTTTCCGCTTTCTTTATCGTACAGGTTTAGCGTGTCTGGATTGAATTTCAGCCAGATCTTGTCATCCATCTCGAGCTTGCTGATGCCTGCTACTTTGACGGTAATTTCCATATCTCCCAAACGGGCTACGATGGTTGAATCGGCTCCCGATGGCAGGACGGAATAAGCGGTGAACTCGACGGCCTCCGGGACGGGTTGGGTTGAGATGCTGATATCTTCCGGCCGCACGGCGACCACCACTTTTTCGGGGGCGTTGTGCGTATCGGCTACCACCCTGAATTTTCCCAGGTTCACCGCACCATACCCATACACGGTGCCATCCAGCAGGTTCACCTTGGGATTACCGATAAAATCTGCCACAAAAAGATTGGCCGGGTAGTGGTAAACGCGGTCGGGGGTGTCCAGTTGCTGAAGAACGCCTTCTTTCATCACGGCAATACTGGAAGACATCGTCAACGCTTCTACTTGATCGTGGGTCACGTAAATCGTGGTCGCTCCGGCAACACGGTGCAAACGTTTGATTTCCGCCCGCATATCCATGCGCAGGCGGGCATCCAGGTTGGAGAGCGGCTCATCCATCAAAAAGACGTTGGGGCGATAGGCCAACATGCGCGCCAGGGCAATGCGCTGTTGCTGCCCGCCGCTCATCTCGCGCGGATAGCGGTCTTCATACCCTTCCATGTGTACTTCTGCCAGAGATTCCTTGACTCGTTTCTCTATTTCGGCTTTGGGCAGTTTCTGGATCTCGAGAGCAAAAGTCATATTCTTATAAACGGTCATATGGGGCCACAAAGCATAGTTCTGGAAGACGAGTCCCAAATCTCGCTGGGCAGGGGGCAGTGCGATCCCCTCATCGTAAGAAAACACCAGCTTGTCGCCGATATAGATTTCGCCTCCCTGCGGGTCTTCGAGCCCGGCGACGCAGCGCAGCAGGGTCGTCTTGCCGCACCCGGAAGGACCCAGCAGGGTCAGGAAGGCCCCAGGCTCGATGGTCAGGCTGACATTGTCAACAGCAACGACTTTGCCGAAACGTTTGGTGAGATTCTTGATGGTGATGGTTGTGTCCATAGTTTCCTCCCTTTACATTCCCAGGCCCTGTTTAAGACTGCCGCCCCGGAACCGCCCGATGATAAAGTTGGCAAGCGCGACGATCGAGATCAGGATCAGAATGACCACGTTCGCCATCTGGCCGTCTCCATTTTCGATATAGAACATGGTCTGGCTGGCCAGCACCTGGGTTTGCGGCGTGACCAGCAGGATGATCAATGATAGTTCGCGCATGGTGGTGATGAAGGTCAGCAGGAATCCGGCGACAAAGCCAGCGCTGGTGAGCGGAAAGATAAGGCGTCTGAAACGCTGCCAGACATTGGCGCCGGCTATCTGCCCTGCCTCCTCCAGCTCCCGGCCGACCTGCATCATGGCTGAAACCCCCGAACGGGAGGAATAGGGGATATGTTTTGCCACCGAGACGATCACCAGCAGGGCGAAGGTCCCGTACAAAGCTGGGATCGGTCCCAGCGGCTTGATGAACATCGCAATGTAAACTGCGCCAAAGGCGATGCCCGGGATCACGTACGGAATGTAGGCCAATTGCTCCACGAGCTTTGACAGCCGGGTACCCCGGCCTTTGACGATGGCATAGCCGAGAAGAACACCCAGCAGGGCTGTGAAAAAGGCCGTCCATAACGAAAGCCGGATGGAGTTCCAGGCGGTTTTATATATCTTCGGGTTACGCAGGACTCCTGGCTCTCCATGGTTATAAATTGTATTACGCGCTCCAATCCAGTGTTGTAAGCTGAGATTGCTAAAGCTGTAATTCCCATCCCGTAACATCACTGTGGATAAGATCAGAAGGCCCAGCGGAAGGACGATGACCAGGATCTGAAAAATGATCGCGGCGTTTCTCAGGGCATATTTCTTTTTCCCCAGCTTGCTCACCTGCGCAACGAAGCCTCGTCCGCCGATCGTCTCGTAACTCTTGCGTGTCCCGACCAATCTCTGGTTGAGTGAAATGGTGATCACGGAAAACAAGATCAACACGATCGCCAGCACAAAACCATCCGCTTTGTCTCCAACCCCCATACTACCGCGGATCATGGTAGCAACTACATAGTACCTGACCGGTGTTCCCAAAATATTCGGTCCGCCGAAAGTGCCCATCACCTTGGAAAAGGTCATAACGAAACCCGAAAGCAAGGCCGGCATGACGAGCGGGAAGGTGATCTTGCGCAGGATGCGCCAGCGGCTGGCACCCATCAACTCGCCCGCTTCTTCGAGATTGGAATCAATGGACATCAGCGCCGCCGACACGAACAGGAAAAAGAAAGTGTAGTAATGCAGCGCGCTGCAGATGATGATGGGCACCGGCCCGTACGCCAGCCAGGTGGGGGGACTGTGTCCCACCAGGAACTCGTAAACTCCCGGCGTTCCGCCAGAAAGCCTGTTTTTAAATAACACGAGCCAGGCCTGAGCCAGGGTCCAGGACGGCATGATGTAGGGGATCAGCGCCAGTTGATTGACGAGTTTCCTGCCCGGCATATCGGTGCGGACCACCAACCAGGCCAACGATCCGCCAATCAACAGCGAAAGCAGGGTGGCCCCAATTGCTATAGTCATCGAATGCTGCAGCGGGGTATACATATAAATTCTACCCAAAACGCCTGTCAACATCCTGACATAGTGAAAAATAGTGAGTTCGCCTACCACGGCATCCGGGACGCGGGTGAGATCATGAGCCTGCCAGGTCACCGTGGTCTCAACCATGCGATACAAAGGTATGACGACCATGTAGAACATCAAAACCAGCATGATCAATGCCAGGGCGACTTGGGCGCTCGTCAGCCAGCGGATGAACCTTCTAAAAGTGGCGAGCATTTGGAGAGAGAGTGGTTGCTGAACAACTGCAGGGACTGCCATGTCTGTTCTCCCATAATCGTCGAGTACCCTCCCGCAGGTTGGGCCATCGTTTCAAATAACAACCTGCGGGAGGGTAGACTGAATAGTTACCCTTCGACAGTGAGGGCGTAGGTCCGCCGTAGTTCATCCAGCCTGTCCAGGTTGGACATGGCCCTTTCCTGGTCGGTCTGGGCCAGCGCCAGCAGCAGCGTGTTGATGATCGTCATCGGCACGGTCAGGGAGTGGAAGGCAGAAATCGGCCCCCGGCGGGCGGCCAGTACGACGTCGGCCTTGTTGCCGATGATGGACCCCAGCGTGTCTGTGAGCAGAATGGAAACGCAGCCACACGCCCGGGCGTGGTCCAGAGCGAGTCGCAGAGCCGGAGTCACGTCGAAGAAACCGATGGCGAACAAAAGGTCGGCGCCGGTCATCAGGAGCAGCGGTTCCAGCATCTCCCGTCCAGTCGTCGTGAGCGGGATCACGTGCCGCCCGAAGCGCCTGAGACGGATCTCGAGCAGGTCCACCAGCGATATGGAAGGGCCGATGCCAAACACGAACACCCGCTCCCGCTCGCGCAACAGGTTGACTGCCTGGTGGATGGCAGCGCGGTCTACGGTACGGAGCGCCTGGGTGAGGTGGTCAATCTCCGAACTGGTCAGCCGTTCGAAGATGTCGCCCTCTTCGCGCAGATTGCCCAGCCGTGCCCGCAGCCGGACCGAGTGGGTCACGCGGCTGCGAAACGAGGCCTGCAGCGCCGCCCGCATCTCGGGATAGCCGCTGAATCCCAGGGACTGGGCGAACCGGACAGCGGTCGCCTCGCTCAAGCCCAGACGTGCAGCCAGTTCGGCGGCGGAGAGGAACGCCACTTCGTCCTGGTTTCTCAGCAGGTAGCGGGCGATGCGCTTTTCACTCTTGGTGAGTGAGTCAAAGTGTTGGCGCACCAACTCGCCAGGCTCAATCTCTGCTTGCGTTTGCATGCCATGCACTCGAAGAGCCACCCCTTGCATATTGTACTACAAAATTTTCAAAATTGCAAGTCTACTTTCAAAAATCACCTTCCCGAAAGTTTCAGTGAGGTCAGCCCCAAACACAAGCGCCACGAGCTTTCGGGAAGGTTCCCCGTAGGTTGACTATCCGCTGAGCATGTGCTATCATCTGCAACCGCAAATGACCCTGCGTGAGGAAGGTGGAGATGATCTTTGACCAAATCATTGACCGGCGCTGCTCCGATAGCAGTAAGTGGTGTTCCTACGGCGAGGACGTGTTGCCCCTGTGGGTGGCCGACATGGATTTCGCCGCGCCGGAGCCGGTGCTCCGTGCGCTCCAAGAGCGCGTGGCTCACCCGATCTTTGGCTATGGGGGACCGCCCGATGGCTTGCGCGAGGTGCTCCAGGAACGGTTGGCCCGCCTGTATGGTTGGCGGGTCGAGGCCGAGGAGATATTCTTCGTCCCCGGCGTGGTGAGCGGGTTCAATCTGGCCTGTCGCGCCGTCGGCGCACCGGGCGACGGGGTGCTGGTGGAGACGCCCGTCTATCCGCCCATGCTCACCGCAGCGGGGAACCAGGGGCGTGTCTGCCAGGCCGTGCCGCTGGTCGAAGGGCCCCAGCGGTGCGAACACGACTTTGACGCCTTTGAGCGGGCGATCACGGAACGCACCGCGCTCTTCCTGTTGTGCAACCCCCACAACCCGGTGGGGCGTGTGTTCGAGACGGCCGAACTGGAGCGGTTGGCCGAAATCTGCCTGCGCCACGACGTGCTGATTTGCTCCGACGAGATCCACTGCGACATTGTGTACCGGGGCCACCGGCACGTCCCGGTGGCCTCCCTGGCGCCGGAGATCGCCGCGCGGACGATCACCCTGTTCGCGCCCAGCAAGACCTTTAACGTTGCGGGGCTGGCCTGCTCGGTGGGGGTGGTGCAGAACCCGGACCTGCGCGCCAGGCTGGAGCGGGCCCGGGCCGGCCTGGTCCCCGAAGTCAACGTGCTGGGCTACACGGCCGGGCTGGCCGCCTACCAGGACGGGCAGGCGTGGCTGGAGGCGCTGCTGGGATACCTGGAGGGGAACCGCGATACCGTGGTGGAGTACGTCGCCGCCCACCTGCCTGGCATCACCTGCCGGCGGCCGGAAGGGACCTTTCTGGCCTGGCTTGATTGCCGAGGAGCGCCGCTCCCCGGCGATCCTTGCCAGTTCTTCCTGGAGTGCGCCAGGGTGGCGTTGAACGATGGGGCGGATTTTGGCCCAGGGGGAGAAGGTTTCGTGCGCCTGAACTTTGGCTGCCCGCGCGCGACCCTGCACGAGGCCCTGGAGCGCATGCGGTGCGCGCTGGAAGGAGTATGAAAGGTATTGGGCCTACAGCAGCCTTGCGATCTCGCGCGTGTATTCCGGGAAATAACGTCCGATTGCGGATAGATCGAAGGAGCCCAGGATCGCTTCCTTGGGCTCCCGTGCCAGGAGGAAGCGAAACGACTCGGCGACCAGCGTTTCCGGGCTGGTCTTGCTGCTGGCGAGCCGTTCGTAGTCGGCTCCGCGCAGGACCACCCGATGGTGGCTGGTCTCTCCCCCTTCTCTGACGGTGACCTGGAACGTGTACCCGTTGTCGTGTTCCAGTCGCTTGACCTCGATGCTGGCGATCATCTGCCCTGTCCTCCAACGTTCAGACGGTCACGTTGATTTGCTCTGTGTTGGCCCTCACCGCGGCAATGAAGGTCTCCAGTCCTGCCGATTCCAGGCGGTGCGGCTGTACGGGGAGGACGACGTGGAACTGGCTGCCGGGCCGGGTCTGCTCGTCGTACCCCAGGCTTTCGGCCCAGACACGGCCGCCGTGTGCTTCGACGATGCCGCGGGCGATGGTCAGGCCCAGGCCGGGGCCGGCCCCTTTGAACTTGGTCTTGCCGGTAGAGTGGAACATCACGTCGCCCGCGCGGTAGAACTTGTCGAAGATGCGGCCCAGGTCGTCGGGTGCGATGCCGATGCCGGTATCGGCCACGACGATCTCGACGGCCTGCTCCTGCGGGCGCAAGCGCCGAGGCTCCGTCACCCCGTTCAGCAACCGGCCGGTGATCCGAATGTGCCCGCCGTCCGGCGTGTACTTGATGGCGTTCTGGACCAGGTGCGAAAAGACCTGGACCAGCCGCTTGCCGTCGGCGGTGAGCGCGGGCAGGCTCTCCAGGCCCTCTACCACCAGCGTCTGTCTCCGCTCCTCCAGCGCCCTGGCCCAGGACTCGACGACCTGGTGGACGGTCAGAGAGACCTGGGTGTGCGACAGGTTCAGGATCAGCGTCTCGGTGTCCAACTGGGAGACATCGAACATGAGGTCTACGATCTCCTGCAAGCGCTGGGCGCCTTTATGGATGCCCTGGGCCATCTGCAGCGCCGTGTCCGGGGTCAGCGATCCCTCCTCGACCATTTCGCCCAGGATTTCGTTGTATCCGCAGATCTGGGTGAGCGGCGTCCGCAGTTCGTGGGAGGCGATGTCAATAAAGTTGGACTTGGCCTGGTCCAGGCGGGCCAGTTCGCGGTTGGCCACCGCCAGTTCCTGGTTGAGTTGCTCGTTTTCCGTATTCCGGACCTTGAGGTCGTCGAACAGCCGCGCGTTTTCCAGCGCCACCGCCGTCTGGTCGGCCAGCGTGCTCAACAGCGCCAGGTCCTCGTCGAAATAGCGGTCGCCGCAGGTCTTGGGGCCCAGCACCAGCAGGCCGATCCATTCTCCTTTGGCGTAGATGGGGACGTACACGTCCGCGCCCAGGCTGGCCAGCCACCCTTGCTCGGCCGGGGAATTCTCGCGGAAGCGGGGCAACAGATCTACGTCGTACTGGGTCAGGGGACGGCGTTCCTGGCGCAGATAGTCGGCCACGGGGCTGGCGGCGGAGAGGGCTCCGGGAGGTGAGTCTTTCCCGGTACCCGTGACGTCTCGCAGGCGGAAGTAGGAGTACTTGTGCCCTAGAGGTGGCGATAGGAATTGCTTCGGAAGACCTTCGGGGACGTGCTGCCCGGGTTCTTCGTGGACCACGAACAGGGTACCATGTTGGATCTGCATCGTCTCGCGGATGAGGTCCAGGGCTACGGTGGCCAACCGCTCCAGGTCCAGGATGTTGCTGATGTGGGTGCTGTATTCGCGCAACGTGCGGCTGGGGTCATAATGGGTCCCGGAGACCACCCGGTCCGCCAGCCGTTGGGCCAGCCGCAGGAGGGGCGCAAAGACCACGGCCAACACCAGGGCCACCGTCACACCGGCCAGCAGAGGGCTGTAAGCGGGCACCGACTGGAAGAGCGCCTGCGTGGCCAGAAAACCGGCGGTATAGATGACCACCGTCAAGAGCGTGACGATCAGGAAACTCGCCGTCCGCCGCGCGACCTGGCGCACGTCGGGCTGGCGATAGGTCAGCACGGCATAGGTGGCGCACAACGTGCCCAGCAGGTGGAAGCCGCTGCCGAGCGCCGCTGTTCCGGCCAGGAGCGGGGTCAGTACCGCCCCGCTGGCGGTAAGCCCCAACGCCACGGCCCAATACTTGATCCGGTTGCGGTGCAGCGGCTGCTGGGCCTGGTGATAGGCTCTCGCGGTCAGGAGCGTTGCCCCACCCATGAAGGCCCCCCAGCCCGCGATCGCCACACCGAAGGCCAGGCTCCAGTGCCAGGCCAGCAAGCCCCCCACGCCAGTGGGGGGTACGTGACCGCCAGCCCACGACACCGCGGGCAGGCCCAGCCAGTTCTCGTTCAGGACGATGGCGGCCACGATCCAGGCTGCACCCAAGGCCCACCAGCCCCAGCCGGACCCGGCGAACCGCAGGAACGCTCGGGTCAGGTGGAGGAACAGCCAGGCCAGGAGCAGCAATCCGTACAGCCACACCCGCGCCGGAACGTCCTGGGCGGGGGTAGCCAGCCCGCCTGGCCTCAGGAAAACCAGTCCGAGTGTCCAGAGGGAAGAGGCCCCGACGTACAGGACCAGCAGGCGCGTGGCCCACTCTTGGAAGCCGCGTCTCTTCAGGATTACGCCGGCGATGGGCAAGTACAGGACGCCGGTCAGGATCAATGAGATGAGCGCCGGGCTGACAGTGTTCAACTTGCTGCTCCTCCCCGCCAGACCCTCCAACAGGGTTCATGCTAGCACGTTTGGGTGCACGTGGAGTCAAGAAAGCACGAGATATTCACTAAAATTACCCGTATTACTATAATGGAAAATCGGCGCTTTAAGAGTTTCATTTGCGTTACGGCGCAGTGAATGTTTGCCGAGAAGGACGCAAACAAGTATAATCGGACCGGAGGTCCGGACATGACATCAACTGCAAACGGCATCACGGCGGTTCCGGGCATCCGCGTCGGCCACGCCACCGACCCGGTAGGGTTGACCGGATGCACGGTCGTTTTGTGTGAGGCAGGAGCAGTGGGCGGAGTGGACCAGCGGGGCGGCGCGCCGGGTACCCGGGAGACCGACCTGCTGCGCCCCATGCACCTGGTGCAAGAAGTCCACGCGGTGCTGCTGGCCGGTGGCTCCGCCTTCGGCCTGGCTGCCGCTGAGGGAGTGATGCGCTACCTGGAGGAGCGCGGCGTGGGGTTCGACGCCCGCGTGGCCCGCGTGCCCATCGTCCCGGCGGCGATCCTGTTCGACCTGGACGTGGGCGACCCGCAGGTGCGCCCGAACGCGGCGATGGGGTACGCCGCCTGCCAGGCAGGCTTAGCCGGGCCTGTGCCTGAGGGCAACGTGGGGGCCGGCACCGGGGCCACGGCTGGCAAGATCCTGGGCATAGGACGGGCCATGAAGGCAGGCCTGGGCACCGCCGCGGTCTCCCTGGGGGGCGGGCTGGTGGTGGGGGCGCTGGTCGCCGTCAACCCCCTGGGAGACGTGGTGGATCCGGCCACGGGCGAGATCCTGGCCGGGGCGCGCAAGTTCGACTCCGACGAGCCGGCCAACACGCTGGACGTGATGCGCGAGCTTGTATACCCTCACCCCCAGCTCCTCTCCCTCCCAGGGAGAGGGGAGCACGCCTTCGCTTCCAGTACCGTCATTGGCGTCGTGGCCACCAACGCGCGGTTGACCAAGGAAGAGGTGAACAAGGTGGCGCAGATGGCGCAAGATGGCGTCGCCCGCGCCGTCCGCCCGGCGCACACCCTGTTCGACGGGGACACGCTCTTCGCGTTGGCCACCGGTGATAGTCCCGCCGACGTCAACCTGGTGGGGGCCTACGCGGCGGAGGTCGTCGCCGAGGCCATCGTGCGCGGCGTGCGGGCCGCCGAGGGGGCCGGGGGGGTGCCGGCCTACCGGGACCTGCGTGGTGTGGCTGGCTCTTGATGCACCTGGGGCGACTCACCTGGCTCTGGTTCCTGGTGCTTTTGCTGGCGTCGTGCGCTTCTCCAGCGCCGCCTGAGCGGCTGCCGACCCGCGCCCCCACGCCCACCCATACTCCCACCCCTACCCCGTTCCCGATCTCGGCGCAGACGTACTATGAGGACGGGTTGGCCCGCCAGCGGGCTGGCGACGCCGCAGGTGCACTCCAATCCTTCTCCTGGGCCATCCAGCGGGCACCTGACCTGGTGCCGGCCTACGTCGCGCGGGGCACGGTCCACCTGGGGCGGGGGGAACTCGCGCAGGCGCTGGCCGATGCGGACGCCGCGCTGGAGGCCGATGCGGCCAGTGCTGCCGCCAACGCCGCCGCCTACGCGCTGCGCGGCGAGGCGCTGCGCTTGCTGGGCCGCGCGGACCCGGCGCTGAAAGCCTTTGACGAAGCCCTGGCGCTCGACCCTGCTCTGCGGGCCGAGACCTTCCGCTCCCGCTGGCTGGTCGCCGGCATGGCCCACAGGGGGGGGCGCATGCTGGCGCTGAGCGCAGAGTACGCCAGCGCCCATCCCGACGATCCCTTGCGCCATTATTATCACGCCTGGGCCTTCGTCGAAGGGGGTACCCCGGTCGCCGCCGTTGCGGTCCTGGTGGAGGGGATCGAGGCCACCCCGCATCCACCCGCGCTGCTCTGGTATACGCTGGGCCGCGCCTACATGGAAGCCCGGGCCTGGAAGGAGTCGGTCACTGCTCTCGAGGCCGCGCGGGTGCTGGTGCAGGGGGGTGACACCAGCCTGGCCCTCCACTCCGACCGCCCCATCGCGGAACTGTTCAGCACGCTCGGGCAGGCCTACCTGGGTGCCGGGCGCTGCGTGGACGCGGAGGCGATGCTCCAGTATGCCCTGGACGTCGGCGCTCCGGCTGCGGTATATACGGCACCCCTGGGGCAAGCACGGCTGTGCCAGACCCCGACCCCCACTGCCACTCCCTATCCTACCGCGACCCCGTACGTATGGTAGTGCTCAACTTACTCTCCCGCAGGTTGTCACCTGGGATGCATGTGTCGCAAGACTGGCCAACCCTGCGGGAGGGTGACCCATTGCCTTGACCCTATTCCCACTTGTGTTATACTAACTACACAGATTGGGTAGGAATTGAGGAGGCTCACGCGCGATGATCAAAAATGACCTGCTGGAAATTCTGCGCTGCCCTTATTGTGTCAGTGGCGAGACCCGTAAACCTGGCAACGACCCGGGCCGCTTGGAACTGGTCCACGATTGCTGGCTGGTGTGCCAGGAGTTCGACTGTGGCCGCAAGTATCCCATTCGTGACGACATCCCGGTGATGCTCATCGAAGAAGGGGAGAAATGGATCAGCGTGGCGGTCGAGGACCTGCCGGTCCCGCCGCCGGCCGAGTAGACGCATGCTCCAGTGGCGCGTAATCTTGCTGGCAGCACTGGCCGTGCTGCTGTTGTTAAGTGGGCTGGCTGCCCTGATCTTGCCCGACCCTCACGAGGGCCCGGTACTGTATGACTTTGACGAGCAACACGCTGTGCGGGCCCTGGATATCCTGGGGCTGATCTTGCTGGCCCTGGGGTGTGCCCTGGCCTGGGGCGCGGGCGCCCTGTGGCAGCAACGGATGTATGCTTCCTGATCGCCCCGGGACCTACGCGCTGATTTTGAGGCTGCCACACCTGGCTACCATCGGCGTCGGGCGGTTGGGACGCTTCCAGTGCCCGGCGGGCTGGTACGCCTATGTGGGCAGCGCCCACGGGCCGGGAGGGCTGGCGGCCCGCGTTTCCCGGCACCTCCGTTGGCCCAAACCCCTGCGCTGGCACGTGGACTATCTGCGGGCCGTGGCCCAGCCGGCTGAGGCCTGGTTTGCGGTCGGGACAGGGCGGCGGGAATGTGCCTGGGCGGAGGGGTTGGCGGGCCTGCCCGGCGCTGCGATCCCCGTGCCTCGCTTTGGTGCTTCCGACTGCCGCTGCCCGGCCCATCTGATCTATTTCGTCCAGCCGCCTGACCTGGCGGCCTTTATTCGCGCAGTGGGGGAAGTAGTATCGCGGGAGCGTGTGAATGGCTGGGGAGAACACCACGGATAGGGAAATACACGATGGGACGGATGGGCAGGATGCGCGCGCAGTAACGCGCGACGGATCAGGAGGGGGGAGGGGAGAACACCACGGATAGGGAAATACACGATGGGACGGATGGGCAGGATGCGCGCGCAGTAACGCGCGACGGATCAGGAGGGGGTGCGAATGGCTGACGTGTGCAACCGCCAGTTGCACCACCTCGAGGAGTTTGTGGATAGCGTCGAGAGAGGTGACGATGTGCGCACCGAGGAGGCTGCGCTGGCCGTGGGTGGCCTGGGCGACGCGGCGTTGCCTGCGTTGCGCGATCTGCTGGCGGGCACTGACTCCGACCGTCGCTGGTGGGCCGTCCGCACCCTGGCCGCCGTCGGCACGGCGGCCGCGCGGGAATTGCTCATCGCCGTGCTGGAAGACCCCGACCCCGCCGTGCGCGCCTGCGCGGCCCAGGGGCTGGGAGAGTTGCGCGCGGAGGAGGCGGTGGCGGGGCTGGTGCGGCGCATGGCCGACTCGAGTCCCCTCGTCTCCCGCGTCGCGGCCGACGGCCTGGCCCGCATCGGCTCTCCGGCTGTCCCCGCCCTCATCGCGGCGTTGCAGGCGGGGGAGGTGCTGGCCCGCGCCGGTGCGGCTCGTGCCCTGAGCATCATCCGGCCTCAGGAAGCGATCCCCGCCCTGTGTACCGCCCTCGACGACCCCAGCGCCATCGTCACTTATTACGCCGAAGAGGCCCTGGAACAGATGGGGGTGGGGTTTGTGTTCTTCCGCCCCTGACTTGTCCATCTGCTCGCCTCGTTGCTTTTGGGTTTTGGGAGTTCGGATTTGAGGTTTGCCTTTTATCCTGGTTGCCTGGTCCTCCAGCGCATGCCTGAGTACGAGGCGTCTACCCGCGCTGTGCTGAGGGAACTCGGGATCGAACTGGAGATCGTCCAGCAGGCGACCTGCTGCGGCTCCCCCATCGTCGAGTCCTTCACCCCTGACTGGGTCTACCTGGCCGCCTACAACCTGGCCCTGGTGGAACGGATGGGGCACGATGTGGTGGTGACGGTGTGCGGCGGCTGCACGAACACGCTCACCCGCGCGGCTCGCGCGTTACAGGACCCCGAGGCGCGTGCGGAGGCGAACCGCCGCCTGGAACCGCTGGGGTTCACCGTTGCTGGACAGGTGCAGGTGAGGCACGTCGTGCGGCTATTGGCCGAGCGGGAAGAGGAACTACGAGCGCGCGTGGTGCACCCCCCCCTGCCCCCCCGCAGGCGGGGGGGAGAGGGGGGGAGGTTGCGGGTGGCCATCACCAACCCCTGCCAGGCCTTCCGTCCCGGCGACGTGATGGGGTTCGACGATCCGATGGAGCCGCAGAGCCTGCGGCGGCTGGTCGAACTGACCGGGGCGGAGGTGGTAGACTATGGCGGCGAGGACGAGTGCTGCGGTGCAACGCTATACCTGGCCAACCGGCAGTTGTCGCTGGCGGCCGGGCGGCGTAAGTTGGAGGCCGTGCGCGAGGCCGACCTCCTGCTTCATAGTTGCGGCAATTGCCAGTTGCTGCTGCGGCGCTTTCAGCGGCTGATCGTGCGGGATCAGCCGGATCTGCGCAAGCCGGCGCTATTCCTGCCGCAACTGCTGGGGCTGGCGCTGGGGCTGCCGGAGGAGGAACTGGGGCTGCGGGAGGGTACGTGGAGGTGAAACGCCCCGAGGCGTGTATTCAATGTGGCACGTGCGTCACCGTCTGCCCGGTGGAGATGGTGGGGGGCCACGCCATCGTCACCTTCCTGGCGGACCCCGAGGCGACCAACTATTCGGTGTGGCTGTGCTCCTCCTGCTGGCGCTGCCAGGAGGCCTGCCCCGCCGGGGTCAATATCTACGAGTTGATGATGGAAGAGCGGCGCCGCCAGGCGGCTCCCGGCGGATACCAGGATGCCTTCGACAGCGTCCTGGCCGGCGGGCTGGCGTTGGAGGTCGTGCAGGAGGAACTCGACCAGAACCGTGCCGCACGGGGACTGGAGCCGGTGGAACTCCCATCGCCTGATCTGGCGCGTGTCCTTCTACGCCTGGAGAGGTAGCCTGGTTTTTACTGCGAAATGTGGCGGACGGCCCGCTTCAGCGCCCTGCTTGCGGCGGCTTCCCGGCTGAAGCCGGGCCTCCGATGAAACAGCAAACCAGGTTTTTTCCCAAAAACCTGGTTTGTTTTCCGTCATGGGAAGATCTTGCCTGGGTTGAGGATGTTTAGGCGACGGAGGCTTGCGCCAGGCACTTGTCTGGCAGGGCTGCCAGGAGCGGATGCGCTTCTTCGTCGCAGTAACCTAAATGCAGGTGCCGGGTCCACCCCTCGGCGTACTCATAGCGACCCGACAGTCGCCCGACGTCGCGGCACATCTCTTCCATGGTCAGCAGGTACGAATCAATCCCCTGGCTGGCATCCAGCCATTCCTTCTGGCTCCTGTGCTGGGCCAGCATCTGCCGCTTGGCCCGCATCACACCCGTAACGTCCACGTACATCTCCGGCTGTACCGGCCGGCGCAATGGGTCACGCAACCCGTACGGAAGCGCGTGGTATACGGTCACGGGCTGCTCTATCGGTGGCTGCGGTGGCTCGACCGGAAAGTTGGGCATGCCGCGGGTGAAGGCAGCCGTCAGCACCAGGCGGCAGGTATTGGTGTGGTCCTCCATGTACTCCACCGTCGCGTGCGTCAGGATGATCTCCGGCGCGACTATGCGTATCGTCGCTCCCAGCCGCTGGAGCATGATCTTTTCGTAAAAGATTTCGATGTCGTTGACCAGGCTCTCGTGGTAGATCGCTCCGGCAAACTCGGCCGCGTGGATAGATTCCTGCCGGCGTATTCTGGTGATGGTCTCTACGTCATACTGGCTGGTTCCGCACGACCCGTTGGCGATCGTCATGTAGTGGGTCTCATAGCCGACCTGGCGCAACAGGATCAGTGTCCCCGCCATCGTGAACTCGATGTCGTCGGGATGCGCGCCGATAGCAAAGGCCTTCTTCGTCATACGACTGTCATTCCGAACAGAGTGAGGAATCTCCCGTCCGCCTAGTGCATCTCAGCCTCGCAGGTCCCGATCCCGCTGCGCAGGAAGTTGAACTGCACGTTGGGATGGTCGGCCAGCAGCGACATGGGCACGGCGCTGTCCGCGATGCGC
>Ga0315291_10005195_pt1 | contig 16378 bp, 16 predicted proteins | sample YL17G12_20_MG_FD_203070 | JGI IMG/M metagenome (GOLD analysis project Ga0315291, IMG submission 203070) | Sediment microbial communities from Yellowstone Lake, YNP, Wyoming, USA - YL17G12_20 | ecosystem: Environmental > Aquatic > Freshwater > Lake > Sediment | place: USA: Wyoming | collected...
TTTGAGTATCTCGAGTCCATTCCGATCCGGCAGTTTATTGTCAAGCAGGATAAGATCGGTTTCCTGTCCGCGAACAACGTCCAGGGCTTCTCTTCCGCTATGGCAAGGAATGACTTGGTATCCCTTCTGGGATAGCGCCTTCGTTAAAAAATGGCATAAGCTCAGGTCGTCGTCTACGATGAGAATTCTCTCCATGCCCCCTCCTTTTGAATAGGTAATGACAGAATGAAAGAAGAACCCTTTCCCAATTCGCTCTCCACTTCAATCCGACCGTTATGTTTCTGAATAATGGAATAGACAATGGAGAGACCTAACCCTGTTCCTCCCGCTTTCGTTGTAAAGAAAGGGTCAAAAAGATAGGGTCGATCTTTCTCAGGAATTCCATGACCTGTGTCTTTGATAATCAGTTGAAGGAACTCTTGGAGACTATCCGGATTTACCTTGACGGCTGACCTTATCGTCAACATCCCTCCCTGGGGCATCGCCTCAACGGCATTGAGAAGGAGATTGAGAAAAACCTGTGCCAACTGCTTGGGATCGCCTTCCACTGGCGGATGATCATCTGGAAGGGAAATGTCCAGACGGATCCCACTGTTTTTTAACTTTGCAGCCAATAAGTTAACAGTGTTTTTCATAAGCGCGCTGGTGTTAATCGCTTGAAATAAAGGTTCCTCAGGTCTGGCGAAATTCAAAAAGCGTGTGATATTTTCGTTGATGCGATCAATCTCCTTCATGATGATCCTGAAATCTTCCTCTTGATTCTCATCCAAATCTATCTCCTTTTCCAATGATTGAATGAAAATCTTGATGGAGGTAAGCGGGTTTCGAATCTCATGGGCAATCCCAGCGGATAGTTGTCCAAGGGCAGCCATTTTTTCCGATCGGATCAGTTGCTCCTGCCTCTGTTTAAGCATCTGGTAGGCACTCTCTAATTCTTTATTGGACGCTTCAACCCTTCCTTCCAACTCGGTGTAAGCTTTCATCAGCTTCTCGGCCATCACGTTAAATCCGGTGATTAACTTTCCGATCTCGTCCCCTCTCCTCGTTGAAAAGGTTTTTCCAAAATGACCATCCGCGAAAGTGGCGACCGTTTCGCTTAGACGTTTGATGGGACCGGTTGCCCTTCCAATGACCCAATAAGAGATTCCAAGGATCACAAGGGTTGCGATGATGAAAATGATGAAGGCCTTTTTGACCAAGAGATCGATCTGATAGAAAGCCTCTCTTGTATCTTGCTCGGCGATGAGATAACAGTGGAGGGTTGGAATCCATTTCCACGATCCTAAAACCTCGTCACCCGTGTAATCCTTATATACCCAGGTGTTTGTTGGCTCGAACTGGCTCTTTTCAAAGTAAGGGACTTTTGATATCTCTTTTTTTAAAAGTTCTATTAATTTATTATGGAGAACAAATTCCCCTTGAGGATTGACGATAAAAAGTTCCCCTGTTTTCCCCAATTTCGACTCGGATATCAACTCGGAAATATAGGTTAAATCTACCAACTCTTTGAGGACTCCAATAGGACGGCCCTTCGCATCCTTAATGCTGAAAGAAATGGTGATGGCCGGTTGGAGGGACTGTGGCTGAAGTGTAGGCCTTAAGATTGAGGTTCCTTCTTCAATGGCCCTTTGGAACCATTCCTCTTTTTGAAAAGAGGTTTTAGAAAGATTCCCTGACACGATTTGTCCCTTTAAATTCAAGACCCAAATCTCTATATAGGCCCGTTCGAAGTGTTTTACAAGAGATAAGAATGGCTCAATCTGTTTTGGGTCCAGCGATTTAATCTCCTGGCTTTCCGCGATTGTCTTTACGTCCCTAACCCTCTCCTTAAGCCATTGTTCAATCGCTGTCTCTTTAACTTCAACGAGGTTTTGCAAGTGGTCGACCGTGCTTTTTTTCATCATCCCCTTGCTCATAGAGACGGAAAATAAGGTCAACAAACCGTAGGGGACGAAGAAGAAGATAAAAAAGAGAAGCATAAATTTTGCCCGGAGACTATTAACCTTCATCAAGATCCCTCGTTTTTAAAACTTTAGGCCATCTCTTTATTTATTTCAAGCTAAGGACTATAGCTTGCAAACCCCTCAGCCCAAAGATCATTCCTCTCCTTGACAATTCCGCCACAGCCATTTAACAGGAACGCTCTTCTATAGTAGCTTACTAATTCTAATTGAAAAAATCAAATAGGGTTATGAGGACAGGGGGCATCTCATATCGCCAATTATTTTCCATGACTCATCATCCAAAGGAAGAAAGCGGTGTGGAGTTGTCCATAACAAAATAAACGTTTACTCAATTCAGATAATCGACTAAAAACTATTGACAAATTCCGTCATGACTGTTTATATAGAGAATAGCCACGAAGGTTAGGTTCCTCATGAGGGGGGGTCTTAAAGTGGCTTTTTTATTAAATAGGAATAGGATGGAGAAGCAAAAAAAATCTGTGGTTGTGATCGATGGACAGGGGGGTGGCATTGGAAGCCTCATCATTAAACGTCTCCGGGAAGCTTTTGCAGAAGAGGTGGAACTCATCGGTTTGGGAACGAATGCGATGGCGACTGGTGCTATGTTGAAGGCTGGAGCTAATAAGGGTGCTTCAGGCGAAAATGCTATTGTTCAAACAGTAAAAACAGTGGATCTGGTTGTCGGAACAACGAGCATCATTTTAGCAAACTCAATGATGGGTGAGTTGACTCCCAAAATGGCGGAGGCGATCGCTTCTTCCCCTGCAAAGAAATGTCTCCTCCCGTTGAAAATACTGGAAGTGGAAATCATCGGAATTCCTAAAGAACCCCTCCCTCATCTGGTCGATCAACTCATCAAACGGATCCAAGAGATCATTGCTTAATAGAGGAGGAAACCATGTGTGAGGCCAATGCTTACTTAGTGAAGGAAGGGAAGGAGGAGTTGGTTTTGGAAGACATTTCTATTCTTCGGCCAGAAAGGGACGAACTCTATCTTCAAAACCTCTTTGGAGAACAAAAAAGGATTAAGGCTCGAATCAAAGAGATAAACCTCATCGACCACCGCATTTTGCTGGAAGAAACCTGATAGAAGGAGAGTTTATGCATATCCCTGATGGATTCTTAAGCCACGGCATCAATGCAGCTACCTTTATGATCTCAGCTGGAGCATGCACCTATGGTGTGAAAAAGGTCAACCGGACCTTTGGAGAGAGAGAGGTTCCCTTAATGGGCGTGACCGCTGCCTTCACCTTCGCTGCACAAATGATCAATTTCCCCATTGCTGGAGGAACGAGCGGCCATTTTTTAGGTGCTGTCTTTTCCTCTGTCCTCTTAGGCCCTTGGGCAGGTCTACTGATTATGACGATTGTTCTTATCGTTCAGTGTCTGGGATTTGCCGATGGAGGATTGACTTCCATCGGATCGAATATTTTCAATATGGGAGTCATTGGGGCATTGGGAGGATATACTATTTTTTACATACTATTTACGCTTCTCCAAAAGAGTCGAAAAGGCTTTTTCTTTGCCTTAACCGTTGCCTCTTGGCTTTCTATTGTGATGGGAGCATCTGCCGCAGCTATTGAACTCGCTCTCTCAGGTACCTCTCCATTAAATATCGCATTACCTGCAATGGCAGGCATTCATGCGATCATCGGTGTGGGGGAGGCGATCATCACTGCAGCAGCTCTTTCGCTCATTCTGAAAACGAGGCCAGATTTGGTTGTTTGCCTGCCGAAGGCATCCATGCCTCCTGTAACCAGGGGAGGTATGTGAAGATGGGAATCCTTATGAAAAGACGGCTTGATGGTTTCATCTGGATCGGTTTAGGAATCTCCCTTCTTTTGGCCCTTTTCCTTTCTCCATTCGCTTCACCTTCTCCCGATGGTCTTGAAAAAGTGGCGGAAATGAAGGGATTTTCAGAAAAAGGTGAAGGTTGGAAATTGTGGAAATTCGCACCGTTCTCTGATTATGCCATCCCGTGGATTAAGAATGAAAAAGTTTCCAATGCACTTTCAGGATTGATCGGAACGCTGGCTATTTTCTTCATCGCCCTGGGTATCGGAAGGTTAATCAAGAAATCTCCGACTAAATATCCTAAAAACTCCCTTTCATAAAGAGAAAAATTAGGAATTATTTAAAATTTTTTTCACCGGCTCGGATCTCGACATCGAGCGTGTTTTCTCTGGGTGGGAGAACGCAGATAAAATTGTCGTTATAAGCACAGGAGGGATGATAGGCCATATTGAAGTCTAATACCATCTTATAACCTTGGAGAATTTCAGCATCAATATACCTTCCACCATCATAACTCTCTTTACCGTTGGTCTTGTCTTTAAAAGGGATGAAGAGGTTATCACTTAATATGGATTTATAAATTTCGATGGAATACTCTTGCCCATCCAACTTGAAATGAAATGTGCCATATCGAATATAACGTTTATTGATCCCTTTGTTGGTCAGAAAGGTCGCATAATATTTCGGATTGTTGATATGGAAGCTGTAGCGTTCAATTTGACCACAAAACACATATTTTGGGTTGAAAGGATAATATTTCAAGCCTTTAAAATTTCTTTTCTCTTTTGGAGAGAGGGGGGAACGCTGATGGGTCTTAAAAAAGGTATCTCGTTCTTTTCTCCACTCCAAAACCCTTTTCTCCTGGATCTTCAGATCGAGGTAATCTTCACCCTCCGCCGCCAGAGAGGTTGCCGCAAACAAGAGAAAGATAGTAGGTAGAAAGAGTCTCCTCTTTATCATCGAATAGATCCAATTCTAATATTAACAAATAGTCCAGGTGGCTGCAAATAACCCCCATGGGAAATGGACTTGACAGGTTTAAAGCAATTCAGTATATTACCGTTATTCTCAGGTTAGAATAACGCTATGAAGATTGCCTATAAAGTCTGGTTGGATAATAATGGGAAGGCTTTTGGAGACGGGCCTTACGAGCTCTTGAAATGGGTTGACAAGACGAAGTCCTTGCATCAAGCCGCCCATCAGATGGGAATGGCTTATAGCAAGGCTTGGAAATTGATCCTGACTTTAGAAGAAAGGCTCGGTTTTGCTCTCCTTGAGCGGAAAGTTGGAGGTGAATCGGGAGGAGGCTCCGAGGTGACTCCCAGGGCAAAGAAGCTTATAAAGCATTATGGTCGATTTCGTAAGGATGTAAAAATGACACTTGATAAAATCTACCAAAAACATTTCGGCTCCCCCCTCACCCGTCCCCTCTCCCTAAGAGACTGTGTCGTAATTGGTAGTCGCAACCTTTAGGTTGCGGTCAGTTTCAATAAAATCAATGAGTTGCACGCAGGCTAAAGCCTGCGGCTACCATCAAAATGGGATTACGACACAGTTTCTAAGGGGAGAGGGAGGAGGTGAGGGGAAGGATAAAAAACAGAAATGAAAAAGTTTCTCTTCATCCCGTTTTTTCTACTCCTCGTTCTTATTCAAAATACCCATTCTTCTTCCAAGAGGCTTTTGATCTTTGCGGGTGCAGCAAGTAAGCCTGCCACAGAAGAAGTAGTTAAGATTTTCCAGGAAAAGACAGGAGTCCCGGCGGATGTGATATTCGGTGGTTCAGGATTCATCCTCTCACAGATGAAATTGGCCAAAAAAGGGGACCTCTATTTCCCAGGTTCTTCCGATTTCATGGAAGTTGCGAAGAGAGAGGGGCTCTTGTATACAGAATCGGAAAAAATCGTCGTCTACCTTGTCCCTGCAATCAATGTCCAGAAAGGTAATCCTAAAGGAATCCATTTCCTCAAAGATTTAACAAAGGATGGAACCCGAGTGGCGATTGCGAATCCAGAGGTGGTCTGTGTAGGGGCCTATGCTGTGGAAATCATCGAAAAGAATTTCACGCCCATCGAAAAGGAAAAGTTCAAAAAGAATCTTGTAAACTACACTGAAAGTTGTGAGAAAACAGCAAATGTAATCTCTTTGAAGGCGGTGGATGCTGTGATTGGATGGAGAGTTTTTCATTATTGGGATCCGGGGCGAATCGAGACGATCTATCTAAAACCGGAAGAGATTCCAAGAATTGGTTACATTCCAATCGCCATCTCAAAATTGACGCAGGACAGGATCCTTGCGCAAAAATTTATCGATTACCTCCTCTCCCCTGAAGGGAAGGCGATCTTCAAAAAATACCATTACCTGATGGACCTTTCAGAGGCACGCCAATTCACCCGGCCCGACACCCCCGTCGGAGGTGAGTACATTCTCCCATTAGAATGGAGGACAATGAGGAAATGAGTTTCCGATACACGATGATTGGAGCAGCATTTGGCATTTTTGTCTTTTACCTGGGACTTATTCTCTCCCTTTTCTATTTTATTGGTGTGAAAGGATTGGGGGAGGTTTTGACAAACCCTTATACTCTGTTTTCCATCCAATTGAGCCTCATTGCAGCTACCATTGCCACGTGTTTTGCGGTTATCATTGGACTTCCATCGGCCTACGCCTTGTCTCGTTTTGAATTTCCTGGAAAGCGCATCCTCGACACCTTTTTAGAAATTCCGATGATCGTTTCACCCATCTCCCTCGGTGCATCCTTTCTCATTTTTTTTAATACCCCTTTAGGACAGCTGATTCAAGAAAGAGGCATTTATTTTGTTTTTGAAATCCCAGGCATCATCCTGGCCCAATTTGCAACAATCGCAGGTCTTGTAACACGTTTGATGAAGGCTTCTTTAGATGAAATTTCTCCACGATATGAAGCCGTGGCTCGATCCCTGGGGTCTTCCTCCTGGCAGGCCTTTTACAAAGTCACTCTCCCCCTTTCAATCAGAGGACTCATCGCCTCCGTCATCCTATCGTGGGCAAAAGCGATCGGAGAATTTGGAGCTACGGTCACACTTGCAGGGGCAATGCCAGGTAAGACTGAGACCATGCCGATTGCCATCTTTGCTTCTTTGGCCTCTGCCAATATTGATAAAGCAATTGTCCTGATACTCATCTTAGTTGTCTTCGGCTTGGGCACGCTCTATGCTGTCCGATTGACAGGGAAGAGATTTCGATATGATTAGAATCGAAGGCCTGACCATCCTTTTTGATTCGTTTAAGATTATGGATCTCAATATCAAGATTCAGGAAGAAGGGTTTCACTTCCTCCTTGGCCCTACAGGGAGTGGGAAAACCTTGATTCTCGAATCGATCATTGGATTACATAAACCGAAGAAAGGTAAGATCTGGATCGGCGAAAGGCAAGTTCAAGGCTTACCACCCGAGCAAAGAGAAATCTCGTATGTCCCTCAAGACTTGGCACTTTTTCCCCACCTTACGGTAAGGAACAATATCCTTTATGGAATCAAGGCAAGAAATCTCGACTTGAAAAGTTATGAGGAATATGTGCAGGCTTTGATTCAAGTGATGAAAATTCAAAGCCTCCTTGAACGATACCCAGCCAATCTCAGTGGGGGAGAAAAAAAACGAGTTGCCCTCCTCAGGGCATTGGCGCCAAAACCGAAGCTCCTTCTACTCGACGAACCCCTTTCCGGCCTGGATCCGTCTATAAAAGCAGAAATCGAACAGCTCTTAAAAACCCTCCACTCCTCATTCCATCCAACCATTCTATGTGTAACACACGATTTCGAAGAGGCCTATTTCTTAGGCGACCGCATCACAATCTTTATGGATGGAAAGGTGGAACAGGTGGGGGAGAGAGATGATATCTTTTTAAAACCAAAATCAAAAAAGGTAGCCGAATTCTTAGGCGTTAGAAATCTCTATCGGGCCGAGGTCTTGAAGAAGGACGAACTCCTGCAACGATTGATCCTGGGAATTAATGGCCTCCAACTCTCTATGCCGATGAGTCTCTGTCCTAATTCGATTGAAGGTGTAAGAGAGCTCGACCTCTTTATCCGGCCTGAAGAGGTGATGATCATCCGTGAGGGAAAACCAGTAAAAGAGTCCCTAAAACGGAATATCTTCTTGGGTAAGATTATCGAGATTGTTGAGAGAAGAGGGTATCAGACAGTTCACCTTCAAACAATTGTAGGAAAGATTCCCGTTGAAGTTGCCATCCCAAACTACGCCTTCCGAAATTTAGACTTGTCCATTGGAAAAAAGGTGAGCGTTGCCCTGCGAGAAGAATCCCTCTGGATAATGACTTAAATTCTGACCTCCATATACAGTAAACCCCGTTAGAAATTCCAGCGGGGCATTAAACCCCGCCGGAATTGTTCTAAAATGTAACCCCGCTGCAGAGCAGCGGGGCATTATTTCTAACGGGGTAAAGGCAAAAACTTAATCTTTCTGAAATGGGTAAAAACCATTCTTCACCACTTTCTTATCATTATTTTTAAATCCACTCTCTCGATGACACCGATTTCAAAGGATGATTACGCAGATTTTAATGATTTTTCGATCTGTTTCGTATCTGTGTAATCGGTTGCTAATCGGTGTAATCAGAGATTTCGGGACTTTTTTAGAAATCTCTGCAACCTCACTTGGGTTTCTCCTCTTGAAAATCGATTACCTTTTATATTAAAGATCATATCGGCATGGTTTAACCACTTAAAAGAAAATGATTATAGACAACTGATCTCAGAAAGGAAATAAAGGAAATGGTAGATGACACTAATTTTCAATCCAAAAACTTACCCTTCTGGCAGCGAACTTTTTCTTCTTTACGGTATCGTAATTTCCGCTTAGTTTGGCTTGGTTCCTGTACCGAACACATGGGACAGCAAATGGAGGCAATGGCTGTTGCCTGGCTCATGAAGGAGCTCACAGAATCTCCCTATTACCTGGGTTTGCTGGCTGTCTGCAGAGTCGCCCCCCTGATCCTCTTTGCCCTTCTGGGAGGGGTGGTGACAGATCGGGTTGACCGGCGTAAGCTTCTCATTACTTGCCTCTTGGGAGGTGCCTTCATCTCGATCGGGCTTCTCATTTTGGCTCGTGCCGGATCGATTGCTTCATGGCATCTTTTGGTGGCCACGGGGCTTGGCGCAGTACTTACAGGTTTTAACCACCCGGCACGGGCTGCCATTATCCCTAATTTAACGCCTAAGGAAGAGTGGATGAATGCTATAGCCTTGGATACCATTTCGGTGAGAACAGCTACTATTATCGTTGCTCCCATCACTGGATACCTCATCTTCTGGTATGGTACTACAATGCTCTTCGGTGCAAGAGCCCTGGGTATGGGATTAGCAGTGGTGTGGTTACTCATGGCTAAAGTACCTCCCACTCCCACTGGCGGCAAAAAGCATGGGACTTGGAGTAATTTAAGTAAAGGGCTAATCTATGCTGCTACAAGTGGTCTCATTATGTCCCTGGTCCTCGTGTTTGCCTTACGTGAGTTCCAGACTGAGATGAGCAGTGTCTTCTTACCCTTTTTTGCTGACGATATTCTTCGTTCTGGAGCCACTGGTTTTGGTTACCTCAATATGGCGAATGGTGTGGGCGCATTGGTGGGACTTTTCGGGATCGCTACTTTGGGAAATTTCAGATACAAAGGCTGGCTGATCATCGGTGCCGGAATATTCACAGGGCTCTTCCTTTTTGCTTTTCCTCTTTCGCAATGGTTAGTCTTATCCATTCTTCTTTTATTTGCTGTCAATGCCTTTGGGACAGTCTTTGAAAATGTCAGTCGAACTGTCCTTCAGACAATCGTTCCAGACGAAATGCGAGGACGGGTAAATAGTATCAGAGAATTTGTACGAGGTCTTTTCGGAACCTGGGTTGCCTATGGACTGGGATTAGGAGGTGAATATTTGGGGGTCGTCACTGCGTCCCTGTTTTTAGGAATTTTTATCATTGTTTCTGTTTCCCTGATGGCTCTCCTCCTGCCCTCTTTCAGAAAGCTTTAATTGACTATGAGCCATATAAGGTTCGATACAGATTTAGTAGCGACACAGCATAAATATATTACCAAAATTTAGAGGTTCCTCCCTTCAATTTTTGTTGATTTTTTGCCTCAATTTGATAAACTCTTCCCAAAAGGGAAATTTCATATCCTAATCCTTTATCCCTTTAAAGAAACTAAAATGAAGCTCCCCGCAGCAAGCTGCGGGGTATCTTGAGCGCAATTGCGCCGAAGCCCTACCCGCCTTCGCTCTTACGAGCTACGGCGCGGTCGCCTCGCCATTCCTCTCTGCAGCAAGCTGCAGAGTATCCTGGCGAAGGCGAATGAAGGATACTTATGGCAGTTTCAAAAGTATTCCGTTTTGAGATATTTAAAAGGGATCAATTTATTTGCTGTTATTGTGGTAATAGGCCACCTCATGTCATCCTTGAAGTGGACCATATGATCCCAGTTCCCAAAGGCGGCACGGATGAACCGGAGAATTTAGTAACGACTTGCCGTGACTGTCATCGAGGTAAAAAAGAGGATACCCTAAATGCTCAATCCTTTATTTCTTCGACTGAGGATAGAATGAAGGAAAAACAAGAAAGACTTGAGCAGAAACAGGCCTTAGAGGAATGGCTTAGCGAAAGAACAAAACATAGGGAAAATATTTATGAGCAACTGAGAAGAAACTGGGTAGATATTTTAGGGTTTGACGGGAAGGAATTTGACAGATGGCGGATAAATATTCATCGGTATATCGACCAACTGGATTCTCAAGAAATAATGGATGCCATAGAAATAATTCGTGAGAAAAAAGACACCTTCCGTACTCCAAATAACACAATAAGATATTTCCTCAGTATCTGCAATAATACAGTTGGCATATCTCCAAAAAATAAAAAGGGAAAACCAGAATCCCCTCGAAAAATTGTAGATGTGATAACAAATCTTCTAGAAGAAGGAATGCCTGAAAATGAAGCAAAAGAAATCGGAAATATTTTGAATGACTATTTTACTTTTTCCTTCTTAGAAGAATTAGATAAAGATATGTATCTTAGCGACTCCGATAAACCTTATTACGAAAAACTAAAAAAACCTTTACACGTTATACTGAATGACCAAAAAGTTGAAAAAATAGGTATCGATTTTCTGAATAGAGATTTTCCAGACAGAAGAAAGTCATCTCTTAAAGATTTGAATCTGTTTTTATATAAACTTTATAAGACAATGATCCCATTCTTCTATTTTAAATCTCGTCATAATCTTGGCCGGTTTATTTTTTTACGTAAATCTTACTATGATATTTTTATGACTTTTTTGAACAAATTCACGCTTCCCATTGAGAACAAAAAAGAGAATGTTCTTGAATATATTCAATCCACTCGAAGCGAGTTATATTTCCGTCCAGAACTTTTAGGCCTAATATTTGCGGCGGTCGTAGTTGAATTTAAATCAACTTTTACTGAACATGGTCTTTTTGCCAATAATGAGTTGATACGAAAACTCCTCAAATATTATGAAAGGGATGATCTCCTTGAATGCTTCAAATATATTGATGAATCCGATAACGAAATAAATGAATTGGGAGAGGTTAGGGTTGTTAAGTGGGGTGAATTTTTGAAATATTTGGCTAATGTTGCAAATCCCAAATATGACGTGATTTTGATAGAAGGAAATTGCCAAGAATTTAAATCCATTTTTGATGGACATGAAAATATTTTAAAAGGCTTCTTTGCAGAGGATAAGATAATAAAACTAAAACGTTCAGGAGAAGATCGAAGGGCAGGAGGTGACCGCAGGAATTTTAACGATCCCAATTACAAAGGGCCCGAAAGGAGAAGTGGTCAAGATAGGAGATCTGTAAAAGAGAGAAGAAAGTCCCCTTAAACACGAGGAAAGGGTAACAGGTTGAGTGGGTGAAACGATTCGATTCTGTATCGATCGAAAATTGGGGGGCGGTGAATTTAGGGTCACCGAGGCTGTCCCAAAACTCCCAAAATGTCACCCTGAACTCGTTTCAGGGTCTTATAAGCCATTGATTTTATTGGATGCTGAACCAAGTTCAGCATGACAAAGTGTGGTATTTCATTAATTTTGGGACAGCCTCTCAACTACTATTTTTTATTTCTTATTGATTCCTTTTCGAAGATAGGAATTCTTTTTCAATAAAATCGGTAAGTCCCTTCATATCGTCAAGATGAAAACAGGGAACACCGATATCGAACGTCCTATTTGAAACGATGGCAATGAGGTTATCCTCTTTCGTACAGAGAAGCACTCTGTGCTTCTCCTTTCGGAAGATTTCGATCTTGGGCTGAATATCCTTCTTATAGCCTTCTGAAAGGATAAGATCTACATCCTGAATTAATTTTCCCCGAATCTCCTCCAAGCTCCAATCCTTCTCAACATCCCGAATTAAGGCAACTTTATTAGGCGATGCGATAACAACGGTATGAGCCCCTGCCTGTTTGTGTCGCCAGCTATCCTTTCCTTCACGATCCACTTCAAATCCATGGACGTCATGCTTCACTGTAGCAACTCGGTAACCTCGACGGGTTAACTCGGGCAGAAGTTTTTCAATCAAAGTGGTCTTCCCACTATCCGATTTTCCAACAATAGAAATGATAGGGATCACGTTAAACTCCTTTGGAATATTGGAATGTTGGAATAATGGAATAATGGGGAAGGCTGAGAAGATTCTTTTTGACCCAACATTCCATCATTCCATAATTCCATTCTCCCATGATCAAAAATTCCTGTCCAGTAACTGGACTTTTACTTTCTCCCCTGCCCTAACGATTTCCCGGTCTTCAGGGACAATGATTAACCCATTCGCTTTCACCATCGACCTTAATATACCTGATCCCTGGGCTCCTGTGATGGTCACAAAATAGTGATCCCCTTCAAAAATGACAAAAGCCCGCACAAAATGGCGTCTTCCTGGCTCTTTATAAATATCCTCTTTTAAAAAGGCCTCGATGACCGGTCGAAAGATTTGGCGATGACCCATCATCTTCAAAAGAGAGGGCCTCACAAATTGCTCGAAAGAAACCATGGACGAGACAGGATTCCCTGGGAGACCAAAGACAGGCTTCCCTTGGATCCTCCCAAAGACTAAAGGCATTCCGGGTTTCATCGCCACTTTCCAGAAAACCATCTCCATTCCCAAATCGTTCAGGACATCTTTGACAAAATCATAATCGCCTACCGATACCCCTGCAGAAGAGATGAGTACATCGGCCCGGAGTCCCTGAAGAAGTTTTTCTTTGATCTCCTCTTTTCGATCCTTGGCGATACCTAATTGAACTGGAATGGCACCGCAATCTTTTACCTGAGCAGCCAGGGTATAGGAATTGCTGGAGATGATCCTTCCATCATCTAAATCACCATCCACATCGACCAATTCTTCGCCCGTGCAGAGGATTGCGACCATTGGCCTTTGATAAACAGAAACAAATGAACGTCTCACGGAAGCGAGCATTCCAACTTCTGCTGAACGGATCAGATCTCCACCGGAGATCACCCGTACTCCTTTCTTCACATCCTCTCCAGCCTTTCGGATGTATTCACCAGGTAAAACGGCTTTGAAGATTGAAACGAACCTGTCTTCTTTCTTTGTGTATTCAACAGGGATAACAGCATCTGCCCCCCTCGGGATGGGAGCACCTGTCATAATGCGGATGGCCTCTCCCCTTCTCACTGTCCTCGTCGAAATAAAACCCGCAGGAAGATCTTCCATCACTTCTAAACGAACCGGATGATTTGGGTCGGCATTCTGGACGTCTTCTGATCTCACCGCATAACCATCCATCCCTGAATTATCCAAAGGTGGGATGTCTCGATTGGCATTAATATTTTCTGCAATCACTCTACCCAAGGCTTCCAAGATAGAAACCTTTTCAGATCCCAGGGGCTCGATATGAGGAAGGATTTTGTCTAATGCCTCTTCTACAGAGATCATGCAGGAAATATAAAATAGCTTTTGTAAAAACACAATGATAAAAAAGGTGCCATATGGTATGATAGAATCCATGAAAAGAAGAGAGCGAGAGCCCGATAAATTTTTTCGTGTGATTCTCAATAGCATTGCTGACGGTGTTTTTACCACTGATAGCGAGGGGAAAATCACTTTCTTGAATAAGGCGGCAGAAGAAATCACAGGATTTTCAAGTAAGGAAGCTCTGGGTCGTTATTGCTTCGACATCTTCAGAGCAGACATTTGCCAAACCCGGTGCGCCTTAAAGGAGACTTTAAAAACAAAGAAGGAGATCACCAACCGTCCTGTCACAATTCTCAATAAAGCGGGAAAGAAAGTTCCTATCAGCATTAGCACGGCCGTATTAAGGAATGAAAAAAGCCAGATCATTGGCGGGGTTGAGACCTTCAGGGATCTTTCCGCTATTGAGGAACTGAAAAAGGAACTCTCCCAAAGGTACACACTGGGAGATATCATCAGCAAAAACCACCGGATTCACGAAATCTTTCATATCCTCCCCGACATTGCCGAGAGCAATAGTACCGTCCTGATTCAAGGCGCCAGTGGAACGGGAAAAGAACTCTTCGCAAAGGCCATCCACAATCTCAGTCGAAGAAAACCAAAACCTTTCATTCAGGTCAACTGTGGAGCTCTTCCGGATACCTTGCTCGAATCGGAGTTGTTTGGATATGTAAAAGGAGCGTTCACCGATGCGAAGAAGGATAAACCAGGAAGATTTGCCCTCGCTAATGAAGGGACGATTTTCCTCGATGAAGTGGGGGATATGTCCCCTTCCCTTCAGGTGAAGTTACTCAGGGTTCTTCAGGAAAAAGAGTATGAACCATTGGGAGCAACCAATCCCAGGAAGACAGATGTCCGAATTATTGCGGCAACGAATAAAGACCTCTCAACATTGGTGAGCGGGGGAAAATTCAGAGACGATCTCTTTTATCGACTTAATGTGGTTAAGATCGAGCTTCCTCCTCTTTCACAGAGGAAAGAAGATATCCCATTGCTAATTAATACTTTTATACAGAAGTTCAATGCCAGAATGGGAAAGAAGATCGCGGGGGTATCTGAACAAGCTCTCCGATTGCTATTGAATTATGATTACCCCGGAAATGTCCGGGAACTTGAGAATATTATCGAGCATGCCTTCGTTCTTTGCAGGGGAGACCTGATTGACTTTGACTGTCTTCCCAAGGAATTAACAGAGACTCAAGTGAGGAGAGAGCCGCCCACACGCCTCCTTAAGGAGGAGACTCCTTTTGGAAGAGCGGAGGCAGAAGTTATTGAAGAGATATTGAAAAAATATGATGGAAACCGTATCAAGACAGCCCGGGAATTGGGCATCGACCGTACAACCCTCTGGAGAAAGATGAAAAAGTATGGTCTCGTATGAAGTCATTTTTTAGTTTCTTTCTCTCAACTGTTGCGTTGCATAATTTCATTTTTGCAACTCTTTTACTCTTCTTTTTTTTTCTACTTCTTCCGTCTAAAAAATCATAATCAATTGATATTCCAACACTTTTTCTCTTAGGCTTTTGCCTGGCACTTATCTTGCTATTCAAAGCTTATGGATATGAAGATAGCCATTCCCCTTTTTGGAAATAGGATTTCACCACGTTTTGACTTTTCTCCAGAGGTTTGGATCATTACGGTGGAAAATGGAGAGGTGGTCAATCAGAAGAAAATTCCTATGACAAACCTTAATCTTCCCCAGCGCCTGGAGCAATTGACTTCCAATGAAGTGAAACATGTCATCTGCGGTGGGATCGATGGGTTTTGCTTAAGCCAACTGGGAACCAAAGGGATATCCGTTCTTCATAATATAGCAGGGGAGGCTGAAGTAATCTTTAATCTGTTTCTTAAGGGAAGACTTCGGCCAGGTTTCTGTTGTGAAAGGAGGGGCAGACGTTTCTATGGAGGGAAGAAAGGCCCACCTTGGAGGGCATAAATAACGGATTTCGCCTGCCTGACGGACAGGCAGGGATTTCGGAATCGGTCGAGAAAAAGTTTTAAGAAGAAGGAGAAAATAAATGGCAGAAGAAAAATGTGAAAAAGATGCAACCTGCGATACCTGCAACGAAACCAGTTCTTGCAGTCAGAAAGAGAAAGAGGCTCATGCACAAGAAGAGAGGTTGAAGTCCAAACTCTCTCACATCAAACATCGAATTATGGTGATGAGTGGAAAAGGTGGCGTGGGAAAGAGCACGGTCTCGACGAATTTGGCTGTTGCTCTATCAAGAGATGGATTTGATGTTGGGCTTCTGGATGCCGACATTCATGGTCCCAATATCCCTAAGATGCTGGGAATTGAATTCAGCCATGTGGAAGGATCAGGCCAGGGGATGATTCCCGTGGAGGTCTTCCCGAATTTAAAGGTCATTTCCATGGCTTTTTTCATCGGAGATCGGGACAACCCGGTGGTATGGAGGGGACCGCTAAAACACAATGCCATCAGTCAATTTCTTGGTGAGGTGGAGTGGGGGAACCTTGATTTCCTCGTCGCCGATCTCCCTCCTGGGACGGGAGACGAACCCCTGAGCGTGGCTCATTTGATTAAAAACGTAGACGGAGCCGTTATTGTAACAACCCCTCAGGATGTTGCCCTTCTTGATTCTCGAAAGGCGGTTACCTTCAGTA
>Ga0315291_10005196_pt1 | contig 16378 bp, 12 predicted proteins | sample YL17G12_20_MG_FD_203070 | JGI IMG/M metagenome (GOLD analysis project Ga0315291, IMG submission 203070) | Sediment microbial communities from Yellowstone Lake, YNP, Wyoming, USA - YL17G12_20 | ecosystem: Environmental > Aquatic > Freshwater > Lake > Sediment | place: USA: Wyoming | collected...
CGCCTTTGTACAGTTCTTCGATCGCTTTGGCGGTGTTTTTGGTGGAATCGGCAATCGCAACCAGGGCGAGCAAACGATCCGCTTCCATGATGCGATCAATGAAGTCCTGCACTATCGCGGGATCGACGGTGCGCTTCGTGTCATTGCGGAGGGCGCGGAGCTGCATCACGGCGGCCTTCTCTTCGTCGAATACCTTCCCACCATCCTTCCGCCGCAGGTGGCTGCCATCAATCCACCACGACGGTTTGAGGGACTTCGTGAGATGATTTATCGCCTCGTCGAGCTTCTGGCGATCCTCCTTGTCCGTGACTGTGGCCCGCAGGGCAATGAGTTCATCAAGGACACCCTGCTTTAACACCTGACTCTCCCCTGTGGGTGTCCCTTGCTTGAAGCAGTAGAGAACGCTGTCTTGAGAGCCGACATACACGCTCCCGTCACTCCCCAGCGCGGGAGAGGAAATCACCTGATCCCCAGTCTGGTAGCTCCCGTTGAGCACACCGCTTGGGCTGAAGACGTAAAGATTACCATTTGTAGAGCTGACATACACGCTCCCGTCATCCCCCAGCGCCGGAGAGGAAAACACCCACCCAATACCGTAGTTCCACTTGAGCGTGCCGTCAGGGTTTAACACATAGAACATACCATCAAAAGAGCCGAAATAAACTTCCCCTTGGGCGCCGATCGCGGGAGAGGGATACACCTGAAACCCAGTCTGGTAGGTCCACTTGAGCGTGCCGTTTGGCTTTAACGCATAGAGCATACTATCCAAAGAGCCGAAATACACGCTCCCGTCATTCCCCAGCGCCGGAGAGGAAAACACGGCCTCCCCCGTCGGATAGGTCCAGTAGAGTGAGCCGTTTGAATTGATGGCATATACTTGCCAATCACCATAAGAGCCGACATACACCCTTCCGTCATTCCCCAGCGCCGGAGAGGAATATATAGAACCACCAGTCGGATAGCTCCAGTACAGCGAGCCGTTGGAATTGAGGACGTAAAGATTACTATCTTCAGAGCCGACGTACACCTTCCCGTCCCCCCCCAGTGTGGGTGAGGAATCCACACCACCACCGGTCAGATAGCTCCAGTTGAGCGTGCCATTCCGGTTAAACGCGTAGACACTACTATCATGAGAGCCGACATACACCCTCCCGTCGCTCCCCTGCGCGGGAGAGGAATGCACATAATCACCGGTCTGATAGCTCCAGCTGATCGTGCCATCCGAGTTAAACGCGTAGACCCTATTATCCATAGAGCCGACATACACCATTCCATTACCCCCCAACGCGGGAGAGGATTGCACATAACCACCGGTCCGGTAGCTCCAGTCGAGTGCGGGCACCAACGGACCTGCATACTTGCTCAGACCGGTGTGCCTCGCATCGTGATGAAACATCGGCCAGGGGCGCGGGCCAAGTGGGCCAAATGTCGGCGTAATCGTGGGTGTCAGCGTGATTGTCGGCGTCGGCGTGATGGTCGGTGTCTGAGTCGGCGTCGGTGTTATTGTCGGCGTGGGCGTGCGTGTAGGCGTGCGTGTGGGCGTCAACGTGGGCGTGGGCGTGCGTGTGGGCGTGCGCGTAGGCGTACCTGTCGGGGTCGGAGTCGGCGTGAACTCAGCGCATGTAAAGTCAGCCGATGCGGGGCCATTCTCCCAGTTGAGCAAATAGTACCATGTCGCCTCTCCGTCGCTGTTGCCTCGCGTGATACTCACTGTCTCTGTTCCCGCGCCGACCGTGTCGGACACGCAGTCGGAATCGCCTCCGCACGTCGTGTACAAATCAATCGAGCAGGTGTCCGTCGCGCCGTCCGTGTTGCGGAGAGTTACCGTCGCCTCACTGTCAGCCGGCACAACGAGCTTGTACCACACCCCGTTGCTCTCCGCCGGCAAGTAACACGTCCCTGTGGCTACAGCCACATCGGATAGAGACACTGACGCGCTGCCGCAATCCACCGCTATCGCTTCCGCACATAACGATCCTGGAACGATCGTCGCCGTCGGTGTTATTGTCGGCGCCTGAGTCTCTGTCGGCCAGGTGGGCGTTGTGGGCGTTGGCGTGATCGTCGGCGTCTCAGTCGGCGTCGGAAGGGGGGCCGTGGGCGTCTCTGTCGGGGTCGGAGTCGGCGTGAACTCAGCGCATGTAAAGTCCGCCGATGCGGGGCCATTCTCCCAGTTGAGCAGATAGTACCATGTCGCCTCTCCGCCGCTGTTGCCTCGCGTGATACTCACTGTCGCTGTTCCCGCCCCGACCGTGTCGGACACGACGCAGTCGGAATCGCCTCCGCACGTCGTGTACAAATCAATCGAGCAGGTGTCCGTCGCCCCGTCCGTGTTCCGGAGAGTTACCGTCGCCTCACTGTCGGCCGGCACAACGACCTTGTACCATGCCCCGTTGCTTTCCGCCGGCAAATAACATGTCCCCGTAGCAACAGCCACATCGGATAGAGACACTGATGCGCTGCCGCAATCCACCGGTATCGCTTCCGCGCATAACGATCCTCCTGGAACAGTCGGCGTCGGCGTCGGTGTTATTGTCGGCGTTGCCGTGGGCTCTATCTCGAAAGTGGCATAATCAGTTATACTCTGCACATCACCATCTGTCTGTTTTCTGTTTACAGCGTACTGAGTATCCCACTCGATATTAAAAGGCTCTTCGCTATCGATTATGTCAAACGCAACCTGGTTATGCAGAGAATCTCCATCGGAAGATGTAAGAGGAAGCAGGGAAGAAGTATATCCCTGACTCGCGTATGCAATGGTGATCAGATTCGTGTCGATTCCCGCTATGTTAGGCTGGCCCTCGGGTTCTATAAGAGAGATCTCTCCTCCATTTAAGTCAGTGTATATACGCCAGTTGAATTTACAAGTCGGACCAGACTTCACATACCAACCTGTGTTGGCATAATCGTAGGCGAGAGAGGTATCCGGGTCGTCCATACAGCCGCCCTGGTAAGAGAGAACTCGGGGATTTGCTAAAGCGTCAGTATTGAACTTTATCCGCAATGTCACATCGCTTACTTTGAAATCAGTGGCTGTCCCCGTATATGCAAGATCAATATCAAACTGGAAAGTCCCGTCCTCGTTTACAGTCTGGTTTCTTATAGTCCAGGTCGTGGGATAATCCGTTGCCGGTCTCTGAGTTGGAGTGATGGTCGGCGTCACTGTGGGTGTGCGGGTCGGGGTCCGTGTCGGTGTTTGCGCTGACGCTCTGACAATCCCTAAAAGTACGCAAAAAAGCGTAATCGTTAAAATCCTATTGCATCTCATTGTTATACCCCCCGTTCCTTTCTGGCGATTGCTCCATGTAAGCGCTCTATCATTTACTTCGGTAAAGCCATTCATGTTGCAATCGCAGTCTCCGTAACCTGGTTAACCTTGATCACTCAGCCTCTCACGCTCCTACCTCTTATACACCCTTTGCTCCTTACGGGTTGTTATAGTAGCAAATTCCATGCCATAGTAAAGACTTTTCTTCAGTATTTTGGAGGGAAAGCTAACGTCTTTTACGAGTTTATGTTATGGCCATTAACCTTGCGTACCACCTATAACTTGACAATTATCATATAATTAGATTAGCAAAAATTGGGAACTTTGTTCATACCAGTTTGGTAACTTTGTTCCTACCTTATACATTTGACCGAGCGGTGCTCAGCAAATGTACTGAAGCTAGCGCGGCTTGTGAGCGGCGGGCAGTGATAGAAGTGCAACGCGAGGCCGGAGAAGGAATGCAGCCATAACATTTTCACCACGGAGGCACGGAGGACACGGAGATTGACACTACCGCAAGAACAGTTTCTCGTTTCTGGTTTCTCGAACGAGAAATAATCCATTGTGGTGAGAATCAATCCGCGCCATCAGCGTAATACGCGGTTAAACATTTGAGTTTCTCTGTGTCCTCTGTGGTGAAACGTTGAAGCCGCTTCTGCGTAAAATGGGGAAACTCCAGGCAGTTTTATGTTGACTGGAAACAGGCTACTTCGTAATATAGAGCACACAATCTTCAGGGCGGGGTGCAAGTCCCCACCGGCGGTAAAGCCCGCGAGTCCCGCTTAGCGGGACTGACCCGGTGAAACTCCGGGGCCGACGGTCACAGTCCGGATGGAAGAAGATGTGAGAAGTTGTATCAATCGTCCTGAAGAATGCGTCCTTCAGGACTTTTTTTGTCCATATTTTCACCACGGAGAGCACGGAGGACACAGAGATTGACGTGTGACACAGATTCACACAGATAAACACAGATGAACACAGATTATTCGGTGGTAAAAAGATCACCATGCAGTTTGAAAAACTTTCTCAAATAAATAAGTTTTGCATATTTTTGGTACGAAGAAGGATATTCAATGTGGAAACCGCGGATTGGCGCGCCTGCCTGCCGGACGGGCAGGGATCATCGCAGATTAAAATTTTATTCTTTACACTTTGTGCCTGAGATTTTTAACCGTAGTCGATATCCGCGTTCATCCGCGGTTGAATCATTGTACTTCGTAGTTGGAAACGCATGAGAGGGATAACGAGATGGCGAGTACGGTTCAGGATGCAATCAAGGACATCGCCGCGGGCAAGATCGTCGTCGTGATTGACGATGAGGACAGGGAGAACGAGGGCGATTTCGTCATGGCCGCGGAGAGGGTCACGCCGGAAGCGATCAACTTCATGGCGACGCACGGCAGAGGCCTGATCTGTGTCTCGGCGCCGGGGGAGCGCATTGAAGAGCTGGGGCTGAAGCCGATGGTCCAGGTGAACACATCCCTCTATGGCACTCCCTTCACCGAGTCAATCGACCTCATCCACAATACCACCACCGGCATCTCCGCCTACGATCGTGCCGCGACGGTACGCGCGTTTGCGGATCCCACGTTCGGTCTTAAAGATTTCGCCAGGCCCGGGCACGTCTTCCCCCTCAGGGCACGGGAGGGAGGAGTCTTGAGGCGCGCGGGGCACACCGAGGCGAGCGTTGATCTGGCGCGATTGGCGGGTCTCTATCCGGCGGGCGTCCTCTGCGAGATCATGGATGAGGACGGCAGGATGGCGAAGCTGCCGGCGCTTCGGCAAATCGCCGGGCGTTTCCAGCTTCGCATCGTGACGGTTGACGATCTCATACGCTACAGGATGACAGAGGAGAAGCAGGTCAGGTGCACCGCCCGCACGTCAATCCCAACGCCCCATGGCACATTCGAGCTCCGCCTCTACGAGTGCCTTCTGGATAACTACCACCACATCGCGCTGATCAAGGGAGAGGTCTCCGGGAGGGAGAACGTGCTCGTGCGGGTTCATTCGGAGTGCATGACCGGAGACATTTTCGGCTCGCTTCGCTGCGACTGCGGGGAGCAGTTGAGATTGTCGCTCAGGCGGATTGCGGAGGAGGGGCGCGGCGTGCTCCTCTACATGCGGCAGGAGGGGAGGGGAATAGGCCTCGTGAACAAGCTCAAGGCGTACGCCCTCCAGGACAGCGGGCTCGATACGGTGGAGGCCAACGAGCACCTCGGGTTCCCTCCCGATCCGAGGGATTACGGAATCGGGGCTCAGATCCTGGCCGACCTCGGCCTGCACAAGATACGGCTTCTCACCAATAACCCGCGGAAGATCGTGGGCCTCGAAGGCTACGGCCTGAAGGTCTCCGAGAGGGTGCCGATCAGCGTGGGGGCGACGGATCACAATCGGGAGTATCTGGAGACCAAGCGGGACAAGCTGGGACACCTGATATAAATCCCAAATCCCAAATCCCAAACCAAGAGGGACAAGCTGGGACACCTGTTATAAATTGCAAGTTGCAAATTTTCAATTTGCAATTTACAATTTGCAATTTGAAAAGAAAGGAGGGAGCGATGGCTAAAACATTTCAGGGTGAGATGGTGAGCAAGGGGAAGCGATACGCGATCATTGTCAGCCGCTTCAACGAGTTCATCACCTCCAAACTCCTCGGTGGAGCAATGGATGCGCTGCGGCGCCACGGGGTGAAAGAAGAGGAGATCACCGTGGTGTGGGTTCCCGGCTCTTTCGAGATTCCCTATGCGGCCAGCAGGATCGCGAAGGGGAAGAAGCACGACGCGGTCATCTGCCTCGGGGCGGTTATACGCGGGGCGACGACGCACTTCGAGTACATCAGCAGCGAGGTGACCAAGGGGATCGCGCAGATCTCTCTCTCAACGGGCGTTCCGGTGATCTATGGCGTGATCACGCCGGACACCCTCGAGCAGGCCATTGAGCGGGCGGGTTCAAAGGCGGGTAATAAAGGCACGGAGGCCGCTGAGGCCGCCATCGAGATGGTGAACCTGTTCGAAAAAATATAGCAGTGAATGACAAATGACAAAGCACAAATGACAAATAGATAACAAGTAGAAAAGAACAAGCAATAGAACAAGCAATAGTCATTTGTTATTACGATGTTTTGTCATTTGGATTTTGTCATTTGGACTTATCTTATGGGCAGCCGAAGAAAAGCACGTGAGCTCGCACTCCAGTTTCTCTACCAGATAGAGATAACCCGCGAGGATCTGGAAACGGCGCTGGGCCTCTTCTGGGCGGAGCACCCGGTCGAGCCCGAAATAAGGGACTACGCGAGCGAGTTGGTCCGGGGGACACACGGGAACCTCGACAAGATTGACCCGCTCATCGGCCGGTATGCTCATAACTGGATTCTCGCGCGGATGGCGGCTGTTGACAGAAACATCCTCCGCATCGCCGTGTACGAGATGCTGTTCTCAAAACATGCGCCTCCCATTGTGGTGATTGACGAGGCGGTTGATATCGTAAAAAAATATTCAATGCCCGACTCGGGGGCGTTTGTGAATGGCATTCTTGATCAAATCCGCAAGGAAGAGATGAAAGATGCACCGTAGAAAATCGGCGCCGTCACGCGCCCCGGTGGATCGTTTCTCCGGGGAAGAGTTGAAATTCATGCGGCTCGCGCTTCGTTTGGCGAATCGCGGCAAGGGGCGCACCAGCCCAAACCCCGCCGTGGGCGCCGTTGTCGTCAGGAACGGCAGGGTGATCGGTCGGGGATGGCACAGGCGATCGGGAGAAGCTCACGCGGAAGCGCGCGCTATCGCTCAGGCGGGCGGTGCGGCGCGGGGGGCGACGATGTACGTCACGCTGGAGCCATGCTGCACCTATGGACGCACGCCACCCTGCACTGATGCGATTGTGCGCGCCGGTTTGAGAAAGGTGATCGTTGCCACACGGGATCCCAATCCGCGCCACCATGGTCGCGGCATCGCGCTCCTGCGGCGGCACGGTGTGAGCGTAAGGGTCGGGCTCTTGAGCAGAGCGGCGGCGGCGCTCAACGAGGATTTTGCGAAGTACATTACGACAGGTCTCCCCTTCACGACGGTAAAGGTCGCGATGAGCCTTGATGGGAAGATCGCCACGGTGGAGGGCGACTCGCGCTGGATAAGCGGGACCGAGTCGAGGAGGCGCAGCCATCGGCTCAGATTCTATTCGGACGCGATCCTCGCCGGGAGGCGGACGGTCGAGCGGGACGATCCGCGTTTAACAGCCCGCCCGAAGGGGCGGGTGGCAAAAGTCCCGTGGCGGATTATTCTGGATTCAAAGGCGGAAATCCCCCTCGGCGTGAACCTGCTCACGCCGCCGGATGTGTCGAGAACGGTCATCGCGGTCACCCACCGCGCTTCGCGCGGCAAGATCGCCAGGCTGGAGGCGCTCGGCGCGAGGGTGGTCCGATGCCCGTCCAGGCGCGACAGGGTTTCGCTGAGGAGCTTATGGCGTCGGCTCGGACGGATGGGCATCATGTCGGTAATGATTGAGGGGGGAGGGGAGGCAATCGCCTCAGCGCTTGACGCAGGCGTGGTGGACAGGGTGATGATCTTCATCGCCCCGAAGATTGTAGGGGGGCGCGGCGCCCCGACGCCGGTGGGCGGCGAGGGAACCAAAAGGATCGCGGATGCGCTGTCACTCACACGCGTCACCGTGGAGCGATGCGGGGGCGATATTGTGGTCAGCGGTTGTGTTGACTACAGCCGAGAATTGAAAGCATAAACAAATACGCATTGCGAAACAGGATGCACGCAGATACACACAGATAGGACTACAACTGAAAGTCTAAATTCAACTGTAGAAGTTGGTGACTCGATTGCGAGCTTGCCCTGAGCGAAGTCGAAGGGATAGCTTTTTGGCTGCGGCCGAAGGCCGCCTTGGGTGACATGTTCACAGGGATTATCGAAGAAGTAGGACTGGTGGAGAGCATTGCGGCGACGCCCAGCGGCAGGCGGGTTTCGATCCTGTCCGATACGGTTGCGGCGGGGGCCGAACGCGGGGCGAGCGTGGCGGTGAACGGCGTGTGCGTGACTGTGGTGGAATGTTCGCCACCGATCTCGGCATCCGTCAAAGGAAGACTGGCGGCGGACATACTTACGAGGACATGGGAGCTCACGAACCTGAGCGCGTTAAAACCCAATGATGGTGTCAACCTCGAGAGGGCGTTGCGCCTCGGAGACCGTGTCGGGGGGCATTTTGTTCTGGGACACGTGGATGGACAGGGGACCATCATCTCCCGCCGGAGGGAGGGCGATGATCTGGTCGTGGGGATTTCTGCGAACGAAACGCTCATGAAGGGAATCGTCCTGAGGGGATCAATCGCGGTAGACGGGATCAGTCTCACCGTCGCCAAGATGGACGCCGGCGCCTTCTATGTGCACTGCATCCCGTTCACCATACGGAATACCACGCTCGGGAGCACGCCGGTCGGCGGCAGAGTCAATCTCGAGCTGGACGTCCTGGGTAAGTATGCCAGTCGGGATCGCGCACAGGGAATCACCGAAGCATTCCTCAGGGAGCATGGATTTCTGTAGGATGGGGGGCCGGCGGATGACCGGGAAGGGCGATAACTGATGGAAATGATGTCTCACCACGGAGATCTTTAAAACAGCAACAACAGTTTCTCGTTTCTGGTTTCTAGGGCAAGAAATAATTCTTGTTCATCTGTGGTTGAAATTAATCCGTGTAATCCGCGGTTAAACTTTTGACCTTCTCTGTATTACAAGTGTGCAATACTTTTTTATTTGAGAAAGTTTTTCAAACTGCATAATGATCTTTTTGCGGCTGAATAATCTGTGTTCATCTGCGTCTATCTGTGTGAATCTGTGTCACACGTAAATCTCTGTGTCCTCTGTGTTCTCCGTGGTAAAACAGTGAGGGTTCGCAGCGAAAATGGGGAAACTCCGGACTGATTGAGCTTGCCTTATCCATGCACGTTTTTTAAAATAATGGCCTCTCGTGAGCGTCAGTGCTCGTCGTGCGGCGGATCAGTTCCCCGGATAGTGCTCCGAGGGCGTTGCCAGATGAGGGATTGAGTGGAAAGGTGTGGACTCTTATGTGTTGCCCTTTCAACCGGGCTGCACAGCGTTTTGATCGCGCATATGCCTCCCGCGGGCTCCCGGGAATCCGGGCCCGTGTTTCAATCAGCGATAGAGTTCTCGTACATTGAGACCGCTGAGGGATTGCCTGGAGGAGAGGGCGTGCTTAATCCAGGCGAAGCGGCCGGTGATTCCTCGTGTGCCACTCTGCGGGATGTGGGCCAGGATCAGGCCAGGGCCGATTCACCGGTGTTGAAGGGGACAGGTGAGATACTCTCGGGAGTCACCAGGGAGGAATTGCGTCCGCTCTTCCCCCAGGCGACAAAGAACTCCGCGGCGTTTGCGGCGGCGGTGAACCGGTACAGGAAGCAGATCGAACAGATACTCGAGCGGGAGAGCAGGTTGTCGTATCCGCACATTGCGCTGGAGAGCGGACGGGAGGCCAGGTTGCGGATACGTTTCTGTGTGAGGGGAGATGGTGTGCTGGAGTCAGTCGAGGTGCCGTCGAGGTGCGGGGGGTTCGACCGTGAGCTCGTGGCGGGTCTCAAAAAGGCCGCGGTGTGCTTCCCTCCGTTCCCGGAGGAAATCAAATGTAAAAAGCTCACCTTCTGCTGGCCGGTGAGTTTTGATCTGCGTTGAGGAAAAGGAGGGGGTGAATTTGCCAAAGGTAATTCTGAGACCGAACGAGTCGGTGGAGAGAGCCTTGAAGCGATTAAAGAAGAAAATCGACAAAGAGGGCATCATGAAGCAGGTGAGGAAACACCGACACTACGAGAAGCCCAGTCAAAAGCGCCGCAGGAAGGCGCAAGAAGCCCAGAGGAGATAGTTGTCCATCGTTCCCCCGGGAGAGCATGCTGGCGTTTTCTACCTCGTGGAATGCTGATGGCAGGATGACGCCGGGGTCGTTGCTCAGGACCCTGCGCACACTCGGCATCAGCGCGATCGAGCTGAGCTATCAGCATACGGAGCAGGACGTTGACGCACTCTCCAGCTGTTGCCGCGCGCGGGGGATGGGGATTGTGAGCGTACATAACTTCTGTCCCCTCCCTGCCGTGCCGAGTCGCGGACGGTCTCTCTCTGAAGTGCTCCTCCTGTCCTCTCTGGAAGAGGCCGAGCGCCAGGCGGCGGTCGAAGCGACGCGGCGTTCCATAGACACCGCCGCTGCGTGCGGCGCTCGGGCGCTCATCCTGCACCTCGGCCGCGTGGAAATACCGTCGTTCACGAGGGACCTGATAGAACTCTACCGGAATGGCCGGGGAGGCTCGAAGCCCTATCGGGAAATGCGCGACCGCATGATGAAAGAGCGGGGGCGGAGCGCGGGGCCGTATTTCAAAAAGGCACTCCTGAGCCTTGAAGCGCTTTGCCCTGATGCATCGCGCGCGGGCGTGTCACTCGCGGTCGAGAACCGCTTCTATTACAGAGAGATCCCATCCCTGGATGAGTGCCGGGAGATCGCGGAGCGATTCAGGGATGGCCCGATTGGCTATTGGCATGACGTCGGGCACGCCCAGGTTTCGGAGAATCTTGGTTTCTGGCGGCACGAGGATTATCTGGAGGCTGCGGGCGAGAGGTTGTGCGGGTTCCATATCCATGATGTGCTGCAGTGTCAGGACCACCTGCCTCCCTCATACGGCATGGTGGATTTTAGCCGTTTAAAAAAATATTGGAATCCACGCGTCCCGATGATCATCGAGCTCTCTCCCTCCCGCGACATCGCTGCGGTTGCGCGGGGCGTCGAGTACATCAGGCGCGAAATGATCAATGGCCAATGGAGAGGATCCCATGTTTAAAAACATCATTAACACGGAAAAAGCCCCACCGCCTGTCGGGCCTTATTCACAGGCGGTGCGGGCGGGAAACATGCTTTTCATTTCAGGTCAGATCCCGGTCGAACCGCGGAGCGGAAAGCCCGTGGGCGGCGACGTGGAGCAGCAGACAAAACGGGTGATGGAAAACATCGGTGCGATCCTCCACTCCCAGGGGCTCTCGTTCATCAATCTGGTAAAGACGACGATCTACCTTAAAAACCTCGGGGACTTTGAAGCGGTCAACAGGATATATGGCGACTATTTTGACTCCGGGCCGCCCGCACGCGCCTGCGTTGAAGTCTCGCGCCTTCCTAAAGATGTGGCTGTCGAGATAGAGGCGATCGCGGTATGTGGCTGATGGTTGAGGGGGTGAGCACCAATGAAACCATCGGGCATTGTCGCGCTCATCACTGATTTCGGATTCAGGGATTGGTACGCGGGCGCGATGAAGGGAGTGATCTTAAGCATCAATCCCGATGCCGCCATTGTTGATGTGACCCATGGCATTGATCCGGGGGACATCACCGGCGCGGCCCTCGCCCTCAGGAGCAGCTATCGGTTTTTCCCGGGGGGGACGGTTCATGTCGTGGTGGTCGATCCCGGCGTGGGAAGCGGGAGGAAGATCCTCCTCTCCGAATGGAGCCGTCATCTTTTCCTTGCCCCCGACAACGGCATTCTCTCCTGCGCCCTCGGAATGGGTGCGCTGCGGAACGTGCGGTCGGTCGAGCGCGCTCAATTCTGGCGCGGGCGCGTGAGCCGCACATTTCACGGCAGGGACATCCTCGCCCCCGTTGCGGCGCATCTCTCCAGAGGGGTGCCGCCGGTGCGCATGGGGCCTGCCTGCAAGAACCCTGTGCGGCATGTGCTGCCGCTCCCCACGGACGTGGGGGGAAATGAGGTACGCGCCGAGGTGATACACGTGGACCGGTTCGGCAACCTGATCACCAATCTCGACGAGGGGGCTCCCATTCTAAAATCAGGCAGGGGGATCGTGATTCGTATCCGCGGCAGGGAGATAAAAGGGATACGCGACTCTTACCAGGCGGTGCGGAGGGGGGCGCTGCTCGCCATCTGCGGCAGCAGCGGCTATTGTGAGATCTCCGTCAACGGCGGGGATGCGTCGAAGGAACTCGGCGCGAGGCGCGGAACCGCGCTCAGCGTGAAGAGAGTCGAACGAAAGAGGTGACGACCATGGGCGCGAGCAATCTGGTAATCGATTATACCCACATGATGGCAGATACCATCGGGAACGAGAACGGTATCTCCACGGGGGATCTCAGGGATTCACTGGAGAAGGCATGCGCCGCAGCGAGTGCGGTGCGCGCCGCTGTCGAAGGGAAACGCCTGGGCTTCTGCAAGCTCCCCTTCAATCGGTCACTTGTCGAGGAGGTCGGGAGCGTGGCCGACCAGCTCGCCGCGGCCGTTGATAACTTTGTCGTCCTGGGAATAGGCGGCTCCGCGCTCGGGAACAGCGCGCTGCACGCAGCCCTCAACCACCCGTATTACAATCTCCTCCCCCGCGAGCGGCGCGGCAATAGACCCCGTATCTTTGTACTCGATAATGTTGACCCGGAGTTTGTCGCCGGCACCATGGATCTGCTCGATCTTGAGAGGACCGCAATCAACGTGATCACGAAATCGGGGAGCACGGCGGAGACCATGGCCCAGTGTCTCCTGTTCCTCAGCACAATGGAGAAGAGGCTCGGAAAGAAAAAACTGCGGGAGCGGGTGATCGCCACGACAGATCCCCAGAAGGGGGCGCTTCGGGAACTCGCCCTCCGGGAGGGCTACCGGCTGCTTCCGGTGCCAGAAGATGTGGGCGGCCGCTTTTCGGTGCTCAGCGCCGTGGGCCTTCTGTCTGCGGCCGTCTCGGGCATTGACATCGGGGAACTCCTCGAGGGGGCGCGGCTGGTGCACGAGGCATCCACGAAGTCTGAAGTCTCATCCAACCCGGCGCTCGCGTTGGCGCTCCTGTACTACCTTGCCTCTACGAGAAGAGGGAAGTCGATCGCCGTTATGATGCCCTACTGCAACGCCCTGCTCGGGGTTGCCGACTGGTTCCGGCAGCTCTGGGCGGAGAGCCTCGGGAAGAAGCTGGATCGCTCCGGCAGGGTGGTAAATGCGGGCCAGACGCCGATCAAGGCCCTCGGCGCAACAGACCAGCACTCGCAGATTCAGCTCTATATGGAGGGGCCGTGCGACAAGATGGTGACATTCATTGGCGTGAGGGAATACCGGCGCGACGTTCCGATTCCCCGGCCCCCCGCGAGCGACAATGCGTTCGATTACCTCTCGGGGCAGACGATGAACGCCCTGATCCGGGCCGAGCAGAAAGCGACCGCCCTCGCGCTCGCGCACAATGGGAGGCCGAACATGACAATCGAGCTCAGCAGCGTCACCCCGCGTACCGTGGGGATGCTCCTGTACATGTTTGAGATGCAGACTGCCCTCGCCGCTGAGCTTCTGGGGATTGACGCCTTCGACCAGCCCGGGGTCGAGCACGGGAAGAAGCTGACCTATGCCATGATGGGGCGCCGCGGATATGATGAGATGCGGAAAGAGACCGAGCGGATGGAGAGGGACAGGAGCAGCAGCTACGTGATCGAGCTGTGAGGGGAAAGGGTAATGGGTCACTTACAGGGTGAATCCAGCAATGAATTGCCGCAGATAAAAAGGATTGTGTGAGTGGTCAAGGTTTCTTGCCGCGGATACACGCAGATAGACGCAGATTTTATATGGGTGTATCAGCGTTCATCTGCGTAAATCTGCGGCTACCCCCTATAACTGTCCGATCACGGGAAAGGATCGCCATGTCCTTCCGGGAGATGAAGAAGAGGAGGGTTGCCATCTTCCTCTATCACGGCGTGAACGAGTCTGGCGCCGACGCCATCCGTGATCCGATCTATGCGCTGCCGATTGCCGCGATCAGCGCGCAGATCACCTGGCTGCGTGAGCACGGCTGCACGGCGATCCCCCTTGATACCCTCCTTTCACCCTCGGGAGGGGAAGGGGATGCGTGTGTCATCACGGTTGACGATTGCCTCGCGAGCGCCTACACACACCTGTTCCCGCTCCTCATGAGCGCGGAGTACCGTGCGGTGTTATTCCCCGTGGCGGGGATGGTGGGGCGGAAGGGCTGGGTGAGCTGGAGTGAGCTCGACGAGATGCGTCGGGCAGGGATGGAAATAGGATCCCATACAATGACCCATGCAAATCTGGCTGCGATACCGCGGGATGAACTGGAGAGGGAAGTCAGCGAATCAAAGAAGCTTTTGGAAGACAGGCTCGGGGCGCGGGTGAGGTTCCTCTCGCTGCCGGGCGGCTACCAGGGCGCCTCGATCACCGCCGCCGCGGTGGAGACGGGCTACGACGCCATATGCGGCTCGGTGTTCGGCTACGGCCACTACGGAGCAGATCGCTATGCGCTCAAACGGTTCTGCCTCAAAGGGGGCGACGGGGAACTGATTGTCCGCCGCATCATGAGGGGGGCCTATGCACCGCTCGCGGCGCGTTATCTGAGGGAGAGAGGGAAGAATCTGTGCAGGCGGTTGATGGGAGAAAAACTGTACGCCGCCGTGAGGGGCGCGCTCATTCCCCGAGGTGCCTCAAAGACGCTTCCCCGGTTTCCGGTTGGTAGTTGACTCGATACACTTTCCACTGTAGTTACACTCCCTTTGCGCTGATTACCACCCCCACTGTCTTGAGCATTATCCACAGGTCAAGGATGAGCGACATATTCTCGATATAGTAGAGATCGCAGACGAGCTTCTCAGTGTGGGACTCAAGGCTCCCCGCGTAGTTCAGGGTTACCTGCGACCACCCGGTGATCCCCGGCTTGACCTCCAGCCGCTCCGCATAGAACGGGATGCTGCGGATGAGCGAGCGGACGAAGTGCGGGCGCTCCGGCCGGGGGCCGACGATGCTCATATCTCCCTTGAGCACATTGAAGAATTGAGGCAGTTCATCGAGGTGGGTTCTGCGCAGGAATCTCCCGAATCGCATTACCCTCGTGTCACCCGGGCGCGACCACACCGGCCCGGTATCTTTTTCCGAATCGGCACCCATCGTCCTGAACTTGAGCATGGTGAATGGCCGGCAGTGCAACCCCGCCCGCTCCTGCGCGTGCACAACCGACCCTCGAGAGGTGAGTTTGATGATCAGCGCGATGGGCGCCATGAGCAGCGGCCCGGTGAACACGATCGCCACGAGCGAGAGGGCGATATCCATCACCCGTTTGATCCCCTTATACGGACCGTGCCCGTAGCGGACGGTGGTCAATTCGATCAGCGGGACATTCTTCCCCGCGGCGGTGGCGGCTACCCGGCCCACGACGGCTTCATAGAGATTGGGGACCGTTTTCAAGATAACATCCGTATTGATGAAATGGGAGAATATGAGGGCGACCTGATCACGGGGAAGATCGGGAGAGGAGATCACCACCTCGTCCACCGGGATCCGCTTGATGATCGAAGGGATATCGTCCACGGAGCCGAGGATCAGGCGCCGGTCAACGCGCGGCTCCCCATCCCCTGTTGAGATATACCCCATCAGTGCGCACGTGACGCCTGTGCGGCGGGTGAGGTGGAGCATCAGGCGGAAGGCGTTCTGGTCGGTACCGATGATGAGCAGGTGGGAGACGAAGTAGTCATGGCCGAGGATGGTGTTGATAAGGCGGCGGACCATGATTCTCCACGTCATGATCAGGACGATGGTCATGCCCCACGAGATGAGGATGACCGACCGCGGATAGGCGAGGGCGCGTGAGTAGAATGCTGCCGCGATGATGATGAGCGTGCTCACGGTCATGGCCTTGATGATGTTTGAGAGGCTCTCGAGGTTGGTTTTGTATTTCGGCTTCTCATAGAGGCCGAACACGTAGAGGCAGACCAGACGCAGGAGGACGATGAACACGGCGATCCGCTTGTAGGCATCATAGTTGACCTGCTGCACGTCGATGCCGAAACGGAGCGAGAAGGAGAGGAAGTCTGCCAGGACAATGAGCGCACTGTCAATGAGCACCCCGGCGCCCACAATCAATCTGATCGATGGTTTTGTTCTCATGGCGACAGATGCATTGTTGCAGTGCCCCCCATGGCTGAAAAAATCTGCGTATCGAGCGTAATGCCTCAGAAGGTGTGAAAAAATCGTAATTCCATCACTTTCTGCAAAACATGGGTTGTAGGGGCTTGATTTATCAAGCCCTCTGAGGCGGGTCGGATAAATCCGACCCCTACAAGCCAATTTTTTCACACCTTCTCAGT
>Ga0315291_10005197_pt1 | contig 16376 bp, 15 predicted proteins | sample YL17G12_20_MG_FD_203070 | JGI IMG/M metagenome (GOLD analysis project Ga0315291, IMG submission 203070) | Sediment microbial communities from Yellowstone Lake, YNP, Wyoming, USA - YL17G12_20 | ecosystem: Environmental > Aquatic > Freshwater > Lake > Sediment | place: USA: Wyoming | collected...
CCGACACGGGCGGCGTGTCGCGCCTCGTGGCGGATCTGACATTGGCGCGTGCGCTCCTGGGCTACCAGCCAAAGGTGGGCACAGACGCCGGCCTGCGCCTGATGCTGGAGCAAGACCCGCACTTGCGCGAGTTGCTGGATCACAACCGCAACCACAGATGAACACAGATAGACACTGATTTCTGTTCGTTCCCATCTGTGTTGATTCGTGGGTTTGTTTGTGGCTTGTCAGGACGGTGCGCGATGAAACTCGTCTACGTCGGGGTAGCATGGCTGGTGGGAATCTGGCTGGCGCACGCGCTCCACGCGCCCTGGTGGGGCTGGCTCATTGCCTTCGCTGCCTCGCTGCTGGTTGCGTTCCTCTTGCGCCGCAGACGGGCTGCTTTCCCCCTCCTATGCGCCGCATTCCTCTGCCTTGCCGGAGCGCGCTACGGCCTCAGCCTGCCCCGCATAGATGACACACGCCTGGCATGGTATAACGACCAGGGCGCAGTCAGCATCCAGGGAGTGGTCGTGGGCGAACCGGAGCCGAAAGGCGCTCGCTGGCAGGCCCGCATCGCAGCGGAGGAGATCCGCTATCCCACCGGCTACGCTCCAGTGCGCGGCACGCTCATCACGACGCTCCCCGCCATCCCGCGCGTCCACGAGGGGGACGTTGTGCGGGTGGAGGGAGAGATGGTCACGCCGCCCGCGTGGGAGGAATTCAACTACAGGGACTATCTGGCGCGGGAGGGCATCTATTCCCTGCTGCGCAGCCCGACGGTGGAAGTGCTCCGCACGTCCGAACGGCGCGGCCTCGCCTGGGCCTTGAGCGCCCTGCGCACGCGCGGGGAAGCGGCCATTGCCGCCCTCCTGCCCGAACCGGAGGCCTCCTTGCTGACCGGTATCCTGCTGGGCCGGGACGCGGGCATCCCCGACGACGTGATGGACGCCTTCCGCGCCACCGGCACGGCCCACATCATCGCCATCTCCGGGTTCAACATCACCATCATTGCGGGCGTGCTGTTGGCGCTGCTGACGCGAACCTTCGGCAGGCGGTGGGCCGTGTTCGGCACGGTTCCCATCATCATCGCGTACACTGTGCTGGTGGGAGGAGACCCGCCCGTCGTCCGCGCGGCCATCATGGGCTGTCTTTCGCTGGCCGCCCTGCGGCTGGGGCGGAGGAGCGACGCGCTCAACGCGCTTGCATTGTCGGCGCTGGTGATGACGGCGGCGCGCCCCCATGCCCTTTGGGACGTTGGCTTCCAGCTCAGTTTCGCGGCAACCCTGGGCATCATCCTGTATGCGGCTCCGCTGCAAAGGCGGTTCAGCCTGCTGATTGATCGCGTTTCGCAATCGTGGGCGAAGGGGATTCTCAAGTGGGTGAACGACGGACTCGTCGCTACCCTTGCCGCGCAAGTCCTGACGCTCCCGCTCACCGTCGCCTACTTCCACAACCTGTCGCCGCTGGGCGTGCTGGCAAACCTGTTCATCGTGCCCGTCCAGCCGCAAGTGATGACCTGGGGCGGGGCCGCGCTGCTGCTGGGGCTTGTCTGGCGGCCATTGGGGATGCCGCTGGCTGCGGCGGCCTGGCTGTTCCTCACATACACCATCCGCGCCGCCGAATTCTTTGCCCGCCTTCCTGGGGGGCGCCTGGAAGTGACCCGCGTGCCCGCGCTCGTTGTGGTTGGATACTACGTTATCGTCGGCATCCTGACCATCGGTTCGGCGCGGGTCAGGCGATGGCTGACTCCGGCGGCCCGCCGGTGGGCGGTGGCATTGCGCCGTTGGCGGGTGGCCGGCGCGCTGGCGGTCACCGTAGCACTCGTATGGACAGCGGCGCTCCAAATGTCCGACGGGCGGCTGCACGTCCACTTCCTGGACGTGGGCGAAGGCGACGCCATTCTCATCCGTACGCCCGGCGGCAACACCGCCCTGATTGACGGCGGGAGCGACCCGGCGATTCTCCTCGGCCAGGTGGGCAAGCGGCTGCCGTTCTGGCAGCGCGAAATTGACCTGGTGGCGCTCACCCACCCCCACGCCGACCACGCGGGCGGGCTGATCGGCGTGTTGGAGCGGTATAGAGTGGGCATGTTTGTGGAAGCCCGGCCCGGCAAGACCCCAGAATACAAAGCGTGCGCCGCGGTGGTTCAGGCGAAGGGCATCCCGCTCATTCAGGCTGTGCCAGGACAGAAGTTTGCACTGGACGAAGGCGTGACGTTGGAAGTGCTGTATCCTTCCGAGCGGGCGGTCTGCAAGTCCAAGGATGAGAACAACTGCTCGCTGGTGCTGCGCCTGAGCATGGGAAGCACGTCGTTCCTGTTCCCTGGTGACTTGGAGAGCAATGGCCAGGCCGCTCTGATGAGCGAGCGGGACGTGCCTCCCAACCTCGTGCTCAAAGTGCCGCACCACGGCGGAGAGGACGCGCTGCTGGAAGGGTTCCTGAACGCAGTTGCGCCGAAGATTGCCGTGATCCAGGCCGGGCCGATGGGAGCGACCGACCCGTCACCCCTTACCCTGCGCAGACTGGAGGCCGCAGGAGTCACCGTCTGGCAGACGAAGCGCAAAGGCACGCTGGAAATCGTGACGGATGGGGTGAAGTACTGGATGAAGTAGGTACTGCTATGTAATCTTCGCCCCGAATGGTACCAGCGCTAGCCGCAGGAGTTTCATGTGCTGCTTGGCGAATGGAATGCCGATGATGGTGATGGCGCAAAGGAACGCGAAGATCAGGTGTGTCGCCGCCACCTCCAGACCGCCGCAGACCAGCCACAGGATGTTCATTAGAATCGGCAGCAACCCGCCGGCTGAACCGGAGGAGTCAATCTCCCTGCCAAACGGGACAAGCCCCACTACTGCCAGTTTGAAGCACTGGATTCCGAATGGAATGCCGATGATGGTCGCGCACAGGACGATCCCGCCGAGCACGTAGAACAGCGAGACCAGAATCCCGCCGCCCAGGAAAATCCACAGTATGTTGCCCAGAACGCTCATCGCGCGCCTCCTTTTTCGTCTCGCGCCCCGCAAAACGCTCGCAGAACACGAACACTATACAACCGGCGAGCCTATCGGGTTCATTTCACCGCAAAGGCGCAAAGAACGCGAAGAGATAAAGGAATGGAACCACGGATGAACGCCGATAGACACGGATTTCCGGTTCCTGCTATCCGCGTTTAGCTGCGTTCATCTGTGGTTTCCTTTGCGCCCTTCGCGCCTTCGCGGTTCCATCCCTTTCTCTTCTCTGCGGTCTCTGCGCTCTACGCGGTGGATCAGTCCCCGCCCTACCGGCCAAAGTATGACAGCGCCAGCCGGACGCGCTCCTCAAGCGGCATCGGCTCGCGCGGCAGGGATTGGACGGCGCGTTGGGCTTCCATGACGCTGTAGCCGAGCGAGGTCAGCGCGGCAATCACCTCGGTGTCCGCCTGGGCCAGAGCCGCCAGCGACGGGCCGACCGGCGCCTTCTGAATCTTATCGTGGAGGTGGAAGACCAGGCTGCGGGCTGTCTTGGGGCCGATGCCAGGCACGCGGGTCAGCGCGCCGATGTCTTCCTGGACGATGGCGGTCTGCAGGGCCTCTGGCGCGAAGGCGGAAAGGAGCGCCAGCGCCGCCCTGGGGCCGATCCCGCTGACGGTCTGCAAGAGTTCAAAGAGGTCGCGGGATTCCTCCGCCAGAAAGCCGTAGAGGGTCATGCCGTCTTCCCGCACCTGCAAGTGTGTGAACAGGGTGAGTTCCTTACCGACCTCGGCGCACTGTTCCAGGTCCGAGGCGCAGAGGTGCACCAGGAAGCCAACGCCGTTGACTTCCACCACGACCGATTTCGCGTCCCTCCCGATGACCCGTCCGTGCAGAGTTGCGATCATAAGCCTGCCCTTATCTGTTTTCAAGCCGCTGGGTCAGCCGCGCCGATTGCAGGTGGCACAACGCCACGGCCACAGCGTCTGCGGCGTCGTCGGGTTCGGGAGCGGCCTCCAAACACAGAAGGATCCGCACCATCTCCTGAATCTGGCGTTTTTCCGCCCGTCCGTAGCCTACGACGGCCTGCTTTACCTGCAACGGCGTGTACTCGTAGACTGGAAGCCCCGACTCGGCGGCTGCCAGCAGAATCACTCCACGCGCCTGCCCAACGGTGATGGCCGTCCGCACGTTCTTGTTGAAGAAGAGTTCTTCAACCGCCACGGCGTCCGGCTTCCACCTAGCGATAAGCCCCGACAAGTCGCGGTGAATCTGCAACAAGCGCCGGGGCATCGGTTCGTCTGCGGGCGTGCAAATCACGCCGCAGTCCTCCAGAGCGTATTGGTCGTTTTCTTCGCGCACCAAGCCAAAGCCCGTGGTCGCGGTTCCGGGGTCAATCCCCAGTGTTAACATCTAGGCTGCCTGATATTTCTCCAAAGCGGCGTCGGAAATCTCCAGGTTCGTGAAGACCTTCGTCACGTCTTCCAGTTCTTCCAGGTCGTCAATGAGGCTCATCGCCTGGATGGTTTCTTTCTCGCCCAGTTGCACCAGGGTTTTGGGCGACATCCAGATGGGTTCCTGCTCGACCAGCTCCAGGCTGCGCTTTTCCAAGGACTCGCGCACCCACTGGAAGTCCTCCAATTTGGTGTAGACCTCCACGGTGGAATCCAAAGGAACGACATCGTCCGCGCCCGCGTCAATGGCGCTCATGGCGATTCCGTCGGCGTCCTGGCCCTCGCCCACTGTGACGGCGAGATAGCCCTTGGGCTCAAACATCCAGGCGACGCATCCCGTTTCCCCCAGACTGCCGCCGTGGCGCGTGAAGGCGCGGCGGACCTCGGCGGCGGCGCGGTTGCGGTTGTCCGTGACAACCCGAACCAGCATGGCGACGCCGTTCGGGCCATACCCCTCGTAGGTCATTTCCAGTTCAGCCTCGCCCTTCAGCTCGCCGGTTCCGCGTTTGATCGCCCGCTCAATGTTTTCCTTGGGCATGTTGGCGGCCCTGGCTTTGTCCATAATCAGACGAAGTTTGAAATTCGCGTTGGGGTCGCCGCCCCCTTCGCGCGCGGCAATGGCGAGTTCGCGCCCAAACTTGGTGAACAGCGCGCCTCGCTTGGCGTCCGCGGCGCCCTTCGATCTCTTGATGGTTGACCATTTGGAGTGTCCTGACATATCCTCGCCCCCTCGCAAAACGTACCCAGGCTATGCCCAGAAGATGTGCAGTTTCTCCCATTATACCACAAACCCTTGCTTTCGCGCCAAAAGACTTTCGGGAGCGAGGGGTCTGCGGGAGAATACCGTCTCGCCATTTCAGCAAAACCCGCTCTTGTGCTACAATGTTCTCCGCAGGCTGCGGAACTTTGACTTGCACAAGTGTAGAGGCAAATACGATGAAGATCGCCATCATCGGCGGCGGGCTGACGGGGATGAGCGCCGCCTACGAACTTGCAAAGGCGGGCCACCAGTGCGCGCTGTACGAGCGCGATGACCTGCTGGGCGGGTTGGCAGGCTCCTTCCGCGTGGACGGCGTATATCTTGAGAAGTTCTACCATCACCTGTTCACCAGCGACACCGCAGCGGTGAAACTGATTGAAGACCTGGGATTGGGCGGCGACCTAGTGTGGAATCCCACCGTCACGAGCACCTACTACGCCGGACAGATTTTCCGCCTCGCCACGCCGATGGACGTGCTCCGCTTCAAGCCGCTGAGCCTCATCAATCGCTTCCGACTGGGTTCGCTTGCCATCATCCCCCGCCTTGTGCGCGACTGGCGGAAACTGGAAGAAATCACGGCCAAGGACTGGCTCATCAAGTGGGGCGGCAAGCAGGTCTACGACATCGTCTGGTATCCGCTGATTCGCAACAAGTTCGGCCCATTCGCGGATCAGGTGGCCGCCGTGTGGTTCTGGAATAAACTGAAACTGCGGGGCGGCTCGCGGGGCAAGGGCCAGGCCGAGAACCTGGGCTATCTCGTCGGCGGATTCGGGCGGGCCGTTGAGGCCTTTGAGGCGCGGCTGCGGAGTTTGGGAGTGGACGTCCGACTGGCGTCGCCGGTTTCGCGGGTGGAAACAGAGGGCGGCAAGGCCACCGCTGTCGTCGCGGGCGGCCAGCGGGAGCCCTATGATTTCGTCCTGGTCACTGCCGCGCCGGAGGTTCTGCTGAACATCGCGCCCAGCCTCCCCGAAGACTACCGCCAGCAATTGGGCAAGATCAAGTATCTGGCAAATGCCTGTCTTATCATGAAACTGAACCGCAGTCTGTCCACCACGTATTGGCTGAACGTCAACGACCCCAACATCCCATTCGTCGCCGTCGTGGAGCACACCAACATGCAGCGCCCGGCGGAATACGGCGGGCACCACCTGGCCTACCTGTCCCGCTATATGGACGCCGCTGACCCGTACTACTCCATGAGCACAGAGGAATTGTTCCAGGCGTACCTGCCCCACCTGAAAAAGATGTACCTCGGGTTCTCTCCCGATTGGGTGCAGGAACTCTACTCCTGGCGCGAGAAGTACACGCAGCCAGTGGTGGGGCTGCACTACTCGCAGATTCGCCCGCCGTTCCAGACGCCGATAGATGGCCTCTGGCTCTGCTGCATGGCGCAGATCTACCCCGAAGACCGAGGGATGAACTACGCGGTCGCCTACGGCCAAAAGGTGGCAGCGGAGATTCTGGCGGCGCACCCCGCGAGGCAGCCGTAGCCAATCATTACGTGTGGTGTTTTCGCAGATGAGCCGTGCTAGAATGGGCTAAACTCAACCACAAAGGCACAAAGTCACGAAAGGGATAAGAACCATCTTTTCTTCGTGTCTTTGTGTCTTGGTGGTATCTTGATTTCAGGAGGGAGCAAATGGCAAGCCAGGAAGTGCGCGTGATTCCCGTCCAGACCAAACAAGAGATGAAGCAGTTCGTGGATTTCCCCTACAAGATCTACCGCAAAGATCCTTACTGGGTGCCGACCTTGCGCATGGACCGCGCAGCCCTGTTTGACCCCAAGAAGTTCCCTTACTTTGAGCACGCTGACGTGCAACTTTTCCTGGCACTGCGTGGCGGCGAGCCTGTGGGAACCATCTGCGCGCACGTCAACCACAGACACAACGAATTCCACGAAGAGAAGGCCGGCTTCTTCGGCTTCTTTGAGACGGTGGACGACTACGCGGTGGCCGAGAAATTGCTCCATGCGGCGACGGAATGGGTGCGGGCGCGCGGCATGACGGTCATCCGCGGCCCCATGAACTACTCTGGCAACGAAGACTGCGGCCTGCTGGTGGACGGCTTTGATTCCAGCCCGGTAGTGATGATGACGTATAACCCTCGCTACTACGCAGGCTTCATTGACCGGGCGGGATTTGCGAAGGCGCAGGACCTCTATGCCTACTGGCTGGACACTGGCGAGGTGGTCACGAAAGATGGCAAAGTGCTGAACCCCAAACTCGTCCGTGTGGTGGAAAAAGTCCGCGAGCGCGCAGGCGTCACCATCCGCAAGGTCAACATGAAGGATTTTGACAACGAGGTAGTGCGCATCAAGAAGGTCTACAACTCCGCGTGGGAGCGTAACTGGGGCTTCGTGCCCATGACCGATGCGGAGTTCGCCCACCTGGCCGAGAGCCTAAAGATGGTGCTGGATCCAAACCTGGTTCTGCTGGCGGAGATTGATGGCGAGCCAGTGGGCTTCTCGCTCACGCTGCCCGACGTCAACCAGGCACTGAAGGGCACGGGCGGCCACCTGATCCCCGCGATTGTGCGCCTCCTTTGGTACAAGGCGTTTCACAAGTTCACAATCTGCCGTGTGATTGCGATGGGCGTGGTGGAACAGCACCGGATGAAGGGGATCGCCGCCGTGTTTTACTATGAAACGGCCCTGAACGCCGCGCCCAGGGGCTACGCCCACGCCGAAATGTCTTGGATTCTGGAAAGCAACTTGATGATGAACCGCGACACCCAGTTCATGGGCGGAAAGGTGTACAAGACCTATCGCGTCTACGAGAAAGCCCTGTAGGGTCGTATGTAGGGGCAAAGCATTTGCCCACAGGGGTATGCGAGTATGCAGGACATCGCGGGCAAATGCTTCGCCCCTACTGACTTTTCAGCTGCCCTGCTGCCTGCTTGCGGAGGTTTGACAACAGATGAATTCAGTTGTATCCGACCGGATTCGCATCCTGCTGGCGGACGACCACGCCATTGTCCGGGAAAGCATGCGGGACATCTTAAACCTGCAGCCTGACATGACCGTCGTCGGCGAAGCCTCCACCGGCCTGGACGCTGTGCGCCTGGCCCCCCAAGTCCGCGCCGACGTCATCCTCATGGACATAGAAATGCCGCAGATGAATGGGCTGGAAGCCACGGTCAACATCCTGGATCAGTGCCCGGAGGCGGCGATTCTGGTGCTGACCGCCTACGATGACGAAGCTCACATCATGGGGCTGCTGGAAGCGGGCGCGCAGGGGTACATTCTGAAATCCTCCCGCCTGGAGCAACTGCTGAAAGCCATACGCGCCGTTGCGAGGGGCGAGCCGGCGCTGGACCCCGGCGTGATGCGCAAGATGATGCACAGGCTGGCAGAGAAGGACAAGAAGGCCGCGCTCCCAACTGTACATCTCGTAGAAGCGCTGACGGACCGGGAGATGGAAGTGCTCAGACTGGTTGCCATGGGCGCGAGCAACAAAGACGTGGCGCGGGCGTTGAGCATTTCCGTGCGGACGGTGCAGGTGCACCTGACCAATATCTACGGCAAACTGGACGTGCGCTCCCGTACCGAAGCCGCGCTCTATGCCATTCGTCAGGGCTGGGTCTCAGTGGGCTGACGCAACAGCCACTCTTGTCATTCTGAGGAGCGCAGCGACGAAGAATCTCGGTCTTCGGCGGCCACTGCCGCCGAAGACCGAGATTCTTCGCCTTCGGCTCAGAATGACAGTTGGTAAGTGCGGTTGCACCACTAACACTGCCGGGGTTCGCACGGGAGGGTCACGGCAAACGTGCTCCCCACGCCAACCTGACTTTCCACGCGGATGCTCCCCCCGTGATCTTCCATAATCTTGCGGCAGATGGCAAGCCCCAGGCCGGTTCCGCGGTCGCTCTTGTAACTCACGAACGGTTCAAAAATCCGCTGGAGCCGTTCGGCGGGAATCCCCACGCCGGTGTCCGCAAACGTCAGCTGCACTTCCCCATTGGAGCGGCGCGCGCCGATGGTGAACATGCCACCATTGGGCATGGCGTCGCGGGCGTTGCTTGCGAGATTGTACACCACCTGCGACATTCGGACGGTGTCTGCCATGACCAGGCAGTCGTCTGCCACATCCAGATGCAGCCGAATGCCATGCTCGTTCATGTCCATCTCCAGCACGGGGCGCAGTTCCTCTATGAATTCGCCCACGTGGACCGGCTGAAGATCCACCGTCCATTCCCCCCGCGTGTAGTCCAACACCTGCTGCGCCATGCGGTACAGGCGGTTCATCATCTCCAGAGCGGAGCGGGCCAGCCTATCCCGCGCTTCCTTCGGCAATTCCTCCTGGCCCAGAGCCTCCACGCAGCGCATCATCCCGCCGATGGGCGTGCGCAGGTCGTGGATGATCGCGCTCGCCATGCGTCCCAGGGCCGCCAGCCGCTCGGCCTCGGACGCCCGCTGGTGCAGGCGGGCGTTTTCCAGCGCGACGGTGGCCTGATTGCACACGCCCTGGGCAAACCGCACGTCATCTGCGGTATAGGCTCTGCCAGAGCGGCTTCTTCCCACGAAGACAACGCCGATGAGAGTCCCATCCCCGTCTAGCAGGGGCAGGACCATGGTCGCATCCATCGTATCCAAGCGAGCCCAACTCCGGACGTAAGTCGTGCCAAAGCGGGGATCCACCCGCATCTGCTCAACGGTGGCCCCTTCCTGATATGCGGCAAGCCAGTGAATCAGGTCATCGCCTTTGTGGAAGCGCTGCTCCAGGCCCCTGGGCGGCACCTTTCCGTACTGCCCGGCCAACGCAAACTCGCCGCCCTGCTCGGCCATCATGTAGGCCACGGTGGCGTCCAGCATTTCGGTCAGGCGCAGGAGGGTCAGATTGACTATCTTCTCCTCGGTCAGTTCGGCGTGAAGTTCCCGGCTCAATCGCTGGAGGAGTTCCTGTCTGCCGATCTCGCCGCGGAAAAAGAGCCGGTCTACCAAATCTTGCGCCCGCTCTTTGGTCGGGGCGAATAGCACCGCAATCCCCACGATGAGGAGCGCGTTCACCAGCCTGGACATCGGAACGGTAAGTCCTGCGCTGAAGAGGTTAACTGCCAGCACAACGGCCAGGTAGAAAAGGGTCACAACGCCTGTGAGCAGCGAATAGGCCAGGGCCTTGCGCACCACAACCCGGATGTCCAGAAGGCGGTAGCGTGCGATCGCATAACTCAACATCGCCGCCGTGAAGATCCAGGTCATATGCCCCCATCCTGCCTCAGTCCATCCCGGAGTCCACCAGCCGATGGGCAGTGCCACAAACGGTACTGCAAGCCCCGCGAGCATGAAGAGAGTTTGCTGTCTCTCTATGCGGCCGGATGCTATGCGCAGGGACATGAACAGGGCGACCAGGGAAGCGAGTAGATACAGGAGCAGCCAGGTCTGCCACACAGTGAACAGGAACGTCAGCTCACTGGCGTAGCCGCCCGGATGGGAAATCAGCCGCTGTGTCAACAGGAACGGGAGCATGAGCAGCCCCGGCAGGTATATGATGCCCAGATAGCGCGTTCGGGCGAGCCAGTGGGGCCGGGGGAATTCCATCGTGAAGTGGAGCAAAAGCGCCGGAAAGACCGATGCAAAGATGAGGGTCAGTCTGTTAGCGATTTCTAGCCAAATGGGCAAGCCATAGATGTCCAGATTAGCGAGAGGGTAAACGATGCTTTCCCAGAGCCAGCGATAGGCCAGGTCGGAAAGCAGAAATCCGGCCACGGACAGAAGAGAAGCGCCCAGGAGCCGGTTTGCCCGGCGGCCCCGCTCCCTCTCAAATACGAATAGCCCCAATCCCGCGAGCGCGACGATAGCAAACATCCCGCTCAACGTGTATGCCCAGGTCATCATTCACTCCTGCGACACCAGGTAGAAATCCACCCTGCTTGTCCATTATAGCATTCCCAAACAGTCTACGCCAAAATGCGTAGGGCGGCTAAGCGCATTGAGTAGGGGTTGCTAGGAGTTTTTCCCTCCTGCAAATACGTGCGCTAGACGATTCCAGAAAGGGCAAAGGCGTTTATACTGGTCGCAGGATGAGTGAACAGAGAACTGAGGCGATTGAATCGGCCTCGGATGGATTGGAGGAAGCGGCTATGACAGAGGACACTGCGCTCGTTCTCCGCGCCAGGAGGGGAGACCTCGGCGCATTTGAGGCGCTGTACAACAGGTACAAGAGTCAGGTGTACCGGACTGCGCTCGGCCTCGTGCGAGACTCGGCGGTCGCGGAAGAAGTCCTGCAAGACTGCTTCCTGCGGGTTCACGCCAACCTGCACAAGCTGGATGGCGAGCGCGGGCTTGCTCCCTGGCTTCACAGGGTCACGGTGAACCTCTGCTACACATACTTGACCCGGCACAAGACGCAGGACGAATCGCTGGACGACCTGGCCGAGGTGCTGCCCACAAGCCCTTCCGCCGCGCCAGAGAGAAGCCTCATGCAGACAGAACTGAGAACGGCCATCCAGGAGGGAGTGGACAGCCTTGAGTACTCGCACCGGGCGGTCGTCGTCCTGTACTACTTGCAGGGATTCTCACTGGAGGAAATTGCCTACACCCTGCACTGCCCGGTGGGAACGGTGAAATCACGGCTCTTCTATGCGCGGGAGATGCTTCGGGAAAGACTGGCTCAGTTTCGGCCCGAGGTGGGCATCCCTGCGCAGGCGGCTGCCTGACCCCCATCACTTCGGCCCCCTACATTTGTCATGCCATCCCCCGATGCTTTGCAGAAGCATCGGGGGCTCTTTTTGGCCTCGTGAATTTGCAGCAACACGCTCGCCGGATTATAATATGTTGTTGTTGCGGACATAGGCCGCGCAACATGCAACACGCTTGGAAATGAGGTAGCCTAATGCCAATCTACGAATACGAGTGCGATGCTTGCGGCATCCGTTTTGAACGCTTGCAGCGCATAACCGAAGACTCGTTGACCGCCTGTCCGGAGTGTACCGGGCAGGTGCATCGCGTTCTTCATCCGGTGGGGATCATCTTCAAGGGCAAGGGATTCTACGTGACCGACCACAAAGTTGCGTCGCCCACCGCCGTCCCCGGCGAGTCTCGGAAGAATGGGGACAAGCCACACGAGACGCCCGCCGAGACGGATGCCCCAAAAGTCAAGACAGAGACGCCTGCCGCAGAGAAGGAGTGACAGGCACGTTTCTCCGGTCTGCCAATGACAAGAGGCTCCCACATACTTGGGGGCCTCTTGTGTTTCTTGGTGCTGCTCACCCCCCGCAGGCTCCGAACCTGCGGCAGGGTGCCTTCTACAACTGGAACCGCGTCGCCGCGGGGACAACTTTCTGCTCGTAGTTGTCCACCAGGCTCAGGAGTTTCTCTTTCAGTTCCCGCCACTCGTCGCTGTTTAGCGCGCCCCGCATGACGTCCAGGTCTTCGGCGACGGCCCCTGTGAGAATCTGCGGCCCCTCGCCGTAGGCAGTGTACCACGCCTCTGTCGGCTGCATGCCCAGGCGCATCAGCCCCGGCGCGAGTTCCCGCATCACAAACTCAAAATACTCCGCTTCTTTGTCGGGACGGATGTCCCACGTCATAAGCAGTTTGACAGCCATGTGTGCGCCTATCCCAGCCGCGCCCGCAAGGATTTCTTCTGTGCCTCGCCAAATGCGCCCACGAGCGTCGCGGTCATGCGCTGCGGCTGCAAAATCTGGCGGGAGAATCTCTGAACGTCGTCAGCCTGTACCGCGTTCACCTTCTCCAGCACCTGGTCCACTGTCAGGAGCGGGTCGCCCAGAATCTCGGCCCTTCCCCACCACGACGCCATGGAGAAGCTGTCCTCCATGCCGAGGACAAGCCTGCCCTTCACCTGCTCTTTGGCTTTCTTGATTTCATCCTCTGGAGCAGGCTCATCCCGCAGGCGGGCACATTCATTCAGAATCGCGTCGTAGGCCTCCGAGAGCCGCTTCGGGTCCACCCCCGCGCTCACCGCCCAAACTCCGGCGTCGTGGAAAGTGCCGAACCAAGAGTCCACGCTGTAGGCCAGGCCGCGCTTCTCGCGCACCTCCTGGAACAGCCGGGAACTCATTCCCTCGCCCATCAGCGTATTCATCACCGTGAGGATGAAGCGGTCGGGGTGCCTGCGCGGGATAGTGTGCACGGCGATATTCAGATAGGCCTGCTCGGTTTTCCTGCGCCCCACCTTGACACGGGGCTTCCCCTGCGTGGCCGTCATCGGCACGAACGTTGGCTTGGGCGCAGAGGGCCAGTCGCTCAGGACACGAGCCAGTTGTTCCACCTCTCGCGGGCCATCCAGCCTTCCCGCCACGCTGACGACGACGTTTTCCGCGCCATAGTGCCTTTGGATGTATCCCAGCAAATCCTCGCGGCTCACACCTTGCACGCTTTCTATGCTGCCCGCGATGTCGCGCCCCAGAGGGTGCTTCGGGAACACCTCTTCCATCAGCAGGATGTAGGACCAACTCTGCGGCTCGTCAAATAACATGCGGATTTCTTCTACGACCACGCGGCGCTCCTTTTCCAGTTCCCCGGAGTCAAAAATGGGACGCCGCATCATGTCTTCCAGCACGTCTAGCGCCAGGTCGTAGTGTTCGTAGGGGACTTTGGAGTAGTAGACGGTGGTCTCCTTGCCGGTGGAAGCGTTCAGCATGCCGCCTACCGACTCAATGGCGAGGGAAATATCCCCCGCGGAGGGCCGCTTGCGGCTCCCCTTGAAAAGCATGTGTTCAATCAGATGGGATGCCCCGGCGATGGGATCGCTTTCATGCCGCGAGCCTGCTCCAACAAAAAAAGCCAGGCTGGCCGCGCGGGTGTGAGGCACTTCCGTGACGATGATTCGAAGCCCGTTGTCCAGGGTGATTTTCTGTGTGTTCTCTGTGATAGTTTGGGTATTCATGAAACGAGTCCTCACTTTAGGGTTTGGAGTTGCTGTTCCGCCGCCGCGCGGAGTTCGGGGTCGGTGGTCAGTTGCAGCAGGCGCTGGAGTGCCTGGCGGGCTTCTGCTGTCTTGCCTTGCAGCGCGTACAGCGTGCCCAGGCCCAGGTACGCCTCCGCGAGATTGGGGTCGTACTGCTTGGCGGCCAGGAATTCGGCCTCGGCTTCGCTCAGGCGATTCTGCTGGGCGAAGGCCGCGCCCAGGTTATAGTGATACGCCCCGTCATTGGGTTTGATGCGGATGGCCTCGCGGAACTCTTTGATGGCCTCGTCCAACTGCCCCTGCTGGTAGTACACGCCCCCCAGGTTGGAATGGGCGTCGGCATCATTAGGCGACATGCGCAGGGATTCTTTGAACTGCTCGGCGGCTTTGTCCCATTCCTGCAGCGCAGCGTATGCGCTCCCCAGGCGGAAGCGAACCTCTGCGTCGTTGGGCGCGGCGGCCAGAGCCTTCTCCAGCGTTTCCGCCGCTTTGGCGTACTCCCCCGCGTCGTACATCTGCTTGGCCTGGTCTTTGAGAGCCTGTGCGTCGCCCGGCGACTGCCCGCCGTCGCTCCCGCAGCCAGGCAGCAAACCGACCAGCAATGCCAGCACCAGCAAACAGATCAGCCTTTTCATGCTTCTCCATTCCCCAGTTTCGGGCGCAACAGGACGACTTGCGTCTCATCGGGAAGACCGCTTTCCGAGACCTTCAGTGTATCTTGCTCCTCCGCAGATGCAACGCCCAGTTCTTTCAAGAACTTGCTCACAGGGTCCAGTTTGAAAGCGAGGCCGTTGAGTTTGTAGTGCATCGGAATGACGATGCTGGGCTCCAGCAGGCTCACAACTTCGGTAGCCTGCGACGCCTTCAGCGATGTGCCGCCGCCAACGGGAATGAGGAGGACGCTGATATCCCCCAGCATCTCCACTTGCGTCTGATTCGGCACGTGTCCCAGGTCGCCCAGGTGGCAGACGCGCAGGCCCTCCATCTCAAAGATGAAGATGGTATTCTTCCCCTGTTCCTGTCCGCTGCGGTCGTCGTGGAACGAACGGATGCCGGTGATGAACATGCCATTGACTTCATACTCGCCTGGGCCGTCTATCACGAACGGGCCGCCCCGCACGGCCTTCACGTTGGAATGGCCGGGGTGGCCGTGGCTCACCGTGACGATGTCGGCCTTCAACCCTGAGACCGATAGGCCAATGCTTTTGTCGTAAGGGTCGGTGATGATGGCCGCCGTGCGGTCTTTGATGCGGAAACAGGCATGCCCGTACCAGGTAATCTCCATGAACCAGCCTCCGAGACGTGCAAGTCACGGATATTATAACCCGAAGCGAGCGGGATGGCAACCACACGCTGCGGAATCGCAGTGCCCCGCCAAAGTCCCGACGATAGAATCGGTTGGGCTGAGAGAGCGAAGTCCCGCTGGGGCTCGGGTTCAGCCCGCAGGGCTTTGCTCTCTTAGTGCGGTGGCTTCCAGCCCCGCTGCTTCCCGCCACGCCGCGATTCCTGCGTGCGGGCGAACCTGTGCTATAATGCCACGGGGTAAGGCAAAATCCATTCCTGTGTGAACTCAGATGTCCATCCTGACAGCCGAAGACCTCTCCAAATCCTTTGGCGCGCAAGACGTGTTCGGGAACGTATCCTTACAGGTAGCCCGCGGCGACCGGGTCGCTCTGGTTGGGCCGAACGGGCATGGCAAGACCACGCTCCTGCGCATCCTCGCGGGCCTGGAACACCCCACTACAGGGGCCGTAGGCCGGGTGCGGAATCTGTCCATCGGATACCTGCCCCAGGTCGCCGGCCTGGATTCCGCGCGGATTGTCTACGATGAGATGTTGACGGCATTCCAGCCCCTGTTGGAGATGCAAGAGGAACTGCGCCGCCTGGAAGAAAGGATGACCGACCCAGAGCAGTATCCGAAGGCGCTGGACGCATACGGCGAACTCCAGGCCCGGTTTGAACTGGCTGGCGGGTACGAGTACCCCCAGGAAATCAAGCGGGTGCTGATGGGGGTTGGGTTCGCGCCGGAGGAGTTTGCGTTTCCCTTGTCCGTCCTCAGCGGCGGCCAGAAAACCCGCGCGCTGCTGGCGAAACTCCTGCTACAGAAGCCAGACCTGCTGCTCCTGGACGAGCCGACCAACCATCTGGACATCGCTTCCATTGAATGGCTGGAAGGCCATCTCAAGGAATGGCCCGGCACAATCATTGTCGTGGCCCACGACCGATACTTCCTGGACGAGATCGCGACCCGCGTTTGGGAATTGGCTTTTGGGCACTTGGAAGCCTACCGGGGCAACTACTCGGAGTACTCTGCGCAGCGAGCCGAGCGGTACGAGCGGCGGCTGGCGGAGTATCAGGCACAGCA
>Ga0315291_10005198_pt1 | contig 16375 bp, 26 predicted proteins | sample YL17G12_20_MG_FD_203070 | JGI IMG/M metagenome (GOLD analysis project Ga0315291, IMG submission 203070) | Sediment microbial communities from Yellowstone Lake, YNP, Wyoming, USA - YL17G12_20 | ecosystem: Environmental > Aquatic > Freshwater > Lake > Sediment | place: USA: Wyoming | collected...
TCACGACCACAGACGTCAAAGAACGAGGACACTTCGTCGCGCGCAGCGCATCCGGCTACGTGGGCTGCGTTCACAAACACCGCACAGAGGCCGCCGCGCGCAAGTGCGCGGATGGCATCCATCACACGGCTCGCGTCGTTTTCATCGCAACGAAGAAGAGCAAATCATGAGCGAGCCAAGACACGCCTTGAAAGCATCGCAGTCGTTCTCGCCAGACGAGGTCGGTGTCCTCGACGCCATCTTCTCCACGCTACTGCGCGGAGGCGACGCGGGGGTGCTCATCCGCAGCAAGGCCGCTGCCGCGACGTACCGCAAGATCGTGGTCATGCGGAACAGCTTGCTGCGGCAGAGCGCGGCGCAGGTCGCGGGCGCGCCGCCGGGGGACGGGAAAGATGGCTGACGCGAAGCGCGCAAAGAAGACGCTGCTCTGCGAGCGATGCGGTGGCATCGCAAAGGCACGGCACACATGCCAAACGTGCAAACGGCTCTGCTGCGAGAACTGCGTCACGCATCACGGCGACCGCTACGGCGGCGAGACGTGGTGGGGCTGCTACGACGAGGGTTCCTGTGTCGACCGCGACAAGCAGCCAGAGGCGTACTTCCCGAAGACGCCCATCACGCCACGCGCGCAGCTCGAAGCCGTGTTCGGTCCCTTCACTCCGGCGCAGGTGCGGCGGTACAACAAGAGTGTGAAGGCCCAGGCGCAGGGCTGCCTCCTCTGCGACGAACTCGACTTAGCTCACCCGACAGCAGACGGTCACGACGTGTGTCGCGAACTCGACATGGGGCGGCGCCCATGACGCCCGACGACCTCGCCGAGCGCCTCGCCGCAATCGCGCGCTGGCTCGAAGCTACGCCGCGCAATCACTCCCGTGACTGCACCGTCGAAATCGGCACACACACTGGGGCGCACGCCGTCGTGACGCTGAGCACCGTGTGGATACCACGCGGTCCCGTGCATGTGCCAGAGGATCTGCGTCCGCTCGGCCGACGCGTGTATCAGGCCGAGGGGCGCACGCTCGCCGCGGCGCTGGGTCGACTCCATGTACCACGAGCTGTGCGGAGGAAAGAATGACGCCCGACGACCACGCCGAACGGCTCGTCGTTCTCGTCGCCATGGCCACGCGCACCGCTGTCCACCGGCGCCTGGCACTCAGCATGATCGGAAAGCTCGTCGGCGGGCGTGTGGACTGGATGGAAGTGGTCGATGCTCTTGCGAGCATGGACGTCTTCACGGTGCTCGACGATCCCGATGTCAGAAAACGCCTCGCCGAAGTGTCAGTGAAACCACGAGGAACCGAACCATGACGCCCGACGAAGAGCTTCGCGCGCTGCACCTGAAAAGAGCGCTACGCATGGCAGCGAACGCCGTGGCCATGCTTGAAATGTACGTGGGCGATGCGCGCCGTGCCATCGATCGCGGAGACGGCAGTAGCGGCGTCGCGCGGAACATGGGCGGCGCCGTCGCCGACCTCGCCGCGGCCAGCGCGCTGATCGAATTGCTGACGGAGGGGTTCAAGTGATTCAGCGTCGCGCCATCAGATCTCTGCTGGCCTGGCTGACGACGCCGATGCCGCAGTGGCTGCGAAGCAGCACACCCAAGGCGAGCGCGCTGGCGCTCGCACGAATGAACGCGGAGCAGCGCAGACGTCTTCTGCGTCATACCGCTATCAACCTGGAGGAACGATGACCATCAAGAACACGCGATCTCTGTTCAAGCACATTCACACCAGCGTCCTCAACGAGGCCGAAGCAGCAGCATTCTCGAAGAAGGCCGGGGCCCGAGTTCAGCCGGGCGACGAGCTGCGAATGTATGCCGACCTGGATGGCGCGCCCGCGCAGGCCATCCTGTCACGCACGCAGCAGGAGTGCGCCGTGGCGTACACCCCGAAGGGCGGGTTCCTCTGGGGCCTGCTCCTGGAGATCGGAGACAGGGCAATCCTGGTCGGCGATGGAGACCCGTGCGTCAACATCGACCTGCAAGATCTGTCATTCACCAGTGAGCGCGTCTCGTAGACCTCTCATTCACGGCCCAACGCGTTTCGTAGACGACGCGCTTGACACCACTCTCGATACTCACTATGCTCGGCGTCACGGAAGGGGCAGTCACATGACCAAACGGCAGGATAGTTACGGGGTTGGCGACAAAGTCGAGGCACTCAGCCGCACTGTAAAACGTGCCTGCCGCGAATGCTCAAAGGAAGCGACGCCCGCAGCCGGTGGCTGCACCAACGGGAAATGCGCGGCGTGCCACAAGAGATGCGTTCACGTGGAGACGCCTCTATGAGCGCGCCGCTCTACATGATCGCCACGAACTACCGCGCGATCCTCCAAATGGCCCTCGACGAGGGCCTCGATGCAGACGAGGAGCTGCGCCAGGCGCTGCACGACATCCGCGACGAGCTTGCCGTGAAGGCTGACAACATCTGTTACGTCAGAAAGGCTCTACTCGAAGAGGAGGCAAGCCTGAAGGCAGAGGCCAAGCGTCTCGTCGAGCGTGCGAAGGTGCGCGAGAACAAGGCCGCCCGCATGGAGGAATACCTCAAGTCATGTCTGGAGGGAGCCGGCGTCACGAAGGTGAGGGCCGCTCATTTCAATGTCAACATCATGAAGGGCAGGGAGATTCTCATCATCGATGACGAGACGAAGATCTCCAATGACTTCTGGGTACAGCCTGAGAAGGAGCTGGACAAGAGCGCCGTCAAGCGGGCGCTCCAAGCCAAGGAGGAAGTGAACGGGGCCAGGCTGGGCATCGGCGACGCATTCATCGTGATCAAGTAACCATCAACGACAGACGACAGGGAGAAACGACCATGAGAAGCACTGCGGAACAGGCACAGGCAAGCAGCTTCAGACGCGCGATGCGAACGGATGCCGATGCGAAGTCCGGCGACAGGACGATGGCGGAGCTAGCGCCCCTCGGCAGCAAGATCCAACTGCGGCTGTATCACTGGCCAGCGACAGATGAAGTGGACGCGGAGCTTCGTCGAGCCGCCGCCTATCGCCACGGATGCTTCACCGTCGACGACGAGTTTCTGGTTGGGTCGGCCGACCCCGCCGACTTCGACAGATGCGCCATGTCCTACGGCGCGTTCGCCGCGAACGTAGCGCACTGCGGAAGGGGCCCGCATGGTCGCCCGACCACGAGCGTTCTGGAATACCTGACGCTGGTGGCCGCGCAGTTCGTCACCATGGAGGCCGTGACGAAGCGCGACGGGAAGCGGTGCGGAGCCGACACCATGTCCACGATCTTCGGCTTCCTGGGGGTAGACTCGCGCGCGCCGAATCGAGAGGTGCGCGCGCCGCAAAATGCGCGCGAGGAGTCTGCTGTGAACGAGCTACTGACCGCGCTTCGCGTGACGTGCGGGAACACGACAGACATTGCCTCCAGGATGCCAAGCGCGCCCGCCGTCCCGGAGCCGAAAGCCGAAGCGCCGGCCATCGCCAATCCAGCCCGCACGAAGCCGCGCGTCAACGTCCCACACCTCCGGCTGGTGAAGTGATGCCGGCCGCACGCAAGAAGAAGACGGTTGCAGCGGCGCCCGCGCCTGGCCCGGCGGAGTGGTGGGTCGAGGTCGTGCCGCACGCGAAGGGCGGCGAGGTCCACCGCATCGGTCCCTGCGCGAGCGAGCGCGCTGCCGAACGCTGCGAGAGCGGCGTCGAGCGCAACCTGAACCACGAGCAGTTCTACACGCGCATCGTCAGCGGACCGCCGGGGAAGCCGTGAGCGATCGCGAATGCCCAGATGGCGGCACGTGCCATCACGAGTGCTCGCCACCGGCGTGCTTCCGAGTGAAGTGCTGCGGGCCGCTCTCTGGCGTCTACCCGCGAGACGAGTGGCCAGCAGACATACGCACTCGGCACGGCTACGACGCGCCCGCTCGCGCACGGGCCGATACGGTGGACCTCGCCACGGCAGATCTGTACGCTGAACGCGCGCAGTGCGTGATCGCGCTGGCACGTGCCGCGCAGGCCATGGGCTGCTGCGTCGGCTTCCGCAACGATCCCGACCTTGATGACGGGGGCCCGCCAGCACAGCGGCCGGTGTTCTTCATCCGGCCGGTGCTCTTCATCGAGTTGCCGACCGGACAGGTGAGTTGGCACCTCACTGTCGCGAACAGGCTCAGTGCACCCGACATCGGCGACTACATCGGCGAGTGGGACCGGCACGACACGGCTGAGAAGTACCGCAGGCTCGCGGCGCACGACAAGTCCGGCCTGCCGCACGATGTCGGCGAACTGCGTGCCGAGATCGTTCGTCTACGTGCGGCGGTGCTGGCGGTGATCGCGGAGTGCCCGCTCTGTTCCGGGCGCGGCGCGTTCGAGTCACGCAGCATCAACAGCGACGACAGTGTGCGCGTGGAGTGCCACCGATGCGCGCCGCTGCGCAAGGCGTGCGGGGTGGGGACATGAGCAATCCTCCTACGCGTGGAGAAGTGATCGCCTGGCTGCTGGTCGTCTGGATCAGCCTGCTGATCTCTATGGTGCTCGGCGGGACCGTGACCGACGAGTTGCGTGAGCGTCTTGATCGTCTGGCATCTGAGCCACGCTGCACCTGCCATGCCGGGGTGACGCCATGACCGCCTCCAAAGAGCGTCCGTTTCTGCACTGCCCAGAATGCGATGCGCCGCTCATCGCTGCCGATAGCCGGGGCCGGCACGACGACGCCGGCAACGAGATCATGCACGGCCTCGACTGCCGGTGCCGGTGGTGCGATTGGTGGTGGTGGGACACGGGCGAGTCTGTGCCATGCAAGTGCGGTGCGCAGGTGCGCGTCCTCGTAGACGACGATCACGCCTACACGTCCACCGTCGAACTGCGCGGTGGGGGCGGGACATGAGCGCCGTGCGATGTGAGATATGTGCGCGCGGGCTGTCGACGGAGGAATCGATGATGTGCGGACGGTGCCAGCGTAGCTATGACCGCTCCGCGCATCGCGACGGCACGATCTGGGAGGCGATGGTGTGGGCCGCAAATCGCGCGAGACGCGAGCGCAAGAAGGCGTGTGGGGAGAAGATATGAAGGTCTACATCCTGAAGGAGTCCGACTTCGAGGCGCTCCGCGCCGCGCTCACGATTGATCCGGCACGCGTCACCTCAGTGCGCAATCTCAACGAGCAGCAGCGGCAGGCGCATGACGAAGCGCACCGCTTCTACAACTACCAGATTTGCAACTGGATCGAAGCCATGAAACGAGACACATGACGCTGCTCGCACAGATGTTTCTCCCCCACGTTCCCGTGCCGGAGCCTGTCGTGAATCGCTTCGATGGTTCCGTCGACGGCTTCTTCACGAGCCCGCGCGATGCCGATGCCCTCGTCGCGTTTGCAGACGTGACCGAGGACATGCGCGTGCTCGAACCCGCGGCTGGTGAGGGCGCCATCGTGCATGCGCTCATGCGTTTGCCGAAGCCGCCCGCGCAGATCGTCTGCGTCGAGATGCACGAGCCGTTCGTCATGAACCTGCGCGCATCGTGCGAACAGTACGGTCCGCGCGTACAGGTCGTGCACGCCGACTACTTCAAGACGCGGGCACCAACGACGCGCCCCTTCGACATGGCGATCCTCAACCCGCCGTACCAGAAGTTTCTCGACGCGCGATTCGTTGCGAAGTCGCTCACGGACGCCCTGGCAGTCGCAGCCCTGCTGCTCAGTAGCAGCATGCACAACAAGAAGCGCGCGAAGGTGTGGAACTCGGCCAGCGTCACCAAGATCGACCTTCTGTCCCAGCGACCAGACCCGTTCGAGAACGGGAAACCCGTCATCTTCAAGCCCATGCGTGAGTACATGCGCATCATGGCCGTCCGATCGGATGGCGTGCGAGACACACACACACCCGTCATCCGATTCGCTTGACCCGCACACTATGCTCGGTCTATAAGGAGAGCCCGCCAATGCTCAGCAAAGCAGTAGAGAACGCGCAGAAACAGGGGTACGCAACCGCCAATGACATTGCAGTGCGTTCAGGGGTACACCGCACGACCGTGGCGCTTGCCATCCGCCAGGGCAAGCTCAAGTCGCGGAAAGTTGGCAACGTGTTTCTGGTATCGAGCCGCGACGCGGCAGCCTTCATCGCAAAGTATCGCCTCACCGAGTAGTTGTTCAGGTTCACTCGCGCACCTGACCGGGCGCAGCCACCAAGGAGACCACAAATGACGACTGAAACGACGACGCCCATCAGGGGCGCCGAAGGCACCATTCTCTCAGCAGCAGAAGCGACGGCATTGGCCCGAGCCAATGGGCAGGCATCCGGCATGGCGGCATCCGGCATGGGCGACTACGCGCCGAGCAGTGTCTTCGCTGAGGCGGGGCTCATCGTGCCGCCGATCTCACCCGAGAACGTGCGCGCCCTCTTCAAGATGCGGGCGGCGTACTACACGGCACTGCTCGACCCCGGACACGACTTTCTCTACTCCGTGTCGTACGTCGAGAACGGGAAGCCCAAGGAATACATGACGACGAAGCTCGCGTCAGCCGAGCTGTTCTGCACCACGTACAAGGACTCCTCGTACAAGGCGCGCCCTCGGAAGAGCGGTGTCGAGAAGCTCGCGGAGAGCCTCGGCATCCAGGGCGAGGTCATCGAATCGAGGGGCCTCCCCAACGACAAGAACGAGGACTACGCCCTGGTGCGCTACAAGGCGACACACGTCAAGACGGGACGCGTCGCCTACGGCGTCGGCTGGTGCGATGTCAAGGAGCGGCCGACCATGTCAAAGCACGCGCTCATCGCGACGGCAGACTCGCGCAGCTTCTCGCGCGCCGTGCTGCGCCTCATCGGCTACGGCGAGGTCGGTGCCGAAGAGATCCTTGCCGGCATCACCGATGACGTCGATGTCGTCGTCGACATGACGCCACCGGCTGCCAGCTTCGGGCAGACGGCACCGGGTGCGGCGGCGGCCGTGGCGCAAGCAGTGGCCTCGATGAGCGGCAAGGCCACGGCGGCGGCGGTGGATGCCGCCGTTAGGAGCCAGACGAAGGAGACGCCGAAGCAGATCGAAGTCGACCCCAACGAGAAGCCTGTCCACGTCGAATGGGCCGAGCGCAAGGACACGAAGTTCGCGGAAGACGGCTTCAACATGGCCGTTATCGTATCCGCTGACCCCGCGGCTCCGAAACTGACGAACGCGCAGTGCGCCGACTTCAGCAAGATGCTCGTCACCGCCTTCGAGGGTGACAAGGCGATCTCGAAACGCTTCCTGCGCCAGCACGCGGGCGTCAATAGCACCACGGAACTGACGGTTGACTTGCTCGACCGACTCGAAGCACGCCTCAAGTATATCACCACTGGCACGCCGTTCTGATTCCCCCACGTTTGCAAGGAGACCTGACAAAATGAGCGACCTCAACTTCAAGTACAACGGACGTGACCTCAACAGCCCCGAGGCGAATGCCGTGCCGACCCGCGAGGTTGTGCCGAAGGGGCAGTACGTGGCGAAGATCGTGGACATCAAGGGCGGCCTCACGAAGCAGCAGCCGCCGCAGCCGAAGATGGTCTGCGAGTTCATGGTGCTCACGGACAACGCGACACCGCCGAGCCGCGCCATGGCGGGCAAGCGTGTCTTCCAGGACTACATGCTGAACTCCGAGGTACGCGGAGACGGCAACGACTTCCAGACCTATCGACTGCGCGGGCTGCTCAGTGCGTGTCAGGTGCCGGTCGTCGCCAACCAGTTCGATGCCTCGCCGATGGTGGGCATGGATGTGCTGATCACTGTGAGCCATCGCTTCGGCAATCCCGGCGCCGACGGCAAGGTGCCGACGTTCGCGAACGTCGAGACGGTCGACCGCGTGCCCGGCGAGGGCGGCGGCGGGGACATCCTGTGATGGACCGCGCACAGGAGGTCGAGGATCTGGTCAAGGGCCTGCTGCGCATCCGTGGTTTCGCAGAGGCGACCCGTGTCGCCTGTTTCGCTGGTGGGCGCATCGACTGGGAAGTCCTGCTCCGCGACACGCAGGACGCGGCGCATACCGCTGGAAACATCGTGCCGAACCTGCAACGCCTGTTCCCTGAGCAGGAGCGCACCTTGGTGCCATTCGGGCTGAGCATGGCGTTCGCTCTGCGCTCGGCGGAGCTGATGATTGCCAGGTACGCGATGCTGCTCGACGCAAAGGCCGAGGACATGAGTGTCGACGGACACTTCAACGTCATTCACAAGCACATGAACAGTTCGCGGAACAGCATCGGAGCACTCTGCCGCGAGGCGCGCGAGGCGGCTCACATCACGCAGTTTGTCGTCAACCGAATCGATGGGGTGCGCCTTGCCAAATCTGCGTGAGATCGCAGCAGGGGTCCGCCTGCGCTACCCGGACGATTCCGACGTCGTCGAGCTGGAGGCGATGGCGACGGAGATCTGCGCCTGCGCCCGCGACATGGTCGATGCCCTCGACGTCGCGAAGCGCGAGGACGACATCTACCTGTCGATGGTTGCTGGCCTCTCCGATCGTGGCGACGATGGGGAGCCGCTCGACGACGACCAGATCCAAGCGGCCGGAGACGCGGCAGAGTCGCAGGGCGAAATCGCCGTCATCGCAGCGCGCCAGGCCGAGGCCTTCGGACGCGAGTTGGCGATGAAGGTGCTGCGCGATGCCGACGTCTGAGGCGCCCATGCACTGGACCACTGAGAGGCCAACGCAGCCAGGATTCTACTGGCTAAGGTACGTGGGTGAGACGCGCTACCAGCTGCAAGAGGTCGTCTGGACGCACGGCGGTCCACCCAAGTACCCGAGCGACGAGCTGCGCATCACACACAGCTGGCGACGCGTCAAAGACATGGAAACATCAGAGTGGTGCGCCGTCACCGTGGAGCTTCCGCCGCCATGATCTTCAACATCGGCGGAGGGCCACCCGCAGGTCCTCCGCCCGGCGGCGCACCACCCGGAACTCCTCCCAGCGTTCCTCCTGCGGGAAGTAACGTCGTCGGACTCCTGCGGCCAGACCGCGACTACCAGAGGGAGGCCATCGACCGCGTCTTCGGCGACTGGAACAACGGGCAGAAGAGCTTGCTACTGGTGCTCCCGTGCGGCTGCCATCGTGCCGGCGAACGAGTCATGCGCTACGACGGGTCCGACGTGGCCGTCGAGGACGTTTCTGTGGGCGACCATCTCATGGGACCAGACTCATCTCCGCGCACGGTCCTCGCACTCTGCCGAGGAACCGGTCGCATGATGCGCGTGACGCCGACGAAGGGACGCGTCCACTTCGTCAATGACGAGCACGTCCTCTCGCTAAACGTGCTGACACGAGGTCCAGAAGGAGCCTACTGGTACAGTGAGGTTGTTGACATGACCGTCAACTCCTATCTCGAATGCAGCAGAGATTTCAAGCGCAGCGCACGACTTCGTCGCGTGTCGATGCGCAAGGCGAAAAGATTGAACTGGGACGGCGATCCCGATGACCAAGTTGTCAAGTTGAGGGACAACGACTTCGACATGGACCCCGCCTTCGAGGTAGCCACCGAATCCACGAACGAGCCGTACTACGGCTTCACGCTGGATGGCGACCAGCGTTACTTAGCCGACGACTTCACCGTCTTCCACAACAGTGGCAAGACGATCGTCAGCGCCGACATCGTGCGTCGCTGCGTGCAGCAGACGTCTCAGAAGACGATCTTCATGGCGCACCGCGCCGAGTTGCTCACGCAGTCGCGCGACAAGATCCGCCTCGTCGCCCCTCAGCTCAGCGTCGGCATCGTGCAGGCTCAGCACGACGACACTGCGCGTCAGGTCACCGTCGCCAGCGTGCAGACGCTGATGAATGCGACGCGACTGCAAAGGGTCCTTCAGCACGGGCCCTACTCGCTACTCGTCATCGACGAGGCGCACCACGCGACGTCTCCGTCATGGATGCGCGTCATCGAGACGATGCAGGCGCGCAACCCCACGATGCGCATCCTCGGTCTCACCGCGACACCGGGACGGTCGGACGGGCTCGGACTCTCAGACCTCTTCGAGAAGATCTCGTACACGAAGAGCACTCTCGAACTCATCGAAGAGAAGTGGCTCGTCTACCCGCGTGCCTTCCGCGTCAACCTCAACATCGACCTCGACGTCATCGGGACGAAGGCCGGCGACGGCGACAAGGACCTGAAGGACGGCGACCTCGCCAAGCTGCTCATCCAGCAGCCCGTCCTCGATGCCACGTTCGCCGCCTACAAGCAGTATGGTGACAGCCGTACGATGATCGGATTCAGCGTCACCGTGGAGCACGCGCGTCTCCTCGCCGAGACGTTCACCAGGGGCGGCATCAATGCCTCCTTCGTCGCGGGCGACACCAAGCACGACGACCGCCAGCAGCTCTACGCGGACTTCCGCGCGGGCAAGCTGCGCGTGCTTTTTAGCTGCGGCGTCCTCACGGAGGGCTTCGATGAGCCCTCGGCCGGCGGTGTACTCCTCGCGCGTCCCACGATGAGCCAGTCGCTGTTCATCCAGATGGTGGGACGCGGCCTGCGCCCCTACCCGATGAAGAGCGACTGCATCGTCATCGACTGCGCCGGCAACACGAAGAAGCACGCCATCGTGCAGATGAGCACGCTCGCCGGCTTCGAGCAGTTCGATGCCATGAAGCCCGAGAAGGATACGATTCCGCGCGAGGAGGGTGAGGAGCGTGACGTCGTTGCCCATGGTACGGACATGTACGGCAACGAGGTCCGCATCACGGACATCCGCGGCTCGACGCGTGAGTCGACGTACTCGTGGCGGCAGACTGATTACGGCTACGCCCTCATGATCCCCAAGGTCGGCTACTACCTCGTCGCCAACGACAAGGGCGACCCCACGACGGCCAACATCCGGTACTACGACACGCGCAAGACAGCAGACGGGCGACCGGCACCGGCGGTGTCCATCACCGAGAAGCCGATCGACTGCAACCTCGCCTACGGCCTCGTCGAGTCCGAGGCGAAGCGCATCCTGCGCGCGGCCATGCGTGCGGCGAACGAGAAGCGTCCGACGAGCAGCCAGCACCCCGACAAGCAGCTCTCCTTTGATGCCCATCTCACGAAAGTCGTCGACAACCTCGGACCACTACTAATAGACGGAATCGACGACGAATCGATCGATGACCACATCCTAATGAGTAGGACCGCTCGCTGGCGCGATGGGCCACGCACCGAGGCACAGACGAAGCTCTTGACGAAGCTCGGGACGAAGGTAGACAACATGCCTGCGACCGCTGGTGAGGCGTCGGACCTCATCAGCATCGCCACAGTCGAGAAGCATCAGAAATCGGTGAAGATGCACGGGGACCCCGCGACGCCGAAACAGCGCTGGTTCCTACGCATCAACAACATTCCGCACGACGCCGATGTCAACAAGGCGGAGGCCGCGAAGTTGATCTTCGTCCATCGAATGAAGCTCAAGTCGTCCAGCCACTGAAAAGAAACGGGGGCCAGAGCGCCTGACTCGCTCTGACCCCCTCGCACCTGTCGCAGCCACCACGCTAGCAAACTGGGCATGCCTGATATACCACCCGACTCCGCGACGGTCAATACCCCGTCGTCAGACGTTCAGCGCAAGATCGACTTGTTCCGTCGTGCCTTCTGCGGTGCCGAGCACGTCTACGCCATCCGTACGGCAACTGGCTGGCAGCCTGTCCACACGCAGCTGCGTGACAAAGACATCCTCGACCACCTGCGTGGCCGCATCGAGATAGGCGCCTACCCGATTCTCCAGCAGCGGGACGTCGCGGGGTGGCCGATGTGCCGCTGGATTGGTGCCGACTTCGACGGTAAGAAGCCGGGCACCGCGTGGGCACCCGACACACTGCGTGCCATGGAGTTCTTTGGCGACGCCCCGGTTATCCTGAACATGAGCCGGTCCGGGAAGGGCGCCCACATCAGGCTCCTCTTCTCGGAGCCCGTGCCGACATGGCTGGCGAGACGCTACATGCTCGTTTGGCTCGACGAGGCGGGTGTGACGCGGGCCGATGGCGACGAGGAGACTGCGACGAGCTTCGACCGCTTGATTCCGTCGCAGGACGACTTGGCACGGGAGAAGATCGGCAGCCTCCTCGGATGTCCCCTCAACATGGAGCGCGTCCAGGCATCCGGCACCGGCACGCTGCTGCTCTCGGCCGACGCGGCATCGTTTCACGGTGCCGTCGAAGTCATCCCAGTCGAGCAGCACTGGGACTACATCGAAGCGGTGCTTGAAAGGGCGTGGTCGCGCGTGCAGCTTGAGGCCGCCGTCGCGGAGTCGTCTGCCGACCTCGGCCTCGTGCCGCCGCCGAAGCGTGCCGACGCCGTGCACCTCAACGTCATCGCGGATGCCAGCCTCCTGCACTTCTCGGCGAGCTTCTGTGAGTTCTTCAAGTGGTGTGCGTCACATCCGTCGCTCGTCGGATACGAGGCCTGGGTCGCGCTTGCCGCGAATCTGCACACGTTCGGCGGCGCCGGTGGCGACCTCTTCCACTCGCTGAGCGCGCTCGACCGGCAGCGCTACAACGTCGATTCCACGGAGTGGAAATGGAAGAGCACGGCTGACTTGGGGCCCGTGCGCTGCGACACGATCGCTAAGATCGGATTCAGGTGCCAGCACCTCGGGACACCTCGCTGCGGCGGTGCCGTGACGCCGGCGCACTTTCACTACTGGACGCGGTACGAGCCGTTGTGAGCGATGCCGGCGACGAACTCGACGAGCTTCTTGACGGCATCGATGATCCCGATGACGCGACGAGCTTCCGCGCGCGTGTCCTTGCCGCAGCGATACCGGCGCCGGTCGTGGCGCATCTGCCGTTCCTCGTCGCGGCGAACAGACTGAAGTCCGACCTCCTCGGCCTCGTCGACCAGCTCATCGCATCACGCGACATGGGTGTCCTGCTCACTGGCAGTGCTGGCGTCGGCAAGACGGAGTCGATGCTAGCCGCTGCGGAGGTGATGCTCGACCGCATGCAACCCGTCGTGTGGGCGGCGCCAACGATCGAGATGGCGCACGAGACGGCGGCACGTGCCGAGGGCCGTGGCATCTCGTCCGAGGTGCTGCACGGACGCAACGCGACGACGTGCGACTACATGGACAAGGTGCTCGTGTCACGCGCCGAGGGCTACGCACCAGGCGCCTTCGTGTGTCCGTCGTGTCCGAAGCACCCGGACAACCTCGCGGGGCACATGATGGAACTGTGGACCTGCGGGCACTACGCCGCGCTGTCGCGCGCCAGACGTGCCATCAAGCAGGCCAAGGAACGTAAGACGCGTCTGCCGCTCGTCGTCACGACATACGAGAACGCCGTCGCCGGGCTCAAGCACGCGCAGGGAAGTCGTCAGGGCGACATCTGGAAGACGCGCCAAGTCTTCTTCGATGAGGACCCCTCACGTGCCATGCGCGAGCGCGCCGTGCTCTCCGACGATGACCTCACGCGCACGCCCAAGGAAGAGGCCCCCTCCAACTTCCTGCGCATCCTCTCCATGGCGCGCGCGATCGCCGCCGACGAACGCATGAAGGCCTGCGCAGCGATGACGGGCAGAACATTCAAGGCCGCATCGCGCAGCGCCTCACACGACTTCGACGGCAGCAGTTTCACGGGACGCGAGCTGCATCGCCTGCTCTTTTCGGCCGCCGACGCTCTCGCGCTCGACCTCGAAGTCTGCCTCGCGCGCGCCGCGGAATGGGTCACGCGGGTCGGCAAGGGCGAAATGTTCTACGCAGACCGCGGCCTGCTGAAGTACATCGTCAACGCCTTTCTTCCGACGTTCGCCGCGACGATCCACAAGGAGATCACCTACGACTACTCGGGCACGCCCAGCACGTACTCCGTGCGCCTCGAATCTGGGAAGGAGGGCGGCTGGCAGTACATCCTCGACCGTCTCGTGCCGTTCCGCAGTGGACAGGACAACGTCGTCATCGGAGACGCCTACGCCGACAAGGACTTCGTCAAGTCCATGTTTGGCACGCGGCCCATGGCCACCATCGAGGTTCGCGTCGCGCTGCCTGACAACGTCCGCGTCCTGCGCTCCACGAGCGCGAATACCACGAAGAGCGTGATGCGCGTCAAGGAGCTGCTGCACCATCTCCTCGATACCGAGGTGAGCACGGTGCTGCAAGCCGAGGCCGGTCGACGCGTGCTCGTCTACACGCAGCTCGGGCACAAGAAGGCGATCGAGGACTGGTTCGCCGAGAACAACGCCACGTACCAGCTGGCCGACATCGCCTTCGAGCACTACTGGAGCGGGCGCGGCAAGGACCAGTACAAGAACTTCGACTCCATCATGTGCATCGGCGAACCGGTGCCGAACCTGCTCGGGCTCGTGCACGAGGCGAACGCGCTGCATCCCGATGAGTCGGAGATCTTGTGGAGCCCCGACAGCAAGAAGATCTGGTCCCAGGATCATCGCATGGAGCGCGTCTGGAACATGCTCGCCACCCAGGAGCTGAGCCAGGCGCTCATGCGCATCCGGCCGGGCATGCCGTCGACGACCGACAAGCGCATGTACATCTTCGGCAAGCAGGTCGCGTTGCCCGTCGACTTCATCCACGCCCTGCACGCACTCGGGACGGTGGCATCCTCTGGCGACGCCAAGATCCAGGAGGGCGACTTCGAGCCGCTCTCCCCGGAGATGGTGCGCGACTACATCCTTTGGGTCTTCCAGGTGGCTGGCTGCTGGTGCAACCCCTTCCTCGCCAGCCTCAGCAAGAGCGGTGTCGCGAGCGCGCCGACGGCCGGTGGCAGCGATCCCATCGAAGACCTCCTGCGCCCGTCACCGCACCTCATGGAACATTCCCGATGGCTCCGAGAGCAGTGGGGAGTGCGGCACGGAGTCGAGCTGGCCGAAGCCCAACTGCCACCTCCGGCTCCGCTCCGAACATCCTGGATGCGCAAAAGCGGACCCGCCATCTGGGTCCACGGCGACGTGTCACGCGCCTCGCAGCTGCTTGATACCTTGTACCAGCCAAACACGAAGCCGGGGAGGTGAAGTGAATGATTACGCCACGTTGCGTTTCCTCTATCTCTCTTCTTATAGAGGAAACGCAACGTGAGGTAATCATTGAGCTTTTCCGTGACAACCTGGTAAACCATTGATATTGTTCACTTCGCATCTCCAGCTCTGAAACAGCTCTCGTTCTCCCACGCTTGAACATTGTCTGACAACGGACGTATAACTGGATTCCAGCCGTCATGAACGTGACAACAGAAAAACGCAATGATTCCCTCTCAGACATCCACCCTCTCGATCCCCACCCACCTCATCGCCTGGGCGCAGCTTGATACATCCGTCGGCGAGTACGCTCAGGAGCTGCTCGGCATCGGCACCCGTACCGGCGACGACGTCGAGGTGAGCACCCCTGCGGAGTGGTCCCGGCTCTGGGCCTGCATCGAGGCCTGCGTCTACGCGGCCGTCGGCGCCGGCAGGGCCGACCTGCTCACCGAGCTGCCCATCTGGGTCGCCAAGAGCCTCGGCCTGCGCTTCTCGTGGCATGCCGCCGACGGCACCTGCTACGAGCTGGGCGGCGACGGCAGGGGGCGCGCCACGAGCTGGGGCGGGGCCGAAGCGATCCTCGGCTGGAGCCAAGGCGACCCAGCCGCCCTGGCCGCGGTGCGCGACACCATGGACGTCCTCGGCGCCAAGCCCATGCGTCTCGTCGAGGACCGCCCGTGCAGCAAGTGCGGGCAGACCTCTGCCGTCTCAGTCGACACGATCGATGACGTCAGGTACTGTGGCGCCTGCTGGTGTCTGCTCACGGCCTCGGCTACCATGCCGGTGCCGCCGAGACCGACCACCAAACGCAAGCCGCGCGACGTGGAACCCGAGAACCTCTTTCCCGACGAGAACTCCCGGAAACGCAGATGACCGCTTCGCTCAACCCCCAGTTTTCAGACGTCCGGCGAACGCGGCTCGATTTCTATGATTTCGTCCCACCGCTTTCAATGATCGGGCCCCTGGTAAGGTTGACGCGCGTGGGTCAAACGATCTGGTGCTGTGTTGAGGTGCAGAATGCCCTCGCCTTCGATGCCTACGTGGTGATGCGCCCCTTCTTCGACGTCCCGCTCCCCGAGTACCTGCGAGTGGACGCGTTCCCTCTCCAGATAGCCGCTTCCATCAAACGGCTCGACGTCATCGGCCCCCCGTCGCCATTCGGTACAAGCATCAGCGAATTCCTCGGCGAGGCGTGGCGATTCTTCGTCCCATCGGGTGAGACGCGTAGATATGCGTTCCTCGTGCCATCAGATGGCATGGCGCTGCGTTACGCGGCCTGGGCGACAGACGTGATGGGCGACGTGTTTCCCATCATCGGCACCGACATTCTCGGGACGATCTGGACCGCCGTCGGTGCCGCTCACGCGCTGATGGTCAATCGCGAGGAGCGTGCCGCATGAGCACCCAACTCGGCGCGCAGTTCGCGTTCTCGCAGCTGCCCAGTGGCTCCGGCACCGCGTTCACCGGC
>Ga0315291_10005199_pt1 | contig 16374 bp, 10 predicted proteins | sample YL17G12_20_MG_FD_203070 | JGI IMG/M metagenome (GOLD analysis project Ga0315291, IMG submission 203070) | Sediment microbial communities from Yellowstone Lake, YNP, Wyoming, USA - YL17G12_20 | ecosystem: Environmental > Aquatic > Freshwater > Lake > Sediment | place: USA: Wyoming | collected...
TGAGTATGGTAAAATAAACTCTAAAAAAATGTATAATATAATCATTAGGTCTTATCCTTTTTATAAACTAAAGTTTGATAGGTTTACAAAAATTCTTGAGCAATTAAAAAACCAGCGTAGCATCTGGATTGACCAAGAATACGTGATAAAACGCACTAATTCAAGGTATTACTTCCTTGAAAATATCTCTATGATACCAGATGAAAAATCATATTTTGTGATAGATATCAGTACAAGGAAAATAATTGGAAAACTAGATGAAAGCTTTGTTTTAAATTATAGTTTTGAGGAAGCAAAATTTATCCTGCGGGGAAGACCCTGGGCCATAGTAAAAATTGAGGAAGACGAAATACTGGTATCTCACTCAAAAGAAATAGGGGTTGCTCCCTCTTGGTCTGGTGAAGATATACCTGTACCTTTTGAAGTGGCTAAAGAAGTAGGTAGATTAAGGTCTCTTGGTTCAAATAAAGATATAGTTGATAAATACCCGTGTGAAGTCGGGACATTTAACAAGTTCTTACAATTAATAAAAAACCAAAAAATTCAAGGATTTATTTTACCTGATGATAAAACAATAACAATAGATGTTGAAGAAAAAACTGTTGTGATAAACGCTTGTTTTGGAACAAAGGTTAATGAAACACTTGGTAGACTTATATCAGCAATTCTTGCTCAATCAATAGGCGAAAGTATAGGTATAAGTAGCGACGCGTATAGAATAACTCTCGAACTTCCATCAAGTGTAAATATCAACAAAATTAAAGATATTTTATTAAAAACAAAACCTGAAACAATATGGTATTTGCTAAATACTATTTTAAAAAATTCATCATATATAAGGGGACAACTTGTGCATGTAGCTAGAAAATTTGGTGCAATTAAAAAAGAATTTGATTTTAAAAATGTGGGTGCAAAAAAATTATTCGCACTCTTTGATAACTCAATTATACTAGATGAAACAATCGATAAAATCATCTGGGACAGAATGGATATTGAAAGCACTCAAAAAGTTTTAAAAGACATACAAGAGGAAAAAATAAAAATTCATGTTCAAGGATTATCGCCAATTTCTCTTGCAGGACTTGAAAAAATCAGAGGTCTAATGGTTCCTCAAAGAGCCGATAGATCTATTTTGATGGCTTTGAAAAAAAGACTTGAAGATACCCAAATAACACTTGTATGTGTTAACTGTAATAAAACATGGAATACAGTAGTTAAAAGAGTTGATGATATACCAAAATGCCCAAACTGTGGAGCAATAAAAATTGCTGTTTTAGGAAGACGAACAAAAGATTTGGCAAAGCTACTTTCAAAAAAACACAGAACAAGAGAGGAAGATAAGGACCTTAAAAGATTACATAAAAACGCAAGTCTTGTTCTTAGTTACGGTAAACCTGCAATATTGACACTGGTGGGTAGAGGTATAGGTCCAGATACAACTGTTAGAATTTTAAGAAAATATAATGTTTCAGAGCTTTTAAAATCAGAAGAACTTCAATTAAAATTACTAAGAGACATACTTAAAGCTGAATTAACATACGCCAGAACAAGAGGATTTTGGGATAGCTATTGATTTATAATTATAGATTATAATAAATATCTTCATAATAAGTTTTAATAACAAAATTATGTTATCGATTTATCAAACTGAGTGTAACAAGGATGCCTCAATTAGATAATAAAGAAATAATAGAATGTATTTTAAAATCAACAATTAATGTAATAAGTAGAAGAACATCTGATGCGTACGCCTATGTGGTTGTTGATAACTCAGTAAAAAAGTTAACAAAAAAATACAACCTTTTACGTTTTGTGAAAATAAAAAAAACTGAATATCAAGAGATTTTTGATGTTATAAATATTGAACCTGAGATTAATAATATCGATATAAAACTAGTTGGAAAAGCTATAAAAGATTTAATGCAGAGTATTATTCACTCAATGGGTAAAAATGTTGGCTACTATTTTATCCGCGAAATAAAAGAATCATTGTCTTTTGAGTATGAAAAAATCATCAAGGATGTTGGTATTGATTTAGATTTATTACAGTTCATATTCATTAATGAAAGAAAACAAGCTTTTAATATTCAAATTCAAAATGATGATATCCTTGAATATTTATTTATGTCCATATTTGAATTATTAGATAAAGAAATTGGTCGGGATTCTGCTTATAAAAATTTAGATGAGGTTGTGAGTCGATTTCGAACTGAATATGAGTGTTTAAATTATGTTAAAATTAATGACATTAGGGCTATTGTTGGTACAGATCCAGTTGTTGTTAATGCAGAGATAAACAAAACAGAATCTAGCATAGTAGGTGCTGCGATCCAAAAATGTATACAAGAGTTACACAACAATTTCATTGAAAAAGGTTTTATTTCTTTTATAGAAAAATTTAGGGACGTGTTAAAAGATGAATATATATTTAAAATGGAAAGTATTGGAGTAAATTTAGATGTAGTACAGTATGATCATGTTTTAGTAATTAAGCACGTTTTTAAAGCTTTGATTGACGTGTTAAGTAATTATAGTTCTGAAACTTATTCTATACTTATGATAAATAATATCTTGGAAAAATTTCAGAATAATTTTTTATTTTTTGATATTGTTGAAATAGATAGTACAAATATCACTGATGGTTTAAATGCAATACATGTTTCTCCAGAAATTGATTCTTTTAGGACATCTGAAATAGGTCGAGGTCTTCAAAAAATTATTGAAGAAATCACTTTGTCCTTAGGTGAAGTTGCAGGTAGAAGTTTCCTTGATTATTTTAAAAATCGTCTTGGAAAGGCATATATTTTAAAAATAGAGAGTATGGGTGTTAATCTTCATATGATAGAGTTAAGACATAATTTGCTGTTATAGTTTTATTTTTATGAAAACTTTTATCGTTATTAAACGATAAATAAATCGGCAATTATAAATATACATTTTACTCTCCCTTTCTTGGGGTATTTATGGAAAATATAGGTATTGTAAGTTACGGGGCATATATTCCAAGGTTTAGGATAAAGTCGTCGGACATAGCAAAAGCATGGGGCAAGGATCCACAGACAATAACCGGTGGTTTAGGAATAATAGAAAAATCAGTACCAGGACTGGATCAAGATGTTGCAACAATCAGTGTCGAAGCAGCAAGAGCTGCTCTTGCCAGATGCATTATTAATCCTCAGGATATAGGAGCTATTTATGTCGGAAGCGAATCTCATCCTTATGCAGTAAAACCAACTGGAACAATTGTGGGTGAAGCAATTGGAGCAACACCAAATCTAATGGTTGCTGATTATGAGTTTGCTTGTAAAGCAGGAACAGCCGCGATTCAGACATGTATGGCTCTTGTAAAATCTGATATGATAAAATATGGTCTAGCAATAGGCTCTGATACATCGCAAGCAGCCCCCGGTGATGCACTTGAGTATGCTGCTAGCGCAGGCGGAGCTGCGTTTATCATAGGAAAAGAAAAAGTGATAGCTAATATTAATGATACATGTTCATTTACAACTGATACACCTGATTTTTGGCGAAGAGAAGGTAGAAAATATCCTGCTCATGGAGGACGTTTTACCGGTTCACCAGCATATTTTAGACATATAACTGAGTGCTCAAAAATACTAATGGAGAGAATTGGTTCAAAACCAGCAGATTATAATTATGTGGTATTTCACCAGCCAAATGGAAAATTTCCTACAAGAGTTGCTGGCATGCTTGGTTTTACACCTGAACAGGTTAAACAGGGTTTATTATGTCCAGTTATTGGAAACACATATTCCGGTGCGTCAATGGTTGGACTAGCTTCTGTTTTAGATATTGCTAAACCAGGTGATAGAATATTTGTAACAAGTTATGGATCAGGTGCAGGCAGTGATTCATTTGATATAACCGTTACAGAACAAATAAATGAACTGCATAAAAATAATTCACCTTTGGTTTCTCAACTAATTGCTGATAAAGAATATGTAGATTATGCAACATATGCAAAATATAAAGATTTATTATATTGGGAGTGATAAAAATGAGAGATGTAGCTGTTATTGGAATAGGAGTTACAAAATTTGGTGAACTATGGGATAAATCTTTTCGTAATCTAATTGCTGAAGCAGGTGCTAAAGCCATTTTAGATTCAGGAATTTCCGGAAGTGAAATCGATGCTTTATATGTTGGATCAATGAGTGCAGGTAGATTTGTAGGTCAAGAGCATGTCGGAGCACTTGTAGCAGATAGCTCTGGCTTTACCCATACGCATATTCCATCAACACGAGTGGAAGCAGCATGTGCTTCAGGCGGTTTAGCACTCAGACAAGGATATATGTCAATTGCGTCAGGTATGCACGATATAGTTATTGTTGGTGGTGTAGAAAAAATGACAGATGTAGTTGAAAGCGAAGCCACAAACATCCTTGCTATGGGACTTGATCAGGAATGGGAATCCTTCTTTGGTGTAACATTTCCTGGTGTATACGCAATGATAGCAACAAAACATATGCATGATTATGGAACCACCCGTGAACAACTTGCACAAGTAGCAGTAAAAAATCATGCAAATGGTGCGTTAAATCCAAATGCACAGTTTAGAAAAGCAATACCAATTGAAAGCGTTCTTAAAGCTTCAATGGTAGCTTCTCCTCTAGGAATGCTTGATTGTTCACCATTAAGTGATGGAGCAGCAGCTGTTGTTATCTGTGCTGCAGATGTAGCAAAAAAATATACAGAAAAACCTGTGAAAATAATTGGTTCAGGTCAAGCTTCAGATATGTTCCCTGTGCATGGTCGAGAAAATATTTGTACTTTTGAAGCAACAGTTCATGCAGCGAAAAAAGCTTATAAGCAAGCAAATATAGAACCAAAAGATATTGATTTAGCAGAAGTTCATGATTGTTTTACAATTGCAGAGATACTAGCAATTGAAGACCTCGGATTTGTAAACAAAGGTGAAGGTGGAAAAGCAATAGAAGATAAGATAACAACTCTTGATGGCAGAATACCAATTAATACAAGTGGTGGGCTCAAAGCAAAGGGTCATCCTATTGGTGCAACAGGTGTTGCTCAGGTTGCTGAGATTGTTATGCAATTACGTGGACAAGCAGATAAAAGACAAGTAAAAGATGCAAAAATTGGGCTTACTCACAATGTTGGGGCAAGTGGTGCCACATGTGTTGTTCATATTTTGGAGGGAATGTAAAATGACAGAAGCAGCAGTACCAAGATTTTGGAGAGAGATACCACAAAGATATAACTTAATTGGCAATAAATGTGAGGTATGTAATAGAGTATATTTTCCTCCACGTGAGGCATGTCCATATTGTAGAAGGAAAAGTATTGGAAAAATGAAGGATATGAAATTCAGTGGAAAAGGCATAGTTGTCACATATACAATAATTCATGAAGCACCAGAAAATTTTGAAGGCCAAGCACCATATCCTATGGCTATTATCCAACTGGATGAAGGACCGAAATTAACTGCACAAATTGTTGATTGTAAAACAGAGGATGTAAAAATAGGTATGCGCGTAAAATCAACATTTCGTAAGATACAAGAGGACGGATATATTGGGGCAATCTATTATGGATACAAGTTTAAACCAGATGGAGAAAAAAAATGAATATAAAAGATACATTATCAGAAAAAATCGCTGGAGAAATAACACTTAGTCCGAAACCTGGACAGACAATTCGCAAGTGGAGAGGAGTTTTTAAAATAAGCCAAACAGAGCTTGCAGATCATTTAAAATTATCACCCAGTGTAATAAGTGATTACGAATCAGGTAGGAGAAAATCACCAGGTATTCAAACAATTAAAAAAATTATCAAGGCTTTCATTGAAATAGATGATGCACATGGTGGTAAAACCTTACATCAATATGATTCGATGGTAGAAACCCAGGAAGGGATTCTTGAGATCATGGAGTATCCATTTAGTATAGTTGCTGAAGATTTTATAAGAAGAATTGAGGGTAATATTTTAACAACTAATGCGATTGGTTTGAAGAAATACGTAAAAGGTTTTACACTGGTTGATAGTGTTAAAACAATTGAAACGATTAATTCTGGTGATTACAATCGTCTTTATGGATGGAGCACTGAAAGAGCCATTATTTTTACAGGGATAAGATATGGTCGTAGTCCCATGATTGCAATTAGGGTTCATCCTGTTAAACCAACTGTGGTTGTTTATCATAAACCTGGTTCCGTTGATTCACTGGCAATAAAACTTGCTGATCGTGAGAATATTCCTTTAGCAATAACAACTCTTCCTATTGAGGAACTTAAAAAACGGTTAATTAAAATTGGAGAAAGATAAAATGGATCTAATAGGTCTTTGTAGTATTTGTGGTAGACCTGGGGCTATGTACACGTGTATGTTTTGTGGAAAAGTTGTATGTATTAATTGTTTTGATAAAAAACTCAATATGTGCAATAATTGTAGATTGGGAAAGCAATTTTAATTTTTAAAATTTTTTCATATAATTAAATTCCTAATTTTTTTGTTAATTAAAAAGAAAGGGCTATATACAGAATTTAAATTTGTAATATAAAGGTGGAGGAAAAATGGCAGTTAGTAAATGTGTTAAATGTGGTGCAAGTTTACCACCAGGGGCAGCATTTTGCCCGTCTTGTGGAACACCTAAAGCTGAAGAACAACCAACTACACCAGTGTATCATGGCTCAACTGGGGCGGGACTTAACGGTTTATTTGATATGATTTTTTCAAAAACCGCAATTATTATTGGTATAGTAATTGGAATATTATTAGCATGGATATCATTATTGATCATGGTTTTTGCCAGTGGTTCTGCAAATGTGGCAATTATCTTAAATTCTATAGGTTTTATAGGAATTGGTCTACTTTTGGTCGGTGGAGGAATTTTTAATAATAACATTGATAAGCATGTTCGTTTAGCCATGGTTCTTATTGGTGGTTATATAATTTTAATGTCTTTGAGTATAACATCAATAATGATGGGATCTTATACGTCTTTATTTAGTAGGTACGGTTCGTTATTAGGTTGATGACTAAAATCAACCTATAAATTTATTTTTTTTTTAAATTAATAAAAAAATAAGAAATAGGTTTGGATTCAAAGAATCCAAATTATTTATTATACTTACTATATTCAATTTTGCTTACTGGCTGAACATGTTTTCTAAGTAGTAATGTAAATGCGGGAAACGCTCTAGTATCCTTTGTAAAATTATATTAAAAGTAAGTACCTTATTTTTCGCAAAGGATACTGTAAAGGTGGCCCATTCGCTTTCATCGCCTATCGTATCTCTTGCTTTTACTTTGATTATATGTGATCCTTTTGTCCATTTATGTTCCGCTGAAAATGGCTCACCTGAAGCAAAAGGTCCGTACCATTGACTGCTACCGTCCCCCCAATCTATGTAATATCGTACATTATCCCCATCATCATCTGTTGTATTGAAAGTAAATGAACAAGGAACAAATGGTATAAATTTAGTTGGTCCTACGATAGTTGGTATGTTTGGCGGGTTATTGTCAACAATTGATATGGCGTGTGGTTCAGACCAAGGGCTTTGTACACCATTTATATCTTTGGCTCTTACTCTGATTTGATAATCGCCTATTGTACTCCAAGAATAAGATGCTGTCACCGTTTCACCTGAGTTGTAAGGCCCAAGCCATTCACTGAAATTTCCGTCATCCCAGTCAAAAATATAGAATATACTTTCTCCATCAGGCTCTGTTGTACTACTGGTAAAGGAGTATTCTCTATTGTAAACACCACGGGCGGGTCCATCTGGAACAGAAGGCGTTTCAGGTGGATCACTTGGATTTGTTCGCCAAATCTTTACAGATGAATCACCTAGTACATTGTATTCTTCAAAATAATATTTTGTTAAACCTCCGCCACCGTAATTCTGGTAAAGATAGTATAGAGCCATATTTGTCATACCACCGATTTCCTCAATATTGTCAATCCACCATGATTTAAACATACTTTTTTCCAGTACATCATCTTCGTCCCAATATGAATAAGTTGTAGCACCCCAGAAAGCAAAGCTTGCCTTGTTTTGAGCCCGTAACCATGTTTCCCCGAAACATTCTGAGACTGTAAATTGATTGGTTAAACAAGCATGGCTGCACACAAACGGGTAAAAACCATCGTTTGTAAGAGAGTTAACATCGGATTGTGAAAAAGGCGGTCCATCTGCCCAACTAGTTTGGCTACCATGACCCGAATAAACTGCTATGACCCGTCCATCATTCAAAGCATTTTTTACTTGTTGGGTTGTTGCACTATAAGTGTGACAATAGAGTTTATCACATGTATAACCATTTGGAGTCATGTATGTATCTATAACATAATTATGGGTTCCTTCTGAAACCTGATAGTTGTCATTTGACGCCATGAACATTGCTTTTTTAAGCCAATCATATGACTGAAAACTTCCTGACTCATAATAAATGGTTTTGTCTACCATGGTCGTTACTTGATCGGCGGTTGCTGCAGGAAATCTACTAATAATAATATCAGCAAAATAATTACCTTCATCAATTGTAACGTAATATAGATCAGTACATGTTCCTGTTTCTGAACCAGTCCACGAAGGAATTTGTCCTGAATCGCCAACCAATAAAACATAGGCAGGTGGTGTTGGCCAGTTATTGTAAGCATCAACAATATAGGCTTTTATGTTTTCCTTTGTAACTCCTCCAGGAATTTCTGATGTTTTGGTAACCGTAACATCAAAACCTTTACTTCCTTTCCAATCTGCAAGGGGTTGGATATTATTATAAAAACTATCATAGACAATTATCAAATATGATTCTTGATTTTTTGGATTATATAAAATATTCTGTTCATAGTAACCATAATTTACAAATGCTGTTTTGAATAAGTCCTCAAAAGAGCTTGAAGTATAACGATTCATTATCTCATATGTTTGAGGTATATCACTACCAAAAAGGTTAACAGTTATTTCACAACTACTCATTATTTTAAGTTCACCTGTTGCTGGATTGTATTGTAATGGTGATACTTCAATTAGTACAAAACGTCGTGATCTTATCTCATTTACATCAACGACTTTTGCAATATCATCAGGATTAAAATCATCGTTTGTATAATATTGTTCATCAATAGTAAAATCTACTGACGCACCAGGCATTTTTACAAGAGAAGGCTGAACAGGAATTATTCTACTAGACAAAGCAAGATTTTCAAGAGATGTATAACTCCATGAAACAGATTCAACAACTATTACAGGATTTGCGCTTTGAGGTATTTCTACCATTCTCCTAATGGTAGGTAAACATGCCTCTCCTACTATTGTTGTGTATCCTTCACCGTCAAGGCTTAACGATACAAATTTTTCTTGGTTTTTTTCAATTACAGAAAAATCAATGTCTTGAGGAGTAACCACTATTTCGATTTTAGATTCATCTATATATCTTATCTCAAAGGTATCATCGACATTAGTTACGATATTTGTTCCAATTGTTGAAAATGATGTTGTTAATAGTAATAGAAAGGCAGCTCCAAAAACAAATATTATATTTTTATTTTTCATATTTTACCCCTTTTTCCCAATCTGCTTAACTATTGTTAACCGTAGCGGATAAATAAACTTAACGCTATGATATGTTTTAGCATAATATGGTAAACTTCTTTTAATTAGATTATTGATAATAAATGTCTGTGTTAAAAAAATAAAAAAATAAAAGAAAAAAAGATTATTTAGGTTTTTATAGTTTGATTAATTGTTTTAACATCGGAAACATTGCGCTTAGTCGTTCAAGTAACATTAGTAACAAAGGATTTCTGATCATCTTTCCCCTTGGTATGCTTAGTTTTAATGTAATTGATCCACTCTGATCACCAATGAAGTCTTTAGCAACTGCCAGTACAGAAAAATCACCATAGGTTGTCCATGTATAATTTACTTCAACCTCTTGACCTGAAAAGTAAGGTCCAATCCAACCTGTATCGTTTTCATCCCCCCAAAAAACTAGGAAATACACATCATGTCCATTTGGATCCTCAGCAGATATTGTAAATGTAAGCTCTTGATTTATTTCTGCTCTTCTAGGTCCACTAAATTTTGGTTTATCAGGTTCGGTATTTGAAATCACCGATACATTATATGTTTCAGACCAACCAGAAACAGCACCCCATGCATCTCTTGCTCGTACCCTGATTTCATAATCTCCAAGGTCTTCCCATGCATGTTTCGCATGTCCTGTTTCACCAGATGAATATGGACCTGCCCACTCACTGAAATTACCATCATTCCAGTCAAATAAGTAATAAACAGAATCGCCTTCTGGATCGGTTGTTGAAGCATAGAAAGTGCACTCTAGATTCTGGATCCATTGATCAGGTCCAGTTGGTGCATTTGGTGTTTGTGGTGGTGCACTCGGATGAGGTGTTTTAATTCTTTGTGCAGGGTCTCCAAATAGTAAGCATCCTTCTATAACCCCACGCCAAGAGCCTGGTGCACTACTGTATGTCCAGTCAATCGTTGGTGCCATTTCATCTTTTGAATATGCCATTGCTTTACCTAGTTGCCAGTTCATAAAATCACCTGACTTATTTGTTATATCAAACATGTAATCCCAGAAACATTTTTGTTGCAGAGCACTAGATGAATTTGTATCATCAAATGAACCCCAACCATAACAAGTATTGTATATACACGCAAAAGCAAGTTCTGTGTCACTATGAAAGAGCATCGAATGCAGAACTCCTTCATCTGAAGCATCAAAATCACCGCAATGGCATCCCCAATCATGGATCAAAAAGGGTTTGGTATTATGATATTGAGACTCCCAATCTGTGCTATAAACATCCATTGACATTGTGGAATCTGCATGAGCAATAGCACTAATTAGTGTGACTTCATCATTATTAATTGCGGTTTTTAAACCATTGATTGCTGCTGAACCAGACCCACCCTGCCAACCAGGGTTTGGTGGAGAGTTGCTAGTCCATGCAACAGATAGGTTAAACTCATTACCAAAATTTTCGCTATTCCAAGTCTCAAACCCATACTGGAAACCAAGCCAACTAGGATAAGCTCCATGTGCTCCTGGATTTGGTCCAAGCCAGTTAGATGTTCCTTTTATAGCACTATAATCAATAAAATCATCACCTTCAGTGGGCCATCCAAGAGTTCCACCATAAAATGCTGCACTATCCATGTATGTATCTTCTATGCTATTTGCATAGTAGAAAGATTTAGTCATCCAATTTGAAACATCCTGTGGTGCATCACAGGTTAGTCGTCCTATGAAAATCTCGGTGTAAAGATCAAAGCCGCTATCACCTTCTTCTCCCCAATAATTGTCTTGATCTGCATTGAAATTATTATCAAGATTACTCCAATATATATCTGCATCAACGTCACCTTCGTAATCATAATCCATGTCTCTTGCTGGTATGTAACTGGATTCACCATCAGCACCAATTAAAATATAACTTGTTCCCCAGTCTTGGTATGCATCTTTACAGAATTCTCTTATATGTGCTTGTTGGTCGTTGAATGGATTTGTGCCTTGATAATCGGAGCACGCATCAATATCTTGAACTGTAACTAATGTACAACTTAAACCATCATCAGATTCATGTTTATCCATTAAACTATCCCAATTATATGGTGTGGTACTAGTAGTTTCCCAGTAATCCAGTCCACCTTGCTCTGTTGTGATAATCACATAATCATAATTTTCGCTTGGGTCACATAGACCACCAGGATAGTCAAATGTAGGTAAGTCTGATGTATATATATCTGCAACTTCAGGGTTGTAAACAAGACTCTCTACCCACGACTTATCATTTACATTATTTCGATAAAATTGATTTGCATAAACACTATCTTCCAAATCGATATTAACTTTCATCTCTGGATAGTATTGAAGTTGGCCTATAACCGGGTTGTATTGTAATGGGTTAAGAGTTACATCTAATATAGCATAACCATGGGAATAACCAATGTGATAATTATCTTTTAGTGCACCAGGACAAAAAGCATTTGTAGAATAGATATTAGAGTCAACCACAAAATCACCAGGTGAACCACTAATTGGTATTGGATTTTGATAGGGAAAAATTGGTTTTTTTATAAGATCAATTCCATTTACATCTACATCAGCAGGTGTACCAACGACTTGGACACTAGTTACTGTTTTCATTGGTGGAACCAGTATTTTAACGTTTTTTACAGGTAAACTTGGTTGACCTGCTTGTTGTCCAATTGCTATACAACCAGGCATATCGATTGTGGAATATATACTGTTGTCAAAAGTTGTTTCACCGAGTTTTGGTTCTATAAATAAAAATGTGTAGTTAAGATTTTCATAGGAAATTTTTTCTGAGGTAACCATTATTGATGAAAACGATGTGGCCAGTAGTAAAGTACATAATATTATACTGAAATTTTGTCTGCTTAACTCTATTAATTTAAAATTTTTTTTCTTCATAATTTTTCCCCGTTAATAACTTAATTAACATTTGTTAATAATCTACAGGTTTAAATCTTTTACGTATAAATTAGGTAAAAATTTTATATAAAAAAAAGGAAAAAGATAGGGTGTTTAAGCAAAATTTTACCTATCCATTGATTTATAATCTGACTGATTTGATTTCTTTGTAAACTTTTAGAAAAACTAACAGTAAAGGTTGACCATTCGCTATCATCACCGACACTATCTCGCGCTTTAACTTTAATGGTATGAGTTTTCCCTGGTTTCCATTTATGTTGTAATGATAACAATTCACCTGAAGCATAAGGTCCATACCATTTACTTTCACCATCTCCCCAGTCAATGTAATAACTAACTTCGTCATCATCATCATCTGTTGTTATAAAAGTATATTCATATGAAACAAACGGTACTGCCTTTGTAGGTCCGTCTATAACCGGTTTATTTGGTGGTTGGTTTTCAACTATTGTTAAGGCATGTGGTTCTGACCAATCGCTTTGAGCCTCATTTATATCTTTGGCTTTGACCCTGATTTCATAGTCTCCTATTGTTTCCCATGTATGAGTTGCTGTTACTGTTTCACCAGAACTATATGGTCCGAGCCAATCACTTTTGTTTCCGTCATCCCAATCGAAAATATAGAATATACTTTCTCCATCAGGTTCGGTTGCTGATGATGTAAATGTATACGGCCTGTTATAAGCACCTCTGCTGGGTCCATTTGGTGTTGTTGGTGTTGACGGTGGGTTGCTTGTAATTACAGGGCCCATTCCTAGATCAGGGTTACCCCAAAAAGCACCCCATTCAAAAGTTTCATATTTTAAATAATACCATAGATTATCAGTGTACATTTTAGTCAAAGCCCACTGAAGTGCCTGACCTTGAGTGTATTCACCAGATGTAACACAGCTTGTAAAGTAATAATCAAGTGATTGACTTGATCCACTGTTTGGGTTGTTCCAAGCAGGCATTCCGTATGCTACTTTTGTGGCACCAAGAAATCCCACACCACCTTGTTCGAGCATTGCCTGGCCGATATTAAAGTCATCTGTATCTGAATTGCTGCATGCATCTGCAAAAATTATTGCTGGATAATCGTCATTTAGAGAGTTACAGGTTGTTATATCAACAAAAGGCTGTGATGGGTAGTATTCATAACAAGCATCAGGATTTCCATGACCTGCCCAGTCAACAAAAGCAAATGTACCACTTGACCACACATTTTTAACATTGCTATAGGTTAGATCATAATCGCATGGGTAACTTGACTGTGCATCTTCATATAATCGTGTTTTTGTCCAATCCTCCATCCATGGTTGATAGGTCGGGTTAGTCTTGTATTCCATCAGCACTGCATTATCTGTATCTGACCAGAAAAAAGCACCTAGTAAAAGTATGTTTTTCTTAAATGATTCATCATAATTTTGTTCATAAGCAACAGATTTTTGGCATATATGTTCGACTGTTGAAGGCTCACTCCATGGGATACGCCCAACACTGACTTCTCCATAGAAATCAATCGGGTCTGAATCTTCACCCCATTGATGGTCACTATCAGAATCCCATGATTGGATATCCGGTTTTGTCAATTCAGAATAGTAAAAATCGGTTTCAGGTTGTCCGTACCCTGAGTTTTGTGCTGTACGACGCATGGGTACATCATCATAGTTTCCAATGAGACACACATCCATAATACCCCATTGATCTGAGGGATACTTATCTCTTAAAAAATTTCTGATTTTTTCAGCTGAATCATATCCATTATAATTTGAGTTTATCCATGATGTAGTGATAACATTAACACTTCTACCTTTGACAGTTTCCCAATCTACTAATGAATCAACAGATGAAGTGAGTGAATCTAATGTAATAATGACGTAATCATATACCTCTCTTCCGACTGGGGCAGTAGGGTACCAATTCTTAGCTTGATCGTAGTTAAAAATTATTTTTTCTGCAAATTGTTCTGTTTCAGGCAGATTATCGACCATAATATTTTCTGCTGAGTAGTCTTCTGGATATGTATATTGAATACTTACGACAATATCAGAATTATAAACTAGTTTTCCAGAAATTGGATAATAAGTAATTGGGTTAATTCTTATATCAACAAGATTATATTTTCTGTAACCAGATGTTCTTACAAATTCAACAACAGAGGTCGGATAAGGCTGATCGTTTCCATAAACCAAATCATAGTTTTCATTAAACTTTTCTTGTTCTTGATCATAAATAACCGGGTCTTCTTGGCCTATAACTCTTGGTAATGCTACGGGTTGAATATTATAAAAACCTGGGATTGTTAAACTATTTTGGATTTCAAAATCAATATCTTTTACCATCGCTTCAGGTGGGATTGCAATTGAGAATATCTTAGATGGAAGATTTGGCGCACCTGGTACTAATAAGCATCCAAAATTTTCAACAGTAATTTCTTGGCCTGTATCGATACTTTTTATTTCAAAATTTCCAACTGTCATTTCAACATTGATTGTTTCGTCTTTTTTATCTTGGATAATATTCACAGCACCTACCAATGCACTGCTTATCATCAGCATTATTAAAATTATACATATTGTTTTTTTTATCATTTTATTATCCCTTCTTTTTTCCTCTAATTCCTAATAAATATTATTTTAAGAAGAATAATTCATTGCAAAGAATGTGTATTTATCCACCACCAGGGTTTATTTTTACATAGAATAAAAACACATTGCCTCCTCGGCTTCTTTCAGTGTGACATTCAGGTCCATCTACTGTAATTAGTGATTGTATTTCTCCAAAACCAATAATCGGTTTTGTAGTGATTGTTACTGATTCACCTGGTGCGATTGTATCAATAACTCCTGCTGAGGATCGACCTGAAACTATACTTCCTCCTTCGATGTTAATTTCCCAATTAACATCATTTGCTTCTGATATACCCTCATTTTTTACAGTTGCTTTTATTTTGAATAAACCACCATGAATAACTCTGAATTTCAAATTTGGAACGTCCATAACAACGCTATTTGGTTGTGTCCATCTGCTAGATGAGCCTTCAGTGTCTTTTGCTTTTGCTTTTACACTAAAGTTGCCTTTAGTCGTCCATGTATGTTTAATTGCAACCTGGGTTCCAGAACTAACTGGGCCTGACCATTCACTTTGAGTTCCGTCACCCCAATCAAACATATAATACACTTGATTTAATTCAGGATCAGTGCTTGTTGCAGTAAACTCATACTCTTTATTTATTCTTCCAACGCTTGGACCTGTTATTACAGGAATGGTTGGAGGATAACTATCACCTATTTGTATCGTAGCAATATATGGAATCTTATTAAATGCTGTTACAACTAATTGAGCTCCTTCCATAAATTCAACAGGTTCAAAGAAATTTATTATCGCCGCACCATTTACATCAGAAAAACCATAACCAAGTAAAACATTGTCTGCTGAAATTGCGCATAGAGCATTTTCAATTCCAACTACATCTATTTCAAATGTTTCTGCTCCTATTGATATAAGTTCATCGTGATCTACTGTCATATCAGTAGGTGTATCAGTTCTAATTTGTAATGATGGGTCACCAAATAAAGTCCAATAATCAGATTCACCGTATCCTGCTGATCCATATTCATCAATCATGGACATACAACCATTTGCTGTAAGTCCACCAAGAGTAGTTTTTTTATTATCTGGATAATTTTCAGTAAGTATAAGATTAAATTCATCCTGTCCCTCCATTGGTGGATCCCAACTTTGTGAAATAGTAGACATAAAAGCGCCAATAGCACCTGTAGGTTCACCATTGTGGTTTGCACGCATCCATGCCTCGGCAAAACAGGTGTAACTATCAAATTCTCCGTTGTTGCACGCTACAGAATGAACAAATGGTAGCATATTGTCATTGACAAGAGTTGCGATATTACTATTACTATATC